>Ga0208492_1000957_pt1 | contig 20960 bp, 12 predicted proteins | sample Subbioar_CSW14AB_FD_184820 | JGI IMG/M metagenome (GOLD analysis project Ga0208492, IMG submission 184820) | Serpentinite rock and fluid subsurface biosphere microbial communities from McLaughlin Reserve, California, USA - CR12Mar_CSW14AB (SPAdes) | ecosystem: Environmental > Terrestrial > Deep... | reverse complement strand
AGAACATGAAGCGGTAACAGTAACAGGGGTAGCTTCTGCCATTCGCCTTAGTCAAAATCCACAAGCCATTTCAGTTGTTAAAAAAACCGATTTACAGAGAAGTAGTGGAACCAATATTATTGATGCATTAAGTAGAATAGTACCTGGTGTAGGATCCTTAAGTACAGGTCCGGCAGTGAGTAAGCCAATTATCAGAGGCTTGGGATACAATAGAGTTATTACGATTAATGATGGTGTGCGCCAAGAAGGACAGCAATGGGGAGATGAACATGGAATTGAAATTGATGAAGCCAGCGTGCAAAGAGTAGAGATATTAAAAGGACCCGCTTCTTTATTGTATGGTAGTGATGGAATGGGAGGTGTAATTAATATTATTTCGAATGTGCCGGTGGAAAGAGGTGTGATGAAAGCCAATTACCATGCAGGTACCAATAGCAATAATGGATTAATCAGCAATCACTTAAATTGGTCTGGTCATACCATGAGTGGATTCAATTGGAATTTATATGGCTCATTCAAAAACGCACATGCTTACCAAAATAAATATGACGGAAGAGTATTGGGTAGTCAATTCAATGAAAGAAATTTCGGTGGATATATTGGCGTGAACAAGAAATGGGGATATAGTCATTTATTGGTTAGCAATTTCAATCAGAACTTTGGTATGATTGAAGGAGATAGAGATGATGCAACTGGTAAATTTATTTTGTTTGCAGGATCTGCCTTGGAAAGAATTGCAACAGAAGCAGATTTAAAAGACAGGAAAGCACAAGCTCCTTCACAAGGAATCAATCATTTTAAAATAGCATTGGACAATAATATTGCTTTGGGCACGGGAAGACTTCAATTAAATATTGGTTTTCAGCGCAATCAGCGAAGAGAATTTGGAGACCCAGAATCACCTGGTGTTCCTGAATTGTACTTTGATTTAAAGACAATAAACTATAATGTGCAATATCATTTTGCCGATATGAATGGATGGAAAACCAGTATGGGCATCAATGGTATGCAACAGCAGAATCAAAATAAAGCAGAAGAGGTATTGATTCCCGAATACAGATTATTTGATGCAGGAGCATTTGTATATACCCGCAAAACTTTCAATGAAAAATTAACATTGAGTGGAGGCCTGAGAGCCGATTACAGAAAGCTAAATGCAGATGGATTTACCGAAGGAACTGAAGTAAAGTTTGAAAGCTTTAGCAGAAACTTCAGTAATATGAGTGGTTCTATTGGCCTTAGCTATAATGCTTCTGAGAATGTTACTTTAAAGGCAAATGTATCCAGAGGATACAGAGCTCCTTCTGTAACAGAATTAGCGAGTAACGGAGCACACGAGGGGACGAACCGATATGAATACGGGGATAAGGATTTAAAAAATGAAACTTCTTTTCAAGTAGATGCAGGCGTTGAAGTAAGAACACAACATTTTAGTTTTCAAGTAAGTGCTTTCTACAATAGTATTAGTAATTATATTTTCTATTCTAAGTTAAACAGTGTATTGGGTGGAGACTCATTGGTTAACAAAGATGGGGAAGATTTAATGGCATTTAGATTCAAACAAAGTGCAGCCCGTTTATATGGATTTGAATCTAAAATTGATATTCACCCGCATCCATTAGATTGGTTACACTTAGCAAGTAGTTTCTCTGTAGTTGCAGGAAGGTTTAACGAAAGCTTTGAAGGGGTGAATCGTCTGCCTTTTATTCCACCAGCAAGATGGACCACAGAGTTAAGAGGAGATTTTGCAAAAGCAGCGAATGGGTCTTTGAAAAACTTTTATTTGAAATTAGAACTGGATAGAGTGTTTGCGCAGAATAATATTTTCTCAGCCTATAATACTGAAACTGCTACACCAGCATTTAGCTTGCTGAATTTTGGAATAGGAGCAGATGTGCAAAGCAAAGGAAAAACCTTATTTACGATTCACGCAGCAGCAAATAATATTGCTGATGTAGCTTATCAAAACCACTTGAGCAGATTAAAATATACTGCTGAAAATATGGTAACTGGTCGTATGGGAGTATTTAATATGGGAAGAAATTTCACCCTCCGTTTACATGTTCCTTTAGAATGGAAACTAAAATAGTTTCATTTGGTTTGTTTAGATTTAGAAGATGCGCACCCCGAAGGGGTGCGTTTTTTATTATGTTTATCGTCCGATTACGTGGTAGGCGATTTGGAAATTCAAACCCGTTGAAATAGGTCCTGTTGCCGAAATAATGAATGATGTAGTATTTGTGTTTGAGGGCATGCAATAGATATTTGTATCAAGTAATCTTGAGGCAGTAGATCCTCCGTTTTGTAAAGCATGAATTATAACAACAGGTGCACTTTCGTATGCACTGCCAAATGTAATTGTTAAGAAATTACCTGCACCAACTCCGCCAGTTGTTGAAAAGGTGATAACTCCAGCTGCATCATTTCCAGATAAAGAAAGTGACGAAACACTTGGATCACTAGAAGTTACAGCAGTAGCAGAACTGCCTGCTTTCCCGACAAACTTAGTAGCATTAATAGAACCAGAAGTGTTTACTTTTGTAATCAAAGTATTGCCAAGTTGCATTGTGTTGTTTCCATTCCCAACTGCATTGTACCCTATTACTATTTCATTGGTACTAGTATTGTTTAATGTTCTTGTATTGCTGCCAAGAAAAACTCCTTGGCTAATTGTACCAGTAGTATTACCATCAATAAAGGTTGAACCAAAGTTTCTTCCTGCGATGTAGCCTATTGCAGTTACATCATCCCCAGACGTTAAGAACTCAGCAGAGGCTCTACCAATTCCAGTATTTCTGTTATTTGATGTCATTAGTCTTAATGTTCCTTGTCCAACAGCTGTATTACTAGCTCCTATATTTTGATTAAGAGCTCCTTGCCCTATTGCTGTATTATTGTCTCCTTCTGTATTTGATTCCAGAGCTCCTTGCCCTACTGCTGTATTATCTACTCCATTTACAGTGTTTAATTTTAAAGAACGAAATCCAACTGAGGTATTGTTAGCTGTATTTGTAGTTGCTGTATTATTCAGTCCTGACTCATATCCATAGCTAGTGTTTGTTGTAACTGGGTTTATTTCACCTGACCATGTTCCGTTAACTCTAAATCTCAAAGCAGCAAAATCATTTGTTCCTATATAATGTGTGCCATTCGTTAGTCCAGAGTTACCTGTCGTTGTCCATCCTGTATAACTCGCCCATGAAGGAATTCCGCCTGCAACAGTCAACACTTGTCCATTTGATCCAACTGCTAATGGAGTTGCATTGCCAGATGAATTTCTATATATCAAATCTCCAGTAGCTGTCATTGGTGATAAGCCATCAAATGTATAATTTGGTATATTTAAAGCACCTGTTGAATTATTATAAGTTGAAAAGCCACTATTCCCTGTTGTTGTTAAGGATATTGCATTTCTAGCTCTTGTTTGTGTAAAGTATTCATTGGTTCCCTCTGGAACTATTGATGTATTTAATGTTTGCCAAGTTTTATCACCTCTCCAATATTGTAATGCAGTACCTGCAGTAATGGTAGGTTCACCACCTAAACCGGCTAATGAATAATTTGGAATATTTAGAGTTCCACCTGTATAAGTTGCTGCACCACTTGAATTGTTAGTTGAAAGTGTAATAGCATTTTGAGCTCTTGTATTTGTAAAATAAAGATTTGTGCTACCTTCTGTTGCTGCATCAGAAGTCAATGCCTGCCAGGATTTATCGCCTCTCCAATATTGTGCTGTAGTGCCTGCAGTTATACTAGGTTCTCCACCTAGCCCATTTAGTGTATAGCTAGGAATATTGAATACACCAGTTGCACTGTTGAAAGTTGCGGAGCCATTGGTTCCTGTAGTAGTAAGTGACAATGAGTTTCTAGCCCTTGCATTTGTAAAATAGAGATTTGTGCTGCCTTCTGTTGCTGCATCAGAAGTTAATGCCTGCCATGATTTATCACCTCTCCAATATTGCAATGCAGTACCTGCAGTAATAGTTGGTTCTGCTCCAATCCCTGTAGCTGAGTAGTTTGGAATATTTATTACTCCAGTATTGTTATCATAAGTTGCAATTCCGGTAGTACCTAATGTTGTTAAACTTAATGCATTTCTTGCTCTATTATTGGTAAAGTATTGTTGTGTTCCTTCTGGTACAGACGTCGTATTTAGGGTCTGCCAAGTTTTATCGCCTCTCCAATATTGCAGACTATTTCCTGTTGTAATAGAAGCTTCGCCCCCCAGCCCTGCCAATGTATAATTTGGAATATTCAACACATTCCCACTCAGTGTTGCAGGTCCGCTTGAACCTGTTGTTGTTAGTCCTGTAATTCTGCTTGTAAAGGCGGTATTGAAATTGCTGAAATCTGTACTTGTCAACAAGCCTCTTGAAGTAGCTGAAGCGCTAGGAATATTAAAACTGTGTACAGTTCCTGCCGAGCTAATATTAAAATCATTTCCAGTACTTCCTGTTGCAAAACTTTGTGAGCCTCCAAGTGCCAATGGTAAGGAGTTGATAGTTATACTATTATTAGTCAATCCAATATTACCATTTGCGTAAGTAATATTCGTTCCAGCGCTCAATTGATTCCGTACATCATTTGTAAAATTTCCAAGACTTAAATCGCCTCTAAAATATTGTGTGGTTGTTCCTAATGGAATTGCATTTTGTTTGTTATTAAATGTATTCCAGTCTCCAACCGTTAGCAGACCGCTTGTTGTTGCAGTAGCCGTTGGAATTGGATTCGAAGTAATATTTGTAATAAGCCCTTTGTTATTTGCCGTGATTGAAGGAACTGTAATATTATTACCAAAAGTACCCACTGCACTATTTACAGTTGCCAATGTTAAAGGTAAAACAGGAGCTGTTCCGCTGCTAGTAGAAACACCCGTAGCATCTCCAGTAGCTGTTACAATAATGGGTTGATTAGCGGTTAAATAAATATTGTTGTCTACAGATCCATCGGCTTTTAAAAACTGTGCGGCAATTCCTCCTGCTCTAATAATGCGAGCTGCCGTGATATCATTGTTGAAAGTTTTATTTCCACCAATGGTTTGTGCATTGGGGGTTATTAATCCTCTGTTGGCAATTGAAGCATCAGGAAAATTAAATGTATGTGTCTTTCCTGCAGATATAATATTCACATCTGTGCCATTAGTGCCAACAGCAAAATCCTGTGTATCACCTAAATTCAAAATCAATCCGTTTAAAGTAACCTTGCTATTTGCCAGTTTTATATTGGCAATGGTATTATCTTGAATTTTTGGATTAGTGATAGACTGATCAGCAAGTTTGGCGGTGGTTACATTTAGATCTGCAATTTTCGGAGTAGTTACAGCCTGGTTGGCTAGTTTGCCTGTAGTTACTGCCAGCGGGGCAATGATGGGATTGGGATAGGTTGAACCTAATAAGTCTCCTCCTGCAGGGCCAACTGGGTATGCGGCATTGGCAAATAGCGCATAGGGAACAGCCTGTAATTGCGAAGTCCCTGCTTGAAAATAATTGTTACCTCCCTCTGGATCTATTTCAACCTGTAAATATTTATTTCCACTAATCCAGTTGATGGATGCCATGCTTCCTAATACATTGCTGGCTCCTGGGCTACCTATCACTACAGTGAATAGTCCAAATTGATTGGTTCTTACATTTCTTGTTTCAGAATATACAATTGAGCCTGTTTGTGATCCATCTCTTATGGATAATCTGATACCAACATCTCTAAAAGTTAAAGCTACGCCATTTGCGTTTCTGGCTATTGCCTGATAATTCAGCTGCTGTGCTTCTGAACGCACCATAACACCAAACATACTCATAAAAAGAAGCACTAAAAATCTCTTACACATAAATCAGTTTTTATTAACGCAGTTTCAATAATTTAAACACACCGTGTTTTTTTAATTGCCCTTTGCTATATAAAGTGAGCATCAGGTAATATGGTCCTGATGCATATTTGCTAAAATCTATGGTTTGGTGAACGGGTAATGTATTGTATTGGAATTCTCTTACACCATGAGTATTACCTAATAAGTCTAGAATTCTTAGTACTACTCTTCCTGTGTCTCTGCTGAATAAATCAAATTGTAATAATGTGCTAACTGGATTAGGATAGTATTTTACTTCTTCTTTATTCCATCCTTGAATAGGAACAGTTTGTAAGTCTTCCGGAATAAATGGCTGGAGTACGCCTTGGGTCAATAAATACATGCCCCCATTTACAGAGAATGTTTCAATCATCGTGGATTCTCCTACACTCCATATCAAACTAAAATTGGGTATTGTTGGGGAGCCTCTGAAAACATAATTCCCACCCGTGCTATTTAATGTAGCCGGTGCAATTATTTGTCCATTAACCCATAGGGTTAAAAACAAAAAAGCAGATAGTATACAAAATTTCATAACCGGGGGGTTAAGTACTTCTATAAACGAATTTTTGATTCGTTTAGTTTCTGAAAGATAAATTAGATAAAGCTTTTGCTGCTTCTGATTTTTGGAGTGATTTATGGTTTCTATGTAGTATCAGCACTACAAAATAGGTTTTTACACCTATTTGCTTACGACTGTTAGTCTTTACCGTTTAATATGTTTAAAATTTAAATTTGTAACTTGAATCATATGGACATAAGTATTAATACTCCGGCACTTTTATTTCCTGCAATTAGTTTGATTATGTTGGCTTATACCAATCGTTTTTTGGCATTGGCTACTCGTGTCAGAACTTTACACAATGAATACAATACATCAGAAAACAAGCCCGTGCTTCATGGTCAAATTAAAAACCTCCGATTTCGAATTAAATTAATTAAGCAGATGCAAGCTTTGGGCGTAATGGCTTTTTTGAGCTGCATTATATGCATGTATTTTATTTATATAGAGTGGATGATTATGGCGCACTGGGTCTTTGCTTTCAGTTTAATTAGTTTCTCTAGTTCTCTGGCTATTTCACTTTGGGAAATTCAATTGAGCACTAAAGCGCTGGAACTGGAATTAAGTGATATGGAGGGATTAGAAGACCCTACTGTAATAGAGTACATAAAAAGTAAATTCGAAAAGGAATAGCTAACTTCTTCGAAAATGGATTGAGTTGTTCAAATTCTTATGCTTCTTTCAAAAGATCCTCTAAAAATGTATTGTTTTTGTCATCTATATAATATTCAAAATAGCGTTTGTCTTCCTGGCTTCTTACATTGCCTATTAATTGATTATGGGTTGGATAAAGAAAGCTGAATTTCTCATTGATGCTATTAATAACTTCACTTCTTACTTTTTTCTGAAGACCCTGATTTTTGTCTTTTATGCCCAAGACATAGTTAATTTCATTAACGGGGGTGGTTTCTTTTTTCTTGGATTTTTCTAGCAACACTTGCAGCAGTTGCTTTTCTGTTTCAGAAAAACGAATTTTGGCTACCGTTGTAGAAGCTACAGAAATTGGATCGGAAGAAGATAGAATAGCTTCTCTGGCTGCTTTGGCCTTTCTTTTTCTGGCTGCTGTTGCTGCTAAAATGAGAAAAATCGGAGCAATACCAATTGCTAAGCCTGTTTTGCTCTTTTTCCAGACTTTAAAATTCGATTTTTCAAATTTTGACAAGGGGACTTTTACAGAATCGTATTGCCAGGTCCTTCCATTTAAATAGTAGATAGTGCCATTATCATAATACCCTAGATAATTCTCATTAATTCTGGCAATGGATTGAGAAAATCCAGGGTCTTTATATTCTCTCACTTCATTATTTTCAAAGTCAACTAAATAAGTTTTATTATCAAAACTGATTAATTGACCAAAATCAGTAGGGAATATCCATTTTGTATATAATAACATCGATAGGTAATCAGGGTCAGTTTTGCCAAGCTTTTTCCATTCATGAGTAGAAAGATTTAATTTATAAGCATGGTTATCATTTAAATCTTTCTCAGCTCGATCTTTTAGTCCTCCGTTAATTATTGTTTGAAAAGGAATATAGAGCTCACTGGATTTATTATTAAACCAAGACAAAATACCTGCCGTACCAATTTGATTAATATATGGAATATGAATCTCTTCATTCAAGGGTACCGCATCCCATTCCATGTCTTTTGGATTATACTTTCTTAATGTGCCACTTGATCGCCAGAACCCATATCCTCCGATATTGTAGATCTCTTTTTGGTGAGTAAATAAATATGCCTCAAAATTATAATTCAGGTTTTCTGTGTCATCTATTCTACTGAAGACATAATTTGAATCCGATGAATTTTTTAGTTGATACAATAATCCTGAACCATTAAAGTGAATAAATAGTTCACCTGAAAGGGAAAAGAACTGATACCGGCGTTCTTTTAAAAAAGGATGTTTGGGACTTACAAAAGGGTATTCGGGTGAACGTAAAGGCTGAATAAGCTTTTTTTTAGCCATTAAGTCTGTGAAAAAAGCCGATTTTTTCATGACTAAAACGCTATCCCAACCGTTAATATCTGAAGAAAAACACGGTTTTACTGCATATAACAAAACAATAAAAAAGGCCAGTTTTCTCATGAAATGGGACAATTGGATAAAGATTTCAATGCAAAATATAGGAAATAACCTATTTAATCACCAATTCCTTTACCTTTTTCCAATTGTACCCATTCGATAAGACGTTATTTTGATTCTCATAACTGCCAGTCGCCAAGATTTTTGATAACCGGGGGGGAATCAACAATCAAAGCGGCTGGTTTTTTTGGGGGCGATTGAAAACCCAGAAGATGATGGGGAAAATGAACAGGGTTAAAACAGTAGCGGTTACCAATCCCCCAATAATAACTACTGCCAAAGGTTTTTGACTTTCTGAACCAATTCCTGTACTGATTGCTGCTGGCAATAAGCCAGTTGATGCCATTAAGGCGGTCATGACCACTGGTCGGGTTCTTACCTTAACCCCTTCTTTGATGGCGGCTACCAAATCCATCTTCTTTTTCATGTTTTGGTGGAACTCACTAATCAGGATAACCCCATTTTGAATACAAATTCCAAAGAGGGCAATAAATCCGACCCCTCCCGAAATCCCGAAATTGATGCCTGTTAAATGAAGGGCAATAATCCCCCCGATAATCGCGAATGGAACATTCGTAAGTACCAATAAAGAGTCCTTGATATTGCCAAACATGATGAATAAGAGTACAAAAATGCCAATCAAACTTACGGGTATCATTTGCGCCAACGTGCCAGTTGCTCTTACCTGATTTTCAAACTCCCCTGTCCAGCCAATGGAGTATCCGGTTGGTAAACTGATATTGTTTTTCACGTTTTTCTGTGCTTCTGCAATCGTACTTCCAAGGTCACGGTCTCTTACAGAAAATTTTACTCCTATAAATCTTTTGGTATTGTCTCTGTAAATAAATGCGGGCCCAGTAATTTTTTGAACACTAGCTATTTCCTTTAGTGGAATTTTTGATCCATCAATTGTGGGAACTTTTAAGTTGGCCAAATCTGTCTCATCTTTTCTATACGCTTTATTATAGCGGATTCTAACATCAAACTTTTTTTCACCTTCATATTTCTGAGTAGCAGTTTTACCCCCAAATGCCATTTCCAATACAGCCTGTGCATCAGAAAGCTGTACCCCATAGGCGGCCATTCTTTCTCTGTTTAGAATTACACTGATTTCAGGTTGTCCTACATTTCTAAGAATGCCAACGTCTTTGATTCCTGGTACATGTTCAATTTGGGCAATTACTTTATTGGCAATTCTGTCAAGCTCTTCCAAATCATCGCCATAAATTTTTACAGCATTGGATGCATTTATGCCTGCAACACTTTCAGCCACATTATCAATGATAGGCTGAGAATAGTTGTATCCAACGCCCTGAAATTTGCTCAGGCTATCATCCATTTCTCGTACCAGATCGTCCATCGTTCGTTTGTGTTTCCATTCTTCCTTGGGCTTTAAATTCACTTGCATCTGAACATAGTAGAAGCCGCTTGGATCTGTTCCATCATTGCTTCTTCCTACCTGACTTAATACACCATTTACTTCTGAAAATTTTTGTAATTCTTTTCTTAATACAGCTGTTCTTTCCACTGTTTCAGAAAGACTCTGGCTCATGGGGAATTTAGCTTCTACCCAAAGGGCACCTTCATTTAATTGCGGTAAAAATTCAGTTCCCAAAAATCGGGTTGAAAATAAAGTGATACCCAATAAAGCAAATGCTGCTATCAAAGATTTTTTCTTGTGGGTGAATGTCCAGTTAAAGCCTCTTTCTACCCATTTATTCCAGAAATCTAAAAATGGATTGTGTTTTTCTTTTACATTTTTATTTAATAGAATATGACATAATAAGGGAACTAAGGTTAGTGTAAACAATAGCGCACCCAATAAAGCAAAACCCAGTGTATAGGCTAAAGGGGAGAACATTTTACCTTCTACCTTCTGAAAGGCAAAAATGGGTAATAGCGCAGTAATGATTATCAATTTGGAAAAGAATATGGCTTTACCCAATTCAGTTCCGGTTTTCTTAATGACACTACCTATCGCTAATTTATTATAAACATTCATGCCTCTTTTCATAGCAATATGATCCAAAGCTACAAATACACCTTCTACCATTACAACCGCACCATCTATGATAATACCAAAATCCACCGCTCCCAAAGAGAGCAGATTGGCGCTCATGCCTTTTAATTTTAAACAGAGAAAGGCAAACAGTAACGACAATGGAATAATAATGGATACCGTAATAGTTGTTCTCCAATCTGCCATGAAAAGGAATACAATAACCGTTACAAAAATGATTCCTTCCACCATATTGTGCATAACGGTGTTGGTAGTATAATTCATTAGGTTGTCACGATCGTAAAATGTTTCCATTTTTACATCATCAGGAAGAATACGATTGTTCAGGTCTGCAATTTTATCTTTGATTCTACCCAGCACTTCTTTGGGATTTTCTCCCTTTCTCATAACAACAATCCCCTCGACCACATCGTTCTGGTTATTCAATCCTACTTGTCCAACCCTAGGCATGGAAGATTCAGTTACATCTGCCAGGTTTTTTACAAGAATAGGATTGTCCCCAGCCTCTTTCACAATAATGTTTTCGATATCCGCTATTGAACTTAATAATCCCACTCCTCTTACAACATATGCCTGTTTATTTTTTTCAATCACATCTCCACCCACATTGAGGTTTCCTTTGTTAACAGCTTCAAATACTTCTAAAGGAGTTACGTCGTATTTGGAAAGTCTGTTAGGGTCTACACTTACTTCATAGGTTTTTTCCTGTCCGCCAAATGCAACAACATCCGCCACTCCTTGCACAGCTCTCAGTTGTCTGTCAATTACCCAGTTCTGGATGGTTAAAAGATCTCTCGAATCTCTTTTCTTGCTTTTTAATGTATAACGGAACACTTCTCCAGTTGGACCATAGGGTGGCTGAACATCAGGAACAACTTCTTCTGGCAACGAAACATTGCGCAATAAATTATTCACTTGCTGACGTGCATAAAAATCGTCTACACCATCTTCAAATATGATTTTGATAACTGAAAGACCAAACATAGTAATACTCCGAACACTTGTTTTCTTTTGAACAGAGTTCATAGAAATTTCAATTGGAGTCGTTACGAATCTTTCAATTTCTTCAGCACTTCTTCCGTTCCATTCTGTAACAATAATGATCTGTGTGTTCGTTACATCGGGAAATGCCTCAATTGGCATTGTTTTAAATGCAATGATTCCGGAAATAACGAAGAGGCTTACCCAAAAGAAAGTGAATGCTTTATTCTTTAAAGAAAAAGCAATTATATTTTTAATTAGTTTGTTCATCTTTTAATCATTTAATGCATCATAAACCAAAAGCTGATTGGTAGTCATTACAGTCTCACCTTCCTTTAAACCAGATGAGATATAGGTTATATCTCCAATCTGACGATAGATAGTTACTTCTCTTGTTTCAATATTTGTTTTACTGTGAAAAATCATTACAAAAGTTTTGCTTTTGTCAAAAACAATTGCTGATGATGGAATGGCAATCATTTTCTGATCTTCTATATAGGATAGCTGAATTGTTGCACGCATTTCGGGTTTTAATAAGAAGCCGTCATTTTTCAATTTTACCCTAGCTTTCATCGCCTTGGTCTCGGGATCAATGATGTTATAAATCTTGTCTACTTTACCGTAAAACTTTTTATCAGGATACGAGAGAGTCGAAATTTCTGCATCTACCCCCAGTTTTACTTGACTGATATCGCTTTCATTAATATTTGCCATAGCCCATACATCGTCAATTTGTGCAATGTCGAATATATTGTCTGTTTTATCACTTCTTAGTAACATGCCTTCATTAATGTTTTTCTGAATCACAAATCCGGATATAGGAGCCCTTACTTCGTATATAGCGCCTAATTTGATATTGTAAATTTGATAGGTTTCTTTAATCCTGTTTAATTGTGAACTGGCTTTGTCTACTTCATTTTTTGCTTCTATGATTTCTCTTTCAGTGTTTAGTTTTCCTTCATATAATTCCTTTGCCACCTTTAATCTGTTTTGTGCAACCAATAAGTCATTCTTTGCATCTAGTAAATCTTTTTCAATACTGGCTACTTCAGTACTTCTGATAGTTGCTAACAGTTGTCCTTTTTCAACATAATCACCCAGTCCAACATTTACCTTCGTTACATTTCCACCTACAATGGGAAACACTTCAATCAGTTTATTATTATCGGCTGTTATTTTACCATAAAAATTCAATTGATTTCTGGTATTGGTAAAAACAGCCTTCGCTGTCTGTGTGCTCGAAAGCATTTTATTGCTCATCACAAAAGATTCTTTTTCTGCTGATTTAACTGTTGATTCATTACAGGCAGATAATATGAACAATGGTGTCAGAATAAAGCCCCAAATGCTTTTTGATTTAAAATATGTTTTCATTAGCTATATAATTAATGGTTTCTTTACTTAGTATAATTTGCTTTTTAATTTCATTGATATAGAGTATGCTTTGATTGTAGCTCTCAATAAAATCTGTGAACTCAATCAATGAAATATTTCTTTTTTGAAAATTCTGAATCACACCTGTATATACGGTTTCAAAGTCACCCATCGATTGCAGGCTTTTTGACAATTGACTTTGTTGGTAATTCAGGGTATTGTATGCAGTAGCCAGTTGGGCCGACAAGCTAGTTTTTGCCTGATCAATATCTACAGAAGATTTACTTAACAAAGACTCCGCTACTTTAATATTTCCTCTGTTTTTATTTTTAAAAGGCAAACTCATTCCAAAAGTGAGCGTAACCTGATTACTAAAGGCGCCGCCACTTTGGTCATATGTTCCACCAATGGTTAGGTCAGGCTTAGCGATGGCTTTCTGCCATCTAAGATTAATTTCATCTTGTTCTTTTTGCTTAACTGCTTTTAAATAGTTTGGATTTTTTTCAAGTGCCTTTCCCTGCAATTGTGCCAACGTAAAAATAGATGGCGTTAGCATTTGCTGATTTAAGTCAGATTCATTTCCAATGGCTGAAATGTTTTCATTGGTATTGGTTAAAATCTGCAGATTTTCCTGAAAGGCCATTACTGTCTTCTGAATATCATTAATATCATTCCTTAGTGAAAGGGCAAGTGATTCTAGCCTAACTACTTCTTTTAAAGCAACATTTCCTTTGTTTGCCTGAACTGTATAAGCTTTAATTAATTCATCTAATTGTGTAATCTGTTTTTCAAGCTGCTTTATTTTCAATTGTCCAAAATAGACTTCATAAAAACTTGACTTTAACTGATACGAAAGATTGCGAAGCAATTCTTCATATTGTAATTCTGCCAGTTGCACATTCGATTGTGCAAATTCAATTTCTGACTTCTTTTTTCCCCCCATGTATATCAATTGCTGAATAGCAAGGGCTTTCTGTCCTTTCTTTCCAATGTCGAATACTTGTTTGTTGTTGGGATTATAGAAGTTAACTTCTCCGGAAACATAAGGTTGCTCCCATATTCTGGCCTGAATTACAGCCGCCTTACTTCCAGCGATATTGTATTGCTCACTTAGTAATTGAAGATTGTTCTTTTGAAATAGAATTTCACAATCTTTAAGCGATAATGAGGTTTGTGCATTTGCACTAAACGAGAATATTAAAAAAAGCATTCCAAGTGTTCTGGCCATAGTAGTGTTATTTGGCACTACAAAGCTTGGATACTGGTCTTTAAAACACCTTAAATAACACCTTAAAACCGGCTTAATAAAGTTAAAATATAATTAAGAACTGATGGGTATAGCTACCAAAAGTATATTCAATTGAGAAGTCAAAATTGGTAAGAATACGCTTTACAATGGTTAAACCAATACCTAATCCCTTTGAATCTGCCGTATTTTCACCTCTTTTGAAAGGTTTAAATAAAATATCTTCTGCCTTGTCTGCTATCTTACTTCCTGCATTAATGATGCTAAGTTTCAGCTTATGATTATCCTTGTATATTTTGACTTGGACTTTTTTATTATCGCTGTATAAATAGGCGTTCTTTATCAGATTACTGAATGCAATTTCAAGCAGATTGGGGCTTGCTTTTACCTCGAGTATTTCAGGGGTTTCTGCTACTGATTCTGCAATACTGAAATCAATACTGATATCTTTAAAGTCGTGGGAAATCTTTTCAAAAGCAGCGTACAATACCTCGTCAATTCTTATTGATTCGTATTCACGCGGATTGGTTTGATTGTTTTTAGTAAGGAGCAGCAGCGAGTTAATTAGTTCATTTAGTTGCGCAATATCTTGCATCATGCTTTTAAGAAAGAGATCATTCTCTCCTTTTTGTTGTAGCAATTGATTTTCAACCTGAGCAGATAATTTTAACAGCGGGGTTCTTAATTCGTGGGAAACATGAGCAGTAAAATCTTTTTGAAGATTGTATACTTCTGTAATCCGACTCATCATTTGGTTGAACTCAATACTTAATAGATCAATTTCATTCTTACTGTTTTCTTTAGTTGCTAATTGCCTTTCAATATGCAAATCGTTTATTTGACTAATGTTTTCATGGAACTCATCTAGTGGTTTTAGTTGCTTTTTAATCAGGGTGAAGGTAAATAGCCAGGTAGCTAGCAGAAAAACTAAAAATGTTATGATTACAATGGTTGTTAAGTATCTGAGTTTGCTTTTACCATAATTGTCATTTGCAGAAACAATCGCGTAAAATTGTTTACCATTATTTAAATGCTTGATTCCATAAATTTCGTTTTCGCCCTCGCTTTTGAAATAAGCCCCCTCGGTTTTTAATATTTCTAGATCCCCAGTAGTCCAATGTATTTTGGTGTCGTCTAAACTGCTATAGATTAAATTGAAGTTTTCATCAAAGATTAATGTTTTTTCATCGTACAATTGATGAATTGAGTTCTGGTCAATAATTTTCAGCAGGTCGTTATCCAGTTCCTTAACATCCAATAAAAGCCGGATTGTAGTTAATGCTTTTTCATTTAACCGTTCCTTGAATTCTTCTGCTCTGAAAGAAGCAAAACTCATTACAATAAAAAGAGCAATCAGCGCATAAAAACCTGAAAAGAAAAGGCTGGAATAAAGCGTTATTTTATGTTTGATGGTCATTCTTGTTTCAAATAATAACCGAAGCCTACTTTGGTATGTATTAATTTATCAGTATACAATTTATCAATTTTGTTGCGTAAAAAATTAATATATACTTCAATAGTATTCTCATTAGATTCTATATGGTAGTCCCATAAGCTTTCCGCAATTTGTTGTTTAGATAAAACGCGGCCGTTGGCATTTGCGAGAATAGTTAATAATTTAAACTCTTTGGGTGTGAGTTTGATTTCTTGCTTTGATCTACACACTTGTTTATTGTCTATATCAATACTTAAATCACCAATTTTTAAAACGGTAGCATTAAATTGGGGAACTTGTTTTCTCCTGATTAAAGCATCTATTCTTAGCACCAGCTCTTCTAATAAAAAAGGCTTCACCAGATAATCATCAGCACCTAGTTGAAACGCTATCGTTTTATCTTCAATTTCGCCTAAAGCAGTAAGCATAAGGATTGGCGTTTCTTTATTTGATTCGCGAACTATTTTACAAATGTCTAATCCATTTATTTTAGGAACATTAATATCCAGCAAATAGATATCATAAGAATTACTATTGCTATACTTCAAGAATATTTCACCATCATATACAATTTCACAAGATATATTCTTTGCCTTCAGAAAACTGGATATCTGATGGGCTATGGTAGGTTCGTCTTCTAGTAAAAGCGCTTTGATCATTTTCTTTCTCCAATTTGCTGTCTCCACATAGCATAGTACAATCCTTTTTCAGCCAATAATTCGGAATGGCTGCCCGTCTCTACCACTTTTCCTTTTTCTAAAACATAGATCCTGTCTGCATGCATAATGGTACTAAGCCTATGTGCAATCATTATGGTAATCTGCTCTTTTAATGCAGAAATGCTTCGTATGGTATTGGTAATTTCTTCTTCAGTTATACTATCTAAAGCAGAAGTAGCTTCATCAAATATCAGGAGTTTGGGTTGTCTTATTAAAGCACGTGCAATGGACAATCGTTGTTTCTCTCCACCACTCAGTTTTAATCCACCTTCTCCAATCATGGAATCAATTCCATTTTGGGCTTTTGCTAATAGGTTGGCACAACTGGCTTTTTCTAGGGCAGCAATTACTGCAGCATCACCCGCTGCTGGTGCCACAAATAATAAGTTTTCTTTGATAGTGCCCGCAAATAACTGGGTGTCTTGGGTTACAAACCCGATTTGGTTACGCAGTTCTTCCATATCAATAGCGTGGCCATCTACACCATTATAGGTTACTTTCCCTTCCTGGGTATGATACAATCCAACAAGCAATTTCACCAATGTACTTTTTCCTGCACCTGAAGGTCCTACAAAGGCAATGGTCTCGCCTTTTTTCACTTCAAATGAAATGCCGTCCAATGCACTGAATTGAGCAGACTGATGTTTAAAGTGAATATTGTGAAATGCCAATGTACTGATGTTTCCAATAGGGGTTGGGTGTTCTGGACGAGGTTCTGATGGTTTTTGCATCAGATTATGAAAGTTATTTAATGAAGCTTCGGCTTCGCGATAACTTAATATAATATTCCCTATTTCCTGTAAAGGACCGAAAATAAAGAAGGAATAGAATGTTAGTGTCATTACTTCACCCGCAGTCAATTTACCTTGAAATACCAACCATAAAAGGGTAAACATAATTACCTGACGCAGGAAGTTAACAAATGTGCCTTGTACAAAGCTTAAAGAGCGGATGCTTTTTACTTTTCGCAATTCAAGCCCCAAGATTTTATAGGTATTCTTATTTAAGCGACCAATTTCTTGTTCCGTTAGACCAAGGCTTTTAACCAGTTCAATATTGCGTAAACTCTCTGTAGTAGTACCTGCCAGTGTTGTTGTTTCTTTTACAATGTCTTTCTGAATGGCCTTAATCCGCTTACTTAAAAAACTGGTAAGCATTGATAGCATAACAATACCCACCGCGTAAATAGGCATGATGCTCCAATGCAAACGAAATGAGTATACAGATATAAAAACAATTCCAACCAGAATACTGAAAAGTACATTGATAAATGCTATGATAAAGCGTTCTGTATCGGTTCTTACTTTCGAAAGAATAGAAAGGGTTTCCCCACTTCGCTGATCTTCAAATTCTTGATAGGGTAACTGCATGGAGTGTTTTAATCCATCTGTAAAAATCTTTGCCCCAAATTTTTGCACAATTACATTACTGCAGTAATCCTGAAAAGCTTTGGCAATTCGAGAAACCATAGCCACGCTAATTAGAATAGCTAAAAATCCGAGAACACCCCAAATAAATTCGGCTTCTGTTCTTGTACCGGTTGCAATGAATTGTTTTTGTTTATTAAAGTATCCCTTTTGCAAAGGATGCATACCATATTGGTCTAATAGCTTCCCAAAGAAGTAAGGGTCCAGCATACTGAAACTCTGGTTAATAGCTGCCAGTAAGAGTGCCAATGCAATTAACCATTTATAGGGCTTTAAATATTGGAGGAGTAATTTCATGATGGGGCAAAGTTATTATATGGCGCTTTATCCACCACTGTTAATAATAAGTTCATACAGATTTAGCTGGATAAGCGGTTTTCCTTGGTAACTTCAGAAAACCCTATTTTATGCATTGGAGAAAATTCAATGGAGAAAACATCCACCTGCCCATCAAAGAGGCAGTAGAAGAAGCCATTAAACGAGAAACCGAAAAAGGCACAAAACTCAAAGTTTGTATTGGTACCGACAGCCAGGTTAAAGGCGATGATACCGAGTTTGCCACTGTTATTGTTTTTTTGCGCGAACACAGTGGCGGTTTCATGTACATTCACAATGAAAAGACGAAACAGAAGTTTCATCTAAAAGAGCGAATGCTTACTGAAGTTGCCAAGAGTATTGAAATTGCGTATGAGCTTTGCCATTTATTTATTGAGTATCATATTGAGATGGAAGTGCATGCCGACATCAATACCAATCCAATGTTTAAAAGCAATGATGCTTTGCGTGAAGCCATGGGGTATATTCTGGGAATGGGCTTTGCTTTCAAAGCCAAGCCGGAAGCCTTTGCCAGCAGTTGTTGTGCAGACAAAGCGGTTAATTAGGAGTGTGGCTGCTTCCTGAATGTTGAAGTTCAGTGTATTAATAACCTTGGAGCAAAGACCTTAGCGAAGCTGCCAGCAGCGCTTGTTTCTTCGCTTCAAATGCGGGAACTTTTTCTTTAGGTAAACGCAGCTGATAGGTTTTACCTGCTGCCAGAGCTTTCTCAAAACCAGGATTCCAGCGATTGAATTGCGTAATGTCCATACTCAGTTCATTGGCTATTATCAATGCCTGATACCTTCCTGTTACTTCTAGTTCTGTGCTGTTATTGATTTCATCTGGGCTTAGCTGGCGAACATCTCCATGAAGCATAATGTTTTCCTGATGAATCTTTGTTTCTGCAGCAGTCATGGTAGTCCATCCGCCACTACCCTCCATTACATAATGGGTGGCAATAAATTTCTTTACATGATTTCTGGTTTCTTCAGGTAAATGATATTGCAACTGCCAGAAGTCTCTGCTACCTGTTTTGCGAATGGCTTGTTTAACTCTTCCGGCACCACCGTTATACCCTGCAACAACAAGCAACCAATCCTTGAATTCTGCATAGAGTTCCCGCATTATTTTGGCTGCCACATGGGTACTTTTATTGTAGTCCATTCGCTCATCCGGATTTCGAACACTCAATCCAAATCTCTTTGCTTCAAAATCCATGATCTGCCAGGGGCCAGCTGCACCTGCCCAGGAAACAACACCTGCGCCTAAGTTACTTTCAATCACACTGAGGTATTTCATTTCTTTTGGAATGCCGTATTGGGTAAGAACCCCTTCGTATAAATCAAAGTAGGGTTTACCCCATTGTTTCATTTTCTCCAGCGATTTACTGTGTTTTTTCATGTAATCCTGTACAAAGGAAACCGCTCTGGGATTAAGCTGTACTGCATAAGGCTTGCTGGGATCAAAGCGCGTTTTAAAAAGGGATTTAAACCCAAACTTGTCGGTAGTCGTATCTTTTTGTGCTTGAACTTCTGTGGTGAAAAATCCTAGGAAGAAAACAAAAACAAAGGAGAAAGGCAGAATATAAAATGAAAGTAAAGGACGCAAATTTGTAGGTATTGCGTTGGTTGTTTTTGTAGCTGGATGATGACTGCTGTTTCTCATGATCTAAGCTCCATCAATTGGGCACTCAAATGTATAAGACCCATTTCATCAAAAGAACGCGTCATCACCTGTAAACCAAAAGGCATACCATTTGTATGGGTAAATAGTGGTAATGAGATGGCCGGTATTCCTACCAGGTTGGCATATACGGTATAGATATCCCCCAGAAACATTTCAATAGGGTCATTGGTTTTTTCTCCAATCTTAAATGCAGGAGAAGGAACAGTAGGAGATAGTATTGCGTCAAAATCCCGGAAAATGCCATCTGTTTGTTGTTTCAGCAATTGTCTTACCTGCTGCGCTTTGGTAAAATACGCATCAAAGAATCCTTCGCTCAATACAAATGTGCCTAGTAAAATTCTTCTTTTCACTTCTTCCCCAAATCCTTCTGAGCGGGAAGCGGTATACATTTCTGTTAAGTCAATATCTGAAGTTGAAGTTCTGTGCCCGTAACGAACCCCATCGTATCGGGATAAATTACTGGAAGCTTCTGCAGTGGTTAATACATAGTAAGTAGGAACTACGTATTCCAGTAAGCTGAAATCGATTGCGGTTACCGTATGTCCTTCCTGCTTCAACTTTTCAAAATAAGCCAGTGTTTGTGCCTGTATATTTTTATCTAAGGAAGGATGTTCCAGGGCTTCTTTAAAATAGGCCAGTTTAAATATCTTCTTTGGACTTACTAATTTATCTTCAGAAATGCTGTTTGCAGTAGTATCACTTTTTGTGCTATTAAGTGATTCTATGATTGCCTTACTATAAGGCATTACAGATTCCTGCGAAACTGTACTGTCAAATTCATCAGCCCCTGCAATCACTTCTAAAACCAATGCCGCATCTTCTAAGGTCTTTGAAAAAATACCTATCTGATCAAAAGAAGATGCATAAGCAATCAATCCATAACGAGAGACCCTGCCATAGCTGGGTTTTAAGCCGATAATGCCACAAAAATCAGCTGGCTGTCTTACCGATCCGCCTGTATCGCTGCCGAGGCTAACCATGCAAAGATTCGCTTGAACAGCAACGGCAGATCCACCAGATGAGCCGCCCGATACTCTTGTTGTATCTGCAGCATTTAATACAGGGCCAAAAGCAGAGTTTTCGTTGCTGCTGCCCATGGCAAATTCATCACAGTTTTGTCGCCCGATAATAATAGCACCTGCATCCAGTAATTTTTGGGTAGCAGTTGCATTGTAAACAGATTGAAAATTACCCAGCATGTTAGAGCAGGCAGTAAGTGTATGGCCTTTATGCGCTATAACGTCTTTTAATCCTACCACAACCCCAT
>Ga0208492_1000956_pt1 | contig 20980 bp, 20 predicted proteins | sample Subbioar_CSW14AB_FD_184820 | JGI IMG/M metagenome (GOLD analysis project Ga0208492, IMG submission 184820) | Serpentinite rock and fluid subsurface biosphere microbial communities from McLaughlin Reserve, California, USA - CR12Mar_CSW14AB (SPAdes) | ecosystem: Environmental > Terrestrial > Deep... | reverse complement strand
CCCGCCGCGACGAGCAGAATCGCCCGAATATCTTCGAAGACCTGCCGCGCATCGAGCGTGGCCGCTGGATCAACATCGGGCGTCTCGATATCAATACCAGCGGCCTGCTGTTGTTCACCAACCACGGCGAACTGGCGCACCGGCTCATGCATCCGCGCTATCGCGTCGATCGCGAGTACGCTGCGCGCATCTTCGGTGAAGTCGAGGACGAGATGCTGCAGCGCCTGCGTGACGGTGTGGAAATCGAAGGCGAGCGCTTTCATTTCGACGACATCGTCGAAGGCGAGGGCGATGGCGCCAATCGCTGGTATTACTGTGTGGTGCAGAGCGGCCGCCAGCGCGAGGTCCGGCGGTTGTGGGAATCCCAGGGCGTCAAGGTCAGCCGCCTGATACGCGTGCGTTTCGGCAATATCATGCTGCCGGCCGATCTGCGCGGTGGCCAGACCGTCGAACTCGGCGGCGCGTTGCGCGATGAGTTGTGCGCACTGGTTGGCCTCAATGCCAAGGGCGAAGAACTGCGCAGTCCCACGCCCAGAACCTGATGCCATGCCGTCCGCGCCGGTCGCGGCTTGTACATCGCATTGATCTCCCTGGCCTACGCCGCTAAGCTTGGCCGCTTTTCAACTGTCCCGAACCTCATTTTGACTGATCAATCCGTGAGCACTGAGCGGCGCCGTCTGGTTGCCGGCAACTGGAAGATGAACGGCTCGCGAGCCATGGCAACGGGCCTCGCGCGCGCGGTCGTCGATGCCGGGCTCGACAACGCCCTGGACGTCGTCCTGTGTCCCCCCGCGCCTTATCTCGACGTGGTGGGGGCCAGCATCGCCGGCAGCAGCGTGGCGCTCGGCGCCCAGGACTGCTCCGAGCATGAGCCCGGCGCTTTCACCGGCGAAGTGGCGGCCAGCATGCTGGTCGATTGCGCCTGTTCCTTCGTCATCGTCGGTCATTCCGAGCGCAGACAGATGTTCGGCGACAGCGACGCGCGGGTGGTGGCCAAGATCAAGGCCGCCAGCGCCCAGGGCCTGACCCCGATCTTCTGCGTCGGCGAAACCCTGGACGAGCGCCGCGCCGATGCCACCGAGACGGTCATCAACCGTCAGCTCGACGCCTTGCTGGCCTTGCCCGAAGCGGTCGGCCTGCTGTCCCGCATGGTCATCGCCTACGAGCCGGTATGGGCCATCGGCACCGGTGAATCGGCGACCCCGGCCCAGGCCCAGGCCGTGCACGCCGCGATACGCGTGCGGCTGGCCGGCCTCGACGCAGGTCTCGCCGCGCGCACGCGCATTCTCTACGGCGGCAGCGTCAAGCCCGACAATGCCGTGGAACTGTTCGCCATGCCCGATATCGACGGCGGGCTCATCGGCGGCGCGGCACTGGTGGCCGCGTCGTTCATTGCTGTATGCCGCGCCGCGCTCGCCTGAGGGTGAGAGTGCGCGACTCTGGAGATAGTTGATGATTTTCACCGTACTACTGGCCGTGCACATTCTGCTGGCCCTGCTGCTGATCGGCGTCATCCTGCTGCAGCAGGGCAAAGGCGCGACGGCCGGTGCCGCGTTTGGCAGCGGCGCGTCATCAACCGTGTTCGGTGCGCGCGGTTCCGCCTCGTTCCTGACACGTCTGACCGCCATCCTCGCCGTGCTGTTCTTTTCCAACAGTCTGCTGCTCGCCTATCTCTACGGCCAGACCAGCAAGCCGACCAGCCTGCTCGATCATGTCCAGGTGCCGGGCCAAAGCGCACCCGGTGTACCGCAGTCCGCCGACGTGCCGGCCAAGGTCGATGTCGGCGAGCTGGTGGACAAAGTGACGCAGGGCAAGCCTGTCGATGTGCCGGTGCCGCCGCCCGCCGATGTGCCCACCACGCCGGTGCCGAGCACGGCAACGTCGCCGACACCGGCGGCCGCTGATGCCAAGACCAGCGTGCCTGTCAGCGATGTGCCCACACCTGTCGCACCTGCTGCGAACGATGCACCGGCTGCAGGCGGCGCGCCTGCGACCAACAAATGACCGAACAATAAAAATAAGTTGATTGAAGTTGATTACGCGCGAGTTTTTTATGGATTGCGCGTGCCGCATTCCGTATCATTGCGCGCCAGTTGATCGCATCCCGCATACGATCATCGCGACCTGCTCAGCCGACGTGGTGGAATTGGTAGACACGCAGCCTTGAGGTGGCTGTGCCGAGAGGCGTGACGGTTCGAGTCCGTCCGTCGGCACCATACGAGCAGTCCCGCGCCAACCCGCAAGGGTGAGCCGGGGTGATGAGAGCGATGTGGATGTGGTGCCACGGCCCGCGGGTCGTGCATCATGCGTCGGTGGGGGCCGGCGCGAGGCGCGGATTGGGATACAATGCCAGCGCCTGCAGGATTTTTCGCGCGTAAAGCGCAGTGGAGTGACACGGTTCGTGCTTGAGCTTTACCTGCCGATTCTGATCTTCATTACCATCGGCGTGGCGATCGGTGTGGTCTCGCTGGTCGCCAGTTATGGCATCGGCGGCATCCTCGGTGTCCATCGTCCGGACAGCGAGAAATCCTCTCCCTATGAGTGCGGCTTCGAAGCCTTTGAAGACGCCCGCATGAAATTCGACGTTCGCTACTACCTGGTGGCGATCCTGTTCATCATCTTCGATCTCGAAATCGCGTTCTTCTTCCCGTGGGCGGTGGTGCTCGACAAGATCGGTGCTTACGGCTTCTGGGCCATGATGATTTTCCTCGGCATCCTCGTCGTCGGTTTCATTTACGAGTGGCGCAAAGGGGCACTGGAATGGGAATGAGCGAAGTTCAGGATCGCGGCTTCGTCACCACCACCGTCGACACGGTGGTGAACTGGGCCCGCACCGGCTCGATGTGGCCCATGACTTTCGGTCTGGCCTGCTGCGCGGTGGAAATGATGCACGCCGGCGCGTCGCGCTACGACCTCGACCGCTTCGGCGTGGTGTTCCGGCCCAGCCCGCGCCAGTCCGATGTCATGATCGTGGCCGGCACCCTGGTCAACAAGATGGCGCCCGCCCTGCGTAAGGTCTATGACCAGATGACCGAGCCCAAGTGGGTCATCTCCATGGGGTCCTGCGCCAACGGTGGCGGCTATTACCATTATTCCTACGCGGTGACGCGCGGCTGCGATCGCATCGTGCCCGTGGACGTCTACGTGCCGGGCTGCCCGCCGACCGCGGAAGCCCTGTTGTTCGGCATCATCCAGCTGCAGAACAAGATCAAACGAACCACGACCATCAACCGTTCGTAAACTGACCGTGACTCTGCACAGCAAACTGGAAGCCCTGTCGAGTTCGCTCGACACCCTGCTCGGCGACGCGCTCCTCGCCCGCCGTATCGACAGGGACGAACTGACCATCGAAGTCGACCCCGCGCGCATCGCCGAGGTGTGCCGGCTTTTGAAAGAGACCGCGTCCCTCGGCTTCACCCAGCTCTCGGATCTGAGCGGCGTCGATTACCTGACCTATGGCCAGGCCGATTGGCAGACCCAGGCGACGTCTTCGGGCTTCAGTCGTGGCGTGTCGCGTAATTCAGTGCAAGTGACGGACGCCGACAGCAAGCGCTTCGCCGTCGTCTATCAGCTGCTGTCGGTCAGCACCAATCTGCGTATGCGAGTGAAGGCCTATCTCGGTGGCGAGCCGCCGCGTCTGGCCTCGGTCAGCGAGATCTGGCCGGTCGCCGACTGGTACGAGCGCGAAGTATTCGACCTGTTCGGCATCCTGTTTGACGGCCATCCCGATCTGCGCCGCATCCTCACCGACTACGGCTTCATCGGCCATCCGTTCCGTAAGGATTTCCCGCTCGAAGGGCGCGTCGAAGTGCGCTACGACCCGGAGCGCGGACGCGTCGTCAATCAGCCGGTCTCCATCGAGCCGCGCACGCTGGTGCCGCGTGTGATCCGCGAAGAGACCTGGCTCGATTCCTCGAAACCCGTGAGCAAGCCCGCCGATGCCTGAGATTCGCAATCTGACGCTCAACTTCGGCCCTCAGCATCCGGCCGCGCACGGTGTGTTGCGCCTGGTGCTCGAGATGGACGGCGAAGTCATCGAGCGTGCCGACCCGCACATCGGTCTGCTCCATCGCGGTACCGAGAAGCTCGCCGAGAACAAGCCGTTCAATCAGAGCATCGGTTACATGGACCGGCTCGATTACGTCTCGATGATGTGCAATGAGCACGCCTACGTGATGGCGATCGAGAAACTGTGCGGCATCACGGTGCCGATACGCGCACAGTACATCCGTGTGATGTTCGACGAGATGACGCGCATTCTGAACCACCTCATGTGGCTCGGTGCCCATGGCCTCGACATCGGCGCCATGACCATGTTCCTGTACTGCTTCCGTGAGCGCGAAGACCTCATGGATTGCTACGAGGCGGTGTCGGGCACGCGCATGCATGCGACCTATTACCGTCCGGGCGGCGTGTACCGCGATCTGCCGGATGCGATGCCGCTGTATCAGGCCTCCAAGTGGCGCAATCCCAAGGAACTCGAGCGTCTCAACGCCACCCGCAGTGGCTCCATGCTCGATTTCATCGATGATTTCTGCGATCGCTTTCCGGCCTGCGTCGACGAATACGAAACACTGCTGACCGACAACCGCATCTGGAAGCAGCGCACGGTCGACATCGGCATCGTCACCATCGAACGCGCCCTGGAACTCGGCTTTACCGGGCCCATGCTGCGCGGTTCCGGTCTGGCCTGGGACCTGCGCAAGAAGCAGCCCTACGAAGTCTATGCGGACATGGATTTCGACATCCCGGTCGGCGTGAACGGCGATTGCTATGACCGCTATCTGGTGCGCGTCGAAGAGATGCGTCAGTCGGCGCGCATCATGAAGCAGTGCGTCGCCTGGCTGCGTGCCAATCCCGGCCCGGTGATGCTGAACGATCACAAGCTGACGCCGCCCGACCGCGCCAGCATGAAGGGCGACATGGAATCGCTCATCCACCACTTCAAGCTCTTCACCGAGGGCTATTGCGTGCCGGCCGGCGAAGTCTACGCCGCGATCGAGCATCCGAAGGGCGAGTTCGGCATCTATCTCGTTTCCGATGGCGCCAACAAACCCTATCGCCTGAAGGCGCGTGCCTCGGGTTTCGCGCATCTGGCTGCCATGAACGAATTGGTGAAGGGCCACATGCTGGCCGACGTGGTCGCCGTGATCGGCACCATGGACATCGTGTTTGGAGAGATAGACCGTTAGGTCAGCGCCATGAGTGAGTCACAAGACCAGGTGTTATCCCATCACGCGCGCGAAGTGATTGACGCGTGGGTTGCGAAGTATCCGCCGGAGCGTAAGCAATCGGCCTTGCTGGCGGCCCTGTCCGAAGTGCAGCACGAGAACCAGGGCTTCCTCACCACCGAACTCATGGACGCGGTGGCGGACTACCTCGAACTGCCGCGCATCGCGGTCTACGAAGTGGCGAGCTTCTACTCGATGTACGAGACTTCGCCCTGCGGCCGCAACGCGGTGGCCATCTGCACCAATGTGTCCTGCATGCTGCGTGGCAGTGAAGACATCGTGACCCATGTCGAGAAGAAACTCGGCATCCGCATCGGCGAATCGACCGCCGATGGCCGCATCTTCCTCAAGCGCGAGGAGGAATGTCTGGCCGCCTGCTGTGGCGCGCCGATGATGCAGGTCAATCACGTCTACCACGAAAATCTCACCATCGACCGTGTCGACGAAATCCTGGACGGGCTGAAATGACCGATATCAAGCTCGATCTGACCTGTTACGCCACGCGCAATCTGCCCGAGCCGTGGTCGATGAAGACCTACCGCTCGACCGGCGGCTACAGCGCATGGGAGAAGATCCTGCGCGAGAAGACGCCGCCGGCGGACATCATCGAAATCGTCAAGGCCGCCGGCCTGCGCGGCCGCGGCGGCGCGGGCTTTCCGGCCGGTGTGAAGTGGAGCTTCATGCCCAAGGGCGACATGCAGCGTTATCTCGTGTGCAACTCCGACGAATCGGAACCCGGCACCTGCAAGGATCGCGACATCCTGCGTTTCAATCCCCACGCACTGGTCGAAGGCATGGCCATCGCCGGTTACGCGATGGGCGCGACGGTCGGCTACAACTACATGCGCGGCGAGTTCATGGACGAGCCGGCCATCAATTTCCAGAATGCCCTGAAGGACGCCTACGCGGCGGGTCTGCTCGGCAGGAACATCCAGGGCACCGGTATCGATTTCGAACTGCATGCGCACCTCGGCGCCGGTGCCTACATCTGCGGTGAGGAAACCGCGCTGCTCGAATCGCTGGAAGGCAAGAAAGGCCAGCCGCGCTTCAAGCCGCCGTTCCCGGCAAGCTTCGGCCTGTATGGCAAGCCGACCACCATCAACAACACCGAAACCCTGTCCTCGGTGCCGACCATCCTGCGCAACGGCGCGGAGTGGTTCGCAAGTCTCGGCAAGCCCAATAACGGCGGCACCAAGATTTTTTCCGTCAGTGGTCATGTCAACAAGCCGGGCAATTTCGAAGTGCCGATGGGCACGCCGTTCCGCACCTTGCTCGAACTTGCCGGTGGCGTGCTCGATGGCCGGCCGCTCAAGGCCGTCATTCCCGGCGGCTCGTCGGTGCCGGTGTTGACGGGTGAGGCCATGCTCGCACTCGACATGGACTACGACTCGATATCCAAGGCCGGCTCCATGCTCGGCTCGGGCGCGGTGATCGTGATGAACGACACCACCGACATGGTCAAGGTGCTGCAGCGGATCTCGCGTTTCTACTATTCCGAATCCTGCGGCCAGTGCACGCCCTGCCGCGAAGGCACGGGCTGGCTGTATCGCATGTTGACGCGCATCGTGAACGGCGAAGGCGTGCCGGCCGATCTCGACAAACTCGACCTGGTCGCGAGCAAGATGGAAGGCCGCACCATCTGCGCCCTGGGCGACGCCGCGGCCATGCCGGTGCGCAGCTTCGTGCGTACTTTCCGCCAGGAGTTCGAGTACTACATCGAACACGGGCATAGCATTCTGCAAGCGCGTGGCCATTCGGCCGCGGCCTGACCAGCACGTGTAAACAGGCATGAGTGACGACCGCATCAAGATAGAAGTCGATGGCCAGACCATCGAGGCGCGCAAAGGCGCGATGCTGATCGAGGCGACCGATGCGGCGGGCATCTACGTGCCACGCTTCTGCTACCACAAGCATCTGTCGGTGGCGGCCAACTGCCGCATGTGTCTGGTCGAAGTCGAACGTGCGCCGAAGTGCATGCCGGCCTGCGCGACGCCGGTGATGGACGGCATGAAGGTCTACACGCGTTCGCCCAAGGCGACCGCGGCCCAGCATGCGACCATGGAATTCCTGCTCATCAATCACCCGCTCGACTGCCCGATCTGCGATCAGGGCGGTGAGTGTGAGTTGCAGGATCTCGCCATGGGTTACGGTGGCGACGTCTCGCAATTCACCGAACGCAAGCGCGTGGTGCGCGACAAGAACATCGGTCCGCTGGTGCAGACCGACATGACGCGCTGCATCCATTGCACGCGTTGCGTGCGTTTCGGCGAGGAAATTGCCGGATTGCGTGAACTCGGCGCGACCGGTCGCGGCGAGCACATGGAAATCGGCACTTACGTGGCCAAGGCCATGATCTCGGAACTGTCGGGTAACGTGATCGACCTGTGTCCGGTCGGCGCGCTGACCAACAAGCCTTATCGCTATTCGGCGCGGGCCTGGGAACTGCAGCAGCGCGATGGCGTGGCACCCCACGATGCGTTGGGCGCGAACCTGCATTTCCATGTCAAAGGTTCGGTCGTCAAGCGCGTGGTGCCCAAGGAAAATGCCGCCGTCAATGCCACCTGGCTGTCGGACCGCGATCGCTACAGCTATCAGGGCATCAATCATGAGGCGCGTCTGACCGCGCCGCGCATCAAGCGCGACGGGCGCTGGAGCGAAAGCGATTGGGACACCGCGCTGGGCGTGGTGGCCGACAAACTGCGCGCCGTCGCGAGCGCCGATGCCGATGAGATCGCGGCCCTCGCCTCGCCGTCCTCGACCACCGAGGAGTTTTATCTCCTGCAGCGTCTGCTGCGCGGCCTCGGTTCCCATAACGTCGATCACCGTCTTCGTCAGCGCGATTTCTCCGATCAGAGCGCCGAGCCCCTGTACCCCGGTGTCGAATCCCTGGCTGCCATCGAGAACGCCGATGCGGTGCTGCTGCTCGGCACCTATCCGCGCCACGAGAACCCGCTGCTGAACCTCTCCCTGCGCAAAGCGGCCCTCAAGGGCGCCGCGGTGATGCAGGTCGCGAGCCACGCGCAGGATTTCAATTACAACCTTGCCGGCCAGTTGGCCGTCAAACCGTCGCAACTGCTCGGCGCCGCCGCGGCACTTGCCGCCGGCGTCGCCAGCCGTCGCGGCGTGGCGCTTGCGGCACCCACCGACAAGGTGGTCGAGCAGGTCGCGCTCGTAGACGCGAAAATCGATGCGATGGCCGAACGTCTGGCCAAGGCCAGCCGTCCGGTGGTGCTGATTGGTGCCGCCGTCAACGCCCACCCACTGCGCAGCGCACTGGTGCAAATCGCCGGCGCACTCGCCCAGGCCAGTGGCGCAATCTTTGGCGAACTCGCCGACGGTGCCAATGGCGCCGGCGCCTGGCTGGCCGGCGCGGTTCCCCATCGTGGTCCTGCCGGCCGTGTGTTGGACAAGCCCGGTCGCAATGTGCGCGGCATGATGGAGCAGCCGCGCAAGGCCTATGTGCTGCTCGGTGTGGACCCGCTGCTCGATGGCGCCGACAGTCAGGGCCTGAACGCGGCTCTGCACGCCGCCGAATTCGTGGTCGCGGTCAGCGCTTTCGAGAACCCCGCGCTGGAAGCGGTGGCCGATGTCATCCTGCCGGCCGCGCTGTATGCCGAGAACGAAGGGTCCTTCGTCAACCTCACTGGCCGCTGGCAGCGCTTCGCACCCGCGGTGCGGCCACGCGGCGATGCGCGCGCGGCGTGGAAGATCCTGCGCGTGCTCGGCAACAAGCTCGATTTGCCGGGCTTCGACGCGGTGAATTGCGAAGACGTGACGCGTGAAATCGAAGCCCTGGTCGGGCAGGTCAAACTCGCGCCGCGCCTGACGCCGACGCTGGAATCCAGCTCGCTCGAGATAGACAGCGGCCGACTGGAACTGCTGGTCGAAGTGCCCATGTACGCCAGCGATGCGCTGGTGCGCCATGCCAACGCCCTGCAGGAAATGCCACAGGCCGGCGACGACCTGGTCCGTGTCAGCGCCGCCACCGCCGCGACCCTCGGGCTTGCGGCCGGCCAAGTTCTGGATATCGAACGCGATGGCCAGCGCGCCAGCGCGCAACTCGGCATCGACGATGGCCTGCCGGCCGGAGTCTGTCTGGTGCATGCGGCACGCCCGGCGCTGGCCGCGATTGCGGTCAACGGCGCGGCGGTCACGCTCAGCGCGGCGCGCGGTGAGGCAGCGGCATGATCAATCCCTTCGCATTGCTTGAACAGCAATTGACGGCGCTCGGCGTCATCCCCGCACCGCTGATTGTGGTGGCGGTGATCGTCGCCAAGATTCTCGTCATCGTCTTGCCGCTGATGGGCGGCGTCGCCTATCTGACGCTGGCCGAGCGCAAGATCATCGGTTGGATACAGGTGCGCAACGGCCCCAACCGGGTCGGCCCGCTGGGCCTGTTGCAGCCGATTGCCGACGCTCTCAAGTTGCTGACCAAGGAAATGGTGGTGCCGAGCGGTGCCAGCCGCTTCCTGTTCCTGATTGCGCCGATTCTGGCCTTGGGCCCGGCGCTGGCGGCCTGGGCCGTGGTGCCCTTCGGCTCGGAGATGGTGCTGGCCAATATCAACGCCGGCCTGCTCTACATCCTGGCGCTGACCTCGCTCGGTGTGTACGGCATCATCGTTGCCGGTTGGGCGTCCAATTCCAAATACGCCTTCCTCGGCGCGATGCGCTCCGCCGCGCAGATAGTGTCCTATGAAATCGCCATGGGCTTTGCCCTGGTCGGCGTGCTGATTGCCGCCGGCAGCCTCAATCTCGGAGACATCGTCAACGCACAGCGTGGAGCGCTCGGTCCCGGCAGCTGGTTCTTCGTGCCGCTGTTTCCGCTGTTCGTTATCTATTTCATCTCCGGCGTGGCGGAAACCAACCGCGCGCCCTTTGACGTCTCGGAAGGCGAGTCGGAAATCGTCGCCGGTTTCCACGTCGAATACGCGGGCATGGGCTTTGCGCTGTTCTTCCTCGCTGAATACGCCAACATGATCCTGGTCTCGGGGCTCGCGGCGGTGATGTTCCTGGGCGGCTGGCTGTCGCCGCTGCCGTGGCTGACCGGCGTACCCGGTGTGGGCCTGTTCTTCATGGACGGCATCCATTGGTTCCTGGCCAAGACGCTGTTCTTCCTGTTCCTGTTCCTGTGGTTCCGCGCTACTTTCCCGCGTTATCGCTATGACCAGATCATGCGTCTGGGCTGGAAGATCTTCCTGCCCATCACCATGGTGTGGATCGTGGTCGTCGCGGCAATGGTGGTGTGGCACATGCCGCCGTGGTTCGCGGTCGGCGCGAGAGGGTGAGGCCATGAGCGTAGTTGTCGATTACTTCAAGAGCCTGACCCTGTGGGAACTGCTCAAGGGCCTGAAGCTGACGGGTACCTACCTGTTCGATCGCAAGATCACCATTCAGTATCCCGAAGAGAAGACGCCGCAGTCGGCGCGTTTCCGTGGCCTGCATGCGCTGCGCCGTTATCCCAACGGCGAAGAGCGCTGCATCGCCTGCAAGCTGTGCGAGGCGGTGTGCCCGGCGCTGGCCATCACCATCGAGTCCGAACAGCGCGAGGACGGCACCCGCCGCACCACCAAGTACGAAATCGATCTGACCAAGTGCATCTTCTGCGGCTTCTGTGAAGAGTCCTGCCCGGTCGATTCCATCGTCGAGACCCGGCATTTCGAATACCACGGCGAAAAACGTGGCGACCTGCTCATGACCAAGGAAAAGCTGCTCGCGAACGCCGAGCGCTTCGAGTCCCAGATCGCGGCCGATCGCGCCGCCGAAGCGCGCTACCGCTAGCGTTTACGCCACACCATAACGAACGATAACGGGAGGGGGACGACGCAGCGAAGAGGCACAGGGCCGAAGGGGCGGGCAGGGCGATGAACAATCAACCCGGCTGGCACTCCAGGCGCGCGTAACCTCACAGCCGTCTATCCGCGATTCATGTTCGAATTAGTCGTCTTCTATACCTTCGCCGGCGTGTTGGTCCTCGCCGCGACCATGGTCATCACGGTGCGCAATCCGGTGCACGCCGCCTTGTTCCTGGTGCTCTCCTTCTTCGCGAGTTCGGGCCTGTGGCTGTTGATGGAAGCCGAGTTCCTCGCCATCGCCCTGGTGCTGGTCTATGTCGGCGCGGTGATGGTGCTGTTCCTGTTCGTGGTCATGATGCTCGACATCAATCTGACCGTGCTGCGCGAGGGCTTCGCGCGCTATCTGCCCGTCGCCGGTGTCGTCGCGGCGCTGATGTTCGTCGCCATCTTCATGGTCGTGGAGCACGAGCATTTCGGTCTCGAGAAGCCCCCGTCGGCCATCACGCATGGGGCCGATTACAACAACACCCGTGAATTGGGGTTGGCGCTCTATACGCAGTACATCTGGCCGTTTGAAATCGCCGCGGTGATTCTGCTGGTGGCGATCATCGCCGCCATTGCCTTGACGCTGCGCACCACCCGCCAGACCAAGGCGCCCAAGCCCGAGAAACAGGTGGCCGTGCGTCGCCAGGATCGTGTGCGCCTGGTCAAGGTCGAAGCCGAGCGCCAGGGCTGAGGGACAATATCGTGCTGACACTCACCCATTTCCTGACCTTAGGCGCCATCCTGTTCTGCCTGTCGGTGGCTGGCATCTTCATCAACCGCAAGAACGTCATCGTGCTGTTGATGTGCATCGAACTCATGCTGCTGGCGGTGAACATGAACTTCATTGCCTTCTCCCATTTCAACGGCGACGTCGCCGGCCAGGTATTCGTCTTTTTCATCCTGACGGTCGCCGCCGCGGAAGCCGCCATCGGTCTCGCCATCCTGGTGGTGCTGTTCCGAAACCGTCATTCGATCAACGTCGAAGACCTCGGCACCATGAAGGGTTGATGACGGTGTCGACTCCGCGCGCCAAGAAGTCACGCATTGCTGGAAAGCCGCATGGGTAATCTGCTCCTCGCCATCGTTCTCCTGCCCCTGGGCGGTGCCATCCTGGCTGGCCTGTTCGGCCGTCAGATCGGCCGCAGCGGCGCGCACTGGGTGACCAGCGGTTCGGTCGCCCTGTCGTTCGCGCTGTCGCTGCTGGTGTTCAAGAAAATCGTGCTCGGCGGCGAACCGGCCTACAACGAGAACCTCTACACCTGGATGTCGACTGCCGGTATCGACTTCCATGTCGGCTTCCTGGTCGACCAACTGACCGCGACCATGATGGTGACCGTGACCTTCGTGTCATGGATGGTGCACATCTACACCATCGGCTACATGCACGACGACCCGGGCTATCAGCGCTTCTTCTCCTATATCTCGCTGTTCACCTTCAGCATGCTGATGCTGGTGATGTCCAACAACTTCCTGCAGCTGTTCTTCGGCTGGGAAGCCGTGGGCCTGGTGTCCTATCTCCTGATCGGTTTCTGGTATACGCGCCCGACCGCCATCTACGCCAACCTCAAGGCCTTTCTGGTCAACCGCGTCGGCGATTTCGGTTTTCTGCTCGGCATCGCCGCGGTGCTCATGTACACCGGCACGCTGGATTACGCCGAAGTGTTCAAGGCCGCGCCCGCCCTGCAAGACACCACCATCACGCTCTTCGAGGGCCATGAGTGGTCCTTGATGACGGTCACCTGTCTGCTGCTGTTCATCGGTGCGATGGGCAAGTCCGCGCAGTGGCCGTTGCATGTGTGGCTGCCCGATTCAATGGAAGGCCCGACCCCCATTTCGGCGCTCATCCACGCCGCGACCATGGTCACCGCCGGCATCTTCATGGTCTCGCGCATGTCGCCGCTGTTCGAGATGTCGACCACCGCGTTGTCGGTGGTGATGGCGATCGGCGCCATCACGGCGTTCTTCATGGGCCTTCTGGGTCTGGTGCAGAACGATATCAAACGCGTGGTGGCCTATTCGACGCTCTCGCAGCTCGGTTACATGACGGTCGCGCTCGGCGCTTCGGCCTACAGCGCCGCCATCTTCCATCTCTTCACCCACGCCTTCTTCAAGGCGCTGCTGTTCCTCGCCGCCGGCTCGGTCATCATCGGCATGCATCACGAGCAGGACATGCGCCACATGGGCGGCTTGAAGAAGCACATGCCCATCACTTACTGGACCAGTCTCATCGGCACCCTGGCCCTGATCGGCTTTCCGGGTTTCGCCGGCTTCTTCTCCAAGGACGCCATCATCGAAGCGGTCGAACTGTCGCATAACCCGGTGGCGGAATACGCCTACTGGGCAGTGCTGCTCGGTGTCTACATCACGGCGCTGTACTCGTTCCGTCTGGTGTTCATGGTCTTCCACGGCAAGGAACGCATGGACCACCACACGGCCGAACATCTGCATGAATCGCCGGCCGTGGTGACCATTCCGCTCATGGCGCTGGCCGTGCCCTCAGTGGTGATCGGCGCGCTCGGCGTCGGCACGATGGTGTTCGGCGATTATTTCGGCAACAGCATCGTGGTCGCGCATGAACATGACGTGCTCGGCCACATGGCAGAGGAATTCCACGGCGTGGTGCCCTTCATCACCCACGGCGTGACGCAACTGCCTTTCATGCTGGCCATGGCCGGCGTGGTCACGGCCTGGTTCCTGTATCTGCAAAGCCCGGGCATTCCGGCCAGGATCGCGTCCAGCTTCTCGCTGGTGCACCGGATTCTGCTCGACAAGTACGGCTTCGACCGATTCAACGAATGGTTCTTCGCCGGCGGCTCGCGTGGTATCGGCCGGCTGCTGTGGAAGGTCGGTGACGAAGGTCTGATCGACGGCCTGCTGGTCAACGGCTCAGCCCGCGCGGTCGGCTGGTGGGCCAGCGTGGTGCGCAACGTGCAGACCGGATTTCTCTATCACTATGCCTTCGCCATGATTATCGGCCTGCTCGTCCTGCTGGGCGTGTTCGTGCACGGAGTACTGTCGTGAGGGAATGCCAAACGTGCGTCCATGGAACCAAGTGTGAGCCCGCATGAGCGCTGATCTGCCCCTGCTGAGTATTGCCATCTGGCTGCCGATCATCGGCGGACTGTGGGTCATTTTCGCCGGCCGTCGTGTGCCTGACGCGCCGGTGCGCAAGGATTCGCTGCTGTTCGCCCTGGCGACCTTCGCGGTGTCGCTGTTGCTCTGGCAGCGTTTCGACAATGCCGATGGCGGCATGCAGTTCGCCGAGAAGCTGCCGTGGATAAAACCCTTCAATATCGAGTACGCACTCGGCATCGATGGTCTGGCCCTGCCCTTGATCCTGCTGACCACCTTCACCACGGTGCTGGTGGTGCTGGCCGGCTGGGTGGTGATCAAGGATCGTCTGAGCCTCTACATGGGCAACTTCCTGATCCTCGAAGGCCTCATGATCGGGGTGTTCGCGGCCCAGGATGCCATCCTGTTCTACATCTTCTGGGAAGCGATGCTGATCCCGATGTTCCTCATCATCGGTATCTGGGGCGGGCCGCGCCGCGTCTACGCGACCATCAAGTTCTTCCTCTATACCTTCATGGGCTCGGTGTTCATGCTGGTCGCGCTGCTTTACCTGTATGGCAAGGCGGGCAGTTTCGCCCTGCCGGCACTGCATGCGGTGCCGCTGACGCTGGCTGAACAGCAATGGATTTTCGTCGCCTTTCTGCTGGCTTTCGCGGTCAAGATTCCGATGTGGCCGGTGCACACATGGTTGCCCGACGCCCACGTCGAGGCGCCGACCGGTGGTTCGGTGGTGCTGGCGGCCATCATGTTGAAGATGGGTGGTTACGGCTTCCTGCGCTTCAGCATGCCGATCGCGCCCGATGCGTCGGCCTCGCTCGACTGGCTCATGATCGGCCTGTCGCTGATCGCGGTGGTCTATATCGGTTTTGTCGCCCTCGTGCAGCAGGACATGAAGAAGCTGGTGGCCTATTCGTCCATTTCCCACATGGGTTTCGTCACACTCGGTTTCTTCATCGCGTTCCAGGTCGCTGCCGCCACCGGCGACTGGCACCGCTCGGCGGCCGGCATCTCCGGCGCGATGGTGCAGATGATTTCCCACGGCTTCATTTCCGGCGCGATGTTCCTCTGCATCGGCGTGCTCTACGACCGCATGCATAGCCGTCAGATCGGCGACTACGGCGGCGTGGTGAACAGGATGCCGGTGTTCGCGGCGTTCATGATGCTGTTCTCGATGGCCAACGCCGGCCTGCCCGGCACTTCCGGTTTCGTCGGCGAGTTCCTGGTCATCCTGACGGCCTTCAAGGCCAACTTCTGGTACGCCTTCCTGGCCTCCGTGACCCTGATTCTGGGGGCGGCTTACACGCTCTGGATGTACAAGCGTGTCATGTTCGGTGAAATTGCCAACGACCACGTCGCCGAACTCGAGGATATCGATGGTCGAGAACGTCTGATCATGATTACCCTGGCGGTGGTGGTGCTGCTGTTCGGCCTGTGGCCGGCGCCGATGTTCGACATGATGAATGCCAGTGTGGATCAGCTGATCACGCAGATCTCGCACTCGAAAATACCCTGAGGCCGCCCGCGATGAACGAGCTCTGCACCGTATTACCCGAAGCAACCATGGCAGGCCTCGCCTGCCTGGTGTTGCTGGTCGAGGTATTCCGCAAGCCCGATAACCGCGGCGCGACCTTCTGGGCGGCGGCGATGTCGGTGATGATCGTGCTGGCCGAGCTGGCGCTGTGGTTCCCCGAAGGCACGACCACGGCTTTTCATGGCACCTATCGTGTCGATGTGATGTCGGCGGTGCTGAAGGCCTTTGTGATGGTCATCGTGCTGCTGTCGTTCTTCTATGCCCGCGATTACTTTGAACGGCGCGGGCGCGTGGTGCAGGAGTTCTACATCCTCGGCCTGTTCGCGGCCCTGGGCATGATGGTGCTGATTTCGGCCCACAACCTGCTGACTGTCTACCTCGGTCTCGAGTTGCTGTCGCTGGCCATGTACGCCATGGTCGCGATGGACCGCGATTCAGCATCGGCCTCGGAAGCGGCGATGAAATATTTCGTGCTGGGCGCCTTGGCATCGGGCATGTTGCTGTATGGCATGTCCATGCTCTACGGCGTGTCGGGTACGCTGGACTTGAGCGAGCTCGCGACCCAGGTCGCGGGTGGCAGTTCCCATCTTCTATATACCTTCGGCCTGGTGTTCGTGCTGATCGGTATCGCCTTCAAGCTGGGTGTGGTGCCTTTCCACATGTGGGTGCCGGACGTCTATCAGGGCGCACCGACCCCGGTCACGCTGTTCATCGGTTCCGCGCCCAAGCTCGCTGCCTTCGCGATGGCAGTCCGGGTGCTGACCGATGGGCTCGGCGGCCTCGCCGGCGAATGGCAGACCATGCTGGTGCTGTTGTCGGTCGCTTCCATGGCGATTGGCAACCTGGTCGCCATCGCCCAGACCAATATGAAGCGCATGCTGGCTTACTCGACCATCTCCCACATGGGCTTCCTGCTGCTGGGCCTGCTGTCGGCGCGCACCAGTGGCTACGCGGCTTCGATGTTCTATGTCATCACCTACGCGATCATGAGCATGGGCGCGTTCGGCGCCATCATCCTGCTGTCTTCGGCCACCTCCGAATCGGACCGCCTGCAGGACTTCGCCGGCCTCGCCAAGCGCAGTCCCTGGCTGGCCTTCCTCATGCTGATCATCATCTTCTCGCTGGCTGGTGTGCCGCCCTTCGCGGGGTTCTGGGCGAAGTGGTTCGTGCTCAAGGAAGTGGTCGCCGCCGGCTATTCCTGGCTTGCGATTGCGGCCGTGGTATTCTCCCTGGTCGGTGCCTACTACTACCTGCGCATCATCAAGCTCATGTATTTCGACGCGCCCGACGCAGCCTGTGAGCCGATTACCGCCGGCGGCGATGTGCGCCTGGTGTTCAGCGTCAACAGCCTTTCGATACTGTTGATTGGCCTCTTGCCCGGCACCTTGATGGCCGTCTGTCTGGCCGCCATGCTGGCCTACGCCACCTGATTTCCATCACGCGCATGAGCCACTCCGCACCGCGCGCGATGAAGCCCCTTTTCCCCTCTTGCTATTCGAGTATTCGCCCCCGCTCGGGGCCGATGACCGGTGTTCGATTTTAGGCCTTGATGGTTCACCGGTATTCAGCGCAAGGCACTCTGTCAGCGGGTAAATACTGTGAACATATACGTGGGAAATCTTGCTTATAGCGTCACCGACGACGATCTTCGCGAATTATTCAGCGAGTTCGGCGAAGTGCGCAGCGCCAGCGTGATCTCGGACAAGGTCACTGGTCAATCCAAGGGTTTCGGCTTTGTCGAAATGCAGGACAACAGCGCGGCCGATGCAGCCATCAAGGATTTGAACGGCAAGCAGGTGAAGGGTCGGGCCTTGAAGGTCAACGAGGCCAAGCCGCGCGCCGACAAGCCACCGCAGCGCCGTCCGCGTTACTGAGTTTCGCGCGGCGCCTGCGCGCCGCTGAGAAACGATAGGGGAGGGCTTACCGTCGATCCTGGTCGACGGTGAGGACCTTGCCGAGTACTGCCCCCATACGCACCGGGAGACCGGCGCGCGCGTCCTCGTTCCATGCCAGGCAGCCGCGGCTGGCCGTCACTATCACCGTAGAACCCATATTGAAGCGGCCGAATTCCGCGCCACGGGCGAGCGTGGGGCCTTCCAGGGCCTGACTGATATGGGCCGGCTGATTGTTGTGGGGCCGATTGCGCGCCGGTCTTGCGGTCGGCAACACCAGTTCGATGCTGCCGACATTCAAGGCGCCGACCATGATCAGAGCCAACCAGTGGGGCCCGGACTCGAACACCGTGATGGTGCGCTCGTTACGACAGAACAGGCCCGGCACCCCCCGCGCGGTGACGGCGTTGACCGAGAACAATTCGCCCGGCACATAACGCAGCACGCGCGCCGTGGCGGCCCACGGCATGTGCACGCGGTGATAGTTGTTCGGCGCGAGGTAGATGGTCGCGAAGCTGCCGCCTTCGAAGCGCGCGGCGAGGGTCGCATCGCCATCAAACAGTTCCAGCAGGGTGTAGTCGATGCCCTTGGCCTGCACCAGACGGTCGGGATGGAGCGTGCCCAACTCGCTCAAGGTGCCGTCGGCCGGACTCACGAAACTGTCGGGGGCGTCATCGACGGGCCGTGCGCCGTCGCGCAGGGCGCGGGTGAAGAAGGCGTTGAAACTTGCATAGCTGTCGGTCGCGGGCGATGCGGCGTCACCCATGTCGACGCCATACAGACGCACGAAGGCGCGAATCGCGAGCTGCGTCAGGATGCCACCCTCCACGCGGGTCAACCAGCCGACCACATCGGAAAGCAGGTGTTTGGGCAGCAGCCATTGCAGCGCCACGAACAGGCGGGCGGAATAATTCATGAACGGATACTCAAGGTGGCGCGTCGCGTCGCACCGGCAGCGCCACCTCGAGCGGCTCACCCTGCGCACAATGCAATTCCAATGTCAGCGACGCACCTTCGGTCAGCGGCTGCAGTGGTTCAAACAGCATTACATGGGCACCGCCCGGCGCGGCGCTGAAATGCGCGCCGGGACCAAGTTCGATGTCGCCCTGTGGACGCATCTCGGCACGACCTTCGACCACGCGCGTGACATGCAGCATGGCGCCCTTGAAGTCGGGACTGCCGACCGACTTGATGGTCAGCGCGTGCTGGCCGGTATTGCGGGCCTCGAAATAGGCCGCCGCGACATCGCTGCCGGGCGGTGGCTGGCGCAACCAGGCATGCTCGATGGCAAGGCCGTCGCAGGCCATGACCTGGGCGCTGGCGAGCGCGCCCAGCACGGCGGGAGTGAGCAGGCGCATCAGGATTTTCCCTTGATGAAGGCACTGACCGCGTTGAAGCGGGCGATGATCCCGTCGGCGGTATGGGGCGGCGTCATGACACTCACCAGGCGGCCGGCAGGGTCGATGAAGAACACACCGGCGGAATGATCGACCGAGTAGTCGGCGCCGCCTTCGGCGACTTTCATGAACAACACGCCGAGCGTCCCGGTCAGGGGCTTGAGTTGCGCCTCCGGGCCGGTCACGCCGATAAAGTCGTGATGGAAGTAATGCACATACTGAGCGAGCTGCGCCGGCGCATCGCGTTCCGGATCGACCGACACGAACACCACCTGGCCCTGCTCGGCGTAGGGCGAGGACTTCTTCAGAACGCTATGAACCTCGGCGAGGGTGGCGAGCGTGGTCGGACAGATGTCGGGACAATGGGTGAAGCCAAAGAACATCAGCGTCCATTTGCCACGCAGAGCGGCGAGCTTGAACGGCGTGCCGTCGTCGCGCGTGAGCTGCACCTCGGGGACTGCCGGCGGATCGGGCCACAGCAGGCCGTCGATGGCCGGCGTGTCATCGTGGGCGTTGTGCCAGTAGGACAAGCCGATGCCGCCCGCAAAGGCCAGCAGCGCGATGAAGATCATCGCGAACCATGGAATCCGGGCGGGCGGGGCTTGCATGGGCGGATTATAACGATCGCCACCGGCGTGGTCGCTGTTCGCGCACGTTCGCTTGCCTTGCAAATGGTCAGCGCAATCGACACCATGTCGCAGGTTTTTCACCCATCCCACGCACGCGCCGCGCAGCGCGGCGTACCGGCCCGGCGGCAATCATGAGCGACGCGCCCAAAAAGCTCGGCAAGTACGACATCCTCGGCGAGATCGGGCGCGGCAGCATGGGCATCGTCTACCGTGCCTTTGACCCATATATCAATCGCGAAGTGGCGGTCAAGGTGGCGATGGCCGAGGCGCTCAAGGACAAGGACACCGGCGAGCGCTTTCGCAAGATGTTCTTCAACGAAGCGCATACCGCCGGCATGCTGCGCCATCCCAACATCCTCGACATCTTCGACGCCGGCGTGGACGGCGATTCCTGTTACATCGTCATGGAACTCGTGGCGAGCGGCGGCACGCTCAGGCCCTATTGCCGCGCGGAGAAACTGCTGCCCTTGAACCAGGCGGCGGAGATCATCTTCAAGTGCGCCAAGGCGCTGGACTACGCCCATCGTCAGGGCGTCATTCATCGCGACATCAAGCCGTCCAACATCCTCGTCACCGCGGACATGGACGTCAAGATTGCCGATTTCAGCATCGCCCACGCCGTGCGTCAGGACACCACCCAGACCATGCCGCTCGGCTTCGTCGGGTCACCGCGCTACATGTCGCCCGAGCAGGTCCATGAAGACGTCATCACCAACCAGACCGATCTGTTCTCGCTCGGCATCGTCGCCTATGAATTGATCACCGGCCACCATCCGTTTGGCGGCGAGAGCTTCTCCGCGCTGGTGCACAAGATAGTCAATGAAGACCCGCCGCCGATGAGCAACTACCGCGCCGATGCGCCGGAGGTGCTGGAGCGAATCGTCCGCCGTACGCTGGAAAAGAATCCCGCGCGGCGTTATCGCATGGGCCTGGATATCGCTTCTGATCTCAGCATGGCGTTCACCCATCTCGAACGTCCGCAGGAAGATATCGCCATCACGGCCAAGTTCGACAGGGTCAAGCGGCTGGAATTCTTCCGTGGCTTTCCCGACGCCGAAATCTGGGAAATCATCCGCGCCAGCGTGTGGATGGAAGTCGATGTCGAGACCGCGGTGGTGGTCGAGGGCGAGGTCGATGAATCCTTTTTCATCATCGTCGAGGGCGATGTGTCGGTGTCCAAGCTCGGGCAGACCATCGGCAAGCTGCACAGCGGCGATTGCTTCGGCGAGATGGGCTATCTGAACCGCATCAAGCGCACCGCGACGGTCAAGGCCGAGGGCCCGGTGTCGCTGGTCAAGATCAATTCGACCTTGATTGAACAGGTCAGCGCCGACTGTCAGCTGCGCTTCTATAAAGTCTTCATGAAGATCCTGATCGATCGTCTGTCGCGG
>Ga0208492_1000955_pt1 | contig 20981 bp, 21 predicted proteins | sample Subbioar_CSW14AB_FD_184820 | JGI IMG/M metagenome (GOLD analysis project Ga0208492, IMG submission 184820) | Serpentinite rock and fluid subsurface biosphere microbial communities from McLaughlin Reserve, California, USA - CR12Mar_CSW14AB (SPAdes) | ecosystem: Environmental > Terrestrial > Deep... | reverse complement strand
GCCGCGGAAGTACCAGCGGCAGTAGATCATCACGAGCGCGCCGACGCCGCTGACGACCAGCGCCATCACCCAGCCGAGCGTGTCCATCCGCATCGAGATCTCGATGCCGAGCGGCCGAATCCAGGCGTATGCCGCGAACGGGATGTCCCCGTGGAGCACGCGTGCGGACGCCAGGCAGGCGTGCACGAACGCCGCGAGCGGGAAGACCGCCGCGACGTAGAACACCCGGGCGCCGAGCGGACGCGCGAGCCCCGCCAGGAGCAGGGACCCTGCGGCGAACGCGACGAGGAGAAGCAGCATGACGTCTCCTCGGGCTCGTCGGGCGTAAGCAGCGGCTCAGGCAGGCGGGAAGGTGTCCCGCCAGTCTATCCACGCGCTCTGGCAACCCGGCCCCGCAAGGGATCGACCCCGTGCGAGCGATCCCCCGGTCGTTGAGGGGAGGCGAGGAACGAGCCGGAGTCGAAACGCAGGAGCCGCGCCGCCGGCTCGACCCCGCGCGACCGACCCCGTGCGAGCGTGCGAGACGCTTCTACAGAGAACGGGCGGCCGCTCGGGCGGCCGTGGGCAGCGCGTCGACGATGCGGCCGAGGGCCTCCTCGTCGTGAGCGGCCGTGAGGAACCAGGCCTCGAACACGCTCGGCGGCAGCGAGACGCCCGCGTCGAGCATGGCGTGGAAGAAGGGGCCGTAGCGGTGCGCCTGCTGCGCCTTGGCGGCCGGATAGTCGCGCGGCGCCTCGGCCGCGAACACCGGGTTGAACAGGCTGCCGGCGCGCGAGATCGCGTGCTCGACGCCCTCCGCCGACAGCGCCGCCGACACCTCGGCCGCGACGCGGTCGGCCGCCGCGTCGACCGCCGCGTAGACCTCGGGGGTCGCGAGCTGCAGCGTCTTGATGCCCGCCGCGACCGACAGCGGGTTCCCCGACAGGGTGCCGGCCTGGTACACCGGGCCGACCGGGGCGAGCTGCTCCATCACCGAGGCCTTGCCGCCGAGCGCGGCGAGGGGCATGCCGCCGCCGATGACCTTGCCGAAGGTGATGATGTCGGGCTCGTACGCCTCGCCCGCCTCGACCTGCAGGCCCCAGTAGCCCGCGGGACCGACCCGGAAGCCCGTGAGCACCTCGTCCAGGATGAGCAGCGCGCCGTGGTCGTGCGCGATGGTCGCGAGCCCGGCGTTGTATCCGTCGGCCGGGCGGACCACGCCCATGTTCGCGGGGGCGGCCTCGACGATGATGGCCGCGATCCGGTCGCCGTGCTCGGCGAAGATCGCCCGCACGGCGTCGAGGTCGCCGTACGGCGCCACGAGCGTCTGCGCGGCGATCGGCGCCGGGACGCCCGCCGTGCCCGGCAGCGCGAGCGTCGCGAGGCCGGAGCCGGCCGCCGCGAGCAGACCGTCGGAGTGGCCGTGGTAGTTGCCGTCGAACTTGACGAGCAGGTCGCGGCCGGTGACGCCGCGCGCCAGCCGGATGGCGGTCATGGTCGCCTCGGTGCCCGTCGAGACCAGGCGCACCTGCTCGACCGGGTTGAGCCCACCCGCCGAGACGCGGCGCGCGACCAGGTCCGCGAGCTCGACCTCGCCCTCGGTCGGGGCTCCGAACGACAGGCCGCGGGTCGCCGCCTCGCGGACCGCCTCGACGACCTCCGGGTGCGCGTGCCCCAGCAGGGCCGGGCCCCACGACGCGACCAGGTCCACATACTCGCGGCCGGCGGCGTCGGTGATGTACGGCCCGCGCGCGGACTGCACGAACCGCGGCGTCCCGCCGACGGACCCGTACGCCCGGACCGGGGAGTTCACGCCGCCGGGGATGACCTCGCGGGCGTGGGCGAACAGGTCGTCGTTGCGATCGCTCATGGGTCCATTGTCTCGTGCGCCCGCTGATGCTGTCCCACGCGCAGGGCGCCGCTGTCACCCTCAGTCGGGCGACCTGTGGATCATGCTCCTGCTCGGAGTCGCGGGCTGGGTCCTGAAGTCCATTGACATGCCTCGCGCACCGTTCCTCATCGGGTTCGTGCTCGCGATCCCCATGGAGCGGTACTACTTCCTGACCGAGAGCCTCTATGAGGGCTTCGAATGGATGCTGCGTCCCGGCACCCTGGTCTTCATCGCGATCCTGGCCGCACCCATCCTCTGGGCGGGGATCCGCGCTCTGCGCCACCGGTTCCACCCGCCCACCGCCAAGGAGACCGCCGCAGCGAACGTGATCGACGCAGACGCACCTCTCAAGGGCACGGCGTGGTCGCTCGGAGCCGCCGGTGTCGCCGTCCTCGTGTTCGGCGGATCGCTCGTGCTGTCGGCGCAGTATTCGCCCGACGCGCGCCTTCTGCCCCAGCTCGTGGGCTGGACCGGGCTCGCCCTCTCGATCGTGTTCCTGGTGAGCGAGCTGCGGCTCCGGCAGGCCCGACGACGCGACGCGGTCGACTCCGGTACGCGTTCCTGCTCGTCCAGGCCCGCGTCAGAGTGAGGACCGCCCTGATCTACACCGCCGCGATCTTCGTGTTCCTCGTTGCGCTGCCGTCGCTGCTGCCGGTGGATCTCCCGCAGGGATGGCTGTCGATCCTGTTCGGATAGCGGCTCGAACGACGCGTGGATCCCCGGAGCTCCTCCGGGGATCCACGCATTCTCTCGCTTCGTCCCGCCCGGGGACCACCGGAGCGGACCGGGGTCAGAGCTCCTCGCGCAGCCAGCCGGCGGCCTCGGCCGCCCAGTAGGTCAGGATGGCGTCAGCGCCCGCGCGGCGGATGCCGAGGAGCGACTCCAGGATGGCGCCGCGGCGGTCGATCCATCCGTTCGCGGCGGCGGCCTCGATCATCGAGAACTCGCCCGACACCTGGTAGGCCCACACCGGCACGTCCACGGAGGCGCGCACGTCGGCGAGCACGTCCAGGTACGGCAGCGCGGGCTTGACCATGACGACGTCGGCGCCCTCCTCGACGTCGAGCAGCGCCTCCTTGACGCCCTCGCGGCCGTTGCCGGGGTCCATCTGGTACGTGCGTCGGTCGCCCTTGAGCTGCGAGTCGACGGCCTCCCGGAACGGGCCGTAGAAGGCGCCGGCATACTTCGCCGAGTAGGCCAGGATCAGGGTGTCGGCGAAGCCCTCGGCGTCGAGCGCCTGACGCACCGCGGCGACCTGGCCGTCCATCATGCCCGACAGGCCGAGCAGCGCGGATCCGGCGCGCGCCTGCGCGACGCCCATGGCGGCGTAGCGCTCGAGCGTGGCGTCGTTGTCGACCGAGCCGTCGGCGGCCAGCACGCCGCAGTGGCCGTGGTCGGTGAACTCGTCGAGGCACAGGTCGGTCTGCACGACCAGCGCGTCGCCCACCTCGGCCGCGAGGGCCTCGGTCGCGACGTTCAGGATGCCGGCCGGGTCGTCGGCGCCCGATCCGACCGCGTCGCGCGTCGCGGGCACGCCGAACAGCATGACGCCGCCGACGCCCGCCTCGGCGGCCTCGACCGCGGCCCGGCGCAGCGAGTCCAGCGTGTGCTGGCGCACGCCCGGCATGGACGAGATCTCGACGGGTGCGTCGATCCCCTCGCGCACGAACATCGGCAGCACGAGCTGCGACGGCACGAGGTGCGTCTCGCGCACGAGCCGGCGCACGGCGGGCGACTGCCGCAGGCGACGCGGGCGGTGGGTCGGGAAGCTCATCGGCCGCGCTCCCGGTCCTCGGGGACCGTGTGGATCACCCCGGTCGGGGTGCGGTCGATCCGGATCGCGCCGGTCGCCACGGGCCCCGTCTCGGGGATCGCCGCGGCCTCGGGCGACAGCGGCGGGACCGGGATGTCGGCCAGGGCGCGGATCAGGGAGTCGATCGTCTGCTCGGGGGCGATCACGTGGATCGGCAGGCCCAGGAGGTCGGCGTCGTGCGCGGTGCGGGGGCCGATCGCCGCGATGATCGTGGCGTCGGGGATGTCGGGGAACTGCTCGCGGACCTGCTCGGCGACCGAGCCGCTCGTGACGAGGATCGCGTTGATGCGGCCGGACAGGACGTCGCGCACGACGTTGTCCTTGGCCGGGACGCCGACGGTGCGGTAGGCGACGACGCTGCGGACGTCGTGCCCGGCCTCCATGAGCATGTTGGTGAGCACGGGCTTGGCGATCTCGCTGCGCAGCGTCAGGATGCGTCGAGGCTGCGGCTCCAGCTCGTTCATCTGCCGCGCCATGCCGGCCGCGGAGTTGTCGCTGTCGGGCACGAGGTCGACGCGATAGCCGACCGCCGTGAGCGCCGCGGCCGTGGTCTCGCCGACCGCCGCGACCTTCGTGCCGTCCGGGATCTTCGCGTCGTACGCGTAGAGCACGTCGACCGTGGTGGCGCTCGTGACGGTCACCCAGTCGAACTCGCCGGCGGCGAGATCGGCGAGCGCGCGCTCGAGCGTGGCCGAGTCATCCGTCGGCGCGAAGTTGATGAGCGGCGCGATCACGGGCACCGCGCCCTGCGAGCGCAGCGTGGCGGCGACGCCGTCGCCCCACGGGCCGCCGCGCGGCACGAGGACGCGCCAGCCGGTCATGGGCTTGCCCGGACGCCGGTCCGGATGTGTCGGGACTGTGTTCATGAGGGGGACTCTCGCGGTACGAGGTCGGCCGCCCCACGTTCGAGCAGCCGACGTGCGATATCGGATCCGATAGCGCGCGCGTGGTCGATCTGATCCACGCCATCGGCAGCATCCGCACCGTTGCCACTGCCTTGATCCCGAATATACCCCTGTACCGGTGCGGGGATGGACACGGCCTCCACCGTCTCGACCTCGATCACATGCTCGCCGCGCAGCCCGTACACCGCCGCACGGACGTGCAGATCGTCGCCCTCGAAGCGCGCGTGCACGCCCACCGGTGCGTGGCATCCGGCCTCGATGCCCGCCAGCACGGCGCGCTCGACCGTGACGGCGAGTCGCGTGCGCGAGTCGTCCAGGCGCCGGATGGCCTCGAGCAGCTCGGGGTCCGCGTCGGCGCGGGTCTCGACCGCCAACGCGCCCTGGCCGGCCGCGGTCGGCCAGGCGCCCAGATCGCGCTGCTCGAAGCGCAGGTCGGTCTCCGGGCCGAGGCGGTCGAGGCCGGCGGCGGCGAGCACGATCGCGGCGAGCTCGCCGTCCACCACGCGCTGCATGCGGGAGTCGACGTTGCCGCGCAGGTCGTGGACCTCGAGCGCGGGGTTCGCGCGCAGCACCTGTGCGATGCGGCGCGGCGATCCGGTGCCGATCAGCGAGCCGGCCGGCAGCTCCTCGAGCGGCACGCCATCGCGCGTCAGGATCACGTCACGCGCGTCGGCGCGCGACGGGTTCGCGGCGATCACGAGGCCGTCGGGCTGCGCGGTCGGGAGGTCCTTGAGCGAGTGCACGAGCAGGTCGCACTCCCCCGCCAGCAGGGCCTCGCGCAGCGCGGTGGCGAACACGCCCGTGCCGCCGAGCTGCGACAGCGAGCCGCGGTTCGTGTCGCCCTCCGAGACGATCTGCACGAGCTCGACGCGACGGCCCGAGACCTCCTCCAGCGCCCGGGCGACGTGACCCGACTGGGTCATCGCCAGCGCGCTGCGGCGCGTGCCCAGGCGGATGGGCGGCGCGTCCGGGACCGCCACGGCGTCGGTCACTGCAGGATCTCGGCGATCTCGGGGATCTCGATCCGGCGGCCCGTGAAGAACGGCACCTCCTCGCGCACGTGGCGGCGGGCCTCGGTGTAGCGCAGCTCGCGCATCATGTCCACGAGGTCGGTGAGCTGATCCGCCTCCATGGGCAGCATCCACTCGTAGTCGCCGAGGGCGAACGACGCCATCGTGTTGGCGGTGACCCCGCGGAACGCGGCGCCCTTGCGGCCGTGGTCGGCGAGCATCTGGCGGCGCTCCTCGTCGGGCAGCAGGTACCACTCGTAGCTGCGGACGAACGGGTAGACCGTCAGCCACTGCTTGGGCGGGATGCCGCGCAGGTAGCCGGGCACGTGGCTCTTGTTGAACTCGGCGTCGCGGTGCACCGCCATGGCGTTCCAGGTGGGGAGCAGCGTGCGGATGAGCTCGGTGCGGCGCAGGCGGCGCACCGCCTTCTGCAGGTCCTCGGCCACCGGACCGTGCATCCACACCATCAGGTCGGCGTCGGCGCGCAGGCCGCTCACGTCGTAGAAGCCGCGGACCGTCACGCCGCCGTCGGCGAGGAACGAGACGATGTCCTCGAGCTCGGTGTCGTGCGCCTCGGGCACGGCGCGGGCGGGATCGCGGCGCCAGACGGCCCAGAGGCTGTAGTTGTCGCCGACGACCTCGGGGGTGTCGCCGGCCGGGTTCGCGGGGTGCTGCTCAGCCATGGACCCATCCTCCCCCTCGCGTGGTGAGGGGACAAACCGAGAGGATCACGACTGGCTATCGGATCCCCCGCCCGGGCTCCCCTACCCGGTCGTTGAGCGGAGCGAGCGCCAGCGAGCGGAGTCGAAACGGATGAAGCCCGCCCTCGGCTCAGCGGGAGATCAGGCGGGCGAGGCCCCAGATCGCGGCGCCGAGCGCCAGGGCGACGCCCACGGCGCCTGCCGCCGCGGCGGCGGGCTGCCGGCGTGCGAAGGCGCGGGCCTTCACCGCGCCGGCCTCGATCTTCTCGGCGGCGCGCGCCGGGAGGTTCGCCTTGTGCTCGATCGCGGCGAGCGCGGCCTTCAGCTCGGCGCGGGCGCGCTCGACCGGGTCGGTGATCCCGCTCGGCACCACGGTGCGGGGCGTCAGTGAGGTGTGGCGGAGCGTGTCAATACTCATCGGCGGCGTCCTTCACGATCAGCACGTCGGTCTTTGCGGCCTGGATGGGGCTCTCGCGGCGGCCGATGCGACGGTAGAAGACGAGTCCCACGATGCCGGCCACCAGCGCGAGCACCACCCCGATGCCCATCACGATCAGCGCGGACGCCCACACGGGCAGCCACAGCGAGAGCAGCGCCGTCAGGAAGACCAGGAACATCGGCACGACCCAGGCGATGAAGAACAGCGCCACGATCATGAAGCCCGTGCCGATGCCCGCGTCGGTCGCGGTCTTGACGGCCCAGCCCTTGACGGCGTTGAACTCGGCGACGACCAGGTTCTTCACCAGCTGCGGCACGTCGCCGATCAGCGTGAAGAGCCCGTCGTCCGCCCGGTCGCGCAGCGGCGAGCGCATGGTCATCGGTCGTCAGCCGCCTTCTTCACGTCCTCGGCCGCGTCCTTGGTCGCGTCGAGGGCGGCGTCGAGCTTGGTGCCGGGCGTGCCCTGCTTGGCGGCGGCCTTGGCGACGCCCACCACGCCGCTCCACGCGGCGCGAGGCAGCGCCATGGCGCTGGACGTGGCGAGCTTCTTGGCCTTGCCGACCTGCTCCTGCACGGGCTCGAGGTTCCAGACCTTGAGCGCCTGGGTCTTGATCTGCTCGTACCGCTGACGGCCGGCGCGCGTGCCGAGCACGTAGCCCGCACCGAGGCCGATCACGAGTCCCAACTTCCCCCGCATGGGTTCTCCTCACGTCGTTCGGATGTGCCAATGGACCGCGCATCGCGTGATCCGCCGACGGACTCTGCCAAGGCTAGCGCCGTATTCCCGGATCGGCATCCGCTTGCGGTGGGGACCGCGACCCGCTAGGCCTCAGTCCCGGGGCCGGAACACCTCCCGCAGCCGCTCCCACGCCGGCTCGCGCACGAACACCGGCACCGTCGCGCGGGCGGCGACGTCCGCGAGGTGGGGCGCGCCGCCGGTCACCGCCGCCCCGGTGCGCGCGTCGATCCACTCGCCCTGCGGCAGGTACACCTCCCAGGTCACGGCACCGGGCTCGAGCACGGGAGCCACGAGCACGTCGTCCCCGAGCAGCCACTGGATCGTGTGCGCCCACACGCGCTCGTCGTCGGGGTGGTCGAAGAAGAGCGGGCGCATGAGCGGCCGGGACGTCCGGATGGTCGCGCGAGCCGACTCCGCAAGGTACGGGACGAGCCGCTCGCGCAGCTCCACGAGCTCCCGCACCTCGTCGATCACGGCGGCGTCGCCCGTGCGCTCGGCGATGTTCCACGGGGTGCGGTCGTTCGACGGCAGGCGGTGGTGGTTGAACTCCGAGTGGTACTGCATGATCGGCACGAAGACGCTCGCGGCCATGGCGCGCACGTACAGCTCGGCGTCCGGGATCGGACCCGAGAAGCCCGCGATGTCCCATCCCCAGTACACGATCCCGCTCGCGGCGGCGGACAGCCCCGCCAGCATCGACCAGCGGAACGCCTCCCAGGTGGAGTTCTCGTCGCCGGCCCAGAAGGCGCCGTGCGCCTGGGACCCGGTGAACCCCGCCCGGCTGAACGTCACGGGTGCCTTGCCGGCCGACTCGAGGAGCCGTCCGTAGGCCGCGGCGTACGCGGTCGGGAACGTGTTGTTCGCCTCGTCGCCGCGCCGCCCGTCGAGATAGGCCAGCTCGGCGCCCCACGCGTGCTCGCCGCCGTCGGTCTTGAAGCCGTCGACGCCCACCTCCTCGACGAGATAGCGCCGCTTCTCGGTCCACCACCGCGCCGCGCGCTCGTCGGTCAGGTCGGGCATGAGCGACAGCGGGAACCACCAGCCGCGGTTGCGGTACGGGCGCAGGCCGCCGTCGGGCGTCTCCTCGCGGATCAGCACGCCGGCCTCGCGGGCCGCGCGCGCGTCGGCCGCGGCCTGGCCCACCGGATGCGGGCGCATCTTGATCAGCGGGATCTGCCAGAGGTGCACGCGCACGCCCTCCTCGTGCAGCGCGTCGACCATGCCCTTCGGATCGGGCCACGCCCCGTCGGCGGGGAACGTGAAGTCGGACAGCCGCATCGGGCCGCCGTCCTCGCGCACCGCGTACCGCGCGTCGCGGAAGATCGTGAAGCTCGACTCGTCGCTCCACGCCTCGATCACGACGTTGCGCACCGGGATGCGGTGCTCGCGGTGCAGCTCCATCTGCCGCAGCACCTCGGCCTGGGTGTTCCACTCGTTGCCGCTCGCCCACAGCCCGAACACCCAGTCGGGAAGCTCGGCCGGGCGCCCCACCTCGGCGAGGAACCGGTCGAGCACGACGGCGGGGGATCCCGAGTAGAGGGCGACCTCGACGGCGCGCTCGGTGCCGGCGGGCGCGTCGACCTCCGCCTCGATCACGACGCGGTCGGCGCGCTCCGCTCCGACGTCGAACGACACGCGCCGGGAGGTCCGCACGTGGAAGCCCCATCCGGCCCCGCCCACGACGTGCGCGAACGGCATCGGAAGGTACGTGCGGCGATGCGCGCCCTGGCTCTTGTACTGCTCGAACACCACGGAGTCGAGCGCCGCGCCGCGCTGGTCGAGCGCGTCGTAGCGCTCGCCGAAGCCCGCGACGTGCTCGCCCTCGGCCAGCGGAAGCGCGAAGCGGACGCGACGCACGCGCTCGCCGTCGGACAGCACCTCGATCGAACCGGGGATCACCGGCACGGCGTCGCCCTCGACGCCCAGGACCTCGGGTCCCGCGGCCCGCCACGACGCGACGCGCGTCTCGAACCATCGCGTGCGCTGCTCTGTGCCGTCCTCGCGGGCGGCCCGGAAGCGGTACCGCAGGCGCGATCCGGCATCCGGCGCGACGATCTCGGTCTGCCACCCGCCGGCCTGTCGCGCCTTGCGGGCCTGCGCCGAGGCGAGGTGGCCGCCGTCCACGGCCTGGCCGCGCGACGATCGCAGAACCGGGGCGAGCGCGACCGGCTCGACCGCGGCGCCGTCCACCGCGTACTCGAGCGCGACGCCGGTCACCGGGCCCGACGTGCGCACGCCCAGGCGGAGGGGCTCCGCGGCGACGGGGTGGACGGGACTGCGCTGCTCGGTGTCGTCGGAGTACGGGTGACCCGAGCCGTGCGGACGATGGCGGATCATGCCGCGACCTCCTCGTGGACGTCGCTGCCCGTGCCGCCGGCGAGCCCGAGCTCGGCGGCGAGGCGCAGCACCATGGCGTGGCTCCACAGCAGCGGGGTCGCAGGCGGACCCCAGCGGTCGATCCAGGCCTGCCTGTGCGACGCGTCCAGCAGCGGTCCGTCGACCTGCTCGGGGATGTGGCCCTCGGGCGTCTCGGTCGAGGCCGCCCACGCGAGCAGCCGCTCCGCGGAGTCCCGATCGCCGTTCGCGAGCTGTGCGAGCCCCAGGAAGCACGACAGCAGCGGCCAGCGTCCGCCGCCGAAGTAGGTGTCCTCGCGGAAGCGGTACACGCCGCCGTCGACGCACAGCTGCGAGGCGACCTCGGCGACCGTGCCGCGGGCGAGGTCGCTGCCCGGCTCGATCACGCCGAGCGGCGCGACGAGCGCGCTCAGGCTGCCGTCGACCTCGACGCTGCCGATCCACTTCACGAGGTGGCCGTCGGCCACGCCGCGCTCCGTGAGGAGCGCGCGGATCTCGGCGGCCGCGGCCCGGGCGGCCGCCGCGCGCGAGCCGAGGACCATCCCGCTGTCGGCGGCGCCCTCGAGGCCCGCCACGATGCATCCGAGGGTCGACGGATGCACATGCTCCGAGTGCTCCTCCCACCAGTCGTAACAGGGCCGCTGCCACGACCCGATCAGGTAGTCGACCGTGAGCTCGGCCGCGTCCCGCCAGCGCTCGACGTCCGAGCCGTGCCTCTGCACGTGCGCCGCGGCGGCCCACATCCACGTGCCGTAGCCGTCGAGCTGGAAGTCCCACCAGTCGTCGGTGCCGACGTCGCCCGAGAACGTGAAGCGCGTGGGCAGCATCAGCTCGTCCGCGAGCGGCGCGCCCGCCCGCTCGGCCTCGATGATCGCCTCCACCCGCACGCGGTGCCGCAGGATCACGCGGGCGCACCAGTCGAAGAACGCCTCGGCCGACGCGGGCTCGCCCACGGCCGACATCGCGTCCGCGATGAACGCGCCGTCGCGGAACCAGCTGTAGCCGCGATAGGCCGAGAAGGTCGGGCTGGCGGGGTACGCCCCGCCGGCGTCCTGCAGGGATCGGATGAGGTCGCGCGATCGCGCGAGCAGGGCCTCGAACTCGGGGCCGGCGAGGGATGCGGTCATGTTCCTGTTCCGTGACGTGGGGCATGGGAGGCGGTGGGCGGGCGCGAGCCCGCCCACCGCTCGGCTCGAGCGGGTCAGCCCAGCAGGGCGTTCACGCGCTCCTCGGCGGAGGCGAGCGCCTCGGCGGCCGACTTGCGGCCGGCGGCCGCCTCGGTCAGCTCCTCGGACACGATGTCCTGCATCTCGGCCTGCGCGTCTCCCACGGACGGCGCGAGCGCGACCGCCTCGAGCGAGTCGAACACCGCCTGGCGGTTGGCCGGGGCGCCCTTCTCGAGGTACGCGCTCAGCTGGGTCTCGTCGGCGATCGGGGGCAGCTCCCATCCGGCGTCCAGGCGGATGTCGACCATGGTCTGCGAGCTGGTCAGGAACTGCGCGAACTTCGTCGCCGCGTCGACGTTCTCCGAGCCGGCCGAGACCCCGACCGCGTTGGAGAACATGGCGCTGGCCTTCTGCGCGTCGCCGGGCTCGACCGCGATGTCCCAGGCGAAGTCGACGTCGGCGAGGGCGCCGAACATCCAGCTGCCGGTGTGCCACATCGCGAGCTTGCCCTCCTTGAACAGGTTGGTGTCGAAGTCCGGCGTCCCGGCGCCCTGCTCGGCGGTCGGCATCGTGGTGCCGCTCTTGCCGATCAGCCACTCCGCGGCCGCGATGCCTTCGGGCGAGTTGAACGCGACGCTCGTGCCGTCGGCGCTCAGGAAGTCGCCGCCGGCCTGCGCGACGGCCTTGTAGAACTCGTGGTAGCTGATCGGCTGGTAGTCGCCCCACACGCCGGCCGCGGCGTCGGTCAGCTTCTCGGCGGCCGCGCGCTCGTCCTCCCACGTCCAGTCGGCGGTGGGGTGCTCCACGCCGGCCGCGTCGAACAGGTCGGCGTTGTAGTAGAGGACGACGTTCGAGAACGAGCTCGGCAGCGCGTACTGCGTGCCGTCGGCCGAGTACGCCTCGGCGAGCGACTGCTGATAGGCGGAGGTGTCGACGTCGAGCGGCGCCAGCACGCCGCTCTCCTGGTAGGCGGCGAAGTTCGCGTACTCGATGTCGAACACGTCGGAGACCGTGCCGCCGGCGAGATCGGTCTGGAGGGCCGTGAAGTAGTCGGCGTACGGCAGGGTGGTGACCTCGACCGTGATGTCCTCGTTCTCGGCCTCGAACGCCTCGACGATCGCGGCGAGGTTCTCCTCGTTGCCGCCGTTCGAGATGAAGTTCGTGTACGTGATGGTGACGGGCTCCGAGCCGGAGGCGGCCTGGCCGCCGGCGCCGGCCTGGCCGCCGCTGCAGCCGGCGAGGGCGAAGCCGAGCGCCGCGGCGACGCCGAGCGCGAGGGGGCGGGTGATGCGGGACATGTCATATCTCCTTTGATACGGGTGGGGTGAAGGTCGGGTCACTTGATGCCGGAGCTGGCGACGCCCTGGATGACGTACTTCTGGGCGAACAGGTAGAGGGCGAGCATGGGGAGGATGCTCACGACGGAGCCGGCCATCATCACGTCCCAGCGGGTCGTGTACTGGCCCTGCAGGCCGGCGAGCGCGAGGGGCAGCGTGTGGAGCTCCTCGGACCGCAGGATCACGAGCGGCCACAGGAATCCGTTCCAGCTGCTCATGAAGGCGAACACCGCGAGCGTCGCGAGCGCCGGGCCGATCAGCGGCAGCACGATCGTGGCGAAGATCCGGAAGTGGCCGGCGCCGTCCAGCGTGGCGGCCTCGTCGAGCTCGCGCGGCACGGCGTTCATCGCCTGGCGGAGCAGGAACACGCCGAACGCGCTGGCCACGCCGGGCAGCAGGACCCCGAGGTACGTGTCGACCAGGCCCAGATCGCGCATCTGCACGAACAGCGGCACGATCAGCACCTGGATCGGCACCATCATCGTCGCGAGGTAGACCGCGAACACCACCCCGCTGCCGCGGAACGGCAGCCGGCTGAAGGCGTAGGCCGCCAGCGAGCTGGTGACGAGCTGCAGCGCGGTCGTCGTGACGGCGAGGCCCAGCGAGTTCAGGATGACCCGGGCGAACGGCGTGCCGGAGAAGAGCTCGGCGTAGGCGTCGAACGACGGGTCGTCGGGGATGAGCCGCGGCGTCGCGTCCAGTCCGGCGCCGCTCGAGAGCGACGTGGACAGGGTCCACAGGAACGGGAAGAACATGGCCGCCGCGCCGAGGATGACGACGACGAGGAGGATCCCCCTCGAGGTGCGCTCACGCATAGACGACCCACCTCCGCTGGCCGATGATCTGCACGACGGTGACGCCGAGCACGAGCAGGAACAGGAGCCATGACAGCGCCGAGGCCTCTCCGGCCGCGCCGTAGCGGAAGGTCAGGTCGTAGATCTGCTGCACCACGACCGTGCTCGAGCCCGCGGGGCCGCCGCCCGTCATGGCGTAGACCTGATCGAACACCTGGAAGCCGTTGATCAGGGAGATCACGACCACGAAGAACGTGGACGGCGACAGCAGCGGCAGCGTCACGCTGACCAGGCGCCGCCAGCGGCCGGCCCCGTCGACCGTGGCGGCCTCGTACATCTCCTGCGGGATGGCCTGCAGGCCCGCGAGCAGGATGATCATGACGAAGCCGAGGTCCTTCCACGCCGACGCGAGGATGATCGACGCCATCGACCACGAGGGGTCCATCCACCAGCCGGGACCGGGGATGCCGAGCCAGCCGAGCGCCGTGTTGACGATGCCGACCGACGGGTTCAGCAGCCACCGCCAGACGAGGGCGACGACGATCCAGCTCGTGACCACGGGCAGGAAGTACACGCCGCGCAGGAGGTTTCGGCCGGGCAGGCGCTGGTTCAGCGCGAGAGCGAGCGCGAGCCCGCCGACGTAGACGAGCGGCAGGTAGCCGGCCAGGTAGAGCAGCGTGTTGCCGAAGGCGCGGAGCGTCTGCGCGTCCTGCACCAGCGCGGCGTAGTTGCCGAGCCCGACCCACTCCATCGGGGCGAGCAGGTTCCACTCGTGCAGGCTGACCCACAGCGCGCCGGCCATCGGGTACAGCGTGAACAGGACGAGCGGGACGGCGCTGGGCACAAGGAACGCCAGCGCGGTCGCGAGGCGACGGCGCTCCCGCCGCCGGGCCGCGACGGCGGTCACGAGGACGCCCCGGGATCCGCCGCCGCCGCCAGGCGCTCACGCACCAGCCGACCCTGTTCCCCCGACCGCCCGTGCGCATCGAACGGGGTCGCGAGCACAAGCGCCGCGGCGCCCTGGGCCCAGCGGTCGTCCTGCCAGGTCTCGATCGACACGAGGATGCCGCGGTTGCGCGGGATGAGGCCGGCGCGGAACGCGGGCTCGAATCCGAACGACCAGTGCGGCCAGGCGTCGAGCCCCTCCCCCAGCAGGATCAGCAGCTCGGGATCGAGCAGGTTGACCACGCCGGCGAGCGTGCGGCCCAGCAGGTGGCCGGCTCGCGAGAAGATCGCCTGGGCGGCGGTGTCGCCGCGGTCCGCGGCGTCGCGCAGGGCGTCGATGCCCGCGCCGGCGGGGATGACTCCGGCCGCGCGCGCCTGGTCGATGAGCGCCGCGCGGGCGATGAGCGCCTCGAGGCAGCCGTGGGCGCCGCACTGGCACAGCGGCCCGCCCTCCTCGACGGGGACGTGACCGAGCTCTCCGGCGCCGCCGCCGCGTCCGCGCATCACGGACCCGTCGGCGATGATCCCGGCGCCCACGCCGGTGCCGATCGTGACCACGAGCGCATCGTCGTGTCCGCGCGCCTTGCCGTGCAGGACCTCGGCCATGGCGAGCGCGTTGACGTTGTTCTCGACCAGCACGGGCAGGCCGAGCTCGTCCCGGAGCACCTCGCCGAGGGGCGCGCGCTGCCAGTCGAGCTGCGTCGAGTCGACGGTGCCCGCGGCCTGATCGTCCACGCTGCCCGGCACTCCGACGCCGACGCCGAGCAGCGTGCGCCCCGCCCCGCGCGCGATGAAGGCGCGCAGCACCTCGGCCAGCCGCGCGAGGGAGCCGTCGGCGGCCGCATCGAACGGCTCGGTGGCCGAGCGGACGACCGCACCGTCGATGCCGACCTCGACGAGCGTCACGTGGTCGCTCACGACCTTCACGCCGATCGCGTGGCCGGCGTCGGCCGCGAGCCCGAGCAGGCGCGCAGGGCGGCCGCCCTGCGAGCGGCTGTGGGTCAGCTCCGTGATGAGCGCGTCGTCGAGCAGCTGCCGGGTGATCTGCGTGATGAGCGCGGGCGAGACCGAGAGCGCCCGGGCGAGGTCGGCTCGAGACGTCGGGCCCTGCGCGCCCAGGTGCGCGAGGACGGCGGAGCGCGTGACGTCGACGCGACCGGTGGAGACTGCCATGGAACCCCTTTGTTCAGGACTGAAGAAACCGTACGCGCACGCGCACTCGCCCGTCAACGTCCGATGGTCACGACTTTGTAAACCTCTGAACTATCGCCGGATGCGCGCGGGCGCGGCGCGAGATCACACCGGTCCGGCGAGATCACATCCGGATCGGTGTGTGAAGTCTCAGGACAACATCCGGATCGGTGTGATCTCGCGGCGCGGATGTGACGTCGCGGGGGGCTGTGATGTCGCGGGGCCGCGCGGATCAGCCGAAGAGGGCGGCGCGGCGCACGCGATCGGCCTCGGCGATCGCGGCGGGCACCACCTGCGCCAGGCCGGTTCCGGCGAGCCAGGCGCCGACGGCGCCGATGCCGGGGGTGGATGCCAGGAGCGCGCGGGTGCGCTCGGTCTCGTCGCGATGGCCGACGCGCGAGGCGGGCTGCGACTGGGCGAAGCGCTCGAGGCGCGCGCCGAGGAGCTGCCGCCGCCGCAGCGGCACGCCCAGCAGGCCGGCGGCCTCGGCGAGGGCGAGCTCGGCGACCTCGTCCTGATCCAGGCGCGACGTGGCCGGGGCCTCGTCCTGCGTTCCGAACGAGACGCGCACGACGTGCCGCCCGGCCGCGCGCTCACGCACCCACGCCCACTTGGCGGTGACGTGCGTGAGGGCCTTGGCGCGCGACGAGCCGGGCACGGTGAGCACGCCGGTGCCGCGCGGCGCGGCATCGAGCTCCGGCGCCTCCAGCACGAGCGTGACGATGTCGACCGCGGGACCGGGCAGCGGGGCCTCGGCGGCCAGACCCTCGATGTGCGGCGCCAGCAGGCGGCGGGCGGCGGCCTCCTCGGTCGCCACGAGCACCACGTCCGCGAACAGGCTGCGCTCGCCGTCGAGGTCCGACGGCTCGACGCCCTCGGCCGGAGGCGGCGTCAGTCCGGCGCCCTCCGGCTCCCCATCCCGCGCGGCGCCGACCAGCCAGCCGCCCGCCGCACGCTCGAGCGACGCGACCGGCGTCCCCGTGCGGATCTCCACGCCCGCCGACGCGAGCTCGGACTCGAGCGCCGCGACGAGGCGGCCCATGCCGCCCGCGAGCCCGAGCACGGCCGACCCGGGCGCCTTGCCCTGACGCGCGGCCGTGAGCTCCGCGACCGCTCCCGTGAGCGATCCGGCGCGCGTCAGCGCCGCGTTCAGGCCCGGGGCGGCGGCGTCCACGTCGATGTCGTGCGGCCGGGCCGAGTACACGCCCGTGGTGACGGGCGCGACGAGCCGGTCGAGCACGGCGGAGCCGAGGCGCGACTCGACCAGCCGGCCGAGGCTGTGCTCGTGCCCGATCGTGAGCGGCGGGCGCAGGCGGTCGAGGTACGCGCGCCACGCGCCGCCCCATCCGATCACCCGGCGGACGTCCTCCGCGAACGGGTTGGCCGGGATGCCGAGCACGCCGCCCTTGGGGAGGGGCTCGGCCCTGCCGCCCGGGAGACCCGCGACCCAGGCGCCGGCCCGGTCGGGCTCGACGACCGCGTCGCCCAGGCCGAGCTCGTCGACCAGGGCGCGGACGTGGCCCCCGCGGGTCGCGAAGCTCTCGGCACCGAGGTCGAGCTCCAGACCGGCCACCTCGCCGCCGCGGATCGCGCCGCCGAGGCGATCGCCCGCCTCCAGCACCGTGACGACCATGCCGACCTTGGCGAACTCGCGCGCGGCCACGAGGCCGCCGATCCCGCCGCCGATCACGACGACGCGCGTGCCGTGCGCGTGCCGGTACAGGCCGTCCAGATCCGTCATGACCGGATGGAGTGGACCAGCTCGACGACGCGCGTCAGGACGGCCGGGTCGGCCTCGGGCGGCACGCCGTGGCCCAGGTTCACGATGTGCGCGCGCGCCGCGCGGCCGCGCTCGACCACGTCGCGCACGTGCGCCTCGAGCACCTCCCACGGGGCGCCGAGCAGCGCGGGGTCGATGTTGCCCTGCAGCGTGGTGTCGGGGCCGACCAGGGCGGCGGCCTCGTCGAGCGGCTGGCGCCAGTCGACGCCGACCGCGGCGGCCGCGCCGTCCAGACGCATGTCTGCCAGGAAGGGCCCGGTGCCGACGCCGAAGTGGATCACCGGCACCGGCAGATCCGTCACGGCCGCCCGCGAGTGCGGCGCGACGAGCGAGCGGTACACGGCGGGCGCGAGCGAACCGGCCCACGAGTCGAACAGCTGCACGGCCGCGGCGCCGGCCTCGATCTGGGCCTGCAGGAACGCACGGGACACCTCGGACAGCCAGCCCGCGAGGCGGTTCCAGGACCCCGGGTCGGACTGCATCATGGCGCGGGCGCGCAGGTGCTCCTTCGACGGGCCGCCCTCGACCAGGTACGCCGCGAGCGTGAAGGGCGCGCCCGCGAAGCCGATCAGGGGCGTGCCGGTCCGGTCGAGCTCGGCGACCGTGAGGCGCACCGCCTCGCGCACCGGCTCGGCCGCCGCCGCGACATCGGCCGGCGCGATGGCGGTGATGCGGGCCACGTCGTCCGCCGTGCGGACGGGGGACGCGAAGACGGGCCCGCGCCCCGGCTCGATCTCGACCTCGACGCCGGCCAGGCGCAGCGGCACGACGATGTCGCTGAAGAACACGGCCGCGTCCACGCCGTGACGGCGCACGGGCTGCAGCGTGATCTCCGCCGCGAGGTCCGGCGTCAGGCACGCGTCGAGCATCCGGGTGCCGACGCGCAGCTCGCGGTACTCGGGGAGCGAGCGGCCGGCCTGGCGCATGAACCAGACCGGGGTGGTCTCGGGACGGTCGCCGGCCAGGGCCCTCAGCAGGGCGGACGAGGACAGCGGGGCGCGCGGCTCGGGCGCGTCGGCGTGGGACATGCCTCCATCCTGCCGCGTGGAAGTTCGGGATCCGCTGGGCCGGGTCCCGGGAGGGGCCGGTTCTCTCGACGTCGAGACATCCGCAGCCCGGATCCAGCGCGCGCTCAGCCCCCGGCTTCGACGCGGCGTAGAATCAATGCGTGCTGCTCTGTGTCACCGCGAGTCATAAGACCGCGCCGTTCGACGTCCTCGAGCAGCTCTCCGCACCCGGCGCCGACAAGATCGCACCCCTGATCGCCCCCGTCGTGGACGGCGTCGTGGTGCTCTCGACCTGCAACCGCATCGAGGCGTACGTCGAGACGGACCGCGACGACAGCGCCGAGCTGATCGCCGAGGCGATGCGCACGGCCTCGGGCCTGAGCCCCGAGGAGTTCGCGGGCGCGTACACGGTCAAGACCGAGGCCAAGGCAGCCGAGCACCTGTTCGCGGTGGCCGCGGGCCTCGAGTCGGTCGTGATCGGCGAGGGCGAGATCGGCGGCCAGGTGCGCCGCGCTCTGACCGACGCACGCCACCACGGCACGACGACCAGCGACCTGGAGCGGATGTTCCAGCGAGCGACCGAGACCCAGAAGGCCATCAAGAACGCCACGGCGCTCGGCCGAGCCGGCCGCTCGCTGGTGCGGCTTGCCCTCGAGCTCACCGACAGCCGCCTCGCCGACTGGACGACGCAGAAGGTGCTGCTGGTCGGCACGGGCATGTACGCGGCGGCCACCATCGCGGCGCTGCGCGACCGCGGCGTCACGGACATCACGGTCTACTCCCCCTCGGGGCGCGGCGCGAAGTTCGGCGCCAAGTACGGCATCGCCCACGCCACGCGCGCGAATCTCGTCGAGACGGCGGTCGCGAGCGACATCGTCATCACGTGCACGAACGCGGACGAGCCCGTCGTCACCCCCGCGACGATCGAGGGTCTCGCCAAGCCGCTGTTCGTGATCGACCTCGGCATGCCCCGCAACGTCGACCCGGCCGTGGGCGAGATCCGCGGCGTGACCCTGCTCGACCTCGAGACGATCCGCCTGCACGCGCCGCTCGAGGAGCTGCAGGCCACCGACACCGCGCGCGCCATGGTCAAGGACGCCGCCGCGCGCTTCGTCGACGTCAGCCGCAGCCGCGCCGCCCAGCCGGCGGTGGTGGCGCTGCGCGAGAAGGTGTTCGGCCTGCTCGAGGCCGAGATCGCGCGCCACCCCGAGTCCGAGGCGGCCCTGCGCCACCTGGTGGGCACGCTGCTGCACACGCCGACGGTCCGCGCGGCCGACTACGCGATGCAGGGCCGCGCCGACGAGGTCTTCGCGGCGATCGAGACGCTCTTCGGCATCGACGCGCGTCCTGCCGCGGCGCCGGTCGACGACGAGCCCGCCGCGCGGCCCGAAGAGGCGTCCGCGCCCGCGTCCTGCCCGGTCACGGGCGCGATCGCCACCGCCTGATCCGCTGCGATCCCCCGCCCGCGACGCGCGGTGCGAGGATGGAGCCATGGCTCTGACGATCACCGGCGACGAGGCCGCCGACGCGCTGCTGACCGACAACCCCCTCGCGCTCCTGATCGGGATGCTGCTGGATCAGCAGATCGCGATGGAGACGGCGTTCACGGGCCCCGAGAAGATCCGGCAGCGGATCGGATCCGTCGACGCGGCCACGATCGCGGGCTACGACCCCGAGGCGTTCACCGAGGCGTTCCGGCAGACGCCGGCCGTGCACCGCTTCCCGGGCTCCATGGCTGACCGCGTGCGCACGCTCTGCCAGACGATCGTGGACGACTGGGGCGGCGACGCCGCCGCGATCTGGACGCAGGGCGACCCGGACGGCAAGGAGGTGCTGAAGCGCCTCAAGGCCCTGCCGGGATTCGGAGATCAGAAGGCGCGGATCTTCCTCGCGCTGCTGGGCAAGCAGTACGGCTTCGACGGCGCCGGATGGCGCGAGACGGCGGGTCCGTACGGCGAGGAGGGCGCGTTCCGCTCGGTCGCCGACATCACGAGCCCCGAGACCCTCGCCAAGGTGCGCGAGTACAAGCGCGCGGCGAAGGCCGCCGCCAAGAACGGCTGACGTGAAGCCGTCGGGCGGCGACGTCGCCGCGCACCTGCTGGGAGTGACGCCCGAGCGTCGCCACGCGGACGCCGAGATCCTGATCGACCTCATGCGGGAGATCTCGGGGCGCGAGCCGGTGCTGTGGGGCACGATCATCGGCTTCGGCTCGTGCCACTACCGCTACCCCACCGGCACCGAGGGCGACTGCGGCATCCTCGGCTTCGCGCCGCGCAAGGCCGCCACGACGATCTACCTCCTCGACGGGGTCGACGCGCACGCCGAGGAGCTCGCACGGCTCGGCCCGCACACGACCGGGGTGGGGTGCCTCTACGTGAAGCGCCTGGAGGACGTGGACCTCGACGTGCTCCGCGGGATCCTGACCCGCTCGCTCGCCTGGGTCGAGGCGGGCGGCAGCGAGGGGATGCGTCTCACCGTCACCGGATGACGGCGCGTCAGAGCACGCCGAACATCGCCCGGACCGCCCGCTCGGCCGCGACGCCGTCGCACGCCACGACGGCCTCACGCAGCGCCGCGCGGTGCTCGAGGATGCGGGCCGCTATCGCGGCGTCGCAGGAGACCCGCATGGCGCGGTCGATCATGGCGGTCACGTCGGTGCAGCCGCGGATCAGGCTGTTGCCGGTGCACGCGATCAGGTGCTTGAAGAGGCGGCCGAGCGTCGCGGCGGTCTCCCCGGGCTCGGCGGCTGCGGTCGCCTCGTCGAGCATCGTGAGCGCGAGCGCGCGGTCGTCCTCGGACATCCGGTAGGCGGCGAGGCGCGACACCGATCCGTAGAGGTAGCCGCCGTACTCCCACGCCTCGGCGACGTGCTGCTCGGTCAGCGCCGTGACGCGCGTGTAGCGGCTGGCGGAGGTCTCCACCAGCCCCGC
>Ga0208492_1000954_pt1 | contig 20997 bp, 24 predicted proteins | sample Subbioar_CSW14AB_FD_184820 | JGI IMG/M metagenome (GOLD analysis project Ga0208492, IMG submission 184820) | Serpentinite rock and fluid subsurface biosphere microbial communities from McLaughlin Reserve, California, USA - CR12Mar_CSW14AB (SPAdes) | ecosystem: Environmental > Terrestrial > Deep... | reverse complement strand
CGGGTACCAGATGTACAAGCTGACGTTGAACCGGGCGGTGGACGGTGCGCTCTCCCGGTACCTCGATATTGCGGCTGGGACGGGTGAGGCCTTCAGCAGCGACACCGAGCTCGCGCTGTTCGACGCAAACGGAAACCTGCTCGTCACCGATGACGACACGGGCACCGGTTTCGCGGCCCAGCTGAGTTTCGGCGCGGGCACGCGTCCGCCCTACGGCGACGGACAGCCGTTGGACGGGCGGAACGGCTCTCTCACGGCGGGCACGTACTACCTTGCGGTGGGGACGTATGACATCCAGTACACGGGGCAGCCTTGGGGCATGACGTTCTCGGGGCAGCCGGGCCAGATCTCGCTGGCGGTGACGACGAACCTGACGCCGGGCGTGGACTGCACCATACCGGTGATCACTTCGGACCCGCTGGACCTCGTGCTCTCGCCTGGCGGGAGTGGGGCGATGTCGGTTTCGATCGCCGCGGGTGAAGGGGCGGCGGCGTATCAGTGGCGGCACAACGGGGTGCCGCTCTCGGACAATCCGAACATCAGCGGGAGCACGACCGCGAGCGTGACGTTCAACGGCGCGGACCCCGTGTACAACGGGCTGTACGACGTGGTCGTCACCAAGGTGTGCGGGTCGATCACGTCGGCGGCGGCACGGCTGGCCGTGATCTGCACGTCGGACTTCAACGGCGACGGCGACTACGGCACGGACCAAGACATCGAGGCGTACTTCGCGTGCCTGGGCGGGGTTTGCTGCGCCACGTGCGGGATCAGCGACTTCAACGGGGACGGCGACTTCGGGACCGACCAGGACATCGAGGCCTTTTTCCGCGTGCTCGCGGGCGGGGCTTGCTGAGGGCGGCGTCGTTGGTTGAGTTGGGAAAGCCGGCGGAACCTAGGAGAGAGGTTCGATTAATTCGGAGACGGATCGGGGACCCCAAAGAAAGCGGGCGAAGGGATTCGAACCCTCGACGTACAGCTTGGAAGAACACCACACCGAACCCGTCTGACTGCCACTAAACCCTGTGTTTCTCGATACTTTCGTCGCGTCTGTCCTGTCCGGAGGGGTGATCTGCCTACCCCTCGTCATTGCACTCTATCGCACTTCGTATCACTGTCGGTGGTACGTACCACTTCACTCCCGCGGGCGGCGTCGTCGCCTCACGATCAGCTCGAGGTTCAGCGCCTCGAGGACTGCGGCCATGGTGGCGGGGCTCGCCCACCGCTTGCCGCCCAACCATTCGCTGAGCCGGTGTCGCTGTACACCCGACGATTCCGCCAGGGCGGTAAGCGTGCTCTCGGTGCGGGCGAGCTCGTCGCGTACAGCCTGGGTGATCTGCGGGAGTGGGTCGGGTGTCGTGCTCATAGGATCCTCAATCCCGCCGGCGCCCTGTCGAGCGGCGGCGGTTTGTCAACCATGGTTGACGGAGTCAGGCGGCGGTCACTCGCTTGGTGAAGGTGAACACGCCGCGGTACTTCACCTCGACGACCAGAACGCGGTCAAGCCCGACGACCTCGGCGGCTTCCTCGGGGGTGGGCTTGGTCCAGGGGAGGACTTCCCCGTGGACGCTGAGGCCGCCATAGGCGACGGCGGGGGCGGTGTTGGGGGCGGGGTACTTGCGGCTCGTGCTATCGTTCATCGCTCGGTTCCTTCCATCAGGACTCGGGCCATGGGCCTCGGGTGTGCAACCACCGCGGGGCCCGTTTTATTGCCGACGGCGACATTCGCCGCGGCTGAGTGCGTAGCGTACCACAGTTGGTACGGTCGTGCAAGTCGAATCGAATCCATGTGGACAACTTTGTCCCGGCTGGTAGGCTGGCCGCATGCGATACCTCCGCCATGGCGCCCTGGCTGTTGCCGCTCTCTGCTTTCTCGGGGCGTACCTCGTCGCACGGTTCTCGCGGCCGAACGTACACGAGGCTTCGGATTGGTTGTTCTACGGGTGCCTGATTGCCGCCGGCGTGGCCGTGTTGGCGTGGGTGGTGCCGCCGTTGTACCGACGGGTGGTGCGTCCGCTCCTGGTCGGTGGCGTGCGTGTCGCCAGCTCCGGCGGGCGAGTCGTCGCCGATGAGGCGCGGGCGGTCGTGCGGGATGCCCAATCCGCGGAACCCCAGTAACTCCAGCAGATGGCGAGGGTTCTGCGGTCGACCCTATGGGCGAAGCGTGCCAGCCGTCTGTGACTCGTCGCGAGCTCGGGCCAGCCACAGCTCCGAGTGGTCTCGGATCATGCCCAGGTGCGGGTCCTCGATGACGTGGCCTTCGCTCGCGATGCTGTCAAACTCATCTACCACGTCGCCGGCGAAGTCTCTCGCTGGCCATCCCGTCAATCCGCTCCATTGGGTGTGGCGGGCTGTGTGGAGCTCGCTGAGAGCACGGGCAAGCCGTGGGACCGAGTCGGTGACGAAGCGCCGGTAGGTCCGCTCGGCGGAGGGCTCGTCGCGCAGGATGCTGAGCGCCTGGACGATTCTCTGTGCGTGCTCGAACGGGTCGGCTACCAAATCCAGTCCACGACACAGGATGAGGGCTTTGTTGATGGCTGCCGATGGCATGCGGGAGGTTACGGCCGGTCATGGTGGGTGATCGTCGGGGGTACGGCCCGCGTGTGTGACCCTGCGTGACCCTGTACAACTCTGCGTGACCCATGGGTCATACAGGGTCGAGCAGACTCATACAGAGAGATACAAAACTCTCTCTCCAGACGGGATGGCCTGTCGGGGTGTGGTGGCTGTCCTCGCAACGTGGGGACGTCGTGCCGCACGCGGGCTCGCCGACACTTCGCCCCCTGCCCCTCGCTCGCGCCGCTCTGACCCCTCGCCGACGTCGCCGAAGTGGTAGGTACCACCGCCTGCCGCACGGGCGAGCATGTTACCCCTCGCGTTGACGCTGTGTTTACAGTGGTTTACGTCACGCATCGAACCCCTGAACGTCAGTTTGCCTCGCTACCTGGAGCGTTTCAGAGCGAAGGGGGGAAGGGGGTGACGTCGCCGCGGCGCACCGTTCACGACGGTCAGACTGGTGCCGCCCCAAAAGTTTTGGGGCAAAAAAACCATCGGAAGCCTCGATTTGTGGGCACCGGAAGCCCTCTCAGCCGTTACAGTGTTATTGAGAACGCATTCTCAATAAGGACTGCCGCCCATGTTCAACGCACCTCGCCCCGTCATCACCGGCAACGACGCCCGCATCGTCGGATACGACCGCACGGGCATCCCCATCTACGACAAGAAGCCGACGCCGCCGTCGCTGAACCCCAACTTCGACCCGGGCAGCCACAGCACGCCCGAGGAGTCGATCCGCAAGGGCGAGAAGCTGATCGACCAGCGAGTCGCCGCGGCCGTGCCCAACAGGGACGAGCTTCGGGAGTTCGCCGAATCCAAACTCACCCGAGAGCAGCGAATCGAGTTGAACAAGGAACTCGAGTCGGGCCTGCCGGATCAGATGATCCAGGGCTGGAAGCGAATCGAGGGCATGATGCTCGCGCGTCAGTCCGTGGCGAAGTCCTCGAGCGAGTACGAGGACACCAAGACCGCCGGCGGTTTTACCTCCTGGGAGGAAATGAACCGCGTGAAGGGCGAGACGCTCTCCGAAGTCGGCCACGACGGGATGAACAACCTGACCAACACCTACGCCGTCCGGCTCGCCCAGACGCCCATGAGGGTCATCCAGGGCGGGTCGATTGAGCCTGACGGCCGCGGCAAGTTCGTTCCCCGGATGGCCCCCACCAACCACACGCCCACCCACCTCCCGCAGACCAACCCCACCGATTGACCTTTCTACGGGAGGACGGGGCCGCTCACGCGACACCCTCGGCTTCTCGCTTTCGGCCCGGCGGCGTGTAAGACGGCTCGTCGCCGGGCCATTTCCGATCTTCACCAGGAGTCTAAACAATGGCCCTTTCCGCAGTTCCTGTCATGCTTCGTCACGATTTCGACGGTCAAGGCGGCGTCGTCGCTCCCGCATCCCTTCGTGCGCAGTGGCACACGGTCATTGAGGCGGGCCGCATCGCTGGCACCGCCGACGCGGCGGCGATCACCAACCCGCTGACCGAGATCACCGACGCGAAGAGTCGCATCTTCCGCAAGCATCGCGGCACCCTCGTGGCCGCCCGCATCCTCCACCAAGGCACGGGCACGCTCACCAGCCCCGACGTGGTGCTGTTCGGCCGCAATAGCGCGGTTGCGGGTTGCGGATGGCGACGGCTCTACAACGTCGCAACCACCCCCTACTACGCCGTGTCGCTCACGGTGGTTGCGGTCTCCGACATCACCGAGACTTTCAGCGGTTCCCCCGGCTCTGCCACCAATCCCTATGGGGTCACGCAGGGGTCATATCAGGCAAGCGACGTGACCAAGGACCAGGTGTGGGACTGCATGGAGTGCGACGAGTTCCTTTTCGGCATCCAGACATCCTTCAACGCTACCACCGGCACCGAGGCCACGGCCGTCGTGCAGGCGTGCTGCTTTTGATCCATCCACGGAGACCATGACCCATGAACTCAAACGACCAGCAGCAAGCCGACGAACTCGGCGCACGGATCCGAACCTTCCCAGTCAACAGCGGCCAGCCCTGGGCACCCGTCCGCAAGGTGATGTGCGAACTGACCGACCGCGACAGCGGCGGCGTGATCGCCACCGGGGAGCACGCCGACGAACATGGCGCCATTGCCGCGGCACTCACCAGCCTCCGGGCCGCGAGGGCGTCGGCGTGAACCCGGCGAACTCCCAGAGGTTGTCGTCGATGGGGCTCTCGGCCCGGTGCGTCCCGCACAAGTCGGGCTTCCTCGTGGATGGCCAGGGCATGCGGCGAATGTCCGATGTCCCGTCGATCCTCTGCGAACTGACCGGCCGTTCGGGGGCAATCCTCGCGTCCGCGTTTACACCCGCCGACAAGGGCGAGGACTTCGCAGTCCAGACGGCCCTGGACTCGATGTCGTCCGAGTTCGCCGCGGCCCTCATTCAAACCGCCAATGAACCACCGAGGTCTCAGGATGTGCGGCGGGCCAACAGCTCTATTCGGCCACGCCCCGAGGGAACGCAGGACCGCTCGCCGCGGCCGAGGTATTGGTGACCCGCCGCCAGTACTTCATGAAGGGCACCATCGACGTCGGCCCGGGCACGCGGCCACCGCTGACGCTGTGGCAGCGTGTTCAGTGGGAGGGGCCCGAGACGATCTACCGCGGGCAGGTGGTCCACATCGGCGACGAGGGGCAGATTCGGGTCAAGCGGGACGGCGGCGCCGATGGCGAGAGTGTCCGGCTGCACCTTCGCGACGTGCTCATCGTCCCGGCCGAGAAGGCTGAGCCGCGGGACCTGATCACAGAGGCCCGGTCGATGATCGAGATGGTTGAGCGGATGGCGGCGAAGGAGCGGGCAGTTTGTCAACCAATGGTTGACAAAATCGTTAGGTCTACCCGAACGCGGCGGAGGCGGTGATGGCTGAACCCAAGAAACCGAAGACCCGCGGGAAGGGCAAGAGCAAGGTCGAGAGGCTGCACGCCCTTCTGGTCAAGCACTCACTTGATCTGTTCAGGAAGGGGCGGCCAGTGATCGATCCGGCAACGGGGATGATGGCAACGAACACCGACGGCCTGCCCGTGATGGTGCCGCCGACGGCTGCGGACCTGACGGCCGCGACGAAGATTCTCACGATGAAGGTGAACCCCCAGGCTGACACCCCGTTCAAACGGTTCGACGGGATGTCGATGGAAGAGGAGGCCGAGTTACGGCTGAGGCTGAGAGAGAACAAACCGCCCCGCCGGAACTCTTGACCGTTGCCGCCGTGGGCACGCTCCTGGGCGTCAGTACGGACACCGTGAACCGGTACGACGCCGCGGCCCGGATCCCGCGGCCGATCCACCTGAGCGACTCCACGCGCCGCTGGCGGGCCCGTGAACTGCTCGACTGGATTGACGTCGGCTGTCCCCACCGCGACAAGTGGGAGCGGAACTCGTGGACGCCGTCGCACATGGTCAAGGTGTCCTGGCTGCTCGATGAGAAGAAGCGAGAGGTCACGGCCCTCCACGAGGAGTGCCGCGAACTCCTCGACATCCTCAAGCAAGGGCAGGAACTGGTGAGGGTGAGAACATGAGCAAGGTCCATTTCACGCGGGCTGAGGCCGATGCGATCGAACAGGCGACGGGCACGCCGATGCCCCGGTGTCGAGGCTTCGGCGTGCGGCTCATCATGGGGAACGCGGTCGAGACCGTCGGCCCCAACAAGATCGAGGGACGGGTGCGGAGCGTCACCCAGGGCGACGTCTACATCATCCCCTACGGGCAGACTGAGGCGGTGAGGGTGCCTGTTCAGGACGTCCGGGCCAAGATCGAGGGGTATCGGTTCCCGGTGGATTGAGCTACACAGCCGAGGTTGCGGTACGGTAGTCTGTTCGCATGGATGACGACGCTGACTCTGTGCCCCCTCCATCGGTTTTCAAGCCAGTTCTGCCTCCCATCCTTATCCTCGCGGCAGACGCGACGTTTGCGATTATCGGCAACGTGCTGCCTGCGTGGGTGTTGGGCTTGGTGTGGGGCGTGTCGATGACGTGGTTGGTCATCGCGGCAGTCGCTGTTCGCCCCCGCATCGCAAGAAAGTGGCCTTGGCTGCGTGACTGGATTCCCTTCGTCGATCCTGGTGGATCACTGGCTTCGGAGGCGGAGCTCAGGTCAACGTACATTCGCGGTAAGGCATTTCGACTGGCAGACCTCGCTTCGTTCGATGGTTTCATTCACGACCGAACCTTTGAAGACTGTATCCTTTATGGACCCGGGGTCATTTGCGCCATTGGGTACACCAACAACATGCATCCTCGATTCACTGCCCTTCCGGAAAATATGCACTGGCAGGTGTGGCGTCCAGGAACAAGGCCCGTTGGTGCGATCTATACGCGCGAAGTGACCTTCAAGCGCTGCAGGTTCATCGGCCTTGGGTTTGTCGGAACCGAGGACAGCATCCAGAAGACGTATCAGGAGATCGCGAAGGCCGGATCATCGAAACTCGCTGTCGACGGCACAACTGACAGCACCATTTTCGTTGCGCCCTTGACAGGTGGCGCTGACACCCGAGTTGATGGTGCGTTCAGTTGAGCGGCTTCGGCCCGATGGTCGCCTCGTCGTACCCCGCCTGCTCCATCGCCCGGTTGTAGAGCTCCAGCGCCCACCAGTTCCGGAAGGGCACGGCCTGCCACAGCTGCCGCCGGCTCCGCTCGCTCATGCGGCCGTCCGCGATGGAGTTGGTGACGCCGGTGTACGTCTTGTTGGCCCAGGTGAAGAACGGCCCCAACTGCTCCACCATCGGCCCGGGACGGGCGTTCATGGTGCTGATTGTGTCGTTGCCCAGTGCCTTGCCGATGCCGATGGGCGTCTGCTCCAGCAGCCCCAGCGGTCTGGCGAGCCAACCCAGCACGCCCGACCGGTTCACCGCGCCGTAGAACATCCCGGCGGGTTTGTCCTTCCACAGCTTGGCCGAATCCTCGAGGCTGCGGCGGCCGGAGAGGGAGTTGTGAATGGCGTCAACCAACCCACCCAGCCCGACCATGAGGGTGGCATACGCCGCGATCTCGTAGCCGGGGCGTGCGCCCATCATCGGCGCCTGCTGCGTTCCGAATGCTGACGCGAACGCCTGGAATTGGTTGAAGACTTTCCCGCCGAACGAGTTGTTGACGATGGGGCGTGATCCGAGTTTCGGCTCGATGATCACGTTCTGCACCTCGCCGTTGACGGCGGACGTCCAGACGTCGAACATCTCGCGGTCGATGCTGTGCCAGGCGGACAGCTCGGGGAAGATGAACCCCTCGAACTTGTCGAACGCGGCGCTGTCGCCGGCCCATGGGCGGTTGCCCTCGTGGTCGACGCCGTGCTCGTACAGCAGGTCCATCAATCGGCGGCACCGCTCGCCGTTGAACCCCAGCCGGTTGAGCCGGGCGGCGTCCTCGGGCGAGAGTCCCACCTTGGCGATGGCGTCGGCCTGGGTCGCTCCGGTCGCCTCCATGATGTCCATGGCGAGGGCCATCTTCCCGGCGCCCTCAATGATCGTGTCACCGATGACGTGAGCCATTCCGACTTTCAGATTGTGGTTCCAGCGGTTCAGCCCCGTGGCCGTGGCGAACTTGCGGCTGACGTACTCGCCGACGCCGTCGATCCCGGCCAGCACCTTGCCCTTGAGCCCGGGGCCGAAGGTTGAGTGATCGACGTACGGCCCGACCTCGCCCAACTCCATGGCCCGCATGCCGCGGGCCATGTCGGACGTGGCGACGTACAGGCCTTGCAGTTGCCGCGGCGACATTCGTTTCAGCACGTTCAACGTCTGCACCATGGTCGAGAGACGCCGCGGCGTCGCGCGGGAGTACATCGTCGCTGCCGCAAGGTCGGTGAACGCCGACACCGTCACCTTCCCCAGCATCGTGACGAAGGGGAGGCGTAGCGCCGTCCGCTCCAGCACGAGCCGCCAGCCTGCCGTGGCCGCTGGGTTGTCGGGGAACACCGGCCGCCCCTCCAGCGTCGCGAGCGTGGCGTCGAGGATTGATCCGCGGTCGCCGACGGTCGCCTTCATTGCCTGCTCGATCTTCACCTGGGCTGCGCGGTTCCCCTGCGTGGCGTCCATCCACTTTTGGAACTCGTGGCGTACCGCCAGGTTCACCAGCGACGGATCGAAACCGCTGTCTGCGAGGTGCTGTCCTGTGGCCTCCAGCACTCGCGGCGCCCACGTCGCCTCGGCTCTGCGGATCGCCTGGCGTACGGCCACCCTCCCGGCCACCGTCGCGTGGTAGGACTCCATGAGCCGATTGGCGTCGCCCTCGAGGAAGTCGGCGAACGTGGTTTCGTCGATCTGGAGAAGTCGCTCGCGGAACGGGCGGACGTTTCCCATCCCATGTTCCACGCCATGCCGATTTTCGAGTCCAGTAAGGGTCTTGAACGTGGACTCCGCGGCGGCTTCGAAGTACACGTCAACCTCTTCGAGGTAGCGGCGGTACAGGTCCTCGCCCAGCCGGGCACGCATCGCAATCTCGGTGAGCTTGTCGAGGCCGCCGTCGGGGGCGATGGACAGGATGGCGGTACGGTCGGCGGCGGTGAGCCCGCGGCCGTCGGCCTGCCCCTCGCGGGTGTGGTTCACGACTCCATCGACGATGGTCCGCGTGTCGGGGTTGATCGCCCGACCGCCCACAAACTCCCGCTTCCGGTTAAGGTGGAACGCCTGAACCAGTCGCCTCTTGAACTCGGTCGACCGCCGGCGGACCTGGTCACTCAACCACCGGCGGGGCTGCCAGATGGTGTGGGGGTCCAGGTCGCGCAGGAACCCGGCGTCCTTGGCCTCAAGACCAAGCCGCTGGTAGTACTTCCGGAAGGCTTCGGCCGCACGGCGAATCGAATCGGGGGCGTTCTCGGCCCGTCCTCGCCCGCGTGCGGATTCGTCGGCCATGCGGAGGTAGTCGGTGACCGCCCGATTGAAGTCGCGGCGGCCCAACATCCGGTTCTTGATCGTCATGACGGTGCCATCGCTGGCGACGTAGACGATGGGGCCGGACTTCAACCCCTCCCGGAGTGCGTCCTCCATGGCAAGATGTGCCTGGTCCCGGGTCGCGTCGAGGTTCCATCGGAGCGATTCGGCGGATGGGTCGTTGCGGTGGGTGATGGGGTTGTCGGCGCTCTCCTGGGTGGCGTGGGGCATGTCCATGTACAGCCGTGCCGCGTCGCGGGCCCACAGTGACGGCGAACGCATGGCACGAGGGCCGGGGGCCTCAAGCCCGCTGACGGGGAGCCCGCGTTCGAGGACGCCGATCACCAGACCTGTGACCCGTCCAAGGTCCTCGGGCTGGGATTTCGCGAGCGTGGCCTCCATCTCGGTCAGACGCTGGGCCCAGTCGTAGTCGTCCTGCATGGGGTGGCGGTGGAATACGACGTCCTCCCCGTGCTTGGCCCTGAGCTCGTCCATGAGGGGGCGAGTTTCGGGGGTGTCGAGGACGGTGTAGTGGCGGGACTGATCGGAACCCGCGGCATCGGCGTCGCCCCGGAACATCGGTTCGGACGCACCCATGGCGTGGGTGGGGGGGCCGTCGATGTCGGCCGTGGTTGTGTCAACCATGGTTGACAAACTGGAACGCAACGTAGCGGCGTCTGCGGCCGCCTGGGCGGTCACGTTTTCCACCCGTGGGGATGCGAGGGTTTGGGCCACGTCGCCCTGCAGACGGCGGATACGGGCCGTCCCGACCATTTCTCCGGACTTCGTCAAGCCGCGGACCATCACCGGAACGGCGGTACCGAATGCGGCCCCCATCCCCATGGCCCAATAAGCGGCCTCGTCCTCCTCGACGTTTCGGTCGGGGCTGAGGATCCGGAGCGATTCTTCCTGGGCGAGGTTCAACCCCGCGGCGACGCCGGCGGACTTCGCGACGCGCACGCCGAACCCCCCCGCCCGTGCCCAGTTGCCGACGGTGGCGGCCTTACCTGCCAGCCCGAACATTTTCAACGCGGCCCCCCCGATGGCGCCGTCGATGATCTGCCCGGGGAGGGCGGTGATGATCTGCTTGCCCAGCGACGCCTGGCCCAACTGCTCGCGGGCCTCGGCGTCCTGACGCTTGCGGCTCACCCAGTTCAGGAACCGCTGTTCGTTCGGGAAGTCGTCGACCGTGCCATCCATGAAGTCCTCAACCAGGAACGGGTGGCTGTTGAGGAAGTCCGGGGTGGTGTACTTCTTCACGTCCCAAGCCGGGTCGGTGTCGTCGGGGGTGTCGTGCCGGTTGATGAGGTAGGGGAGGGAGTCGGTGAGGGCGGCGCCCGTGATGGAGTTGAGGCTCGTATTGAGCGTCAAGGCCTCCCGCCAGCTCGGGGCGGTATCGGCCGGCTGCTCGGGCGTGAGTGGGTTGAGGCGGTGCGGCTGGTTGGCCTGCTCGAGGAATGTCTCGATCGGGCTGTGCGGGTCGGTGAGGTAGGTCTTGATGGGCATGGTGTGCTCGCTGGTTACTCGGCTGAGCGGCTCATGCCGCCACGGGGCCTGGGTGTCTGGGGTGCGGTGGTGGGTGACGCGGGTGGTGCGGTGGGTGTCGTGGTCGCCGGCTGCCGCTTGGTGCGGCGGCGGTTGTCGATCGCCTCGTTCACGCGGGCCGCGACGTCGTCGGGGTTGCGCTCGTAGGGGTTCACAACCAGCGGGCCGACGCTGCCGCCTCCCCATTGGGTGTACAGCTGGAACGGGTCGGCGGCGGAGCGGAACACGTATCCGCCTTGGGTGTCGTCCCACACGGGGATGTAGTGGGCTTTGAGGTCCTCGGCCCGATCCTCCGCCATTTGCGGGAAGCCCGCGGCAGCTCCGACGGGCGGGGTGTTGAGGTCGCCGAGGATGTCGGCCTCGATGGCTGCTGGTGTGCCGGGCGCTCCGAAGTACACGCGGCCGTTCCATGCTGACGGCGGGTGCCGTTCGAGGGTGCGGTCCATCGCCCAAGCCTTGGCCGTCTTGACGGCGGACTGTTCGTCGGGCATGAGCGAGCGGGCGTATCGGAACTCTTCGTCAAGGAACCCGACGTAGGACTCCAGCACGTTGGCGGGGACCTGTCCCACCTCTAGGCCCGATCGTGGGTTGAACGGGTTCCACACGCTGCCCTCTTCGAACCTGCCCTTGAACGCGTCGCTGTGGAACACTCCCGCTTTGAACGCGGCTTCGGCCTTGTTGTGCACGTCGAGGGCGAAGCTGGAACTGCTCGATATGCTCGCGCTCGCGTTGCCCATCAGAACGCGGCCGAGTGTCTGGTCCTTGGTGTAAGCGATCAAAACGGGGTCCATCTGCACCGCGGCATTCGCGAGGCTGCGGACGGCGTTGGCGAGTTCGCCGTTGCTGGTCCGCACGGACGGGCCCAACCTCTCGATGCGGGTGGCGATGTAGCGGGCACGGATGGCGGCCTGCGGTGGCAGCTCGATGGAGCGGGCGAGGGCTGGGGCCTGGAGGTGGAGGGCGGCGTAGGCGGTCGCGGCCTGCTCCAACTGCTGGGGAACGGCGGACGTGAGCCCGGACCGGATGAGGGCCTGAGCGTCGGCGGGGACCCGGTTGAAGTTGCGGGAGAAGAATGCGAACCGCACGGGGTCTTTGATGCCGGTCAGGACGATGGAGTCGGCGTCACCGGCCGCCGCGATCACTCCCGCCCTGGCGTAGTTCGCCATCAAGGCGCGGTCGTCCTTTTCGGTGGCGGGCATCTGCGGGGCCTTGCTGCCCGTGGCGGCGGTCATGTTGGCCATGGCCTCGCCGATCTGAGACACCCGGGCATCGTGCTTGAGGGTGCCTTGAACCTGGTTGAGAAGGTGGCCACCCCGATCGGCGTCGATGAACTGCGGGTCTTTCGGGTCCAGGTCCATCCGCTTGACGATGTGGTCCACCGTGGCCGCGGGGTTGGGTGTGCCGCTCGCGTCGGGCATCCAGCGGCGGAGCGTCACGTCTCGGGTGATGGTGTTGGTGGCGGTGCCCTGTGCGTCGGTGAGGTTCCGCCGTTCGATGACTTCGACGCGGTCGAGCATGCGGCGCTTGGTGGTGGGGTCGAGGTCGGGCTGTCCCTCAACCCACTCGCGCATGCGGGGGGCGGGTGTGCGGTCGTTGTCGAGGCGGTCGAGCTCGCCGAATGCTGCCTGCTCCTGGCCCTGCTGCCGTCGCTGGAGGGCCTCGGCGTGGGTCGCCCGCATCTGTGCCACTTCGGTAGGGAAGCTGGCCCCGAGGACCTGCTCCAGCACGGCGAGGCGGTGCGTGTCGCCATTGATCGCCGCGGCCCTGGCTGCCGGGACCACGATGGTGCTCAGCAGCTCGTGGTGGGTGGCGGTGGGGTTGATCTTCAACCCGTTGTTGAGGATCTCGCTCACACCGGCAACGTCCTCCGCAGAGGCAGCCGCGCCGGCAAGGTCGGCCATGGTCTCTTTGTTGGCAGCGTCGATCTGTGCCTGGGTGTACTGGGTCAGACTGCCGACGAAGGGGGCGACGAACTCCTGGCGGAACCCCTCCACGTACGCGGACGGCATTTCGCCCTTGGTCTGGACGTACTCGGCGGCCAACTTCTCCGCCCATTCATCAACGGGCAAGCCCGGGGGCGGCACCGTGTTGGGGTCGTTGTTGGCGAGTTGCTGGCGGAAGATCGCGAGGGACTTGCGGCCCTCGAGGTTGCCATTCCCTCGCCAAACCGCGGCGTGCTCCTTGTCGATGTGGTCCTGTTCGGCCTTCCGCTGGCGTGCGACGGCCGTGATGTCACCGGCCACTGCGCCCACCATGCCGAGTGCTTGCCCCAACTGGTTGGCGAGTATGGCGCCTTGGCTCACCGGTGGGGGCGTTACCAGTCCGGGGGTTTGTAGCGTCTCCGTGATGCCTGTCCGCGGTGCGGGGGCGGCGCGGTTGACGCGGGTGAAGTCTTGCGGTCCGTTGCTTTGTAGTTGGCTCATGAGTCTTCTCGGATGGGGTCGTCGCGGTCGATGGGCTGGGTGAGGATGGGGCGGGCGTAGTCGTACAGGGATGCCGCGATAGCTCGCGGAGTTGCCTCAATGGGTTGAAGCGTGAGGCCGTCAACGAGGACCGATCGCATATCGCTAAGGTCGATCACGAGGTAGGTGCGTGATTGCTCGGGCGGTGCCGGTGGCTGCATCGCGAGGCGTCGTCGTATCTCGACGGCTTCGGCCGCGACGCGTGCTCTCTCAAGGCGTGCCCGTTCGTGGTAGTCGTCTACTCCGCTCATGGGTCTCCTCGTCAACCATTGGTTGACAGACTTTCACTCTTGACTGAAAACTGCGGGCGGCTTCCACCCTTCGGGGAAGGGACTGAGCCGTCGCCACGAGATGCCGCCGATACCGGGCGGGTGTTGGCGTTGGTGGGTTACTCGCTTGACGACGCGGCCGAATGACCCCCCGTGCCCGGCCGTGTGCGCCGCAGCTTCGAGGTGCCGGTGTTGGACGGTGTTCTCGCCCACGTACTGCCGGATGAATTCCTCGCATTCGTGCTGCTTGGGAGCGTGGTGGGCCTTGGGCTTGTCGAGTAGGTCCTCGGCTGTGCTCTCGGATTCCCCCAACCACTCCAGCCGGGGGCCATCAACCACCCGGAACCTGAGCGGCTTGGCGTAGCGGCTCAAGTTGTTCTTCACGGTGGCAAGGACGCGGATGTCGGGGTCGTCCTCGCGTGCGGGTAGGACGAACTGAGCGCAACGGGCAAGGGCTCCCAGTGCTTGGCTGCCACTGAGGCGGTGGAGAGCGTGGCCTGCCTCGGCCTTGCGGATATGGGCAACGAGGATGAACGCGGCGCCGCTCGTCTCGGCCATGGCCACAAGCGGGGCGACGGCTCCGCGCACGTCCCCTTCGCTGTTGCCGTCCCTGCTGCCGTCAAGGAATCCGCCGATGGGGTCGATGATCACGGCGCGCGTGTCGGTGTGCTGCTCCAGGTACTGCCCGATTAGGGCTGTGTTTCTGGAATCGATTGGGATGGTGCCGTCGGGAGTGCTGATGCCGCGGACGATGTCGAGCCTGTCGAGGTCAACGCCGGCGGCGATGGCTCGCGGGACGATGACGTCCTCGACGCTGTCTTCCATGGCCAGCAGTAACACGCGGCCGGTCGCAGTCTTGCGTTCGCTGTCGGGCCATGCCTGCCCCCTGGTGATGCGTGCCGCGGCGTCGGTGGTCAGCAGGCTTTTGCCGCAACCGGGCAACCCGCCGATGATGGTGAGTTTCCCGGCGGGGATGTGAAGGGGCCACACCCATTCGGTTGTGGTCGGGCGTACTTGACTCGCTCGGATGATGTCGAGGCGTGGTCCGGCTGCTGTGCCCGCGATGGCAAGCGGTGGTTGTGATCGGGGATGTTTGGCCGGAGCTGGCGTCACAGCGTGCGGGCCTCGCATTCCCTAACGGCGGCTGCTGCTCGCGTGCGGGCGTGCTGGCGTGGCACGGGCGGCGGCGTTTCCTCTGTGCCAGGGCTGGCGAACCTGCTGAGTTCCTCGACCATGACAAACCGGCGCCCACCGAGCATGAACGTGGGAAGTTTGCGGCCGTCGGATAGGCCTCGGAATGCCCATCGCCAAACCGTCGACGTGTTTACGCCGATCGTCTTGGCTGCTTTCGAGAGTGAGAGGCGGGCGGTGGGCGCGAGTGATTCCAGGGATGCGACTGATGACATAGTGGGCTCCGCGTTGCGGCTGTGTGAACAACTTCACAGCCGTGCGGAAAGAACATACAGACTGCATCCCCTCTGCCACCGCTCTGAACAGGCGCATTCGTCAGAATTTCTTTTGCGTCCGTTACTTGCCGGTTCTGTCCGGTGGATAAGTGGCTCGAACGTGCGACACATCCATCCCCTACGTGCGACTCCTGTTGCGATGGTGTCGAGAACTCTGTCAACCATGGTTGACAGAGTTACCCCAGCTTCTTCGCGACGCTGGCTGCCAGGTCGTGCTGCCGCTCGGCGTACACCTGCGTGACGTCCACCTTGGCATGGCCAAGCACAGCGCCGGCTGCGTCCAGCCCGATCGTGCGGCGGATCTCCGTGGCGGCGTTGTGGCGCAGGCGGTTGGGTGCCCAGCGTTCCACCCCTGCCGCGGTGCATGCCCTGGCGATGGCTTGCCCGTAGGTGGTGGGGGTGTACTCGTCGGTGAGGCTGGCGTGGGTGCTCGCCAACTCGATGGTGTTGAGGTGCCAGCGGCGTTGGTTCAACCGCTTCCGCTCCAGTGAGTCTGTCGTGGTCGCTAGTGCCGTGGTGATCTGCTCGAGCAGTTCGGCCCTGCGGTCGGCGTGATGGGTCCGCATGGCCTCCAGGGGGGAGAAGATGGCGGCGGTGTGCGGGCGGTTGAGGTACTTAATTAGCACGGCCTGAGCCCGCGGCCCGATGTGTACGTGCCGCTCCTTCCCGTGGTGGGCGGTCTTGTGCTTGGCGGGTGAGTAGGCCCAGACCTCGCCGGTCCGATCAATCTCGCTCCAGGTCATTCGGCATACCTCGCCGGGTCGGGCGCCGGTGCGACGCTGGAACCTGACCATGTCGGCGACAACCTCGGGTAGGTGGGCGAGCGTGGACTCGATGACGTCCTCGCCCACTGGGCGGATGGGCATGGTGTCGGGGGCGGTGGTGTCTCGCCGCTTCAACGGCTCGACCACTGCAAGCCCGGTGAACACGGACACTGGCACGTACTCGCGCGACGGGTGTGCCGCCCACTTGAACAGGGTCTTGATTCGCCCGACGATCTTGTTGTTGATGTACCTGCGTGAGAGCCTGGCGTCGGCGGCGTCCCGCTCCTCGACGGCGAGGACCTGCAGCTGGCATAGGTGGCGGGCTTCGAACGCTGCCGCCGGCATGTCACCGAAGTTCCGGCGCAGGCGGCGGAGTGCGGGGCGAACGGTCGTGTTGCTGGTCTTCTCGCCCAACCGCTCGCGGCAGTAGTCGTCGTATCGGATGACCAGCTCGGCGACGGTGATGCCAGCGGCGGTGGCTGTAGTCCTGGGTGCGTTGTGTCCCAGCAGGCGACGGCCCGCGGCCAACCACTCACCGATGAGGCGGTCGTACGTGGCGGTCGCCTCGGGCGTCCCCCATACCCCGGTGTAGAAGTCCACCTTGTTGAGCCTGACGCGGCCGCGGCCACTGGGCTTGTGCAGGGTGTGCTGAGGAACCTTGGTCTGAGTGTGCTTGGGCACGTGCAGCGCTCCCGGTGGTATTACCACCAAAATGGGGCTTAGAGGCTGCACGGCCTGACGTCGGCCGGTAATCAGAAGTGCCTGATTTCAGCGAGTTTTCTTCAAAGCGGGCGAAGGGATTCGAACCCTCGACGTACAGCTTGGAAGGCTGTCACTCTACCACTGAGTTACGCCCGCGGTGAGGGGCATTGTACGCGTGGGTGAGCGTGGGGTCACTTGACGAGGTACGGGTTACCGGTGGTGGAGATGTCGTTGAGGCCGGTGATAGTCAAGTCTCCCGAGCCGGCGACATTGAGTCGCCAGACGATGAGCTTAACGCCGCCGGAGCCGCCGCTGGCCGTGAGGTCGATCTGGGCGGACGGGATGTAGATGGTTCCGTTCAGTGAAACGGTGCCTGAAACCTGCAGGCCGGACGTAGCGGTGTTGCCACGCTGCTGAAAGATGGTGATGCCCGCGTAGGTGTTGACCCCGGTAAAGCTGTGGACGTTGGGATCGGGGGGATTCAGGGTGAGGTTCAGGTTGTTGGAGTTAAAACCCAGATTCGCCGAGCCGCGGAGGTAGACCATGACCCCGTTGCCGACGATGGTCGCACCGGAGTTCGCCTCGAAGTCGTCGTCCACGATGTAGATGCCCGGGTTCATCGTGAGCGTGCCGCGCACGTTGATGCCGCCGGGGTAGTAGCCAGCATTGATGGTGACGTTCTGATTGGTGCCGATCGTGAGCTTTCCGTTCTGAACGGGCGAGCCGGGGGTCGGCGCGGGGAGGGCCGCGAGCGGGTCGGGCTGCGGCGCACGCTCTGTGTTGAGTGTGCCCGTCAGGTGCGAGATGTTGGGAATGGACGAGGTCGTCACGCTGAGCGACTGGGTATCGAGAATGCAAGAGCCGCCCAGGCGGGTGCCCTCCGAGTGGTTGGAGTTGACCAGGACGCCGCCGTTGGGGACGCGCACGCGCGGGCTGCCGGTGATGTCCAGAGCCCGTTCGCCCGTCGGGTCCATCACCAGGAGCGCGGGGGAGATCGAGGTGTTGATGGTCGCGATGGCCTCGCGGCTCATGTCAACGTTGGACTTGCCGAACGCTCCGCCGAAGAAGAGGGGGACGGCGCCGTGGGCGGCGGTGGTTCGGCGGGCGTAGGCGCGGACGGCGTTGGGCAGCGAGTTGGTCGCGGTGAACACTTTGGTGTTGGGGTGGAAGTAGCCGAGGACAACGTCCGTATTGGCGTCGACGGCCAGCGTGGTGCCGGCCGCCTTGTTGGCTGTGCCAGTGGCGACCGCGCGGGCGCGGGCCGTGACCTGGTCAGTCGCGACAGTTTGCGCGCCGGCGAGGGCGGTGGCATCGGCGCCGTCCTGGAGCTGATAGCCGACGAGAACGCCGTAGCCGGTATCGAGCGCAAGGCCGACGATGCCGAGCATCACGACAACGGTGATGCAGACCCAGATGATCGCGATTCCACGGCGTGCAGACCTCACCACGGGGCTCCCCTAGAACACACCCCAACTCTACTACTCTTTCTCCCCTGTTCAAGAGGAATGAAGAGATCCTAATGCGATTCATTGGAGGCAGTTACGTCGGCCAGAACGGAGCTCAGGCACCGAGAACCGGGGGTTTGGGGCCAATAAGCACCCTAAAGGGTCGGAATGTGCGGTTTAATCCGTCAGATGAAGAGTTTGGCTGTCAGAAGTGCTGGGCTCGGGGTCTATTTGTGGGTACATCTGCATTGCACATCGCGTGCATGTGACGACGGGGCGGGACACAAGGGACTGGGATCACGAGGCTTAGAGGTCACGGACGACCGAACGCGGCTTGGACGGCGGGAACGCCCTTCAGGCAGATTCGGGAGGGTATTTGTCACCCTCCACTTTGGGAAGCCCCGACTTCAGAGGTGCGTGTGCACTTCTGGCGAGGCTTCGGGACAGCCGGAAGGGGTTTCCCAACTCCGGGCACATTCGAAGAGGAGCATGCCATGATGAACGTTCTCAATCGTTTCCGTAAGGATGACCGCGGCCTCGAGACCATCGAGTACGCGATCGTCGCCGGCCTGATCGTCGTCGGGATCGTCGCCATCGTCGCGTCGATCGGTCTGTGGGTGAAGGGCAAGTTCAACGCCCTGAACAACGACCTCCAGGCGAACTAAGCCGATCATCAGATCGAACCGAGGGGCACCGGAAACGGTGCCCCTTCGGCTTATAGGACCTGGCTTGGAATAGCCGAGGAGAGGACCGAGTTACGGAGGATCGAGCGGTGCTGGTCACGACGCTGTGGGAAACCGCCAATCCGGCCATCCAGTGGGGCGGGCCGGCGCTCGCGGTGCTGGTGGCCGCGGGGACGGACCTGCGGGCACGCCGGATTCCGAACTGGTTGACGGGGGCGACGTTCTGCCTGGGGCTGCTGTTCGCTGGGTGGAGCGGGGGCGCGGCGGGGATCGCCGATGGGCTGCTCGCGTGCGTGGTGCTCGGGCTGCCGTATGTGCTGCTGTTCCTGTTCGCGGGGGGCGGGGCGGGCGATGCGAAGCTGATGGGGGCCTTGGGGGTGTGGCTGGGGCTGATCAACGGCGGGCTGGTGCTGGGGTGCGTCGCGGCGGTTGGTGTTCTGCTTGGCATGGCATATGCGATATCCACCGGAAGATCACGCGAGGTGGCTGGGAACATCTCGGGGATCGTGATGGGATGGGCGGGGCACGCGGTCGCGCGGACGGTTCCGCAGGTTCAGGATGAACAGGTTGCGCCGGAGCAGCCGCAGACTGTGCCTTATGGCGTCGCGATTTGCGCAGGGCTGCTGATTGCCGGGACCGGAGTGCTGTTATGGCGGGGCTGAAACGAACATCTCGGTCACGCGGCAAGCGTGGCGCGGCCCTGCTTGAGATGGCGATCGTCGCGCCGGTGATGCTCCTGCTCACGCTGGGAATCATCGAGTACGGGTGGCTGCTGCTGAAGAGTCAGCAACTCTCGAACGCGGCCCGGGTGGGTGCTCGGATGGGGGCCCGGTATGGGGCTTCGTCCGCGAACATCACCAGCGCGGTGAGTTCTGTGATGACCACTAACGGGCTTTCCGCGAGCGGCTACACACTGACGACAACGCCCTCGGACCCCGCTTCGCTGGGGGCTGGCGGGCTGCTGACGGTTGAGGTCTCGGTGCCGTACGCGAATATCGACGCGCTTGGGATCAGTCTGATCCCCACTCCGACCACGATCCGAGGGCGGGTGGTCATGGCCCGCGAAGGACCCTGATCCGAAGGAACGATTATGAAGCTTCAATATGTCGGACTCATCGGGTTGGGCTTGATCTGCGCCGTGTGCGCGACCCTGCTCGTCATGTTCAATAACTCGACGGAAACTGTTCAGAGCGATGACGTCGAGGTGGTGGTCGCGGGGCGCGACATCGACCCGATGTCGAAGATCACCGAGGAGATGTGCGAGGTGCGCAAGACTTCGCGGGCCCAGGCGCCCAAGAGCGCGATCGGCTCGGCCACGAAGGTGGTGGGGCAGGTCATCACGGTGAAGCTGGTGAAGGGTCAGCCTTTTACGGATGCGGTGTTCGCGCCGGAGGGGTCGGGGTTCTATGTGGCGTCGATGCTGCCGGCTGGGAAGCGGGCGTTCCCGATTGCGGTGGCGGACCACTCGGTGCTGGATGGGCTGCTCTACCCGGGCTCGAACGTGGACGTGATCGTGTCGTTCGACATGCGGGGGCGCGGCGATTCGAAGCAAGGGGTGATGTCCAAGACGCTGCTGCGGAACATCCAGGTGCTGGCGGTGGACAACCGGACGATGGCGACGAGTAAGGACGAGGCGAGCGCCCCGCGGAGTGATGGCGGGCGGCGGAAAGTCACGCTGCTGACCACGCCCGAGCAGTGCGAGCGGCTCCGCCTGGCGATGGACTACGGCAATATTTCTCTGGCCCTGCGCGGCCCCACGGACAGCTCTGAGGACACCAACCGCGTGACGCGGCTGGAGGACATCGGCCTGCCGCCGGAGATGATCGAGGAACTCGAGGGGACCACGAAGGTCGTGGCGGCTGCCCCTGTGGTGCCGCAAGTGCCTGCGCCCGCTCCGGTTACGCCGGTGAGCGCCGAGCCCGCGCCGGCCCCGAGGCCGGCGCCGACCGTGGCCAAGGCTGAGCCGGAGGAGGAGGAGATGGAGGTTCCGATGTGGGTGACGACCGTCCTTCGGGGCGGGGCGACCACGACGAGCTCCTTCCCGATTCCAGGGGCGGAACCGGTCCCGGTTCGCAAGGTGAAGCCCAAGACTGCCGATAACTCACCTGTCCGTGGCGACAGGTCCTGAGGCGGCACACCACCTCTTGATCAACTGAAGACACGCAAGGAGACCGGTTTCATGCAGAAGCACACGTGGGGGAAGTTGTCGCTCAATCGCAGCGCGGCCAGCCCGGC
>Ga0208492_1000953_pt1 | contig 21033 bp, 13 predicted proteins | sample Subbioar_CSW14AB_FD_184820 | JGI IMG/M metagenome (GOLD analysis project Ga0208492, IMG submission 184820) | Serpentinite rock and fluid subsurface biosphere microbial communities from McLaughlin Reserve, California, USA - CR12Mar_CSW14AB (SPAdes) | ecosystem: Environmental > Terrestrial > Deep... | reverse complement strand
CCCGTCCCGGGGCTCGCCATCGGGCAGGTCGTCCTCGATCACGAGCACGCGCGCGCCGCTCAGCACGGCCGCGCGGGCCAGCGCCTCGGCGGCCTGCACGGGGCCGAGCGAGCCGGCCGCGAGCTCGTCGCCGCGCTGTCGCGCGATCCACGGCTGCGTGTCGAGTGCGACCAGGGTCTCGTCGGAGTCGGCGAGACGCGCATCCAGCAGCAGCGTGTCCACGCGCGCCTGCTGCAGCGCCGCGACGACGTCGCCGAAGCCGCGCGCTCCAGACGCGCCGTGACCGGCGGCCGCGCGGTCGCGGGCCTCGGCGATCTCGGCGTCGATGCCCGCCTGCACGGCGCGCGAGACGGCGTCGTCGAGCGCGCCGTCGTCGGAGCCCTCCGCCTTGGTGTGCGCGTCGACCTCGAGGACGAGCCCCCGCGACGCGGGCGCGAGGCGCTCGAGCAGCAGCTGTCGCGCTCGCACGTCGCCTGCGACGACCACGAACCGCGGCCGCCGCTCGCGCACCAGCCGGTCGACCGCCTCGGCCACCTCGGCCTGGTTGTGCTCCCAGATGTCCTCGGAGTGGTTCTGGTATCTGCGGTGCGACCATCCGCCGGCCTGCACCTTGTTGAGGCTGTCGGTGCGGCCCTCGATCTCGTCGAGCGCCTCTGCGACGGCGCGGACGTCGTCGCCCGGCGCTCCGAGGTCGCCCAGCGTGTCGGTCACCGCGCGGCGCCGAGCCAGCTCCTCGGCCTGGGGACGCCCGCCGCGGCCGTCGACGACCACGGTCGTCCACGGCCCGGGCTCGGCGAGCAGGTCGGCCAGATCGGCGGTCTTCACGCCGGTGTCACTCATCCGCGCCGCCCTCCTCGACCCCGCGGTCGTCGAGAAGATCCTCGGGCGCGTCCTCCTCCGAGGCGCCGCGCCGCGGCGGCTCGACGTCGTCGGCGACCGGTGCGTCCCCCACCGGCGCCTGCTCGAGCGCGCCGTCCTCGGTCTCCGCGCCGGGCGCGGTCTCGTGCCGGAACGCCCGATCGACGTCCGGCGCATCCGTGTCATCGGGCAGCGGCTCGGTCTCGCGGAACGGCTCGGCGTGCGGGGCGCCGTGTCCCTGCACCATGCCGCGCGATTCCTGCGCCAGCTGCTCGTCCGTTCGGGGACCGTGCGTGGTGTTGCCTCGCTCGGAATCGGTCATGATCGTGCTCCCTTCCGGATCGGTGTGCTCCCGACCGTAGGTCGCCGGCGCATCCTGCCGAACGGGGTTGACGATGCCCCACTGCGGCGGTACGGCCGGCGATCCGCGGCCGTGCCGGTGAACCGGACACTCGTCCCCGACGTGGAACGATGGACGGATGACCTCCGCCAACGCCGCCGCCAACCTCTCCCGCGACGAGACGGCCGCGCGCTCCGCGTCGATCTCGCTCCGCGACGTGCGCGTCGAGCTCGACCTGACGGGTGCGCCCGACGGCGGGCGCACGGGATTCCCGACCGTCGTGACGCTGGAGTTCGACGCGACCGTGGAGGCGACCTGGGTCGACTTCATCGGCGAGTCGGTCGAGCGGGTGGTCGTGAACGGCGTCGACCGGGACGTCGCGTGGGACGGCGCACGCATCCTGCTCGCGGGGCTCGAGGGTGAGAACGTCGTGCGCATCGAGGCCGTCGGCGCCTACAGCCGCTCGGGCGAGGGCCTGCACCGGTTCTGGGACCCGGTGGACGGCGAGACCTACCTGTACACGCAGTACGAGCCCGCCGACGCGCGCCGCGTCATGCCGTGCTTCGAGCAGCCCGACATGAAGGCGCGCTTCACGTTCGTCGTGTCGGCGCCCGCCGGCTGGCACGTGCTCTCGAACCAGGCCGCCGTCCGCACCGAGGTGCACGGCGACGCCCAGACGGTCGAGTTCGCGCCGACCCTGCCGCTGTCGAGCTACATCACGGCGGTCGCGGCAGGGCCGTACCACGGCGCGAGCGGGGAATGGGAGCGCGACGGGCTCACCGTCCCGCTGGGCGCCTACTGCCGCGCGTCGCTCGCGCGGCACTTCGATGCCGACGAGATCCTCGAGATCACGCGTCAGGGCCTCGACTTCTTCCACGAGGCGTTCGGCTTCCCCTACCCGTGGTCGACGTACGACCAGGTGTTCGTGCCCGAGTACAACCTCGGCGCCATGGAGAATCCGGGCCTCGTGACCTTCACGGAGGCGTATGTCTTCCGGGGCGCGTCGACCGACGCGCAGCACGAGGCGCGCGCCAACACGATCCTGCACGAGATGGCCCACATGTGGTTCGGCGATCTCGTGACCATGCGCTGGTGGGATGACCTGTGGCTCAAGGAGTCATTCGCCGACTACATGGGATCGCACGCCTCGGCGGCCGCGACCCGGTTCGCGGACGCGTGGGTGTCGTTCGCGGCGCGCCGCAAGGCGTGGGCCTATCAGCAGGACCAGCTGCCCACCACCCACCCGATCGTCGCCGACATCCCCGATCTCGAGGCGGCCAAGCTCAACTTCGACGGCATCACCTACGCGAAGGGCGCGTCGGTGCTCAAGCAGCTCGTCGCGTACGTGGGCGAGGACGCGTTCTTCGAGGGCGCCCGCCGCTACTTCCGGGCCCACGCATACGGCAACACCACGCTCGACGACCTGCTCGCCGACCTCGAGGCGGCCTCGGGCCGCGACCTGCGCGCCTGGTCGGCCGCCTGGCTCGAGACCACCGGCATGTCGACCCTGACGTACGACCGCGAGGCCGGCGAGCTGATCCAGGCGGATCCGCGCCCGCACCGGCTCGCGATCGGCTGCTATGCGCTCCGCGACGGACGGCTCGAGCGGACCGCCCTGGTGGAGGCCGACCTCCGCGACGAGCGGACGCGCGTCGAGCTGCCCGACGCCGACCTCGTGCTCATCAACGACGGGGACCTGACCTACGCCAAGGCGCGGCTCGACGCGCGCTCGCTCGACGCCGTGGAGGAGGCGCTGTCCACGCTGGAGGACGCGCTCGCCCGGGGCCTGGTGTGGTCGGCGCTGTGGAACGCGACCCGCGACGGCGAGCTGCCCGCGCGCCGCTATCTCGAGATCGTCCGTCGCCACGCGCCCGCCGAGGCGCACGTGGGCCTGCTCGGCGGCGTCACCGGCAACGCGGCGTTCGCGGTCGGCCACTACGTGCCGATCGAGGCCCGCGCCGAGGAGCGCCGCGCGTGGCTCGACCTGACGTGGGCGCAGACCCACGCGGCCGCACCGGGAGGCGACGCGCAGCTCGCGTGGGCGCGCGCCCTCTCGGGCGCCGCGGCGTTCGACGACGCCCGCGCGGGCGAGCTGCGCGCCATGCTCGACGGCGCGGCGCCCGTGCCGGATGGGCTGCCGCTCGACGCCGACCTGCGCTGGTCGTGGCTGACCGCGCTCGCCGCCACGGGTCACGCGGGCGAGGCCGACGCGGACGCCGAGCTCGCGCGCGACGACACCGCCACCGGACGCACCGCCCGCATCCGGGTGCTCGCGGCGCGCCGCGACGCCGACGTGCGCGCGGCCGCGTGGCACGCGGCGTGGGACGACCGCTCCCTCACGAACGACCACCTCGACGCCACGATCGCCGGGGCGCGGACGGGGGAGAGCCGCTCGATGCTCGCGCGGTTCGACGACGAGTACTTCGCCCGGATCCGCGACACGTGGTCCGAGCGCTCGATCGAGATCGCACGGCGGCTCGTCACGGGGCTGTTCCCGGCATCCGACTCGCTCGAGCCCGTCGACGCGTGGCTCGCGGCGAACGCCGACGCGCCCGGCGCGCTGCGGCGGCTCGTGATCGAGCAGCGCGACCACCTCGCTCGCGATCTGCGCGTGCGGGAAGCCTCCCTCCGCGGTCGCTGAGCGGAGACGAAACGGCAGACGCCGCCCTGGACACCGATGATGTAAGCGCTTGCACTTACGTCGCTCACCGATGCTCCCGCTGTGCGGGCCATCGCTGTAACGTGCGATCAGTCCGGATGTAACGCGTGCAAGCGCTTGCAGATCCAGCGTGCGCGTTGCTACCGTCGCGGGGACGCCCCGCGTCGCCGTTCCCGTGCATCGATGGAGATGACTTGTCGAAGACGACCCGCGCGCCCCGCCGCGCCCTCGCCCTGCTGACCATCCCGGCCCTCGCGCTGTCGGGCGCCGCGGTCACGTCGCTCCCGGCCGCGGCCGCCGAGCGATCCGTCGCGCTTGTGGGCAGCCTGCAGTCCGAGCTCGGCTGCACCGAGGACTGGCAGCCCGCCTGCGCCGACACCGAGCTGCTGCCCACGGGGACCGAGGGGGTGTACGCCGCCGAGTTCGCCGTGCCGGCCGGATCGTACGAGTACAAGGTCGCCCTGAACGACACGTGGGACGAGTCCTACGGCCTCGACGGCGGCGGGGACAACATCCCGCTCACCGTGGCGGGCCCGGCGAGCCTGCGGTTCGTGTTCGACGACAACCGCAAGCGGGTGGGCGTCGAGGTGACGGGCCTTCCCGGCGAGTACACCGAGGCCGACGACGCGCTCGCGGCCGCTCCCGTGCGCCAGCCGGGCGGAGACGAGCGCTTCTACTTCGTCATGACCGACCGGTTCGCGAACGGCGACACCGCGAACGACACGGGCGGGATCGAGGGCGACCGCTTCGCGCACGGCTTCGACCCGACCGACAAGGGCTTCTACCAGGGCGGCGACATCGCGGGCCTGCGGTCGAAGCTCGACTACATCGAGGGGCTCGGCACGACCGCGATCTGGCTCACGCCGAGCTTCGCCAACCGCCCCGTGCAGGGGACCGGCGCGAACGCGAGCGCCGGCTACCACGGCTACTGGATCACCGACTTCACGCGGATCGACCCGCACCTGGGCACGAACGAGGAACTCGCGGCGCTGATCGACGAGGCCCACGCGCGCGGCATCAAGGTGTACTTCGACATCATCACCAACCACACCGCCGACGTGATCGACTACGCCGAGGCGCAGTACTCGTACGTCGACCAGGCGACGAGCCCGTACACCGACGCCGACGGCAACGTGTTCGACCCCGCCGACTACGCGGGCGGCGACACGTTCCCCGCGATGGACGCGGCCACCTCCTTCCCGTACACGCCGGTCGTGACGGACGCCGAGGCCAAGACCCCGGCGTGGCTCAACGACCCGACGCTGTACCACAACCGCGGCAACTCGACCTGGAGCGGCGAGTCCGTCACCTACGGCGACTTCGACGGCCTCGACGACCTGATGACCGAGCACCCCACTGTCGTGAACGGCTTCGTCGACGTCTACCAGGACTGGATCGACCTCGGCATCGACGGCTTCCGGATCGACACCGTCAAGCACGTGAACTTCGAGTTCTGGGAGCGCTGGACCACCGAGGTCCTGGACTACGCGCATGCGCAGGGCAAGAGCGACTTCTTCATGTTCGGCGAGGTGTACGACGCCGACCCGGTCAAGCTGTCGCCCTACGTGCGCGACACCGACATGAACTCGGTCCTGGACTTCGCGTTCCAGTCGTCGGCCGTCGGATTCGCCGGCGGCAACTCCGCCAAGGGGCTGCAGGGTCTCTTCGCCGGGGATGACCGCTACACGACGCCGGACTCGTCGGCCCACGCGCTGCCGACGTTCCTCGGCAACCACGACATGGGCCGCGTCGGCCACTTCCTGCTGAACACGGGCGAAGCGCTCGAGCGCGACGAGCTCGCTCACGAGCTGATGTTCCTCACGCGTGGTCAGCCCGTCGTCTACTACGGCGACGAGCAGGGCTTCGCGGGCCTGGGCGGTGACAAGTCCGCCCGCCAGACGCTGTTCGCGAGCCAGGTCGCCGAGTACGCGGACCAGCCCCTCGTCACGGGCGAGAACGCCGGGTCGGTCGACCGCTACGACACCGCCGCACCGCTCTACGGTCACATCTCGGCGCTCGCGGCGCTGCGCGACAAGCACCCGGCGCTCGCCACCGGCGCGCAGATCGAGCGTCACGCCGACAGCGGCGCGGGCGTCTACGCGTTCTCGCGCGTGGACCGCGACGAGAAGGTCGAGTACCTGGTGGCGGTGAACAACGCCGAGGAGGCGCGCGAGGTCACGCTGACGACGCTCACGGCCGACGCCGCATACGCCCCGGTGTACGGCGCGGAGGCGGGCATCGCGAGCGACGCCGCGGCATCCGCGACCGTCACGGTGCCGGCCCTGAGCGCGGTCGTGTACCGCGCCGACCGCGCCGTCACGGCCGACGCTGCGGCCCCCGCGGTCGCCGTCGCGGTGCCCGCGGCCGGTGCCGGCCTCGAGGGCCAGGCCGCGGTGTCGGCGGACGTCGAGGGCGACCGCTGGATCGAGACGAGCTTCGCGTGGCGGGTCGCGGGGGAAAGCGAGTGGCGCCCGCTCGGCACCGCCGAGGACACCACGCCGCGCGTGTTCCACGACGTCGCCGGCCTGGCCCGCGGCACCCTGGTCGAGTACCGCGCCGTCGTGACCGACGCCGCGGGGAACCGCTCGGCCGCGTCGACGTACGCGTCGGTCGGCAACGCGGTCACGCTGGCCGAGACCGAGGAGCCCGAGAACCCGATCGAGATGGTGACCGTGCCCGGCAGCCACAACTCCGAGCTCGGCTGCGCCGGCGACTGGGACCCGGCGTGCGAGGCGGCGAAGCTCTCGCTGCGCGCCGACGGCGTGTACGAGGCGACCTTCGACCTGCCCGCGGGCGACTACGAGTACAAGATCGCGATCGACGGCAGCTGGGCCGTGAACTACGGCGTCGGCGGCGTGCGCGACGGGGCGAACTACGCGTTCACGCACGGCGGCGGCCCGATCACCTTCGTGTTCGACCCGCGCTCGAACGCCGCGCAGTCCACGGCCGAGGGCCCCATGGTCACCGTGCCGGGAAGCTTCCAGAGCGAGATCGGCTGCGCGGGCGACTGGGCGCCGGACTGCCTGGCCTCGCTGCTGCTCGACGGCGACCGCGACGGCGTGTACGAGCTCACCACGGACGCGATCCCCGCGGGCTCATACGAGGCCAAGGTCGTGCACGGTCGCAGCTGGGCCGAGAACTACGGCGCTGACGGCGCGCGCGACGGCGCGAACATCGCGTTCAGCGTGGACGACGGCACCCCGGTCGCCTTCCGCTACACGATCGCCGACCACCGGCTCGAGATCACGGCCGCGGCCCCGCCGCTGGCCGGCACGGGCGAGGAGCGCGCGCACTGGATCGACGCGGAGACCATCGCATGGCCGGCCGACCTCGGCTCGGCCGAGAGCGCGTCGTACGCGCTGCACGCGTCCGACGAGGCGGGCCTCGAGGTCGTCGACGGGCAGGTCGCGGGCGGCGAGGGCATCGCGCTCGCGGTGGTCGACGGCGGCCTCACCGAGGCGCAGCGCGAGCGCTTCCCGGCGCTCGCCGACCACCTTGCGCTGCGGATCGAGGGGCAGGACGCCGCGGCGCTCGTGCGAGGGCAGCTCGCGGTCTCGCAGACCGCGCCCGACGGCACGCTCACGGCGTTCACGGGCGTCCAGATCCCGGGCGTGCTCGACGACCTCTATGCGGAGGCGCTCGAGGAGGTGGACCTCGGCGTGACGTTCCGCGGCAAGACCCCCACGTTCCGGCTCTGGGCCCCCACGGCGCAGGCCGCGACCCTGCTCACGTGGGAGGCGGGCGCGGATGGCGACCCGGTGCGCCACGAAGCGGAGTTCGACGCGGCCTCGGGCGTCTGGGAGGTGCGCGGCACGCGCGCCCTCAAGGGCGACGAGTACGCGTGGGAGGTGCGCGTCTACGCGCCGACCACCGGCGCGATCGAGACCAACGTGGTGACCGACCCCTACTCGGTCGCGCTCACGGAGAACTCGGAGCGCTCGGTCGCGATCGACCTGCGGGACGGCGAGTGGCGCCCGCGCGCGTGGCGCGACGCGCCGGATCCGGACGTCGAGCAGGATGCGGATCGCGCGATCTACGAGCTGCACATCCGCGACTTCTCGATCACCGACGAGACGGTTCCCGAGGAGCTGCGTGGAACGTACAAGGCGTTCACGCGCGACAGCGACGGCACGGATCAGCTGCGCCAGCTCGCGGACGCCGGCATCACGACCGTGCACCTGCTGCCGTCGTTCGACATCGCGACGATCCAGGAGGATCGCGACGCCCAGGCGACGCCCGACTGCGACCTGGCCGCTCTGGCGCCGGCTTCCGACCAGCAGCAGGCGTGCGTCGGCGCGGTCGCGGGGCAGGACGGCTTCAACTGGGGCTACGACCCGTACCACTTCACGGTGCCCGAGGGCTCGTACGCGGTCGAGCCCGACGGTGGCGCGCGCGTCGCCGAGTTCCGCTCCATGGTGGGCGCGCTGCACGGCATGGGCCTCGAGGTCGTGCTGGACCAGGTGTTCAACCACACGGCGCAGTCGGGCCAGGGGGAGCGGTCGGTGCTCGACAGGGTCGTGCCGGGCTACTACCACCGCCTCAACGCGGCCGGCGCGGTCGAGAAGTCGACGTGCTGCGAGAACGTCGCCACGGAGCACGCGGCCGCCCAGAAGCTCATGGTCGACTCGGTCGTCACGTGGGCGCGGGACTACAAGGTCGACGGCTTCCGCTTCGACCTGATGGGGCACCACTCGACCGCGAACATGGCGGCCGTGCGCGAGGCGCTCGACGCCCTGACCCTCGAGGACGACGGCGTCGACGGCTCGACCGTGTACCTGTACGGAGAGGGCTGGGACTTCGGGGAGGTCGCGGGCGACCGGCTGTTCGAGCAGGCCAAGCAGGGCAACCTCGGCGGCACGGGCATCGGCACGTTCAACGACCGCCTGCGCGACGCGGTCCACGGCGGCAGCCCCGTCGACTCCTCGTCGACCTTCCGGCAGGGCTTCGGCACGGGCCTGGGCGTCGACCCGAACGGCGACCCGATCAACGGCTCGACCGAGCAGGCGCTCGCCGACCTCGGGCACGAGACCGACCTGGTCAAGCTGGGTCTCGCGGGCAACCTGCGCGACTACGAGCTGCGTGCGTCGAACGGCGAGGTGCTGCGCGGCGACCAGCTCGACTACCGCGGGTCGCCCGCCGGCTACGCCGACGAGCCGGCCGAGGTCGTCAACTACGTCGACGCGCACGACAACGAGACGCTGTACGACCTGTCGGTGCTCAAGCTGCCGCGCGACACGGCCATGTCCGACCGCATCCGGATGAACACGCTGTCGCTCGCGACCGCGACGCTGTCGCAGTCCGTGTCGTTCTGGCACGCGGGCACCGAGCTGCTGCGCTCGAAGTCGCTCGACCGCAACAGCTACGACTCGGGCGACTGGTTCAACCGCATCGACTGGTCGGGGCAGGAGTCCACGTTCGGATCAGGCCTGCCGCCCAAGGCCGACAACGGCGGCAAGTGGGGCATCATGGCGCCGCTCCTGGGCGACCCCGCGCTCAAGCCGACCGCGGACGACATCGCGACGGCCGAGGCCGCGGCCCTTGACCTGCTGCGGGTGCGCTCGTCGGTCGACCTGCTCACGCTGGGATCGGCGGACCTCATCCACGAGAAGGTGTCGTTCCCGCAGACGGATGCCGCGGGCTCGATCGTCATGCTCGTCGACGACACGGTCGGCGCCGACGTCGACGCGGCCCTGGAGGGCGCCCTGGTGGTCTTCAACGCCTCGCCCGAGCCGCTGACCCAGGTCGTCGACGGCCTGGAGGGCCGTGGCTTCACCCTCGCGGACGCCCTCGCGGACGGCTCCGACCCGATCGTCAAGGGCACCACGTGGGATGCCGCCACGGCGACCGTCACGGTCCCGCCGCGCACGGTCGCCGTGCTGGTCGAGCGCGGCTGGTCTGATGACACGTGTTCTCACCGGCGGCACGTCATCCGGGTGCCTGTGATGTCTCAGGACATCACAGGTCATCCGGGTGCCCGGATCGCGTGTCCCCGGTGAGAACACGTGTTGTGAGGAGCAGGGGTGGTCAGCCCGCGCCGTCGGGCGCCGCCGGTGGCGGCGGGGCGGCCGGGCGGCCGCGCTCGCGCACGCGCTCGACGAGGATGCGCCAGGGGCCGCGCAGCTGGCGCTCCGCGAGCACGACCTCGTGCTTCTCGCAGCGGATCCGGTAGATGTAGCGGTCGGGCTCGGGCGGGGCGGGCGGCACGTCGTCCCACGGCATCGACTCCACGAGCTCGCGCCACGCGGCGCGGTCGGGCTGCGCCTCGACGTGCACCTCCCACGTCGCGCGGATGCCGGCGAACCCGCCGGTCCTCGAGACGGTCACCCTCATGCGGGCAAGGCTAGTCCCGCGACATCGCCTGCCGCAGGCGTCCGGGCGCGACGCCGACCGCGTCCCACGCGGCGGCCACGGCGTCGGCCTCCGCCGATCCTTCGCCGTAGAGCTCGCGGCCGACCGCGATCGTCGTGGCGGCGAACTGCGCGAACATGGCGGTCGCGGTGAGCCGATCGCCCGTGAGCGCCTCGTACCAGATGCGGCCGGCCCGCTCCCACGCGTGGCCGCCCAGCGTCTCGGCGAGCACCACGAAGGCTCGGTTCGGGATGCCCGAGTTGATGTGCACGCCGCCGCTGTCGTCGGTCGTCTCGACGAAGTCGCGCATGTGCGCCGGCTGCGGGTCCTTGCCGAGCACCGGGTCGTCGTACGCCGTGCCGGGCGCGCGCATCGAGCGGATCGCCACGCCGCGCACCTGCTCCGTGAAGATCCCGGCGCCCACCAGCCAGGTCGCCTGATCGGCCGTGTGGCCCTGCAGTCGCTGCTCGACCAGCGCGCCGAACACGTCGGACACGTGCTCGTTGAGCGCGCCCGACTGCCCCTGGTACACGAGGTTGGCGGTGCGCTCGGTGACCCCGTGCGCGAGCTCGTGGCCGATGATGCTGAGCGAGCCGGTGAAGCCGCGGAAGATCTCCCCGTCCCCGTCGCCGAAGACCATGCGGGCGCCGTCCCAGAACGCGTTGTCGTAGCGGTCGCCGAAGTGCACGGTCGCGTCGAGCCGCATCCCGGCCCCGTCGATGGAGTCGCGGCCGAAGGCCTCCCAGAACAGCGCGTAGGTGTCGCCGAGCCCGTCGTAGGCCTGGGCCACCGCGAGGTCGCCCGTGTCGGGTTCGCCCTCGGCGCGCACCCGCTCGCCCGGCAGGTCCTCGGTGCCCTTGGCGTCGAAGATCAGCCGATCGGGCTGCCCCGGGGGCGTCGAGCCGGCGACCGGCTGCTGCAGCCCCGGCCGCGTCGACGGCCGGACCAGGCCCGGCAGTCCCGGCTCGCCGTTGCGGCGCTCGGCCCGGAACGGGCCGTCGATCCCGAGCGTGCGACGGGCGGCCTCGGGGGCGTGCTCGAGCTCGACGCCCTCGCCGTCGTCCATCCGGGCGATCCGCTGAAGCAGGAACGGCGGCACGATGCCGCGATGGACCGGCCCGTGCGCGACGGGCGGGCGGGCGCCGGCCGGGGCCTGGGGGTTCTCGGGTGCCGGGGGAGTCATACCCCGATGCTGTCAGCACCCGCGGACATCCTCACGGCCCGCGCGGGCGCGCCGCGGATCAGCCGCGCGCGCCGAGCTCCTCGAGCGCCGCGGCCTGATGGCGGTGCCCGAAGCCCGTACCGCTCCGCGATGTGGTGCGGGTGCCAGGGCGTGCCGTGGCCGCGCTCGGCGAGCACCGGCACGAGCATCTCCAGCGCCGCGAACACCGCGAACAAGGCGAGCGCGACGGGCAGCGGCGGGTCGAACGCCGACGCGAGCCACGTGTAGTTGATCCACGCCCACGTCACCGCGAACACCGCCAGGACGAATCCGACGGCGGCGGCGGCGATGTGCCCGAGCTCCAGGAGATGGCTGGCCTGCGTTCCCGCGTGGCTGAACGCCACGACGAACGTCAGGTCGTACAGCAGCTCGAGCGGTGTGGCCGAGCGGTGCGTCTCGCGGGGTCGCGGCCCACCATGCGGCGGCGCCGGTGGTGGAGCGGACCGGGCGCGTGAGGCGACGTCATGCCCACATCGTGCCACGGCCGCGGGCGGGCATCACCGGTCGAGCAGGTAGGCGCGGGTGCGGGCGCGCTCGCGGAGGATCATGGCGATCCCGAGCAGCCAGAGCGGGATCTGCGTCGCGAACGCCCAGCGGAACGCGTCGGCCGAGTAGAGCTCGGGCGAGCCGGCGCCCTGCACGTCCATCGCGATGCCGATGAACAGGATGGCCAGGAGCCCCGCCAGGAAGCCGCCGACGTTCGTGACGCCGGTCGCCGTGCTCAGCCGGTGCGCCGGATTGTGTGCGCGGGCGAAGTCGAACGCGACCATGGACGCCGGTCCGCCCGCCGCGAGCGCGACCACGAGCACGACGAGGAGCCACACGGGCGCGGGCGAGGGCCACAGCAGGACGACGCTCCACACCAGCAGCTGCACCCACACGGCCGGGAGCACCAGGAGCCGGGAGCGCCGGTGCGGGTGCCGCGCCGAGAGCGCCCCGACCACGGGACCGAGCACGATGCCCGCGACGACGTAGATGCTGGTCACGGCCGCGGCCTGCGCGGTGCTGAGGCCCTCGCCCGCCGTGAGGAAGGGCACGCCCCACAGCATCACGAACGCCGACCCGGCGAACGGCGTGGTGAAGTGCGTCCAGAAGGCGAGCCGCGTGCCGGGGTGGGACCACGCCGCCCGGATGCCCTGCCGCGTGTCGATCGACGACGTCACGACCGTGATCGCGCCGGTGTCGGTGTCGACCGAGAGGTCGGCGGGCAGCTGCGGCGGGTGGTTCCGGACGATGAGCGCGATCAGCACCGCGAACACGAGCGCGGAGCCCGCGAGCGCGCCGAACGCGACCTGCCAGCTCGTCGCGTGCAGCAGCAGGGGGAGCGGCACGAGGGCCACGACCTGGCCGAGCTGGCCCAGGATGCCCGTGAGCTGCATCATGAGCGAGCCGCGCTGGGCGGGGAACCACGTGGCGATCAGGCGCAGCACGCCCGGGAAGATGGCGGCGTCGCCGGCGCCGAGCAGCATGCGCGCCGCGATGGCCACGCCCACGTCCGGGGACAGTGCCATGACGACCTGGCCGGCCGCCATGAGCACCATGCCGAGCGCCATGATCGGGCGCGCGCCCCACCGGTCGAGCCACACGCCCACCGGCAGCTGCATGAACCCGTAGACGGCGAGCTGGAGCACCGCGAACATCGACAGGGTCGAGGCCTCGGCCTCGAACCGGTGCGCGGCATCGACGCCGACGCCTGACAGCGAGGTGCGGTTGGTGATGGCGAGCACGTACCCGAGCACGCCGATGCCCCACATCAGCCACATGCGCCAGGACGGCGCGGGCGCGTACGCGGTGCTCATGCGCCGCGCGTCACGATCTCGGCGGCCTCGTCGACCGTCTCGACCAGGTGCACGTGCGGCTCCATGGGCCGCCCCTTCGCGAGCGCCCGCAGCAGCGGCCACGCCGGCAGGGTCTCGGTCCAGTGGTCCCGGCCCACGAGCACCATGGGCGCGATCGCGTCCTCGCTCGCGTAGTAGTTCTCGCACGCGTCCTGGAAGATCTCCTGCACAGTGCCGCCCGCGCCCGGCAGGAACACGATGCCGCTCGCGCACACCTGCAGCAGGATCGCCTCGCGCTGCGCGTTGCGGAAGTACTTCGCGATCGCGGTCGCGAACAGGTTGGGAGGCTCGTGCCCGTAGTGCCAGGTCGGCACGCCCAGCGTGTCCGTCGCCGGCTCATCCGCCGTCTGCGTCAGCACCACGCGCGCCGCCGCGAGCCACGCGTCGACCGACGGGTGGTAGGAGGGTGCGGTCGCGAGCGTGACGAGCGCCTCGTCGAGGACCGTCTCGTCGGCGGCGCTCAGGCGCGCGCCGAGATTGGCCGCCTCCATCGCCCCCGGCCCGCCGCCGGTCGCCACCGTGAAGCCGGCCCGGCCGAGCAGGCGACCGAGGCGCGCCGCGCCCGCGTAGTCGCGCTCGCCGCGGCGCATGGCGTGCCCGCCCATGACGCCGACGAGGCGCCGTCCGGCGACCCATCCGGCCAGGGCGCGGTCGATTCCGTCGTCGTGGAGCACGCGCCCGAGCAGTGCGTCCGGCGCATCGTGCCCCTGCGACCACGCGTACGCGCGCCCGTCGAGGCTGCCGCGATAGTCCGGGGTGTCGTAGAGCTCGTCGGCCGAGTAGAGCGTCGAGCGGTGCGGATCGGCCGGCGCGGCGCTCACGTCCGGCAGGATGAGCGCGCCGCGTGCGGCGTGCAGCAGCTCGTCGCCGGGGGCGAACGTGCAGCCCGCGAACGTCGTGCGGGACGTGTCCCGGTCCGCGAGCTCCCGCGAGCGGTTCCGCAGATCGAGCCCGATCAGGCGCCAGCCCGTGAGGTGCCGCGCGCCTTCCGCCAGACGCCGGTCGAGCTCCGCCAGCGACTCGACCGTGACGATCCGTCCCGCGCGGTGCTTCATCCTGCCTCCTCGGATCCAGTCTGCCCCACAGTGCACGGGCGCTCGTCCGATGTCGGCGGGGCCTGACAGGCTGGGCGGCATGACCCAGGACGCCGTACCCGCCGACGAGCCCGCCGCCGCGCTCCGGGATGAGGCGCTCGCCGCGCTGCGCCGCCTCGTGGGGCGGGACGAGGCCGTGTTCCACGAGGGGCAGTACGAGGCGATCGAGGCGCTGGTCGGGCGCCGGCGCCGCGCGCTCGTGGTGCAGCGCACCGGATGGGGCAAGTCGGCCGTGTACTTCGTGGCCACGCGGCTGCTGCGGGACCGCGGGGCCGGGCCGACCGTGCTCGTGTCGCCCCTGATCGCCCTCATGCGGGATCAGATCGAGGCGGCCGCGCGCGCCGGTGTGCGGGCGGTCGCGATCAACTCGACGAACGCCCACGAGTGGGCCGAGGTGCTCGCGCGGCTGGACGCCGACGAGGTCGACGTGCTGCTGGTGTCGCCCGAGCGCCTGAACAACCCGTCGTTCCGCGACGAGCAGCTGCCCGCGCTGGTGCGCCGCATCGGCATGCTCGTGGTCGACGAGGCGCACTGCATCAGCGACTGGGGTCACGACTTCCGGCCCGACTACCGCCGGCTCCGCGATCTCATCGCGCAGATGCCCGCGGGCGTGCCCGTGCTGGCGACGACCGCGACCGCGAACAGCCGCGTCGTCGCGGACGTCGTCGAGCAGCTCGGATCGCAGGACGTGACCACGATCCGCGGTCCGCTGGCGCGGTCGTCGCTGCGCCTGGGCGTGCTGCGCCTGCCCGACGCCACAGCCCGGCTCGCATGGCTGCTGAGCCACCTCGACGAGCTCCCCGGCTCCGGGATCATCTACACGCTCACGGTGGCCGCCGCGGTCGACACCGCGCGGCTGCTGCGCGAGCACGGGCACGCCGTGCGGGCCTACACGGGTCAGACCGACGCCGACGAGCGCGCGGAGTCCGAGGCCATGCTCAAGCGCAACGAGGTCAAGGCGCTCGTGGCGACGAGCGCGCTCGGGATGGGCTTCGACAAGCCCGACCTCGGCTTCGTGCTGCACCTCGGGGCGCCGTCGTCGCCCGTGGCGTACTACCAGCAGGTCGGCCGCGCGGGCCGCGCGACGGACTCGGCCGACGTCGTGCTGCTGCCGGGCCCCGAGGACCGGGACATCTGGCACTACTTCGCGACCGCCTCCATGCCGGATCAGGGGCGCGCCGAGCGCGTGCTCGCCGCGCTCGGCGCGGCGGCCGCTCCGCTGTCGACGCCCGCGCTGGAGGCGATCGTGGACATCCGGCGCACCCCGCTCGAGCTGCTGCTCAAGGTGCTCGATGTCGACGGCGCGGTCCGGCGGGAGCGCGGCGGGTGGGTCGCGACCGGGGCGCCGTGGGACTACGACGCCGAGCGGTATCAGCGGATCGCCGCCGCGCGCCGCGCCGAGCAGGACGACATGCTCGCGTACGAGAGCACGACGGGGTGCCGCATGGAGTTCCTGCAGCGCCGCCTCGACGACGACACGGCGGTCCCGTGCGGACGATGCGACAACTGCGCGGGTCCGTGGCTCTCCGGCCGCATCGAGCGCGACGTGACGGCGCAGGCCGCCTCCGCGCTCGACCGCGTCGGGGTGCCGATCGAGGTGCGCCGGCAGTGGCCGTCCGGCCTCGACCGCCTCGGGGTGCCGCTGGCCGGGCGGATCGCCCCGGGCGAGCAGGCGCTCGAGGGGCGCGCGCTCGCGCGCCTCACCGACCTCGGCTGGGGCGGCGCCCTGCGGGAGCTGTTCGCGGCCGGCGCCCCCGACCAGGACGTACCGCCCCGGCTCCTCGAGGCGTGCGTGCGGGCGCTGGCGGAGTGGGGTTGGGAGCGGCGCCCCGCGGCGGTCGTCTCCGTGCCGTCGCGCACGCGACCGCGGCTGGTGACGTCGCTCGCGCACGGGCTCGCGCAGATCGGCCGGCTGCCGTACCTCGGCGACCTGGCCGCCGATCCGGCGGCGCCGGCGGGCCGCCCCGGCGGCAACAGCGCCTTCCGGGTGGCCGATGTGCACGGGCGGTTCGACGCCTCCGGGCTCGCGCTGCCCGACGGCCCCGTCCTGCTGGTGGACGACCTGGTCGACAGCCGCTGGACGCTCACCCTGGCGGCGCGCGAGCTGCGCCGCGCCGGAGCGGAGTCGGTGCTGCCGTTCGCGCTCGCGCTGCGCGCCTGAGAGGCTCCCGTCCGGCGGGCCGGGACCGGCACGTACGCTCGAATGCATGACGGTGACGGCATATAGACGCGTGAACGCCCGTGTGACCGGCATCGCCCTCGCGGCGGCGCTCGGCGGATTCCTCTTCGGCTTCGACACGGCCGTGATCAACGGCGCGGTCGACGCGCTGGCCGGGGAGTTCGCCCTGGACGCCGCCCTCAAGGGCTTCGCGGTGTCGAGCGCGCTGCTGGGATGCGCGGTCGGCGCGTGGTCCGCCGGGTCGATGGCCAACCGCTGGGGTCGCGTGCCCGTCATGCTCGCCGCCGCGGTCCTGTTCCTGGTCTCGGCGGTCGGGTCCGGCCTCGCGATCGGCGTGGCCGACCTCATCCTGTGGCGGGTGATCGGCGGCCTCGGCGTGGGAGCCGCCTCCGTGATCGCGCCGGCATACATCGCCGAGGTGTCACCGGCGCACATCCGGGGCCGGCTCGGATCGCTGCAGCAGCTCGCGATCGTGAGCGGCATCTTCGTGGCGCTGCTGTCCAACGCCGTGCTCGCCGCCGTGTCGGGCGGCGCGGCCGAGGTGCTCTGGATGGGCCTGCCCGCGTGGCGCTGGATGTTCATGGTCGAGGCGGTGCCGGCCGTGGTCTACGGCCTCATGTCGCTGCGCCTGCCGGAGTCGCCCCGGTATCTCGTGCTCCGCGGCGACAACGACCGCGCGTCGCAGGTCCTGCTGGACTTCACGGGCGAGCCGGACGTCAACCTCAAGATCCAGCAGATCCGCGCTTCGCTGGACACGGAGCGGCGCGAGTCGCTGCGCGACCTCGTGGGCCCCGTGCTCGGGCTCAAGCCGATCGTGTGGGTGGGCGTCCTGCTGTCGGTCTTCCAGCAGTTCGTGGGCATCAATGTGATCTTCTACTACTCGACGACGCTGTGGCGCTCGGTCGGGTTCGACGAGTCGAGCGCCCTCGCGACCTCGGTGATCACCTCGGTCACGAACATCGCGGTCACGATCGTCGCGGTGCTGCTGGTGGACCGCGTGGGGCGCCGTCGTCTGCTGCTGGCGGGGTCCGCGCTGATGGCCGTGTCGCTCGGGGCGATGGCGGCGGCGTTCTCGTTCGCGCGCCTGGTCACGGTCGACGGCGTCACGACGGCGCAGCTCGACGCGCCGTGGTCGATCATCGCGCTGATCGCAGCCAACGCGTTCGTGGTCGGCTTCGGCGCGACGTGGGGCCCGATCGTGTGGGTGCTCCTCGGTGAGATGTTCCCGAACCGGCTTCGCGCCAGCGCGCTTGCCGTGGCCGCGGCCGCCCAGTGGGTCGCGAACTTCGCGATCTCGACGACCTTCCCCGTGCTCAGCGAGATGGGGCTGTCGCTCGCCTACGGGTTCTACGCGGTGTGCGCCGCCGCGTCGTACTTCTTCGTGCGCGCCAAGGTGCCCGAGACCAAGGGCATGGAGCTGGAGGACATGCGCTGACCCGGCGCCGCCCCCGCCGACCCGGCCCGGCGGGGGTGTCGCTCGGGGCCGCTCGCGGACCGGCGCTTAGGCTCGGTACGCCATGATCCGGTTCGAACACGTCACCAAGCGATACCGGGGGACCGCCAGGCCGGCCCTCGACGATGTCGACTTCGAGGTCCAGCGCGGGGAGTTCGTCTTCCTCGTGGGCGCCTCGGGATCCGGCAAATCCTCCTGCCTGCGGCTCATCCTGCGTGAGGACCTCCCGAGCGAGGGCCGCGTGGTGGTGCTGGGGCGGGACACCAAGACCCTGTCCAACCGGCGCACGCCGTACTTCCGGCGCCACATCGGCTCGGTGTTCCAGGACTTCCGGCTGCTGCCGTCCAAGACCGTCTTCCAGAACGTGGCGTTCACGCTGCAGGTGATCGGATCGTCGCGCGCGTTCATCAAGCAGGCGGTGCCGGAGGCTCTCGAGCTGGTCGGCCTCGCCGACAAGGCGAAGCGCTTCCCGCACGAGCTCTCGGGTGGCGAGCAGCAGCGCGTCGCGATCGCGCGCGCCCTGGTGAACCGCCCGCAGGTCCTGCTCGCCGACGAGCCCACGGGAAACCTCGACCCAGGGACGTCGGTCGACATCATGATGCTGCTCGAGCGGATCAATGCGTCGGGCACGACCATCCTGTGCGCCACGCACGAGGCCACCTTCGTCGACCAGATGCAGCGCCGCGTGATCGAGCTGAAGGACGGCGCCCTGGTCCGCGACGAGCGTCACGGCGGCTACGGCGACCGGTCCGGCATCAAGAAGCTCGAGCCTCAGGTCGAGCGCGGCGCGGCCGCGGTCGCGGCGCTGACCGCGGTGCTCGAGCTCCAGCGCGAGGTCGCGGGCGACCCGACGGGCGCCGTCCCGGTCGCGCCGGCGGAGCCCGAGGCGCCCATGACCGATGCCGTCGCCGAGGCGCGCGAGGAGATGTTCGCCGACCTGCTCACGGAGGAGCCGCCCGCGGACGAGGCCCCGGCCGCGCCGCCGGTCGCCGCACCCGCCGAGGCGGCAGAGGAGCCGGCCGAGACGCCGCAGGAGCCGGAGCCGGAGGCGCCGGCGCCGCGCACGGGCATCGTCCCGATCCCGGACATCGACGTGGAGGAGCTCGGCATGGCCGACCGCCTCGGCCTGCGGCCGAGCGACGACGACGAGGTGGGACCGACGACATGAGGCTGGGACTGATCCTCTCCGAGGTGCTCACCGGCCTGCGGCGCAACGCGTCGATGGTCGTGTCGGTCGTCCTCGTGACCTTCGTGTCGCTCACGTTCGTGGGCGCGGCGATCCTGATGCAGGCGCAGATCGGCACGATGCGCGACTACTTCCAGGATCGGGCGCAGGTCGACGTGTACATGTGCTCGGCGATCTCGACCACCGAGACCTGCACCGGCGGCGTCGCGAGCGAGGAGCAGATCGCGGCCGTCCAGGCCGAGCTGGAGGGACAGACGCTGTCGCCGCTCATCCAGGAGTTCACGTACCAGAACCCCGAGGAGGCGTACCAGTCCCTGCTCGAGAACCTGGGCGAGGACTACGCCAACCTGCTGACGCCCGAGCAGACCAGCGCCGTGTTCCACATCAACCTGCTGGATCCGACGCGCTCCGATGTCATCGTCGAGGCGTTCACGGGCGTGGAGGGCGTCGAGCAGATCTCGGATCAGCTCGAGTACCTCGAGCCGCTCTTCGCCGCCCTCACCATCGCCACCTACATCGCGGTCGGCATCGCGGCCCTGATGCTGATCTCGGCCGTGCTGCTGATCGCCACGACAATCCGTCTGTCGGCCTACGCCCGCCGCCGCGAGGTGGGCATCATGCGCCTCGTCGGCGCCTCCAACCGGTTCATCCAGACGCCGTTCGTGCTCGAGGGCGTCGTCGCCGCGCTGATCGGCTCGCTGCTCGCGAGCGGCGCCGTGCTGGCGGGAGTGAAGTTCGGCGTCGAGGGATACCTGACCTCGCGCATGGGCACGATCCCGTGGGTCGGCATGGGCGACGCGATGCTGGTGGTGCCGGTGGTCATCCTGATCGGCGTGGTGCTGGCCGCCCTCTCGGCGGGCTTCGCGATCCGCCGCTGGCTGCGCGCCTAGGAGCCGACGGAGATCGGCGCGGCCGATCCTCGGACGGTGATCCCGCCCGAAGTCGGGATGTCGACCGTCAGCACACTCGGCCGTCCGACGTGGGCGCCCTGGTCGATCGTGACTGTGGCGGGCGGCTCCACGCCGCCGATCGCGCGCAGGTAGGCGCCGGTCGAGGCCGCCGCGGATCCGGTGGCTGGGTCCTCCCGGATGTCGCCGACCGGGAAGAGGTTGCGCGCGGTCAGGCGCTCCGCGCTCTGGCGCCACAGCACGGTGACGGTCCCGGCCCAGCCCTCGCGGTCCATGAGACTCCGGACCGCCGCAGGATCGAACCGGAACCCGTCGAATCGGGCGCGGTCGGCGAGCACGAGGACCGGATGCCGGTTGCCCGCGAACGCGACGCGCGGCGGCAGCGCCGGGTCGAGGTCGCGGGTCTCAAGGTAGTTTTGAGCGAACCGCAGACTTACATGAATGCGAGCGGCGAAGCAATTGCGGCGCTCACGGGTTTTTACAAAATCCCGCCCGAACGGATGGTTGTGGCGGTTGATGACGCGGATTTGCCATTCGGACAAATTCGTTTGCGGAGCGAGGGAAGCAGTGGGGGACACCACGGCCTGGAGTCGATCGAGGAGCGCCTCGGAACGCGTGGATTTCCGCGTTTGCGGGTGGGCATCGGCCGGACCGATCGCGGCTTACGCGAGATCACCGGGCATGTGCTCGGCCGGTTCAGCGAGGATGAAGCCGAACTGCTGGAGAAGGTTTTGGAGCGATGCGCGAGTCAGATAGAGTGCTTTCTGACGGAGGGCGTCCAGAAAGCGATGAGTTTATACAATGGGGCGGTAGTCGCTCCGGAGAAGAAGGAACAGAAGTGAAGAAATACGAAGGTTTGTTCATCCTGAACACGGCCGGTAAAGAAGAAAACGTGAAGGAACTGATCGACAAGGTCACGGAAGAGATCACTCATTCCGGCGGCAAGGT
>Ga0208492_1000952_pt1 | contig 21034 bp, 18 predicted proteins | sample Subbioar_CSW14AB_FD_184820 | JGI IMG/M metagenome (GOLD analysis project Ga0208492, IMG submission 184820) | Serpentinite rock and fluid subsurface biosphere microbial communities from McLaughlin Reserve, California, USA - CR12Mar_CSW14AB (SPAdes) | ecosystem: Environmental > Terrestrial > Deep... | reverse complement strand
GTGTTCGGTTGGCTGGTAAGAACCAAAGGTGGTCCCAGCCGCAGGCGGTTCAAAACCTCTCCAGCTTTTGCCAGGAGCAGAGAGAACAGTGAGGAATTCACAGCATGTTCCAGGGCGGCATCTTCCATTCGCCGCATGGTAATGATCCACACAGGTCAAAAAGATCAAACCCTTTATCATCGCCTTATAAAATTGATGCGTCTGCTCGCCAACGATGACGCGCACTCTCTTCGCGGGAAGCGCGACCCGCTGGAGGGTATGAAGACCTTGCAGGGTCAGGCACGTTTAAAGGAATTCAAAATAAGCGGGAATTTTTGCCTTTATGAGATTCTGCTCATGGCTGGCTGCTTTAAAGAATGCCAGGACCGGGTGGCCGAACCCAATACAACTACTACCCCTTCAGCTGCTGTTAAACGAAGACGAACGAAAAAGCTTCCGGCCTTTTATCCTCTTCCAAAAACTCCGCTTACACGTTCCTCTTTAAGCAAGTTCCGGAACCAAATAACGGTTAACACAGCTTTCGGTTAATAGCTCATTAGAAGGCTTTCAAGCTTTATTTCTTGCTCCACAACTTTTGATCCTGATCCACTATCACCCGCAACAACGGTCGGCTTCCGTCATTTCAAACACAAGGATGAAAATGCCCTGGTGTGAAGGAATCTCATGCAAAGAAAAGCAAACCGCGCAACCGGATGTGAGATTGCTTCACTCCCGCTACCATTGACGTTTTTTTCAAGCTCCGGATTATATAAACATAATGCATCTCCCTAAAACAAAAAAGCCACACTAAATAATAGTGCGGCTTAAGTTCCTCTGAAAATATTTAACCTTTTTGTTTGCTCCCTCTCCTGCCCCGATAGCTATCGGGGCGAACCAGCCCGATAGCCAAAAAGGAATTTAGGCCTTTTTCATTTATAAAGTATATTTGGAAATTAACTTATCCGACATTTCGGGATATTTTTTAAAATTCATGAGATATTCTCTGCTCTTCATTTTCTTTATATGTAGCTCTATTTTTCTCGCGACAACCCTATTATTCAATTCTAAAACAAAAAAAATCTCCCACGGAATTCCAGACTTCGTTGAATTTGTATTTTTTTCCGGATCGTTATGAAAAGCTAGCCGCAAAATAACATCCGGTGTTTCGCCAACATAAAATTTATCCGACTTCAAACTCCGGATTATATAAACATAATGCATCTCCCTAAAACAAAAAAGCCACACTAAATAATAGTGCGGCTTAAGTTCCTCTGAAATATTTAACCCCTTTTTGTGACTCCCCCTCCTGGGGATGAACCACTTTGGCTCCCTCTCCTGGGCTCGAACCAGGGACCCCATGATTAACAGTCATGTGCTCTAACCAGCTGAGCTAAGAAGGATTATGCTGGTCGGGCCAAATATTTCAGGAATTCAAGGAACATCCTAACCTCTCAAATCTCCTTCTTTCAAAGCAATTTTCCCGATTAGGGTTGCAAATTTACGTCACTTTTATGAAATAAACAATATCTTTACGAAAAAATTAAAAAAATAAATGAGTCTATTAGTTGTGGGTACCGTGGCCTTTGATGCTATTGAAACACCGTTCGGAAAAACAGATAAGATCGTAGGGGGTGCAGCTTCTTACATTGCTTTGGCGGCTTCTTATTTTAATAAAAACATCTCCCTTGTTTCTGTCGTAGGTGACGATTTTCCAGAAAGTTTTCTCTCCATTCTTAAAAAAGAAGGCGTGAATCTGGACGGCCTACAGATAAAAAAAGGTGAGAAATCTTTTTTCTGGAGCGGCAAATACCACAACGACCTTAACTCCCGCGACACCCTCATCACCGAACTGAATGTACTGGCCGATTTTACACCGGTAGTTCCGGAAGCCGCTAAAAATGTGGAATTCCTCATGCTGGGTAACCTTGCTCCTGCTGTTCAGCTAAGCGTGATCAACCAGATGAAAACACGTCCGAAACTTATTGTACTGGACACCATGAATTTCTGGATGGACATCGCCATGGATGAACTCAAAAAAGTAATGGCGCTGATTGACGTCTTAACCATTAATGACGCGGAAGCGCGCCAGCTCTCAGGGGAATATTCCCTCGTAAAAGCGGCTCAGAAAATATTAAAAATGGGACCTAAAACCCTGGTAATTAAAAAAGGAGAGCACGGAGCTTTATTATTTAACGCCGATGAAGTGTTTTTTGCTCCCGCGCTGCCTCTTGAAGAGGTGTATGACCCAACCGGCGCAGGCGACAGCTTCGCGGGCGGATTTATTGGCTATCTCGCCAAAACAAAAGACATCAGTTTTGAGAACATGAAAAACGCCATTATTTTTGGCAGCGCTATGGCCAGTTTTACCGTTGAAAAATTTGGCACGGAGCGCCTCATTGGCCTTACAGAGCAGGATATAGAAGGCCGCGTGCAGGAGTTTGTCGACCTGGTACAATTCGACATCAGCCTTTATTGATTTTTAGCACTTCGCACACACTATTTTTAGTATATTCACGTTAATAAAAACCGTGCCACTTAAACGTATAGTATATTTTTTGGGAATTTCCGCCCTGTTGACCTCCTGCAGCACTAAAAAAAACACCGTAGTTCACAGGGCTTACCATAATCTTACGGCACGCTATAACGGTTATTATTATTCTACCGTAAACATTGAAGAAGGTGTTTACAAAACAGAAAAATCCAATAAAGAAAACTACGACAAGATCCTTCCGATCTACATTTATCCAACACCCGAAAAAGCAAAATCCACTTTTCCCGAATTCGACAAGGCCATTAAAAAATCTTCCTTGTGTATTCAGAAACACGCCATTAAAGATAAAAAGCAGAACGAGATCCCCTCTTCCGGCAGGTGGATCGATAACAACTGGATCAACATCGGCATCTCTCATTTCTACAAACGCGAATTTTTCAGCGCTATTGAAACCTTTGAGTATGTAATGCGCACCTACACCAAATCAGACGATAAGTACACGGCAATGATCTGGCTTATCAAAGCGAATAATGAAATTGGTGCTGTTAGCAGTTCAGAGCCCATCTTAAGTCTTTTGAAAAACGAAAAAGGCCTTAAAAAAAATATTAAGAACGAGTTGCCGGTCGTATGGGCGGACTATTACATGCGAAGGGGCCAGAACACGGAAGCGATCGCAAAATTACTGGAAGCGACACGCAACACGAGCCTCCTCAGTGGCATCTCCAAAAAGAAAAGAGCGCGTTATTCTTTTATCATTGCGCAACTTTCCGAACAAAATAAAGATCCCAAACGCGCGATCCAGTATTATAAAAAAACAATAAAATTAAAACCAGAGTACGAGATGATCTTTTACAGCAAGATCAAAATGGCGCGCTTACTCGATGTAAAAAGAAATAATTCCGAAAAAACAAAGAAGGATCTTCTTAAAATGACCCGCGAATTCAAGAACAGCGATTATTATGATGTGATCTACTATACACTTGGCGAAATTGAGGAAAAGGAAAGGAACACCACGCAGGCTATGTATTATTACAAAAAATCTGTTCAGAAAAGCACCAATAACCCGAACCAAAAAGCGCTTTCTTATTTAAAACTTGGCGAGATCAATTTTGACCTGACCAATTATACGCCCGCGGAAGCTTATTACGATAGCACCATTGCCACGCTGCCAAAAGACCACCCGGATTATAACGCCATCATGGCCCGTAAAAAAACACTGGAAACACTGGTGGGTTATATCAAAACAATTTCCCGTGAAGACAGCCTTCAGCGTATTTCCAAAATGACCGCGAAGGAACAGGAAGCCTTTATCGACAAGCTGATTATTGCCTACACCAAAGAACAGGAGCGCCTGGAAAAAGAAAAGGCGGCGGCTTTGCTCACCAGCACACAAACAAATACACTTGGAGGAGGAAATAATAGTCCAGATATAGGCTTCGGTAATAATTCAGGATGGTATTTCAGCAACCCCACTACACTCGCTTTTGGAATTTCCGATTTCCAGAGAAAATGGGGAACACGCAAGCTTGAAGACAACTGGCGCAGGTCTAACAAGGCCATGACGATTGAAGAATCCAATACCTCCGGCGAACCCGGCGTTGCAAAAAAAGATACCGGTGTGGTACCTGAAAAGACCCGCGAATTTTATGCAAAAAACCTTCTTACAAACGACTCGATGTTCCGCAAAAGCAACAACAAGATCATTAAGTCTTATTATCTGATGGGCAGCCTTTATAAGGAAGAATTAAACAATACCAAAAAAGCGATCGCAGCTTTCGAAGAATTAAACACCCGCTTTCCCGATAATAATTATTTACTAAAAACCTATTATGTACTTTACAGGACTTACCTGGCTGAAAAAAATATTCCGAAAGCGGATTATTATAAGGACAAGATCCTGAATGAATTTCCCGATAGTGAATTTGCGGCAATTATTAAAAACCCGGATTTTGCCGCCGAGCTTAATGCGCAAAAAAGCGAGGTGGAAGCATTTTACGCGGAGGTTTATACAACCTATACTCTGAGTAACTATCCTGAATCTTATACGCGATCAAAAGAAGGGATCTCTAAGTTCGGGAGGAGCCAGTACCTGCCTAAATTTGAATTTATCCGTGCCATGAGCCTGGGCAAATTAAAAGGAGCCGATAGCCTTGAAGCAAGTTTAAAATTACTGGTGGCCAAATATCCCAAGTCAGAAGTGACCCCACTTTCCGAAGACATCCTCCTGGCAATAAAAAAACAAAAGAATCCGGATATGTTCAAACCGGCGGAACAGGGCGTTGTAAAAAAAGATACGTTTAATGTGAATTTTGATGCCGCGCATTTCATCATTGCCGTAGTGCCTGATGATCCGAAGGTTGCAGACGTTTTTAAAACGCGTGTTGGAAGTTTTAATTCGACTTACTACAGCGAAAAAACGTTCGAGATCACCTCCAATCTTTTTGGAAAGAACAAGCAGTTGGTTGTGATCAAATCTTTTGCGAACGCTAAAGAAGCGATTGATTACCAGGACAACTTAGCGGCCGATACTGAAGTATTTAAAGGGGACGTAAAAAAAGAACTCGTCGATCTCTTTCCTATCCTTTCAGATAACGTACCTTTTTTCTACAAAACAAAAAATGTGGAAGGTTACCGTCTTTTTTACCAGGAAAATTACCGCAAACTCACATCAAAAAATTAAGAGTTCGTTATTCCTGTACTTCATTTGATTTCTGCAGTTTCACACGCGTAGAAAAACATACACAGCTTTATCCCATTCCCGAATACACACAAAGCCCCTGTTAACGCTGTTAATCAAGGCTTTCCCGCGTTCCTTCCCTGGCATGAATTTTTTATAGTGATGTAGGGCAATTAAAACCCTTCACGTGAAAAAGCTACTCCTTATCCTCATTTGTTTTTATTCGGGACTTCTGCTCAGCCAGAACGCTTTATCAAAAAGAGACAGCAATTTTGTCAGGATCGCCGCTGATAAAAACCTGCTCCAGGTTAAACTGGCCCAGCTCGCCCAAACTAACACTTCGTCAGGTGACGTAAAAAACCTGTCCGCGGAACTGCTTTCTTATCATACCAAGGCGTTGGGAGAGTTAAAAACCCTTGCCGGTAAAAAAAATATCCCTTTAAACACCCAGCTGAGCAACCGGTCCCAAAAATACTATGATAAGCATGCAAAAAAACAAGGCGGAGATTTTGATAAAGCCTATACCATGTGTATGACCAGGATGCATCATAGAGGGCACTGTTTCCTTAAAAAAGAATCCAAAAAAGGCAGGGATCCGGAGATCAGATCCTGGGCACTTGCAAATTATCCGGTCCTGGAGCAGTACGAAGAGAAATCGAAACAAACCTGCAAAGATCTGAAGAAGAATAAAAAATAAATTTTAAACTAATAAGCTTATGAGAGTCATTGTTAAAAAATCCATTTTTCACAATTATGGTTTACCTGCAGTAATGGCTGTTTTAATCGGATTATCCAACTGCAATTACCAGGAGCGGGGCCATGCCAACACACCTCCCGAAAATCCGGGCAGCCAGATAAAACCAGGAGTAGACACCCACGCGCATCCCGGAAACATTGATAAAGACAACATTCACCTGGAAAAATAAAAATACTCCAAAACAACTCAAATGGAACGCGCCGCACAAAAACTATTCGCAGAATACTCCCACGTTTTAAAAGACAACGGAATTTTTCCTAACAATACCTTACCCGTGCTGGTATATAAAAATGTGCTGGATTTTCCCATCTTTTTCGATGCCGCTTATATCACCAACCTCTTCGAAAAAAATAACTGGACCAATAGCTGGAAAGGGGGCATATATACCTATCACCATTATCACAGCAATACACACGAAGTAATTGGCGTTTATAAGGGCAGCGCCTCCGTTCTATTGGGCGGAGAAAAAGGGCTGACTCTTAACCTGGAAAGAGGAGATGTGCTTATCATTCCTGCCGGAGTTGCGCATAAGAACCTGGGGCAGGAACATGATATTTCCTGTGTGGGCGCTTATCCCGATGGAAAGAAATTTGATATCTGCACGGGCCGGCCGGAAGAAAGGCCTCTGGCCGATGCCACCATTTCAGCGGTGCCCCTCCCCGACCGCGACCCGGTACTAGGCCTGAAAGGCGGGATAGAAAAATACTGGAAATGATCCTGATGTCATCTGAACTTAATTTTGTCATATAACCTTGGTGGGGTTTTGTGGCTGACAGCGTTGAACCATGCCAGGGTTGCTCGTCATTTTAGCCTTGATCAGCACTACAAAACGCATTATCAGGTTCTCTACTGACAAGTGCTGATTTTTAACACAGAAATACAAAAGCACGGACACAGAGTGAAATCTCTCAGTGCCTCTGTGTGTCATAATGCCCTCCGTGTTCCTAAAATGAAGAGATTATCTCACAGAATAATTGAGCCCGCAGGAAATACCATAGGATGAGAATCCGGTCTGGTATCGCCAGAATGCGAATTCAACCATATGACGCGCTTCAATAAAAAGGCTGAACGCTCCGTTCACTTTTGTTTCATAACCAAACATGTGATTCAACCCCAGGCCAGGTTTAAAATAGGATGCATCCATAGAAGTATTCTTAATGGCATAAAGATGATTCATGAACAATCCTCCGGACAAATAAAACCCAAACTTATCGACACGCATATTTAAAGGCATATTTAAGAAATGAAACCGTGCATTTGCTTCATTTGAATTAACTTCGGATTTATTTATTCCTGCCTGGAAGGACCATGCGGACTGATTGATCCTGAACTGGACCTGTAATCCCGCGCCGTTGGATAAGTAATATTTTGGATCAAAAACGAAACAAACATTTTTATCCAAACTAAATTTTGCGCCTATCCTATATTTCCAAAGAGCGGTGCTATCTTGCCCTGCTTTACTTGAAAGAGAAAAAAAAACAAACAGGACCAATAAAAATTTAGGATTTATCCGCATACGGTTTTAACGGGAAGACTTTTACTAATATTGCCGGCAATTTTCATTCTTTGTGTTTAACATAGAGGCAAGGAGATTAAAGCAGAGTTATATTTTTTCTGTGCCTCCGTGACTCTGTTACTCTGTTACTCTGTGTTCCGTTTTTACTGAAATTGATAGCCAAATAGCCCTTTTTTGTCGAAAAAACCGTGATTTTATACTTAAAAAGGAAAGAAACTGAAAATATCTCCTATTTTTGACTTAATAAACTAATTCTGTATCTTTAATATTAATTATCATGCTGGGAATAGGCTCAAATAAAAATCAGGCAATGGATGTAGGATCCATAAATATCATCGGAAAAGGAACGAAGATCGTCGGGGATATTACCTCAGCCGGAGATGTGAGGATTGATGGTTTTTTAACCGGTAATATTGTTATTTCAGGCAAGCTGGTGCTGGGTCCGCATGGGCTTATTGAAGGTAACATTACCAGTGTGAACGCCGAACTGGAAGGGGAGGTTAAGGGAATTGTAAACATTAGCGAAACGCTTTCTCTTAAAAGTACCGCGAGGATCAACGGAGATATTGTAACCACCAAATTAATGATAGAGCCGGGAGCTTTGTTTACCGGAACCTGCAATATGGGAGCCAAGGTAAAAAATATGGTACAGAATACGGAACGTGTGAATGCCGCAGCAAAAACAGCCTAACCTTTTTTTTAAATACGGTAATCTTGCCATTCAAATGGGCGCCGTTATAGGTCTTTCTTCTTGGGGAGGCGTAAAACTGGATGAATATTACCAAAATACAACTCCTATCTTTACCATAGTACTTAGCTTATTCGGAATCGCCGCTTCCCTTTACCTGGCTTTAAAAGACTTCATAAATCCAAAGAAGGAAAAATGAGCCTGTTTTTAAGAAACCTCCTGGCGGTTATTTTACCTGCCGCAATGGGAACAATCCTGTCGCTTATTCTCAATAACCATAGCCCGCTGGTTTCAGGCACCTGGTTTTACAGCCTGCTTTTCCTGATCCTGCTTTCTCTTATTCTGAACCTTGTGTATGCTTTTCATGCCGGCTCAAAAACCTTTACGGAATTGCTTATCGCCACCATCGTGATCAAATTCCTGTTGACTCTGATTGCAATTGTCATCTATTCCTTTATTGACAAACCCGGCTTTTTTAATTTTTCGCTGCACATGGTGATGCATTATATTTTGTTTACAATCTTCGAAATAAGATATTTGCTTTACATTCTGAAAACTCATCCGATAAAACACAATTAGATATGCAACACAAACTTTTAACCGCGCTGGTATTTTTAAGCCTTGGTTTTTCAGCCCAGGACAGAACCAACAAAAAAGAAAGCGAATACAAATTCGCCGTTATTAAGAACCTGGAGAACACACCCGTTCAGAACCAGAACCAGACCAGTACCTGCTGGTCATTTTCTTCCTTGTCTTTTTTTGAGAGCGAGATTATCAGGATGGGTAAAGGATCTGATTTTAACCTCAGCGAAATGTTCGTTGTAAACAAAGTGTATTCTTTAAAGGCCGACAACTATATCCGCATGCATGGTAAGACCAATTTCGGTGAAGGCGGGGGTTTTCCCGACGCCATTAATGTTTTAAAGAACTATGGCATGGTTCCCGAAAAAGTATATACCGGTAAAAAAGATGCCAACGCCCCGCATAACCATAAAATGCTGGAAACAACCTTAAAAAATATTTTATTGCCGGCCTCGCTTGATGAAACGCAAAAGCTGGATTTTAGTTTTTTACACAACACTGTAAATTCGGTGTGCGATGAATTTCTGGGTAAAGTGCCTGAAAAATTTGAATACAACGGGAAAACTTACACCCCTAGGACATACGCGGAGGCCACAGGCCTGAATGCGGACGATTACGTGTTCCTGACCTCTTTTTCACATCATCCGTATTACTCACCGTTTGTGCTGGAAATTCCTGACAACTGGAACTGGCAAACAACTTATAACCTTCCTTTAAATGAATTCCAGGAAGTGATGAGCCACGCGATTAATACCGGCTATACCTTCGCATGGGGAGCAGATGTAAGTGAAAAAGGCTTTATGCGCCAGGATGGGCTCGCCATCATTCCTGAAAACTATTTTGAAAAAATGAGCGAGGAGGACAAGAAGAACCTGGCCATTAAACCGCATAAACAGATGCTGATCACCCAGGAATTGCGTCAGAAAGCTTTCGACAATTATGATACCCAGGATGACCACGGCATGCATGTGGTGGGAATGGTAAGGGACCAGAATAATACACTTTATTACATAGTAAAAAACAGCTGGGGCAAAGAAGTAAACCAGTGCGATGGTTATTTTTACGCCAGTGAAAGTTATGTATTGTTTAAAACCACGAGTATTATGTTGCATAAGAAGGCTTTACCTCCCGCCATAGCAAAAAAACTGGGTATCACGCAGTAAACATTCACTCATCCGGCAGGGCCCTTTAATAGGTCGCGGGTTCATTTCAGGCCGATTCTAGTAAATATTTGTTAATTCACCCAACGTTTTGGGAAGAAAGGGCGTATATATTAATGAACTGGCATGCTAAACAAATCTCCCGGTATATTCGAAAAGATCTTCTCCAAATTCCAGGCACTTATTGCCAGGATCCGCTCTAAAGGAACAAAGGATAGTTTTTTTGATGATATACTAGCACCTAAGACGCATGATTATTTCATGCGGCCATTAAACAACACAAAATACACGCAAATGAAAACACGACAATTAACAATCCCCATGTTTCCTTTAAATATGGTATTGTTCCCGGGAGAGACCACCAAATTATATATTTTCGAAGAACGTTATAAACAGCTGGTTGACGATTGCCTGGATAACGATGCCTCGTTCGGGATCCCTTTTGTGGATAAAGGAAAAAGACAACGCTTTGGTTGCGAAGTTAAGATCAACCGTATCCTTAAAACCTACGAAAATGGCGGCATGGATATTCTCATTGAAGGAACAAACATATTTGAACTGCTCGAGTTTTCTGAAGTGCTGCGCCCAAAATTATATGGAGCGGGGCTTATTGAATACCTTAATATCAATCAAAAAATTATCCTGAACAATCTGCAGGACGCTACTGTAAATTATTTTGGAACTGTTCAGAATAAATTAATTGATTATGAAACGGTAGCGAACCTGAGTATTTACAGTGTAGCTTCCGCCCTTCAATTAACACATCCTGAAAAATACCGGCTCCTGGCAGCGCAGAACCAGCAACTGCACTTGCTTAACCTGCTTAATTTTATCATCCACATCATAAATACAGAACAACAATTAAAAGACAGGTTTATAGATAATTAGATTTTTATTTTCCCGTTCGTGATCAGTTAATGTTGTTCACCAGGTCTACACAGCGCGGAATAAAGAACCCCCGCCAGGATTAAAACCCTCGCGGGGATTTTTGTTTGTGTAATAAACAGGTCGCTCCTACGGAGCTGTGCTTCATCTCCTCCGGGCTTATTAGAAACAGTAAGCTCCTATGGAGCCTGGCAAATCAATTACCAAGGTTTAAACTAATTATAGCAAAGTTTCCAGGTAAGAATTTTAATTGCCCGAAGGGGACACGTTAGAAAATAACCAAAAAAAATCGGCCCCCAGCAGGCCCAAACTACAGAGTTTTGTCCTGCCATAGCAATAAGTATAGTGTGTTATTCGTAGTAAATTGTTGGCTCCTCTGGAACCAGTCGATTATATACAGATCAATCCTCCTTGATTACTGGACCTTTGCAGACGGTTCCAAAACAGCTATTTTAGTTCCCGAACAACTTCTTTATTACTCTGTAGAAGCGATCTGTTAAACTCTGAATCAATCCCTTTTATAACTCCGGTCACGCATGCTACATCCAGCACAGCGCTGATAGTTCCGGGATCACCCCTGTAAAGCAAAGGGTTTATACAAAAAAGCCAGGTAACATCTCTTCAGCTCCGTAGGAGCTGACTGTTTATAACAAAAAACTGCTGCGATTAAGCTCCGTAGGAGCGATCTGTTTCACTCTGAATCAATCCTTTTTAATAACTTTACCCTTACAGGCTGCATCCAGCACACCACTCATTGTGCCCGGCTCACCCCTGTAATAGATACTTCCTTCACCCCAGATGTAGTATTCGAATTTTTTAAGAGCCGTGGCATTAAAATAACAATCTCCCATGCTTAAGGTTTCTATATACGCGTAATCATTCACCGTTAATTCTTCAGCCCGTAAAAAATTAGTGCCGTTTATAAAAACACTCAATGAATTACATTTTCCCTTGATGTAAACATCTCCGTTACCATTGGAATGGGCTTTAATAGACCCGTATGTTCCATTCAGGTGTATGTCGCCAGAGCTTTCTGCCCTTATATTTATTGAATCCTGTTTAAAATCCTCATCAATGATAAGACTATAGACACCGTTATTTAAAACACTGTGAAGCTCAGGGAGCGTGACTTTTACCCGGATGTGTTTTTTGTATCCTCTTACAAAATTGCAGGTGTTCTTGTTTTCAATTTTCAGCAGCCCATCACTTACCCTGGTTGAAATATTTTTAATGATGTTTTTTCCCGCCTGCACCTCCACTTTAAAACCCGGCCCCTGGAAAACAGTGACCTCAATCTTATCGTTCATTTCAATTTTTGTGAATTCACCGGGATACCTGGTCTCGGTGATCACATCCCCGTTAGGTTTAAAACAATCTACAGCATTTTCTTTTCTACAGGAACCAAAAAGAAAGACGGCTAAAGAATATGTGAGCACATTCTTGATCATTATTTCAGATAAAAGCGATAACCTATTCCGTAATCAAAATCATACGCAACGGCAAGGTGTGTGCGCAGGCCAAAATGAAAGATCACACCATTGGCGCTGTAATAACGTACACCGATCCTGCTTACAATAACTCCGTCAGGATTTACTTTTTGAAAAGTGTAATACCCTATTTCTATCGGAAAACTGATGCGCCCTACATTATAGGAATAACCGAGTCTTGCGCTCAGGCGCACGGTTTCTATACCTTCAGCCTCTTTACCGGATTTGTTTTTGTAATCGAGCTGGTAATTTTCATCGTAAAAGAAATCAAGCCCGGCGCTCAATTTATGTGTATTGCGCACATTACGCTGGTAGGCAACCGACACAACATAGGTTCTCAGCTCCTTGCTGTTAATGCTGCGCTGATTAAAACCAACCGCCGCAAAAGTCATGATCTCGTTTTTTGACCTCACCCTGGTGGAAGAATCTATTTTCATGATCTCCGGTTTTGGTTTTTTTGAAGGGATCAGCATATTTAATCCAAAATTGAGGCTTACAACGTTAAGCCCAAGATTTGGATTTTTAGCCTTGCCATTACTGGCATGCGTGAAGGCAAAACCCGGTTCAAAACGCAGCCGCTTCGATAATTGAAGTTGCCAGAACCACTTAAACTGTACAAAAGCATTTACATGACTTCCGATAGCAATGTTTTTATGATTGGAATTAATGTCAAAACTTTTGGTAATATAGGTTGCGCCAAAACAAAGCCGCAAAATAAGGCGTGATTGTTTTTCCTTTACATTTAAAGGGATCTCCACGTATGGCGCCGCGGTTAAAGCATAACCCAATTGTTGAGTGTTCTTAAAATCAAGACACTGGAGGCTCAACCCAATATCAGGCTTGTTATTTTCGAGGTGCCATAATTTATTTCCAAGAGTTGGCTTTGAAACATTCAGTTCGTAATTAGTGGGATATCCTTTTACTAAATGACCAATGCTGATGCGGTGCACAAGAATAAAGCCCTGGTTAATTACCGGTTTTATCTGCCAGTCAGGATGGCCTGTAATACCGTTTTGTCCGAATACGGAAGAGGCCAAAACACATGAAAACAGTATATTATAGACGTATTTTCTAAACAAGATGCTAAAATAATTAAAAATCCCAAACCTTTACTTTCCCGGCATATAATAACTGTATTAATTTATTAAATTTGCCCATATGGATGAACGGGCGAGCTCTTTTTTAAGGCTGTTGAAAATCATGGATGAGTTGAGGGAACAATGTCCCTGGGATAAAAAACAAACGATCGACAGCATCAGGCATTTAACGATCGAAGAAACGTTTGAATTAAGCGATGCCATTCTAAAAAAGGACCTAGCTGAAATAAAAAAAGAGCTCGGTGACATCCTCCTTCACATTGTGTTTTATTCAAGGATTGCGAGTGAAACAAACGCTTTTGACATTAAAGATGTGATGGACACCCTCTGTGAAAAACTTATTTTTCGCCACCCTCATATTTACGGAGATGTAAAAGCCGAAACTGCTGAACAGGTGAGTCAAAACTGGGAGCAGATCAAACAAAAGGAAAAAGGCGGCAATAAATCTGTGCTGGCAGGAGTTCCGAACAGCATGCCTGCTTTACTGAAAGCTTATAGGATCCAGGAAAAAGCGCGTGCCGTAGGATTTGACTGGGAAAAACCCGAACAGGTATATGACAAGGTAAAAGAGGAACTGGATGAGTTTGAAACTGAAATAAAAAACAAAAACAAGGAAAGCGCGGAAAAGGAATTCGGTGATATTTTATTTTCACTGATCAACTACGCGCGGTTTTTAGACATAAATCCTGAAGATGCCCTTGAGCAAACCAATAAAAAATTCATTAAACGCTTTGCCTATATGGAAACCAAAGTAAAAGAGCAAGGCAAACAGATTGCTGATTGCAAACTTGCAGAACTGGACGAATATTGGAACGAAGCAAAAAAACTGAAATAAGGATTGAAGGGATTTCTCAAAAATAATTTTTATATACTTTTAATTTATTTGCTGGCCGTTTGCATCGCCTTGTTTTTTCTGGTTAATTACGAAAAAGTAGCCATTCACTATTACCTGAACCGCTTTGTAGGAAATAAATTCTTAAACGTTCTGTTCTACTATATCACTTACCTGGGCGATGGCACCGTTGCAGTTTTTATACTGGTACTTATACTCGTTTTTAATATCCGGCTGGGTCTTTACGCAAGCTCTTCCTTCTTAACCGCGACCCTTGTCTCCATCACACTAAAACACCAGTTTTATGATGAAGTAAACAGGCCTTATTTTGTATTCAAACATTTTGTTGACGGCAAAAAACTAACCCTGATAGAAGGGGTTGACCTGCACATCCATAATAGTTTTCCCAGCGGTCACGCTACCCAGGCTTTCAGTATCTTAATGTGCCTGGCATTTGTCGCCAAAAACCCACTCTATAAATTTTTATTTCTTGCACTTGCCTTTTTTACAGCCATCAGCAGGGTTTACCTGTCGCAGCATTGGCTGGTAGATATCACGGCGGGAAGCATCATCGGCATCCTTTTCAGCATCCTTTATTATTTTGTATTTATCCAGGATAAGAGGCTGGAGAAATTAAACAGGCCTTTGCTTTCATTTAAAACACATTGATAGTTTCCTTACATAATAACAAACTGATCATTTTTTTAATTGCCCTTATCGCGGGGATCATTTTTATTCCCTTTATCGGCAACTGCCCCCTATTTGACTGGGATGAAGTGAATTTTGCGGAATGCGCGCGCGAGATGATCGTGTCTGGCGACTATTCACATGTACAGCTCAACTTCCGTCCTTTCTGGGAAAAACCACCATTCTTTATCTGGATGCAGGCTTTGAGCATGAACCTGTTTGGCGTGAATGAATTTGCGGCGCGATTTCCCAACGCCGTTTGCAGCATCGTTTCTTTAATTTCCATTTACCTGATCGGTAAAAAATTTCATTCGCAGAAATTTGGCGTTACCTGGGCATTGCTCTATGCTACTTCCCTCCTGCCCCACATATATTTTAAATCCGGAATTATTGATCCCTGGTTTAACCTGTTTATCTTTTTATCTGTATTTCAGTGCCTGCAGTTTTTAAATAATCCTCATGGTAAAAAAGAGATCGGTAACGCTTTGCTTGCAGGTCTTTTCCTTGGAATAGCGGTGCTGACAAAGGGCCCGGCAGCTCTTGTTATTTCGGCGCTTACAGTAACAGCATTCGTCATATGGAACAGGCAGTTCAGGGTATTTCTTTCCTTTCCTTTCCTTGTTTTTGTGGGCACCACGTTGCTTGTTTCGGGAAGCTGGTTCCTGGTTGAGCTGGCAAAGGGCAATGCGAGAATAATTGAAGAATTCATCGATTACCAGATCCGACTCGTTCAAACGGAGGATTCCGGGCACAGCGGTCCTTTCTTTTACCACTTTATCGTATTACTGATAGGATGTTTTCCTGCCTCTCTGATCTTTATCGCATCCTATTTAAAATACAAAAATCTTACCCCTTATCAGAAACAGTTCAGGAAGATCTTTGTGTGTTTGTTCTGGGTTGTCCTTATTTTATTTTCTCTCTTCAAAACAAAGATCGTTCATTACTCTTCTCTTTGTTATTTCCCCCTCACTTTTATAGCAACCATTGGATTCACCCAGTATTTCCACGCCTTCAGGTTCAATACAGGATTAAAAATACTGTATTGGTTTTGTACGTTTATATTAACGCTTGCATTTGTACTTATCGGCCTGATGAAGTTTATCAAAGAACCGCTCATTACCAGCGGTTTGATAAAGGATGAATTTGCGGTGCAGAATTTACAGGCCAATGTGCAATGGACAGGATTTGAGTTTATGATTGGACTGATTTTTCTTGCAGGAGCGATCCTGATCTTTGCCTCGCTGTATAAACACAAGATCCGTTTATTTTATTACGGACTCTTTATGAACCTCGCTTTTATCATGTTATCTATTCTTGTGATCGTACCAAAAATAGAACAGTACACGCAACACGCCGCCATTGCCTTTTATAAAAAGCGCGCAAAAGAAAAATGTTATGTGGAAACGCATGATTTTAAAAGTTATGCTTATTTATTTTATTCAAACCGAAAACCAGAGGACTATAAAAACCCGGATCAGGTAAAATACATCAACAATCAGCTGGATGTGATGGAAAAAGAAGGGCATTCCAGGATCATGAGCTACGCAACTTCTAATCTCATGTGGATGGAATATGGCAAAATAGACCGGCCTGCTTATATAGTATGCAAAACAAAAGATGAGCAGGAATTGGCCGGTTTAACAGAAATTCACAAATTATACCAGGAAAACGGGTATTCCTTCTTCGTAAGAACCCCTCTGCCGACTGACAAATAGTCTAATTTTTTGCACTGGCATAAAATATGATTTAACTTAGTATAATATTAAGACTTTACCCTATGAACTTCGGAGATTTGAATGACTTAGACTTTAAACACAACATAGATGAGGATTCTGATTTTATCCCCCTCCTCAGTGCTGAGGATGAAGACAATATGCGGAATGAGAAAGTTCCTGAAATACTGCCAATATTACCGCTTCGTAATACAGTTTTGTTCCCAGGTGTCGTAATCCCGATCACCGTGGGCCGCGATAAATCCATACACCTGATAAAAGACTATAATAAAGGTGATAAAACCATTGGTGTGGTGGCTCAGAAAAGCGACAGTACGGAAGAACCCACGGGCGACGACCTTTATAATGTGGGCACGGTGGCTCATATCATTAAAATGCTGCGGATGCCCGATGGAAATACTACCATTATTATCCAGGGTAAAAAGCGCTTCAGAATAGAAAAATACATCCAGACAGAACCTTACCACAAAGCAATGGTGTCCGCGATGGACGAGGCATTACCGCCCAAAAATGACAAGGAATTCCATGCTATCGTCTCCAATTTAAAGGAAACTTCTACACAAATCGTCAAGATTTCTCCTAATATTCCGAGTGATGCCAGTTTTGCCATCAACAATATCGAAAGCCCGACCTTTCTGGTGAATTTTATTTCATCTAACATGAACGCGAAAACCAGCGACAAACAAAAAATGCTGGAAGTGCCGGATTTAAAGGAACGTAGCTTACTCGTACTGGAATACCTGAATAAAGAATTCCAGATGCTGGAGCTGCGTAACCAGATCCAGAACAAAACTAAAATGGATCTTGACAAACAGCAGAGGGAGTATTTCCTGAACCAGCAGATCAAAACTATCCAGGAAGAACTGGGTGGAAATAATTTTGAACAGGAGATCAGCGGCTACAAGGAAAAAGCGGAAACCAAAAAATGGAACGACGATATAAAAGAGGTGTTTGAAAAACAGGTTTCGAAATTGCAGCGTATGAACCCTAATGCTGCGGAACATGGCATTCAGACCAATTACGTGGAGTTATTATTGGAACTGCCGTGGAATGAGGTCACCAAAGATAATTTTGATCTGAAGAACGCTCAAAAAATTTTGGATGAGGATCATTTTGGACTTGAGAAAGTAAAAGACCGCATCATAGAACACCTGGCCGTTTTAAAATTAAAGAACAATTTAAAATCTCCTATAATCTGTCTTTATGGGCCTCCGGGTGTTGGTAAAACCTCGCTGGGAAAAAGTATCGCGAAGGCTCTGAACAGGAAATATGTGAGAATGAGCCTGGGTGGATTAAAAGACGAGAGTGAGATCCGCGGCCACCGCAAGACCTACATTGGCGCTATGCCCGGCCGCGTCCTGCAAAATCTGAAGAAAGTACAATCGTCAAATCCTGTTTTTATTTTAGATGAAATTGATAAGGTAGGCTCCGATTACCATGGTGATCCTTCTTCCGCTTTGCTTGAGGTGTTGGACCCTGAACAGAACTCGACCTTCTATGATAATTTTTTGGAGCTGGATTATGACCTGAGCAAGGTGATGTTCATCGCCACCTGCAACAACCTGAATACCATACAGCCGGCCCTGCGCGACCGTATGGAGATTATTGAGGTAAATGGTTATACCGTAGAGGAAAAAATGGAGATCGCGAAAAGGCACCTGATCCCAAAACAGGTAGAAGAAAGCGGCTTAAAAAAATCACAGCTGAAGATCAGCGACAAGGTTCTTGAATTTGTAATTGAAACCTACACGGCGGAAAGCGGTGTGAGGAACCTGGAAAAGAAAATTTCTAAAATTGCGAGAAACGCCGCCGTTCATATTGCCAAGGGAGAAGATATTCCGAAAATTACTGAAGAAACGGTGGTCAAAATACTGGGTCCTTCACACATTAAAGACAAATACCAAGGCAATGACATTGCAGGTGTGGTAACTGGCCTGGCATGGACACAGGTTGGTGGAGATATTTTATTCATTGAAAGCAGCTTAAGCAAAAGTAAGTCCGGTAAACTGACCTTAACAGGTAATTTAGGGGATGTGATGAAAGAAAGCGCTACACTTGCTTTGGAATATTTAAAAGCACATCCACATTTAATAGATGCAACTACCGAAACATTTGAGCACCAGAACATTCATATTCACGTACCAGAGGGCGGTACTCCGAAAGATGGACCAAGTGCCGGGATCGCGATGCTGACCTCTCTTGCGAGCGCTTTTACAAAACGCAAAGTAAAAAAGGCGCTGGCAATGACCGGTGAAATTACCTTGCGTGGAAAAGTACTGCCTGTGGGCGGTATCAAGGAAAAATTGCTTGCGGCAAAACGTGCAGGAATTAAGGAAGTAATTCTTTGCATTGATAATAAAAAAGACGTGGATGATATTAAACCGGATTACCTGAAGGGCCTTACCTTTCATTATGTGACACAGATGGAAGAAGTGCTGAGAATAGCGCTGCTAAAAGAGAAGGTAAAAGATTAGAAGAACCGGGACCAAAGTAACTTAAGAGAGCCAGGACTAGCGCCGGCAAACAGAAAAGGGTCTGATTAAAGTTATTTAACTGAAAAGCCGTTCATATTTATGGACGGCTTTTTATGTTATGTAGATGTATTTGGAATTTATCGTTCATTGCTTCACTCCGTTCGCAATGAACGAAACACATATGAATGTTTCGCAGGCGAAACATTCATATGTGTGACCTTCGGCGCCTGGTAGGTTCCCTATGTGGTTCAAAAATAGAACAGTAGTTTACCTTGCTCGTCCGACCTGTTTACATTAATTAAATCCGCCATTTCGTTAAGTCAATCAGGGTTCTTGTTATATACAAGAGTGGCGGACCAAACTTATAAATATCTTCGCGCAAAATTTAAAAAAAAGACATGAAAAAAACCTTACTTCTTAGTGTTCTTGTTACTATTATTTCCCTCCATTCTAAAGCTCAATGCGCTTTTGGGAATTTTCCTCCAAGCTTTACAGCTAATGCCGGATGGACAAATGGCTCCTGGCTCGCTCAAAAATATACACTGGCCAATACCGCAACCCTAACCGGTTTAGGTTTAAATTCAGCGGCTGGCAGTGGCATTCCATTCAGAATGGTAATTTATACCGATGCCAGCAATGTGCCGGGTAACCTTATAGCCGCGTCTAATCAGGCCACGATGGCGCTTGGTTTAAATGTTTTAAGTATTCCTGCCAATACGGTTATTCCCGCGGGAACTTATTGGATCGCAGTCCTCTACAATGGATCCGGACCAACCACTTACAGTACAGGCGGAACTCAAATGGCTTACCAGCCCGGTTCAATTTCTTCACCTCCTGCAAATAATTCGGTGTGGACAACAGGATCAAGCTTCCAGATCGATTACTGGGCGGTAATTAATTCCCCAACTGTAACCATAAGTGGTCCGACCCTTGCCTGCACAGGAAGCAGCGTAACACTTACAGCAGGCGGTGCGGCTACCTATACCTGGAGCAACGGCGCAATCACTAACAGCATTTCGGTATCCCCAACTACCAACACAGTTTATTCGCTTGTTGGCATTGGCTCCAATGGCTGCCCTGGCGCATCCTCCACTTCGCTTACCAGCCAGGTGTCTCCGTCTGTAAGTATTGCCGGCAATACTATCATTTGTGCAGACTCCTCTTTGAGCCAGACCGTGAGCGGTGCCGTTACCTACACATGGAGCAATGGCGCCACTACGCCTACCATTTTAGCAAGTCCATCATCCAGCACCTTGTATACTGTAACGGGAACAGATCTTGCAGGATGTACAGGTTCAGCCAGTGTAGCTGTTACTGTTAACGCATTGCCAAACCTGTCACAAAGCGGTAACAATTCTCTTTGTACAGGATCATCTTTAAGCCAGACTGTTACCGGAGCCAGCAGCTATACCTGGAACACCGGAGCAAATACTTCAACCATCTCAATATCGCCAACAAGCAATACCGTTCTTTCTGTGAGTGGAACTGACGCAAATGGTTGCATTGGCTCTTCAAGCATGGCAATAACTGTAAATGCTTTGCCAGTTCTTACTGTAACTTCGTCAAGCGCTCTACTTTGCATTGGAGAAACAGCTTCTTTAACAGTAGGTGGTGCCACAAGCTGTACCTGGAACACGGGCGCAACCGGAATTTCTTTTACAGGTACGCCAACACTCACAACCACTTATACACTTACCGGTACAGACCAGAATGGCTGCGGTAATACGGCAAGCTTTACACAAAGTGTTGCTATGTGCACCGGTATTCAAAAATCAACTACTGAGTTATCTGCAACTATTTTTCCTAATCCAGGCAACGGTATTTTTGAATTAAAAATAAGTCAGCCATCTGAGACTGTTACATTCAAAATATTTAATTCAGCTGGCATGCCTGTAAAACAAGAGAACCCTGTCTCAGCTAATTTTAAAATTGATCTGACTGCTTATCCTGAGGGACTTTATTACATGATCTTAGATACCAACCAGGGTC
>Ga0208492_1000951_pt1 | contig 21061 bp, 10 predicted proteins | sample Subbioar_CSW14AB_FD_184820 | JGI IMG/M metagenome (GOLD analysis project Ga0208492, IMG submission 184820) | Serpentinite rock and fluid subsurface biosphere microbial communities from McLaughlin Reserve, California, USA - CR12Mar_CSW14AB (SPAdes) | ecosystem: Environmental > Terrestrial > Deep... | reverse complement strand
CAAATACACCACGACCTTCAAGGGTCGCTGGAAGACCAATGGCGCGGCGGTGCAGCTCAAGAGCGGCAAAACCCTCAACCTCGCCGGTGCCGTGATGACCTGGTACTACGTCGAGTGAAGTGGCTCGCCGCCCTCGCAGGCTTGGTCGACAGTCGACAGTCCGAGCGAAGAGAAGAGAGAAGAGCTCACCACGGAGGCACGGAGGCACGGAGATCGAGCTGTGCTGCCGCTACTCTGCGCTGACCGGAGGAAGACTCCTCTCGACCAGGACGTCGTCGATCTTTGCGACTGCAATGGCAGGTGTGGTGCTGGGGCCTGCATCGGCAGACCATCTCGACCTCCTTGGCTCCGTGCCTCCGTGGTGCAATTTCTCGAGGTCCAGCGGTGACGTGTCAGTCGTCGAGCACCGTGCGGACCTTGCGGGTCAGCGAGCTCGGGGTGAACGGCTTCGGCAGGAACGCGTCGGTCGCCTCGACGATGCCGTTGCGGACCGCGGCATCGTCGGTGTAGCCGCTCATGTACAAGACCTTGATCTCGGGTCGTCGAGAGCGCACGGCGTCGGCGAGCTTGCGGCCGCTCATGCCCGGCATCACCACGTCGGTGAGCAGCAGGTGGATCTTGTCTTCGAGCGTCGACAACAGCTGCAACGCGGAGTCGCCGCTCGGTGCGTCGAGCACGGTGTACCCGCTCGCCTCGAGGGTGCGTCGCGCGACTCGTCGAACCAGAGCCTCGTCCTCGACGAGCAGCACCGTCTCCGAGCCGCCGATGCGCGCGGACTGTGACGGGCCCGGGCGAGCGGCGCGTTCGTCGACCGACGGTAGGAGCACCCGAAACGACGTCCCGGTGCCTTCTTGCGAGCTCACTTCGATGTGACCGCCGGCCTGTTTGACGATCCCGTACACCGTCGCGAGGCCCAAGCCCGTGCCTTTGCCGAGCTCTTTGGTCGTGAAGAAGGGCTCGAACACGCGCGCCCTCACCTCCTGCGTCATGCCGTGTCCGCTGTCTTGGACCTCGAGCTGCGCGTAGCGTCCAGGTGCCAGCGTCGACGCCATGTCTGGGCCTAGGTCGACATTGCGGGTGCCGATGCTCAACCGCCCACCCTGGGGCATCGCGTCGCGGGCGTTCACCGCGAGGTTGAGGAGCACCTGCTCGGCTTGCGTCGGATCGATGCACACCGGACACAGGTCGTCGGCGAGCGAAGTGGAGACTTCGATGTGCTCGCCGATCAATCGACGCAGCATCTTCCCCACCCCGGTCACTGTTTCGTTGAGGTCAATGACCCGTGGCTCGACCATCGCCTTGCGGCTGAACGCGAGGAGTTGGCTGGTGAGGGCCGCCGCCCGCGCGCCCGCCTCGCGAATCGAAGCCGCCGCCTCGTATTGAGGATCGTCGGGCGTCAGGTGTTCGAGAAGGTGCTCGCTGTAGACCGAGACCACCGTGAGCAGGTTGTTGAAGTCGTGGGCGACCCCGCCCGCGAGTTGGCCGATGGCTTCGAGCTTCTGCGCCTGCCTGAGCTGTTCCTCGAGGTCGAGCGCTCGTCGCCGGTCGCTCAGATCGCGCGTCACCTCGGCGAAGCCCACGGCGCGGCCGCCGCGATCGACCACCGCGTCGAGCACGGTGTTGGCCCAGAAGCGCGAGCCGTCCTGGCGGAGGCGCCATCCCTCGTCGCTCCAACGTCCCTCGCGTCTGGCGACCTCGAGCGCGGCCGTCGTCTTGCCGGTGGACACCTCCGTCGAAGGGAAGAACGCGGCCAGCGGCAGCCCGAGCGCTTCGGCGCTGGAGAAGCCGTGCAGCCGCTCCGCGCCGGCGTTCCAACTCTTCACTCGCCCGTCGGTGTCGAGCATGCACAGCGCATGGTCGGCGATCCCTTCGACCAGGAGCCGGAAGGCCTCTTCGCTTGCACGGAGCGCCTCTTCGGCTCGGAGTCGATCGCGCGTCGCCGCGACGTAGTGCGCAATCGTGCGGATGAACTCGAGCTCCCAGGCATCGAACGCGGGCTTGCGACGGCACCCGAACGCCAGCGTTCCGATCGACCGACCGGCCGCGACGAGCGGCACTGCGACGTACGTGCGGAGCCCGAACGAGAGCCTGACGGTCAAGTCGTCGTGCGCCTGCGACCCGAACCGCTTGCGTTCTTCGGCGGTGAGCCCGGAGGCCCCGCGGAGGCGGGTCGCGCCGCCGTCTTCGACCCAATCGAGCACCACGTCGCAGCCGAGATACCGGGCGATCGCGGTGAAGATCTCGTCGATGGTCTTCGAGGGATCGGCCGTCGAGAGCAGGCTCGCCGCTGCCGTCGAGAGGAGCTGCAGGCCCTCGTTCTGGTGAATCAGGTCGGACTCCGCGCGGCGACGATCGGTCTCGTCGACCATGAACAGCGCGGCTCCGACGACCTCACCCTCCGACGCGTGAATCGGATGGAACGATGCAACCCAGTGCCGAATCCCGCTTGGGAGCGCCTCGGTGACCCCGGTGAGCGACACCCCCGACACGGTCTCGCCGGCGAGCACTCGCGAAAGGATCGGCGCGATCGTCGGCCACTGGTCGGGGACCATCTCCTGGACCGAACGACCGACATAATCCGTCGTGCGACGAGCCTGGACCGCGGCGAGCGTCTGATTGACCTCGCGGTACCGGCCTTCGGTGTCGAGGAACGCAATCCCGGCTGGGGTGTGATCGAGCAGGGTGCGCAGTCGCGTGACGTGCTCGGACTCGAGGCGGCTCGCCTCGGCGAGCTCGGCGTTCTTCAGTCGCAGGAGGGTCGCCTGACGACGATTCTCGCTGACGTCCCGCAGAACGACCGAATAGCCCACGAACCGATCAGCCTCGTGCAACGCCGTGATGGTGGTCAGCGCCCAGAACCGTGAGCCGTCCTTGCGACTGCGCCGGTCCTCGAGCTCGATGCGCCCGTCCCTGCGCGCGCGCGAAAGCAGCTCCGCGGGCATTCCGCGCTGCCGGTCGTCGTCGTCGAACAAGCGATCGAACGGCTTGCCGATCACCTCTTCGGCGGAGAACCCCTTGATGCGCTCGGCGCCGGCGTTCCAAGTCGCCACGTTGCCATCACGATCGATCAGGTAGATCGCGTACTCGCTCTCCGCGTCGACCATCAGCCGAAACGGGTCTGTCCCGATCTGCTCTGTGGACTTCGAGCGACCGCTCATGGGATTCAGAAAAAACAATAGCCGGTCCCGTTCACCCTCGAAACGCCGTTGCGGTGCAATCAGCGCTTGCGCTCCGGAACGGCCTTTTTTGCCGCTTGGAGGATCTTGACGGTGGTGTGGAAGAACCGTCCCGTCGTCGGCTGCGGCGAGATCTTCTCGAGGAATCCACCCGGATTGGCCGGCCGGCCCGGTCGCTGATGCAGCACGAGGAAGGCTTCACGCTCCGTGTGGCCCACCAGCTCGACGTCGCCCTTGGGCGAGACCATCGGCAAGACCAGCCCCGGCGGGAGCGGCTCGGCGTAGAACATCACGAACAGTCGGCTGTCTGCCGTCGGCTCCATCCCGGCGAACGGATCGCGCGCCACGAGCTCTTCCACCTCGGCGACCGTCCGCACGAACACCGTCACGTCGAACCCGAGCTTCGCCTCGAGGTGTTTGGCGATCTTCCGCTCGAGGGTGACGCGAGGTGTCGGCTTGGTGTCGAAGAACACGTTGCCGGACTGAATGTACGTTCGCACATCGCCGAACCCGAGCTCCTCGAAGAGGGCGCGGAGGCGCTCCATCTTCACGACCCGATGTCCGCCGACGTTCACTCCGCGGAGAAAGCCAATGAAGGTGGTCACGAGGCCTCGCGGAGCCAGACACCGAACCGCTCGCCGATCATCAGCGCGGTCAGGTGGGTGTTGGCCATCGGGATGGTCGGCATCAGGCTCGCATCGGCGACGACGAGGCCCGTCACGCCGCGTACCCGGCCGCGACCGTCGCAGGCCGCGTCGCGATCGTCGTCGGCCCCCATCGGCACCGTGCCGCACGGGTGGTACCCCGAGTCGCAGCTCGTGCGGATCCACTCCCCGATGGAGCGGCGCGTGCGGAGCACCTTCTCGCTCGGGAAGAAGTGAACTGCCAGGTCTCGCATCGCCCTGGTCGAGACGAGCAGCCACGCGAGCTCCATCGCCTCGACGGCGCACGCCAGATCGTGCGGGTGGTGGAGCAGCTCCGACTCGATGCGCGGACGCGCGTGTGGATGGGCGCTCGTGAAGGTGAGCTTGCCGACGCCCTTCGGCTTGCCGACGCTGCACATGAGGCTCACGCCGAGGAACGTCGGCCCTGGCGTGGGGACGAGCGAGCCAGGCTGCAGCTGCATGTCGTTCGGTCGCGTGCTCTGCTCGGACCGATACCGCAAGACCGTCTGGATGAGCGGGTCTTCGAGCGTGTTCAGGCCCCACCGTGGGAGGAGGAACATCGCCGCGCCCGGGTGGTCGAGCAGACGCGCTCCCACCGCGGGGAGATCGACGACACGAGCGACACCCAGCCGATCGAGATCGCCTCGGGGCCCGATGCCGGACCGCAGGAGGATGCCCGGCGTGGCGATGGCGCCGCCGCACAAGGCCACGCGTCGCGCACCGATCGTCTCGACGACCCCGTCGCGCTCGACCTCGACGCCGATCGCCTTCTTGTTCTCGAACAGCACGCGCCGCACCAGGGTGCGCGCCTCGATCACCAGGTTCTTCCGGCGCCGCACGCGCGCATCGAGGTAGCAGCGCGCCGCGCCCATGCGTTCGCCGTCGATCTTGTTCATCGCGTGCGGGCCGGCGCCGGTGTTGGTCGGATCGTTGCTGTCGAACGCGCGGCGGAAGCCCATCTCGGCGCACGCCTCGAGGAACGCGCCCTGCCAGGGCGTGAGCTCTTCGGGGCGGTGCCTTCGGATGGGGATCGGTCCGTCGTTGCCGTGCCACTCGTTGTGCACGTCCTGGTCGTTCTCGAGACGCTTGAACGCAGGCAGACACTCCGCGAACGACCACTCGCGCAGGCCGCGCGCCGCCCACTCGTCGTAGTCGTAGGGTTGTCCGCGGATGGCGATGCACGTGTTCACCGCCGACGAGCCGCCCATCACGCGGCCTCGGGGAAACGGAAACAGCACCTGCCCGCCCGTCGGCCGGTGGCGATAGCCCCAGTCGTGCGAGAGCAGCGCGTTCTTGCGGCCATCGCGGAGATCGGCCGGCAAGGCGGCCTCGGGCGGGTAGTCCGGTCCCGCTTCGAGCAGGAGGACCTCCTGCGAGGACGACTCGGTCAATCGCGCGGCGATCACCGCTCCCGACGCGCCTGCGCCCACGATGACGGTGTCGTACTTTCTCACCCCCGGGAGGTAGCGTGCGAGCGCGGGCGCGCAAAGACGCTATGCTCTGCCCGGTGCGGCTCTTCTTGATTCTCGCCCTGTTCGCCGGCCCTCAGCTCGCGCCCAAGTCGTTCACCAATCCGACGCCGGCCGACGCGAGCGAGCTGGCGAAGGTCACGGTGTATGGGGCCACCTGGTGCTCGGCGTGCAAGTCGCTCGAGGCCTCGCTGCGGTCTCGCGGCATCCCGTTCGAGCAGGTCGACATCGACGAGAACCCGGGCGCCTTCGCCATCGCCAAGAAGGCGGCCGGCGCCAACGCGGTGCCCCTCAGCAACATCGTGCGTGGTCCGGCCCAGACCTGGATCGTCGGGGCAGACCCCGACGCGGTCGAGCGCGCGTACCGCGGCCAGTGAGATGCCCCCGGACTGAAGTCCGGGGCACCGACTGCAAGACGAAGCCCTTCGGGCTGGCGGAGTAACGTGCCGAGGACGCGTCTCGAGATCGCCAGTCGACCCCGCGTTCTGTCGACCATGGCGGCTCTGTCGGGCTCGCTTGCGATTGCATGCCACGGTCGTGGGTGAGCGCCTGCCAGCGTGGACGACCAACCACGGGGCACCTGGTCTGTCGAGGCCTTGAACCGATGTCTCCTCCCGAGCCTCCGCTAGCCCGCCGTGGGCGGGCTTCGTCTTGCAGTCGGTGCCCCGGACTTCAGTCCGGGGGAATTCCATCAGATCGTTTCTGCCCCTGGGACGTGTAAGTTCTCGGACGCCCCGTGCGTTGGAGGACATCATGAAGCGTATTGTCTTTGCCGCAGCGACCCTGGCCGCGTTGGTCGGCTGCGCGAACACCACGAGTTACGTGAAGAGCAATGACACGACGCTGGGGCGGGTCGTCGTCTACCGCAACGGAATCGCCTATTTCGAGCGCTACGCGCACGTCGAGGGCGACATCCTCAAGGTCTCGGTTCCGATGGACAAGTTGGACGACTTCCTCAAGTCGCTCACCGTCACCGACGCCAAGACCGGACAGCCTGCCCCGATCTCCTACCCGACCACGCTCCCCGCCTCGTCCACCGGCCTGGTCGACCTCGAGATCCGCCTCGGAGGTCCCGCGCCGCACGACCTCAAGCTGACATATGTCACGGAGGCGCCGAGCTGGAAGCCGAGCTACCGAATCGTCCTCGGCGACGACGGCAAGGTCACGATGGAGGGGTGGGCCGTCGTCGACAACACCTCGGGCGAAGACTGGGAGAACGTGAAGCTCGGCGTCGGTTCGAGCTCCGCGCTCTCGTTCAAGTTCGACCTCAAGTCGGTGCGCGTGGTCTCGCGCGACACGTTGCAGGCAGACGACCTGTTCGCCGTCGCGCCTCCCACGGGCGGCGCGGTGTACGGCGGTGAGAAGGAGCAGCAGGTCGCTTCGCTCGACGACGCCACGACCGAGAAGATCGCGCTCGCCGAAGCACCGAAGAAGTACGCCCCTCCGCCCGTCGCCATGCCGCCCAAGGCCGGCGGCGGTGGTGGCGGCAAGGGGAAGAAGGCCGACGAGTCGTACTATGACGGCGGCGGCTCGTATGGCGGAGGGCTGAGCGCCGGCAGCGGTGGCTACCCGAGCGCAGGGCCGAAGCCGGCCGACAAGAAGCCGGCCACCAAGGCGCCGTACCCTTCGAGCCCGTACCCTTCGCCCGCCCCCACCACAGCGGCAGCGCCACCTCCTCCGCCCGGCGATTCGGGGTTCGAGTCCGCCGCGAGCAAGTTGGTGGCGAGCAAGAAGACGGTCGTCGTCGAGGGCTACGCCACCGAGGCCGACGCCGACAAGGCCGGCGCATCGCTCGAGCGCGCCAACAAGGTGCGCTCACAGCTCGTCGCCCGCGGTGTCGCGCCCGACAAGATCGTCGCCGTCGGCAAGGGCCTGGTTCCCGGCAAGAGCGGCGGCGTGCGCATCATCGAGGTCACCCCCAAGGACACGGCCAAGGCCGCGACTCCGGAGACCGCGGGCGATCCGATCGGCACCTCGCACTTCGAGTCTGGCACCAAGATGAGCGTGAAGAAGGCGAGCTCCGCGATGATCTCCATCGTGAAGGGCGCCGCCAAGGGCGAGGTCGTGTACTTCTACGACCCCGAGAGCCCTCGCGGGAACGCGACGTTCCCCTTCCGCGCGATTCGCCTCGAGAACCCCACCGAGAGCACGCTCGAGAGCGGTCCGGTCACCGTCTTCGGCGAGGGCAAGTTCATCGGCGAGGGCATCAGCGAGCCCATTCCCCCGCACGCCTCGGCGTTCGTGCCGTTCGCGCTCGATCGGCAGATCGTGGTCGAGAACACCGACGGCGAGAAGGACGAGATCCTCCGCGTGCTCGCGGTGCAGCGCGGCGTGTTCTCGACCGAGAGCAAACACACCAAGACCACCAAGCTCATCCTCCACAATCGCCTTCCGCAGAAGGCGAAGATCAACATCCGCCACACCACGCCCAAGGGATACACCCTCGACCCGAAGGGCTTCACGGTGGAGAAGATCGGCGCAGCCAGCGTGCTCGGCATCGAGGTCGAGCCGAACGCGAAGAAGGAGGTCGTGATCGAGGAGTCGACCCCGATCTTCAAGACCATCGACCTCCGCTCGCCGGGTGGGCTCGAGACCGTCAAGGTCTACATCTCGTCTGCTGCGGTGGCCGGTCCGCTCAAGGAGCAGGTCGCGAAGATCGTCAAGCTGCAGCAGGAGATCGGCAACCTCGAGCAGCGCGTCGAGACCACCCGCGAGCAGCTCGGCGAATACCGCACGCGCCTCGACGAGCTCCACGCACAGATCTTCACGCTCAAGGCGGTGAAGACCGGCGGGACCCTGATGAAGGACCTGGAGAAGAAGATGCAGGAGACCGGCGACAAGGTCTCCAAGGCCACGCTCGATCTGGTCAATCAGCAAGAGCAGCTGATGATGGCGAAGATCCGGCTGCAGGACGCGATCGCCGAGCTCACCGTGAAGAAGGACGACGAGCCCGAGAAGAAGGCGGAGAAACAGCCCGAGAAGCCCGCCAAGAAGACCTGATCCTTGCGCGTGCCGCCGCGCACGCCGACCATCGGCCCGATGGATCTCGAGGCCTTCTGGACGGCGTGCGAGCGGCGGAGCCTGGGCGAGAGCGCGGACATCAAGCCCGCTCTCGAGCCGCTCTCGCGTGCGCACGATCACGAGCTCGCGGGCGCGGTCGAGCAAGGGCGCGCGGCGCTCGCGGAGGCTCGCGCGCTCACGGCCCCCTTCACGCGGGTGCACCGTGTGCTCGGCGCCCGGCTCTCCGCGCGTACTGGGGATGCCTCCGAGCTCGTCGCCGCCCGCACCGAGCTCGAAGAGCTCCTGTCTGCGTTGCCCGAGCAGGAGTCGTCGACCCGAGGTCGAATCCTCCACACCCTCGCGGTGATCGCGCTTCGCGAGCATCGGCTGGCGCCGGCCGAGACGCTATTTGCTGCGGCGCTGCGGACGGTCACGACCGAGCCGGTAGTTACCTGGATCCTCGACGGTTTCGCCCAAGTGCTCGTCAACACCGGTGCGTGGGAAGAGGCACGTCGCCTCTACGCGGCGCTGATGGGACGTCGACGGGTGCTCGGTGACGTGCTCGGCGTCGCGATCACGGCAGGCAGCCTCGGACGCATGCTGGTGTCGCTGCATCGCCCGGCCGAGGGCGCGTCGGTCGCGGCGGAGGCGATCGCCGAGACGGCAGGCAAGATCCCCGACACGACGTTGCTCCGGCTCGCGACCCTGCACCTCGATGCCTGCCTCGACCTCGGTCCAGGGGTGCCCGAGAGCGCGGCGCGCCTCGAATCGCTCGTCTCGGGCATGGGCGATCGCACGCACTATCTCGTGGGCTACGCGCTCCTGTCGCTCGCGCGCGCCGCGTCGAAGGAACGCGCCTCCGACCTCTTCGCGCGCGCCGACCACCATTTCACGCTCGGTCCGATGCGCGCGTGGGCTCGGTACAGCGCCGCGCGCGTGCTGCCCGAGCGCGTGGTCGAGGACGCGAGCGATGACGAGCCGGTGACCGAAGCGGTCGTGTTCGGGCGTCTCCTGCTCGCCGAGCGCGCCCACGCCGAAGGCGACGTCGCGCGTCGCAGGCAGGCGCTCGAACGCGCGTATTTCGCCGTTCGGCGTGCGAGCCACCCGGTGTGGCGCGAATCGGTCGATCGGGTGGCGCGCATCCTCGATCCGGACTTGTTCATGGACGAGACCGCGCGGCGGTTCACCGCTCGCTCGATGGACGAGCTCTCGCGGCCGACGAGCGACGTCTGCACCATCGTCTTCTGCGACATCGTGAAGTTCACCAGCCTCTCCCAGGTGCTCTCGCCCGACGATCTGATCGCCGCGTCCCGAGGCTTCTTCGAGCTCGCCGTCCCCTTGCTCGCGCAACACCGCGTTCGCCCGCTGGCATATCTCGGCGACGCGCTGCTCGCCGTCGCCGAGGGCGAAGACCACCACGGACGCGGGATCGCCTTCGCCCGTGCGCTCGTCGGGCGTGTCATCCGCGTGCGTGACGCGCGTGCTGCTGCGGGGCTGACCGTTCCAACGGGCCTCGACGGCGCGCCCCTGCCGTTCCGCATTCGCGGCGGCGTGGCCACCGGCCCGGTGGTGATGGGCGTGCTCGGAAACGGCTTCAAGCAGGAGTTCACCGCGATCGGCCGCACCTGCAACCTCGCCGCGCGCCTCCAAGCCCTCGCCGAGCCCGACGAGGTCGTCGCCGAAGCGACCGTCGAAGAGCCGACCGAGCGCGTCACCCTCAAGGGCTTCGACGCGCAGCAGATCCCGATCGTCCGCGTCGCCGGCGACCGTTAGGACTTGGTCTAGAGTCTAGAGTCTAGAGTCTAGAGCCGAGAACCGAGAGTCGAGAACTCACCACGGAGACACGGAGACGCGGAGAGCGAGAGAGTCTGCCGATGCGGCCGATCACCTCCCGCTTGCTGTTCTGCGCGCGGATATCGTCGTCCGGACGACACCAGGGCAGAGCAGTTCTCGATCGCGTTCATTCTAGTGACCCGTTCCCCCCGGCTTGAAAGCCGGGGCCCCTTCGCGAACCTCACGAACGCACGCGTCTTCAGCTTGAAGCCCTTACGGGCTCCTTGCATGGAACCAGCGGCGAATCGCGATTCCGCTGAGGACCTGCGCAAAGGAGCCCGCGGGAGCGGGCTTCAATCGAAACGAGCGATAGGGCCCCGGCTTTTCAAGCGGGGGGGAACGGGAATCCCTTCGGATCGATCCGGGTGAGAAGTGCTCTACCTAGCAAGATCGAGGCAACCCTCACGCGCGCGGCAGCACGAATGGATCTCCTCCGTGCCTCCGTGTCTCCGTGGTGAGCTCTCGTGTCTCGACGGATCGGGACTCTAGACTCTAGACCCTAGACTCTAGACCACTCACGATCACAACACCGACTTGAGCGACCGCAGCACCACGGCAGCGTGACCCGCGCGTGGGCGGGTCGTCGGATCGCGGGCGACCATTTGCGTGAGCAGATCGGCCAACAGGCGGCGGTTCGGATCGGTCACTCCGACCACACCGCGAATACGCTCGGCCAACACGTCGCTGCGGTGGGCGATGAATGCGTAGAAGATCGCGATCTGCTGCGCGCTCAGCGGCGCTCCCGACATGATGCCGTCCGCGATGGTCGCGACGTCGGCCATCGAGACGCGCTCCTGTCCGAAGAGCGGCGGATCGAGCAGCGCGCGTCCGGCGAGCGCCTCGAACAGCACGCATCCGAGCGCGAACACGTCGGAGGGCCAGTCGGCGCCCTTCAACGGACCGCCGAAGCGCTCGGGTGCCATGTACTGCAGCGAGCCTGCGCCCGTACGCCGCGCGGCCGACGAGATGCCGAAGTCCACCAGGACGGGTTTTCCGTCGCGCGTGAGAATGACGTTCGCCGGCTTCACGTCGTGGTGCGTGATTTCGTGGCGATGACAGTGGGCGAGCGCGTCGGCCAGGGCGGCACCGATCGAGGCGACCTCGGCGGCCGGCAGTGCGCCCTTGCGAATGCGTTCGTCGAGCGTGTTTCCCTCGACCCATGACATGACCAGGAATGGAACGCGATACGACTTGGTCGCGCAGGAAATGAACTCGACGACACCGGGGTGCGGCGCCTTGGCCAGTTGGAGCAGCGTGGTTGCTTCGTCGATGAACAAGTCGAGCGAGAGCTGATCACGCCGCAGCGGCAGCTTGAGGACGAACCGAGGCGCCTTCGGATCCTTGGCCGCGACGCGACGCCTCACGAGCAGGCAGCTGCCCATGCCGCCCTTGCCGAGGGTCCGATCGACCACGAAATCGCCTACGAACTCGCCGGCCGCGAGATCGAGCTTGGGAGCGGTCGCCTTGGTGTCTCGCGACTCGCGCCCGAGCGTGGCCACGAGTGCCTGGTGCAGACCCGAGAAGAGCGGTGGAAGCGTGCCGGCGATGGCCTTCTGCGCGTTCTCCACGGGCATCGGCTTGTCGGCCTTCTCGCGGCGGAAGAGCACCGCGATCGCGCCGGCGCGGCGCTTGTCCGACGGCAGCTCGGGCGTGGGCACCGCGAGCACCTCGTGCAACGCGCGGCGGAGCATCGCGGCCTCGTCGAGCGCGCGGATCCACGGCGCCGACACGTCGGGCAACTGGCCGCGCGCGAACATCACCTGGGCGTCGACCGCGACGACCAGCGCCTCGAGCGCGCGCCGAGTCGGCGACGTCGGCCCCGCGAGGGGGGAAATCGCTCGCAGCGTGTCGAGCAGCGCGGCGACGATGCCGCTCGCGTTGCCCGAGCCGGCGCTCGCCTCGTCGATCGCTGCGCGCAGCGCGACCAACGCCGAGAGCGCATTCGAGAGAGCTGTCACGGTCGTCGCGTGCGCGGCGTGACGCACGACCGCCACGTCGGTGCTCGTCGCAGTGGCCACGGCTCGATCGAAAGAGTCGACGTGTGTGAGCGCTGCGACCTCGGCCGCCGTGGCCCACGCGTAGGCGAGCGGTCGCACGAGCGCACCCTCGGGCTCGCCGAGCAGGTGCGGACCGAGAGCACGCAGCAAGCGGTCGGCGTCGCCGGCGATCGCCGATCGCAGCGCGTCAGGCGGCGCTCCCTCGCCGAACGAGCCACGCATCGAAGCGTCGAGGGCGCGTGTCGCCTGGCCGAGCGCGTCGCGCAGCGCGCTGTCCTTTCCGGCCGCGACGGCGTCGATCGATCGGGTTCGCGCCCGTTCGATCGCTTGCACCCATTCGACCCACGACTCACGTCGCTCGCTCGGCGGCTCGTCCGTGGCGACCAAGGCGTCGCGGAGCCACGTGCCGTCGAACAGGATCGCCTCGACCCCGATGGAGTCGACCGTCCCCACGAGGGCAAGCGCGCGACGCGCGGCGACGTGTGCCTGTCGCGCCGACTGAAACGCGGCGTCGCGCAGACTCACGTACGCCTGGAAGAGCTCCTCCTCGACGGCGGTTCGCGGTCCGACGAGCCAACGCAGCTTCTTCGGAGCGCTCTCGCCGACGCGGGGTGCGAGCTCGGTGAGGATCTGCGCGCGATCACGACGATCGATCGCGTGCTCGGCGAGCGCTTGGAGCACCTCGGGCGCCTTGGCGCCGGCGGCGAGGCCGACCGCGAGAGCCCTCCCGGTCGAAGGCGCGAACGACAGCGCCCGGAGGAGCAGCGCCCGAGCGGCCGGCTCGCGCTTGACCAGGTCGGACTGGAGAATGCCTTCGAGCGCGTCGGCGTCGCGATCGAACGCTCTCGCCGCCGCTGCCACCAGAGCGCGGCGACGCAGGTGCGGGGGCGCATCGGTGGCCCGCGCGCGCTGCAACACCTCCCAGGCAATTGGCGCAGCCGGTGACTCGCGGAGACCGAGCGCCCACGCCGCGTGCATCGCGACGAACGGATCGCGATCGCGGAACAACGACGCGAGCACCCGATCGAGCACCGCGCCGCGCCCGCCGTCGAGCAACGCGGGGTCGCGCACGGACGCCTCACTGATGTGGCGGCAGAGCGATGCGAGGCGGAGGCGCGTGCCGAGCGCGAGGCGCTCTGCGTGCATCAAGAGCTCGTCGAAGCGCTCTTCGGTCGCGAACAACGGCTCGAGCACCGCTCGGCGCTGTTCGGCGGAGAGCGCGCCAGACTCGAGCGCGAGGTGGTAGGCGGCGCGCACGGACGCGAGCTGGAACGCCTCGGGCCAGTGCGTCTGCAGCGGGCCGGCGAGCACGCACGCCTCGGCCCAGCCCGAGAGCAATGCCCCGAGCACCTCGCCCTCGAGCTCGACGCGCTCGTCGTCCCGCATGCTTCCGCGTCGAGCGAGTCGCTGCACGATCTCCACGGGCAGAGCGTACCGTCAGGGGCAGGTCCCGGGGAACCGCCCAATCGCAGGCGTTCCCCGCAGGAGCAGACACGCGAGCGCCACCACGTCCGAAGTCCTCGTCGGAAAGACCCGCGCCACGCCGTCGCTCCCCGCCGCAGCCAGCCGCGTGCCGTCGGGCGAGAGCGCGACCGTCGAGCCTGCCCCTTCGATCGTTCCGATGGATTCGGTCCCGGAAAGCAACCGCACGCTCTCCTCGTCGGCCGTCGCGAGGAACCGTCCCGCGGGGTCCCACACGATCGCGCTCGCCCACCCGACGGTGGGAATGCTCCGCTGAGGCTTCAACGTCCGAGCGTCCCACAGGGCGATGCGATCGTCGCTCGCGGTGGTGAGCACTCCGCCGGTCGCGTCGAACGCCACGCCGTTCACCCAGCCCTTGTGTGCGTCGGCGAGGCGCGTGGTCGTCCACTTCTGCGTGTCGATCACCGTCAGGGCGCCTCTCACGTCGCCGACGGCGAGCGTGGCCCCGGTGCGATCGAATGCGAGTGAACGGAGCGCATCGTCGCCGAGCACGAGGTGCTTCTTCGGTGCGTTGGGCGATTTCACGTCCCACACCGTGACGGCGCGATCGTCGCCGGCGACTGCGATCGTGCCGCCATCCGGCGACCACGCGACCGCATTGAGTGCATCGCGCCCACCGCCCGTCAGCGTGGCCAGACGCGCGCCGGTGACGGCGTCCCACACCACGGGCAATCCATCGTCACCCACGGTGACCAGCCGGTCCGGCCCACCCGCGGTGGTCGAGAACGCCACCGCGTTGAGGGGACGCGCAGTGCCGGCCGTGCCGCTGCGCAACACTGCCCGCAGCGCACCGGTCTTGCTGTCCCAGATCCCCGCGGTGTGATCGCGGCTGGTGGTGGCGATCCGCGTGCCGTCCCGGGAGAACGCGAGACCGGTAATCGCCGCGCTGTGACCCACGAGCGTCGGGATCTCGCCGAAGCTCGGCATCGGCGATCCGTGCGGTGCGCCGAACGGCCGCGGACCCACGCGACCGCTCAGCCGCGCGAGGAGATTGGTCTCGGCGACATCCCACAGGCGAGCCGCACGATCGTATCCAGCGGACGCGAGGCGAGTGCCGTCGGGCGAGAACGTGATGGCGACGACTTGATCCTCGTGTCCTCGCAGCACCGCGATGCGCGCGCCGCTCTTCGCGTTCCACAGCCGAACGGTTCCATCCTGGCTCGCGCTCGCGACCTGCTCGCCGGAGGGTGACCACGCGACCGCGAAGACCACTTCACTGTGGCCGAGATCGGGCAGCTCCGTCGTCGAGCCGAGCGTGTGCACGACCTTGCCGGTCGTCGCGTCCACGATCCGCACGAGTCGATCGTCGCTCGCGGTCGCGAGCCATTTGCCGTCGGGCGACCACGCGACATCCTCGACGTCGCCGCCGTGCACCGGCGAGACGATCGCCTCGGCCATGGTCTTGTCGCTCGCGATCACGCGGACCTTGCGGTCCTTGCACGAGGTGGCGAACCGCTTGGGATCCTTGGGGGATGCGACCACCGTGTAGACGTCGGCGCCGTGCTGGAACGTGGCGAGCGCGCCCTTGCTGGCGGGAGAGAACACGCGTGCGGTGCCGTCGCGGCTCGCGGTGTACACCAGTGTCTCGTCCGAGTTGAAGGTTGCCGCGAGCACTCCGCCGTCGTGCGACCAGGTCTGCACGGCGGTGCCTGCGACCCACAGCGTGGCCTGCTTGTCGTCTGCGGCGGTGAGCACCCGGCCGTCGTGCGCGAGGTGGGCTGCGTTCACCACCGTCTGCGGGTCGCTCGTCGTCAGCGTTCCGATGAGCGTGCCGCTCCAGGCGTCCCAGACACGCGCGCTCCCGTCCGCACCCGCCGACACCAGCTTCGAACCGTCGGGGGCAAAGGCGAGCGCGCGCGCCGCGCCGGTGTGTCCGAGCAAGGTCGCGAACAGACGACCGCTCTTGCCGTCCCACAGACGAATCGAGTGATCCCACGACGCGGTGCCGATGCGGGTCCCGTCCGGCGAGAACGCAATCGCACGAATTCCGCGCGAGTGCCCGCGCTGCGGACCGCGCGCCGCAGCCGTGGTCGCGGCGTAGAGACCCTCGGCGAGCTTTGGTGGCAAGGTCGTGCCGCTCGCGAGCCGCGGTGTGACGGCGACCAGCGCGGTGGTCAGAGCCTCGAGCTCGCTCCCGGATTGTCGCGACAACGCCGCCGCTTGTGCGCCGATGGCGGCGAGCGCGGCGTCCTCGGCCTTGAGCTTGGCCGCGTGTTCCGCGCGCTCTGCCGACTTCGTGGCCTCGAGGTTCCGCTGCGCGTCGTCGCGCGCCTTGCGAGCCATCGCCCCCGCGCCCAGTGCCGCGATCGCGAGCACGCCCAACGCGACACCGGCGGCGCGCTCGAGCACGCGCCGTCGTCGGGCAGAGGCGCGGCTCTCGCGAAGGAACTCGCGCTCGGCGCGCGCGAGATCGATTCGACCCGAGGCGAGGAGCTCCTCGGCGCGCCTCAGCTGGCTCGTCCCGTCGCTCCACAGCTCGCCCCGACGTTGAGCCGCCATCCACGCACGCGCCGCCGCGGAGATCTCGCGGCGGAGCACGATGGCCTCGCTCTGCTGACGCACGAGATCGCCCGCGTGCCGCCACGAGGTGAGCAACGCTTCGTGGGCGACCTCGATGGTGTCCGGTCCATCCTCCGCGAATTCACTCCCCAGCACGAGCAGCCTTCGGGCGAGGAACGGCGCGACGATCTCGCGCACGCGTGCTGCCGAGAGCTCGAGCACCTCGGCGAGCCCGGTGACGTGGACCCGTCGCCGCGTGATCGCCGCGTCGTCGCCAACGTGTGCCAGCTGCAAGAGGACGCGATCGAAGAGGGTTCGGTCGTCCACCTCCGCGAGCGCAGCATCGGCCTGTTTTTGCAGCGCGCCCGCGACGCGCCCCGCTGCCTCGTAGCCCTGTCGGGTGAGCCGATCGCCGTACCGACCGCGCTCCTCCCAGAGCGTCGTGAGCACCTGGCTGAGGAGCGCGAGTGCCCCGGGCTCGCGTCCGACGTCGCGCACGATGATCTCTTCGAGGCCCGGTTCGAGCACCACCCGGCGACCGCGGAGCGGCTCGGTGACGATGCGGGCCAGCCGCGCGGGCTCGAGCGCGCCGAGCGCCAACATGCGCTTCTGCACGACGTCGCGGATGCCCTCGTGCGCGAAGAGCTCGCCGAAGAGATCGGCTCGCACGGTGGCCACGACCGACGCATCGGAGCTCGCCCGCGCGAGCACGTCGAGGAACGCGTTGCGCTCGGCCTCGTCGTGGCACTGCGTGACCGCTTCTTCGAGCTGATCGATCGCGAGCACCACCCGGCGACCCTCGGTCGAGAGCCCGCGGAGAAGGTGCACGAGCGCGTCGGGGCGACACTCGCGATCGGGCAACGAGTCGTGGACCGTCTTCGACCACGTGGCCACGCGCGAAGGGTCCGTGCTCCCGAGCGCATCGATCAGCACGCGACGGAGCGTGTCGATCGGGTGGGCGCCGGGTGTGATCACGAGCGCCGACAGCACCGTGCCGTCGCGCACGGCTCGCTCGCGGAGGCGCGGAATGACCCCGGCGCGCATCAGCGAGGACTTCCCCGAGCCCGAGGCCCCGCACAAGACGACGCAGCCATCGCGCGAGAGGCGTGAGAGGGTCTCCTCGATCTCCTCTTCGCGGCCGAAATACAGGGGCGCGTGCGCCTCGTCGTAGGCGAGCAGACCACGCCAGGGCTCGAGTGCGAGCAGCTCCTCGCGAACCAGCGCGGTCTCCTCGCCACCCCCGCTCAAGAGGTCCTTGTATTCGTCGGGCGCGAGGGTGACGCGAAACCCCTCCGCGATGCCGGGCTCGTACTGCAGCGTCGGCGAATGCACCTTCCCCTCGAGCCAGCCGAGGGTCCATCCGTCGGCGCCGGCCGTCGCCGCCGCGAGCGGGTACAGCGGCACGAAGAGCTCGGCGGACGCGACGAGGTAGGGTTGGCCCTTCATCAACGCCTCCCAGACCTCGCGCGAGAGGCTCCGCGACGATCCGAGCGCCGCGGCGCCGTGCATGCTCGCGAGCTCGACGTGCCAGCCGTCGTCGCGCGTGAGGGCATCGATGACCGCGACCTTGCATCCGCCGACCGGCGGCACCGTCTCCCACAATGCGAGCAGGCCTTCGAGCACGATCGGCGCGTTGGTCGCGCGCAGACCTGCCTGCACCTCCCGGTGGGTGCTCTGGACGGCGTTGCGATACGCGGGCATCTGCTGCACGACGTCGAAGACGGTGCGTCCGCCGAGCGAGATGCTCTTGCCGGGGATGGCCTTGATCGCCTCGGCCAGCGCCGCGACCCCCGTGCTCTCGGCGAACGGACGCTGCAGTCCCTCGAGCAGGGGGGCGAGGGCGAGCGCCACCCCCTCCTTGCGCCCAGCGAGGAGCGCGCGTGTCGCACGGATCATCGCGATCCAATGCCCGAACGACGGTCGCGTCATCTGCCCGCGCACCTGATCGAGCTCCGGGGAGCGCAACGAGAGCGCCCTGCACGCAGCCCACAACGTCGACCCGATCACGCGGCACGTCGCCTCGAACGCGATGGTCAATCGCTCGTGACGATGGTCCGCGCTCTGCGCGCGCAACGCGCGGTAGACGAGCCCCTCGAGGGGCAACGGCAGATCGAGCCGGGCGATGCGGAGTCTGAGGTCCTCGTTCACCGAGTCCGAACCTATCACCACCGGGCGGATGTCGATTTCCCGGGATCCGCCGAAGGCGGGACCGGGGTATGTGAATTTTTCGACGACTCTCCGATGGGCCGACAAGTCATCGATCGTGGGGTGGTCAGGGCAGTCCTGGCCGCATCGCCCGGGCGCGAGACGCGCCATCGAAGGACATTTCTCATGAACGCTCGCACCCTCTCGAAGGTCTGGCTGCCGCTCGCCCTCGCACTCGTCGCGCTCCCCACGGTCGCCCACGGCGGCCTCACCCCGTTCAACGACATCCAGAAGAAGTACCTCGAGCGCGAGGGACCGATGTGCAAGCCGACGGGCGCTCTGAAGGAGCTCGTGGCCGGGAAGTACAAGTGTTACGCGCCGGCCGGCGCCGAGAAGTGCGGCGCGAGTCTCGACGCGGCGAAGGGCACGCTCGACCCCTCGTTCATCCCGCTGTTCGCCGATCTGCTGAAGACCGACAAGCCCGGAGAGTTCTCGTACGCCGCGGGTTGTCAGGACCTCACGTCGGCGGACTTCGCGCACCTCCTTGCGATCGGCGCCGGGTCCTACGCGAAGTCGCCGGCGCTCCTCGATGCGCTCCTCGCACTCGCCTCGCCGGCCAACCTCGCGAAGCTGGGTGGCCAGCCGCGTGCCGAGCTCGTCGCCGCCCTCGGCCGCTATGGCGAGCCGTCCAAGGCGAAGATCGTCCCGGCGCTGGCAAACGCGCTCGCCACGCCCGGCAAGCTCCTCGACTTCAAGAAGAACGCTCTCAAGCTCCTCGCGCGCTTCGGCAGCGACGAAGGTGTCACGTATTGCATGGACGTCCTCCAGAAGGACAACGACAAGGACGTCGCCAAGGTCTGCGCCTGGTACCTCGCCGAGCGGAAACATGCGCCGGCGATGAGCGTTTTCGTCAAACGCTACGAGGAGGACAAGCGGTTCTTCGGTCGCGCGATCGGTCTGCTCGGTGGCAAGGACACCAAGGACGCCGTCGCCGTGCTCAAAGAGGACTTCGAGAAGAACGCGGGCTCGGTCACCGCGGTCGGGTCGACGGTCGCCCTCCTCAATCTCGGCGACAAATCCTACGACTACGCCGGCGATCTCGTCGCGATGCTCCGCGGCAAGCGTCCGCTCTCGCTCAAGGACCGCGCGAAGAAGTCCGAGGAGATCAAGGCGAAGAAGAAGGGCGCGGAGGACAAGTGGAAGAAGCGCGAGGAGGAGACCCAGGAGGACATCGCGCGCGCCGCGGCCATCGAGGCGACCTTCCTCACCGACCCGGCCTCCGCCAAGAAGGTCGACGAAGCCCTCAAGGCGACGGCCGCGCAGGCCGACTGGATCAAGGCGTCGGCCGGTGCGTCGAGCGCCCTGGCGCAGCGCGGCGACAAGTCCGCCGTCGCGGCCCTGGTGAAGCTCCTCTCGAGCCCCAAGAAGGAGGCGCGCGACATCGCGCTCCTTTCGTTCGGCGCGAGGTACGACGTCCCCGAGGCCTTCCTGGAGTACGTCGGCCGCAAGGGCGTCGTCGCTGACGCGACGGTCCCGCCAGCGCTCTTCAAGTTCATCGAGGGCGAGGCCAAGGAGGAGACGCGCGTGCAGGCCCTCCTCGCCGTCGGCGCGGTCCGCTCCTTCCTCTGATCAGCGCACCCAGACCTGGTGCAGCGTCGCGAAGGCGCCGCTGCTCGCCCAATCGTCGCACTCCCAGCGAGCATCGAGTGCACCGACCGCCCAGTGCGCCGCGCCCCAGTCGTAGAACGGGAACTCGGTCATCCGAAGATCGAGCGCCGGGTTGAACGGCGTGCCGGGCGTGGAGTCGGTGCTCGCCGGGAGGTTCGCGGTGTGCCCGGTCAATGGCGTGAAGCCCGTCTTCCACATCGCGTCGGTGTTGGTCGCCGACGCGTTGCCCCGCACGTAGCTCACCGCGTTGGCGTCACTCGTCTTGAAGTGGATCTGACGCGTGTGCAAGCTCGTCGAGCAGAAGAACCGCACCGTGCCGAACGGCGCGAGCGAGCGCATCTGCGCGTTGCTCAGGTGCGAGAACCCGGTCGTCGGGCTCGTCGGTGGGGTCCCGGCGACCTTCACCGGATTGGTCCCCGCCGCGTGGTTGTATGCGAGGACGAGCGTCCAGCCACCGCCGTCGGTGACCATGTCGCAGTACCCGTCGGAGGCCGCTCTCACGCCGACGCCATCCGCATCGAGCGTATAGACGCCACTCGGGAGCGCGGGCTTCACGCCGTGCAACTCGCTGCAACTGACCGGCGGCGTGCAGGTGGAATCCGATCGGCAGACCAGCGATCCGGCGCACTCGGCCGAAACCGTGCAGCCCGTCGCCGTGTCGACGACGGACGTGTCGGCCGGCGCGGTGTCGGCAACGGTCGTATCGGCAACGGTCGTATCGACGATTCCGGTGTCGGTTGCGCTCGAGTCGACGACGAGGGTGTCTGCCAACATCGAGTCGACCGCCGCGTCCGGAACCGTCGTGTCCACGACGATCGACCCCGCGTCGAAAGGCGCATCGCCGAGGTCGTCCACGCTGCCGGTTCCGCCCGCATCGATCGAGCAGGCGCCGAGGAAGAGCGCCAGGAGTCCGATGGCTCCAGCGCCAACTCGCATGGACACCGAGTACCCGTACGAGCGGCCCGACACAACGGTCATCGCGCGGATCCGGCGACGCGCCTGGAGCCTGAAGTCGCCCGATTCCAAGTTCGAAGAATTGCCCCCGGACTGAAGTCCGGGGCACCGACTGCAAGACGAAGCCCTCCGGGCTGGCGGGGGATTCGAGCGAGGAAGTGCAGTCCTTCGTT
>Ga0208492_1000950_pt1 | contig 21064 bp, 14 predicted proteins | sample Subbioar_CSW14AB_FD_184820 | JGI IMG/M metagenome (GOLD analysis project Ga0208492, IMG submission 184820) | Serpentinite rock and fluid subsurface biosphere microbial communities from McLaughlin Reserve, California, USA - CR12Mar_CSW14AB (SPAdes) | ecosystem: Environmental > Terrestrial > Deep... | reverse complement strand
TCTGATGCAGTCGCGCACGCGGTCGATGAGCGAGCCGTCGCCGAACTTGAGGTCCGCAATGCAGCGCTGCGCCAGCGCGGCCGCGGGCGGGAGGACCCGACGAAAGTCCTTGGGCAGGCCTCGGACGATCGTGTCGATCTTTTCCTGGAGATGTCCCGGCACGAGCCACACGAAGCGCTCGGGCGAGAGCTGACCCAGCGCCTCGACCGGGATACGCACGGTAACGCCGTCAGCCTCATGCCCCGGCTCGAGCCGGTACACGAGGGGGAGCACGACCGGCCCCGCATCAATCTCATCGGGGAAGGCTTCGCGCGTGGGCATTACCGCGTCGGAGGCGATCATGTCTTCGAGCTTCATGAAGAGCAGGCGCGGGTTCTTCTTGGTCTCCTCGAACCGCCATCGCTCAAACGCCCCCGCGGTCAGGATGTCGTGGGGAACGTGCGAGTCGTAGAAGCGGTAGCGCTGCTCGACGTCGGCCAGGAGCGTGCTGCGGCGGCTGCGGATCTCAAGCTCTCGCACCTGCTGGACCAACGCCTGGTTGTGCGAGTAGAAGGGAGCGCGGGTCTCCAGGTCCCCTTCGACGAGCGCGTGGTGAATGAAGATCTCGCGGCTCGCGACCGGGTCGATGGGCCCGTAGTGGACACGCCGACGTGCGACGAGTTCGAGCCCGTTGATCATCACCCGCTCGTACGCGAGAACACGGCCAGCCTGACGGGACCAGTGCGGCTCGGAGTACGTGCGCTTGACGAGGTGTGCCCCGAGCTCTTCAACCCACTCGGGAAGAATGCCGGCGACCGTGCGGGCGTACAGCTTGGTTGTGCGGACCAGTTCCGCGGCCATCACCCACCTCGGCCCCTGCTTGAAGAGGGCCGAGCCCGGGAAGATGTTGAACCGAACGCCACGGCCGCCGAGGTACTCGCCCGTGTCGGACTTGAAGCCGATGTTGCCGAGGAGTCCCGTGAGCAGGGCGCGGTGGAGGTGGTTGTAACGCGTCTGGATGGCGGGGTCGATGGGCCCGTTCGCGGCGGCGGCTGCGCCGGGGCGCGCCGGCGTGTCATTGGGCCGCCCGTTAGTGTGGAAGCGAGAGCGGCCGGGCTGGCTGTCGCGCGGTGGGGGCGAGCTGTGCCGCGCCGAGTTGGCCGCGGCGCCCTGCCTCGCGCGCGGCTGCGGGCCGGGACCACGCGGGTTGCGTGCCGCCGGTTGATTGCCTGCCTTTGCCGGGCGGGGCTCGGCGTCCTGCATGCCCTGAATCAGCTCGCTCAACTGCCGGTGGATGTCCTCCCACTCGCGCAGCCGCACGTACGACAGGAAGCTCTCCTTGCACCACTTCCGCAGCTTGCTCCCCGAGAGGTGCCGCTTGCGGTCGTGGTACGCGGCCCAAAGCCTGAGAAACCCGCCGAAGTCCGAGCTGGGGTCCTTGAACTCCGCGTGCATCTCGTCCGCGCGGTCCGCCTTCTCCATGGGCCGCTCTCGCGGGTCCTGCACGGAGAGGGCCGACGCGATCACGAGCACTTCATCGAGGGAATCCTCTCGCTTGGCCGCGAGGATCATGCGGCCGATGCGGGGGTCGATCGGCAGTCGGGCAAGATCCCGCCCCAACGGCGTGAGCTCGTGCTTCTCGTTGACTGCACCCAGCTCGTGCAGCGTCTCGTACCCGTCGCGGATCGCGCGTGGATCGGGTGGGTCCAGGAACGGGAAGCGCTCGACATCGCCCAGCCGCAGCGAGGCCATCTGGAGGATCACGCTCGCCAGGTTCGCGCGGACGATCTCGGGGTCCGTGTACTGCGTGCGGGTGTTGAAGTCCTCCTCCGCATACAGGCGCACGCAAACGCCCGAACCGATGCGCCCGCAGCGGCCCTTCCGCTGATCGGCGCTGGCCCGAGAGATCGGCTCGATCTCCAGCCGCTGCACCTTCGTCCGCGGCGAATACCGATTGATCCGCGCGAAGCCCACATCCACGACGTACCGGATGCCCGGCACCGTGAGCGAGGTCTCGGCGACGTTCGTCGACAACACGATGCGCCGCCCCGCGTGCGGCTGGAACACCCTCATCTGCTCGTCGCCCGACAGCTTGGCGTACAGCGGCAGGATGCTGGTGCTCGGCGCACCCGGCACGTGGTGCTTGCTCAACAGCTCCGCTGTCTCGCGGATCTCCCGCTCGCCGCTCAGGAACACCAGAATGTCGCCATCCCCATAGCTCGCGGCCTCATCCACCGCGTGCAGGATCGCCCGCTGCATGTCCTCATCGAGCTCGTCCAGCCGCTCCTCGGCCTGCGGCGGGCGATACAAAACCTCGACCGGGTACGCCCGCCCCGAAACCATGATGATCGGCGCGGGCCCCTTCGGGCTCGCGAAGTGATCCGCAAACCGCTGAGGGTCGATCGTCGCCGACGTCACGATGACCTTGAGGTCCGGACGTCGCGGCAGCAGCGTCTTCAGGTACCCCAGCAGGAAGTCGATGTTGAGGCTGCGCTCGTGCGCCTCGTCGATGATGATCGTGTCGTACTGCTCGAGGTTGCGATCCCCCTGCGTTTCGGCCAGCAGGATGCCGTCGGTCATGAGCTTGATGAACGTGCCGGGGCTGGTCTTATCACCGAAGCGGACCTTGTAACCTACCAGATCGCCCAGCCGCGTCCCGAGTTCCTGGGCGATCCGCTCGCCCACGCTGCGGGCCGCGATCCGCCGCGGCTGCGTGTGCCCGATCATCCCCGTGACGCCCCGCCCCAGTTCCAGGCAGATCTTCGGGATCTGCGTGGTCTTGCCCGAGCCGGTCTCGCCGCACAGAACGATGACCTGATTCTCCGAGATAGCCTTCTTGATCTCGTCCCGCCGCTGCGAGACGGGGAGGTCCTCGGGGTACTCGATCTGCGGGACGCGGGAGCGCCGCTGAGCGAGCCGGGCCTCCGCCTGCGCCAGGTCGGCCGTGAAGGCGAGGAGTTGCGGCGGCTGCTCGCCCTGCGAGGGGACTGGGATCCGGGTGAGGCCGTGCAGACGCGGGGCCAGCCGCCGCCGGTCGGCGGGCATGCAGGCGGCGACACGCTCACCGAGTTCACGGATCAGCGGATGCACGAGGGGGAAGGTTAGACGCGGCAGGATGGAGTCGCGGGCGGGGCGCGGAGGTCAGTTCGGCGGCTGCGAAGCCGCCGTCGGCCCGATGACCAGCTTGACCACTTCCATCTCGTCCGCTCGGCCCTTGACGGGTCCGAACAGCATCATGGACTCGGGAGTTCCCGAGAGGCGCCGGCCGACGTACGCCGACGGCAGGACACGGATCGTCGGCGCCTCAACCCCGGGCTTTCCGAGGCTTGGCACGAAGACCATGCCCTCTGCAGTCGTGCAGTAGAACCCCGGGCGGGCCGAGTCCTGCGAGGGGATGGCCGACATCGAAGCGGGGGCGAGCGGGTCGAACTGGCCATTCTCCAGCCGGTACGCGGCCATCCTTCCCATCCTGGGATGGAAAATCGCGATGGCCGAGTCGGCGGCGATGAAACCGGTGCGGGCGGGGATCACCGGGGGAGCCCCGGCCGTGATCTGGTAGGCCTGAAGGCGGTCGGCCTTGGGCTCGATCACCTTGCTCGAGATGGTCGCGGTCAGGCGGGCGGGGCCGTCAGCGGCGCCGCCTCGGTCCAGGCGGATCGCTTCGAGCTCGATCCCGCTCTTCTCGCTCAGGCGGAGGGCATACACAAGGCTGAGGTCGCTCGTACACAGTGGGAACTCGTACGAGCCGCCGTCCGCGGGCCTGACGGACGGCTGGCCATCCGGGGACTGGAGCACGAGGTCGTTGAAGTTGCTCTCGAGGGCACGCCGCGTGTACAGCAGGTCGCCCCGCGGCGTCAGCGTCGCCGCCGAGTTCACCATGTTCCCTTGCACAAGCCACTGCACGCCGCCCACCCATGAGACGCGCCCGATCCATCGCGAGCCGTCGGGCTGTGGAGCTTCCACGAGGAACCCGCGATCATCACTCGCGCGGCCGAGCACCAGCCCCGCGGGAAGCTCCTGCTCGACGCGCGTCAGCGTGCGATCGCCGACCTGGAACACCGTGATCCCCGTCCGCAGCGGCGGTTGAGCGCCCGGCTCAGCGAGCAGCACTTCCCACGTCGGCGCCTCGCCCTGCTGCACCGCGATAAAGCGGCCGTCGGGCGAGACGAGCGGGAGGGCCTGGCCATCGTTGGTGATCGTGCCGTAGGGAATCACACCGACTTCGATGCGGGAGAGAGTCGTCTTTCCCACGGCCGGCTCTGCGATCGGGCCGCTGGGCAGCTGGACGCTCGCGGCCGGGGCGGACGTCGCTGAGTTTCCCGGACTGCGCGAGGGCGGAGGTGGCGCGGCGACCGGGGTGCTCGCCGTGATACGCCGACCGCGTGGAGACTGGGACGGCTCGGTAACGCAGCCCGCCACCAACGCCGCGCCCAGCAGCGCCGCGCCGAGTGAGGCGGTGGCAGTCCGTCGTGTGCTCATCGCGCCGCGCTCGAAAGTTCCTTCGCCTTCTCCGGCACCGTCGGCTGGTCCAGCGGAGCGCGAGGATTGGGATTGGATGTATCGGCGTCCGGGACCGGCCCGCTCGTGCCCGAATCGCCCGCGGGGCGTGGCCCGCTCTGGAGTTCCGGGGGTGGCGACGAACCCTTGAGCGGCTCTTCCTGACGGAGCTGCGTCTTGATCTGGTCCAGCCGCTCGCGGTACGGCGCATTCAGGGCTTCGCTGTCGTCACCATTCGTGTTCACGACCACGATCGGCGTGATGAACACCAGCAGTTCGGTGTTGCGGACCGACTTTTCTTTGCTGGTGAAGAGCGCGCCCAGCAGCGGGATGTCCCCAAGGATCGGCACCTTGCGCACAATGTCGCTGGACTCGGCCCGCAGGATGCCCGAGATCACGATCGTCTGCTTGTTCTTCACAATCAGCTGCGTCGTCGTCTCGCGCCGGTCCACCACGAAACCGCCGAACAGCGTCTGCCCCGGCACGATCGACGAAAGCTCGAGGTTCACCTTGAGGTCCACATCGCCCTGCACCGTAATCCGCGGCCGGGCCCGCAGCTGGATGCCCACCGCGCGGTAATCGAACGACTGCACCAGGTTGCCCTGCGCATTGGTCTGCGAGTCGGTCACGAACGGGATGTCCTGCCCGTCGAAGAACTCCGCCTCCTGGTTGTCGCTCGTGAAGATCTTGGGCTCGCTCAGGATGCTCACGTCCGTCTTCTGAGCCAGCGCCTGGAGCACCAGGTTCAAGTTCGCGTTCGCGTTCAGCACCGACGTGTCAAACAGCGAGTTGATGAAGTCGTTCTTGGTGCCCTCGGCAGAGGTGCCGATGCCAAACGAGTTATCGCCGTTGGTCGGGTTGATCGCCTGGCTGGACCACCGCAGCCCAAGCGCCGTCGCGTCGTCCCTCGAAATCTCCGCGACAATGGCCGCGATCAGCACCTGGCGGCCGGGCTTATCGAGGAGCGAGACGAGATCGATGATGGACTGGCGGTACTCCGGCGGCGAAACGATCATCAGCGCGTTCTGCCGCCAGATCGGCACGATGCGCAGCTGCCCGATCAGGTTCGACGACGAGCGCCGGTCCGTCGGCGGACGGGACCGCTGCCACCAGAACGCGATGACCTGGCTTCCCGTCGTCTGAGATTCCTGCGAAAAACCGTTCTGGTCCGAGGTGGTCGTCGTGGAGCTCGTCGCGAAGGGGCTGCTGTTGGCCGCGCTCTCGCTCAGCCCGCTCGCGGCCCGCCGAATCGACGCCAGCGTGCCGTCCTGGGCCAGCAACGCGTTGAGCTGCTCCGCGAGGTCCTCCGCCGAGGCGTGCTTGAGCTCGATGATCGCGGGCAACCCCGCGTTCTGCGGCTGATCGATCTGCTGGATCAGGTCATCCAGCACCTTGATGTTGTCGGGCGTCTTCGCGACGACCATCAGCCGGCCCGAGTCCGACATCGGCGTGAACGCAAACTGGCCCATCAGACGCCCCGCCCCCTGGCCGGACATCGGCGCGGCCTGGCCTGCCTGATTACCGCCGAACTGGCCGCCGCCCTGCTGCGCCGGCTGCGCTCCCGTCCGCGACGTCGTGCCCCGCCCGAAGATGCCTTCCAGCTGGGCCGCGACCTTGATGGGGTCGCTGTACTTGAGGTCGTAGATCTTGGGCTTGATCACGTCCATGGGCATCTCGCGGTCCCAGTGCTCATTGATCTGATCGCGGATCTGCGACAAGATCGCCGGGTCCGCGGCCACCGTCACCGAGTTCTGCTGCGTGTTCGCGGTGACGCGGACCTCGCTCGACGCCGCGGCGGGCGCCTGCTCCGCGCCGCCACGCTGCCCCTGGAACTGGAAGTTGGGCCCGCCGCCGCGGTTGCCGCCGCCCTGGTTCTGGTTGTTCCCACGGTTGCGAGCACTGCCGCTGCCGTAGAGCTCCTCGATGTTGTCCTTGATCGTCGTCGCTTCCTGATACTTCAGGTTGAACGTTTCGGTCTGAAGCGCCGCCGCGGGAGGACGGTCAAGCGAGCTGATCTTGGCCTCGATCCGCTGGAGCAGTGCGATGTTGCCCATGATCGCGATCTGGTTGGATTCCTCGTCCACCGTCATCTTCGCGAAGTCGGGCAGCCCGCCCTTGAGCACATCGCCCATCGACTTCGCGGTCGAGCTGCGCAGCCGGTAGACCTTCTCGGCGAAGTTCCCCAGGTCCTTGCGAGCGAGCGTTGACTCATCGGGGCCGATCACCGGCACGTCCTGACGCGTGATCTCCGCGATGTCCCGCAGCGAGATCACGTTCGCGCTCTCAACCACCGCGACGCCGATCTGCTGGAGTGCCTGGAAGACCAGGTCCAGCGCATCCTCGCGCGGGATCGGGCGATCATTCAAGATCGTCACCTTCCGATTCAGCACGTCCTGCTGAGGCATCACGACCTTGCCCGTCGACTCAACAATGAACGGGATGATCTGATCAACCGTGACGTTGCGGAACCCCAGCGCAGTGGGCTCGCCCTCGATGCCCCGCCGCCCCGCGGGCCCCGTTGGCGCCTTGAGCGCCGGGGACCGATCGGCGCGCGACGCCCCCGCCTTTGCGAGCTCCTCGCTCGCCGCGGGCTCCGTCACTTTTTCCGCCGGCTTGGGCTCCTCCACAGGCTGGCGTGCAAACGCGGCCCCTGCGAGCGAAGCCAGCACCGCTGCCGACGTGATGAACATCCTGTTTGTCTCGGCGCGACTCTTCACATGCAACTCCTGTCGAGGGCTTTACTTCGGAGCGGGGGCGTCCGTGCCTGGTTCGGTCGTCGGCTTCTCGGGCGAGGGCGATGTTTCGCCCGCGGCGATCTTCTCACCGCCCGGCTTGGGCGGGTCGGCCGGCTTCTCAACCGGCTTGTCTGCTGGTTTCTCCGCGGGAGATGCCGCAGTCTTCGTGTCTTCTGTCGCCTTTTCCGGCGTGGGCGGCGGCGTTTCCGTCTCGGCCGCCGGAGTGGTCGCGGCCGTAGTCGAAGCCGAACCACTCTCGCCCTTCTTCACCACGATCGCGTCGCGCCCAAAGAGCGGCACGGTGAACTCCACTTTCTTCCAGCGGAGCTTGGCGTCCCACGGCGCGTTCACGGACACAACCTCCGTGTCGTCCTTCTCCGCGTCCCCCACTCGCATCTTGCGGCCGTCGTCAAACCACACCGTGTCCAGCACCATCGCAATGATCTTGGACCCGTCGTAGGACGTCGGCGCGGGCGGCGGCAGCGGCGGACCACTGTCAACAGGCTCCGGCTCAGGCTCCTTCTGTGCCACACGCCCCGGCCGAAGCAGCATCGAACGCCCGTTGATCTGGGCGAGGTACTTCTCAATCGTCTTGTCATCGCCCTTGCGCCCAACCTGACCCGAAGCGTCCACCTCCGGCGCGGTCGTCATCGCCCCGCGGGTGAACGTGACCAGCGATGTGCCGAGCACCACCAGAGCCACGGCGCCGGCAACGGTCGCGAGCGCCCCCACCGGCCCGAGGGTCGTGTACGCAGCCCTGAATCCCTGCAAGCCGCTCATCGTTACCCCTTCTTCGCCGTGATCCACGCCTCTGCGGTGATCGTCGCGTGAACCAGCCGCTCAGATTCCTTGCCCTCGATCGTCCGGATGCTCACGCGGGAGACCGTCGCGACGACCGGCGTGCGTTCCAGCGCGGCCACCACCGCCGCGACATCCTCGGGCGTCGCCTCAAAGTCGATATCGCGCACTACCCGCATCACGCGGGTGTCGTTGCCCAGCTTGGACGCGAGCACGCCCTGGCTCAGTGACACACTCTTCGTGCTGCTCTTGGCCCCGGACACCTTCGCGTTGATCAGGATCTTGTCGACGGCGCTGTTGAACTGGAGCGTGCGCGTCGACTCGTCGCCCGGGAACTCGACATCGCCGTGGTTCCGGATGCCCCGCTCAAGCGTCTGAACCGTCAACGCCGCCTTCTTAGTCCCACCCTCGTTGGTGAAAGCCTTGACCGTGGCCTCGTGCTGATCGGCGAGGTTCGACGCCTCATTGATCTTCTCGATCGACCGCTCGACCACGCCGAAGTAGACCAGCACCAGGCCAAGCCCGAAAAGGGCCCACTTGAGCGCCCGTGGCATCGCGTTGAATGCGGCCGCGTACTTGCCCATTACTTGCTCCCTCCGCTGGCTGGCGGAGTTGCGGGCGCCGGCGCAGCGGGAGCCGCCCCCGCTGCGGCAGGGGGCGCCGCGGCTGCCGCAGCCGGTGCATTCTTCATCTTGTCCATCTGCGCCCGAACCTTGTCGATCTCGTCATTCAGCCGCTGCTTGGTGGCACTATCGAGCTTGGAGTTGACCTGCACGAACCGCTTGCGCGTGGACCATTCCGTCATGGACACCTTGAAGTCCATCTTCGCGATGTCCGCGTCCGTCAGCGGGGGCGGGACTGAGGTAGAGGCCGTGCTCGTGGTCGCGGGGCGGCGTGACTCGGTCTCCGTCCGGGACGTGCTCTCACCACCACTTGCACGATCACCACGGCGTTCGCCCCGCTCGCGACGTGACGAACCGCCCTCGCTCTTCTCAGGCGCTGCTGCAACTGTGTTCGACGCACCCGCACCGTACAGCCGCTCCGCCAGCGGTGACGCGGCGTAGTCGTTCTTCTCCGTCAGCTTCACCACGGCCTGCACATTCTCAGTGACCTTGGCCGTCATATCGAACTCGTACCCCGACCCCTTCGCGGCCTGACGCCCGATGCTCACGTTCCCGAACACGCGAGTGCTGGTCAAGTTGGCCTGGAAGTCGGTCAGGTCCTCGGGCGAGTCCGCGACACCCTTGATGCTGATCCCCTGGCCCACGTTAATGTTGATCTGACTGATCACAATGCCCTTCGGCGCGGCCGTGGAGATGTCCGCCATCAGCTTGGTCATGGGCCAGCGGCTCTTGTCCAACTGCTCGAACATCGCGGCCTTCTTCTCCGCGCCTTCGCGCCCCACATTCAGCTCGCGCAGCTTGTCCGCGCGAGGCTTGAGCACCGCCGAGCGGGCAAACGCAAGGCCCCACGGAGCCAGCAGCATCAACGCGAGCGAGGCCGCGATGACAGCCCAGGCATTCCGCGGCCGCGCAATCCACTGAGTCCCCGCCTCGATCGGGCTGAGCATCTGCCGCGGCGCCTCGGCATGAAGCCCCGCCAGTGAGCGGACAGACGCGAGGTCCGACCCTGCAATCAGAACAGCGCCAACCGCCAAGCCAAACTCATCCAGCCAACCCTGATCGTCCCGAACACCCGACACCCGGGCCCGCAGCCCCGATACCGAGCCCGGCTCGAGCAACAGCCGGCGCGAGGATGTCGCGCGGGCCCCGTTGTTGAATGCCCCCGCAGAAGTCGCGGCCACACCTGCAATCTGCGCCGTTTCCTCAACCGCCTGCGCGACCTGCCCGCCCCACTCCTCACCGCTGCCGGGCTCCTCCACCGTCACTCGTGCAATGGTCTTTTCAGGCCCCGGCACCAGCAGGCAGATCACACCCTCCGAAGACTCGCAGTACACCGCCGCGCGACCCGTCTCGCCGCGCAACATCGAGAGACACGCAATCGGGGAGACCCACACCTCCGGGACCATCGTGAGGGGCGAGGGCGGTTTGGAAGCCTGCATCCACCCAGTCAACAGCCCAGTGCGCACGTCGGCATTCGAGGCCGCGGGAAGAACGCCCGCCGCCCTTCGATACGACGGCAGATTCGACGGCAGCTCCGCCTCCGCCATCAGCCCGACCGCGCCCGCAAGCCCCGCATCATCCCCATCGGGCACCTGCACGCACCGCGCAATCGACTCCCGCCCCGGCGCGATCCGCACCACCTGCTTGACCTCATGCTCCTCGAACACCGGCGTCAGCACGGCACTCTCGAGCCCCTGGAGCGTCCGAGACTCAACAACCTCCCACCGATCGCGGAACCGCGCGATCAGCAGCCGCTGCCGACCCTCCTGCGTGTGAACCACAGCGATCGCGCCGCCGCCACTCCGCCCGTTGCCGCGGGGGCCCGTCCGGGATTTCGTCACTTGGCTCATCGGACACGCACCTCTTTGATCACCACAGGGACTGTTGAACGGTCCAGCGTCGCCGTGATTTCAACTTCCAGTCCGGTTCGGCTGTCCCGCCCCCGGCTGGTGACAACGTACACGTTTGACCGCACCGTCAACAACTCGTACAGCGTGGCCAGCTGCCGCCGGTTCATGCCCGGGATCGTCAGGAGGTCCACGATCGACGTGAACCCGTCCACCCGCCCCGACCGCTCCGAGATGATCGCATCCGCCATCTCGTCCCCGATCTCAGGGATGAACCGCATCACCTCCGCCGGGCACGTGTTGATGTTCAGCTTACCGGGAATGACCGTCGTCGCCTCGGCTGCGGCGATCTCGCACTCATCCAGCAATAGCCCCAGCTGCTCGTCGGTCAGAGCCTCAACTCGCGGCGGCTGCTGCCCCGGCTGGGCGCCCAAGCTCCGCAGGCTGCGGCTGATGAAGTCGGTCATCTTCGCTTCGTCGGTGTTCGCGACGTAATCCACGATGATCTTCGCCTGATCCCCCGTGACCGTCGTCCTCGTCACGATGTCCGACTCGCTCGCGACCTTGAGGTCGAGCCGGGGCTCGCCCGAAACTCCCAGCCCACCGTCGATGCTCGCCACAGTCATGATCCCCGCCCAGCCCATATCGAGGATGCCATCGGCGTTGTCCGGTGGCCAGGTCGCCTCGCCGTCGTTCTCGTTGGGATCCAGCAGGCCGTTGAGGTTCCAGTCCTCGCCTCGCATATCCCGCTGATCGACACCCGCAACCAGCTCGAGCTCCATGATGGACTGCATGGGGCCGTTGCGGGCGATGTAGCTGTACGGCAGGCTCATGTAGTACGGCGACTCGGCGCCCAGCGCGTTGGGTTCATCATCGCCGTCAATCCAATCAAGGATGGAATCGGCGATGTCTTCTGTCATGAACGGCTCGATCTCCAGGAACTGATCGCGCGTCATCCGGTTGATGTTCAGCTTCGCGTGCGCATCCGCCGGCCCCGGGACCTCCTTGTTCCCATCCGTCGTCGCGATCCGGTAGCTCGCACTGATCAACACGCCATCCGAGATCTCCACCATGTCGTCCAGCAGTTTGAATGCATCCCCGGGCTCCGGGTTCTCTGTCGCGTACTCAAGCCTCGCGAGTGTGGCCTCTACGCCCGCCCGCGCTGCCCACGTCGCCCGCACCCGCGCAAGACTCTCCCGCCCCGCCGCGGCCTGCGAAAACGCCGATGACTGGATCATCGAGATGATCACGGCCGCGACAATGATGATCCCAAAAACCATCACGGTCGCAAACCCACGGCGTTCACGCTGACCCAGGCGACGCATCATCGCGCACCCCCGCCCGTGCTCGCTCCGCCCGTGGACGATCCGCTGCCCCCGCTTGCACCCTCTTCACCCGACTCGTCCTCACCCTCAACCGGCGCGGGCGGCGGCACCGGCACGCGGTCAAACGCCACCAGTCGGATGGCCGTCGCGGAAGTGCGGCCATCATCGGCCATCGCCGTCACCAGAATCTTTACCGCGTGCGGCAGCCCATCTGAATCCGAGTCCCACTGTTCGATCCACTCCCCGCTCTGGTCCGTCGCGAGAAAGCTGAGCGCCGAAACGTTGCCCGCGATGGGCGTCGCGATGCCGCCGCCATCGATGTAATCATCGTGCCCGATATCAACGCGCCGCCACAGCGATTCCTTCCCATCCAGCGTCGGCTCGATTCGGTACTGCACCTCGTACTCGCTCCCCTCGGCCTCTCCATCCGTACCCCGAAGGGGCCGCATGGACGACTTGAGCGCGAGCAGCTCATCACGCTCCGCCCCGGGCCCGCCGCCGTTGGTGATCCGAACACACTGCTGGATCGGATCGCTCCGCCGCAGCGCCGTCATCAGGTCCAGCGCAATCCGCGCCGCGGCCGTGTCCGCCCGCTGGAATGCCTGCTGGTGCGCCCGCGAGTGATTACGGGCCCGGTACATCTGCGAGATCGCCGCGGCGGTGCCGGACGCAACCAGCACCCCGACCAACGCGGCCACAATCAGCTCCACCACCGTGAAGCCCCGCCGCGCCCTGGATGTCCTCCCGACACCTGCCACAAAAGCTCCTCAATAACCCCGCAGCGCCGGCTGCTCCGGACGCCGATCCGGGTCCGGCTCGTCGCCCAGCCGCGCCGACATCATCGTCTCCACAGTCTCAGACCGCGTGACCCCGCCATCAACCCATGACACCACACACACGACCCGGTACGCGTCCCCGCCCTCGCCCTCCGAAAAGTCCAAGCGATACTGGTAGTTCGAGTACGGCTCCTCGCACGCCCCCTCAACCTGATACCGCGACTGGTAGTCGTCCGGCCCGCGCGACAGCACCTGGTTGAGCTGCGCATCCAGCAGCATCGCCGCGATCTGGAGCTGCTGCCCCTGCTTCTGCAAGCTCAGCGCCCGCCCCGTCAGGCTGATCAGCACCGACAGCGACACCCCCAGCAGAATCGTCGCGACCAGCACATCCACCAGCACGACACCTCGGCGTTGACGGAGCCTCACCATGCGGCGCTCCCCGCGCCCGCGGCGTCCAGGTCAATCGACTGATCCAGCAGCCCGCTGTACTCTGCCTGACTCACCACCGCCTGCGCCGCGCCGGAGGGCAGCTCCACCCGCCACCGTTCTCGGTTCCCCAGATCACTCAGCACGATCGCCAGCCCCGGCCGACGCACACCCGGCAGAAACTCAAAGCTCCACAGCCCGGGGTCCATCGCGCCGCCGTCCGCCTCGACCGCCTGCACCACCGATTCGCCCAGGTCAATCGGCGGCGCAAGCCGATCCTCCTGCCACACCGCCACCGACGAATCGGCCGCGTCCGGCACGAGCATCCGCAGGGAAATCGTGTGCAACTCCTTGTTGTACGTCACCACCGACTGCTGGCTGGTCAACGACTCGCGCCGCGCGGCCGTCGCCAAAAGGTCCGACAGCGCCTCCGCCGTCGCCCGCACTCGCCGCCCCGCCATCCCACCAATCCGCGGGATCGTCACCGCCGCCAGCACCCCCATGATTACAACGACAACGATCACCTCGATAATGGTGAACGCCCTCGCAGAGGATGTGGTCCTGGTCTTCATCAACGCTCACAACCCTCGATCATCGCTTGCCGGCGATCACGTCCTCGTTCTCGCCGTCGCCGCCCTTCTGCCCATCCTTGCCATAGCTGACGATGTCGAAGTCCACGTTGACATTGCCCGGGATGTCGAGCACGAAAAGGTTCCCCCACGGGTCCTTCAGCGCATCCGCGTTATCCACGTACGGGCTCCACGCGCTCTCCTCGACGTTCGGAGGCCGCTCCCACAGGATCATGATCGACGAGCCCGCCTCCGGCATACCGTGGTCGTTCGCGAACAGCTTCATCGCGGTAGACAGCGCCGTCGCATTGCTCTGCGCCACCGCCCGCTTGCTCTGCCCCACGCGCCCCAGCAGCCGCGGCGCAATCACCGCCGCGATCACGCCCAGGATCACCACGATGACGATCACTTCGATGATCGTGAAACCCCGCCGCGTATTCCTCAGTCTCCGCTTCATATCGCAATCCCTTCTGAAAGATCCCCGCCGGAAGCCCCGTGGGGTCTACCTGAAACTCGGAGTCATTCTCACATCGCCGAGACGCTGTTCTGGAACTCCAGCAGCGCCAGCATGATCGCAAGCACCACAAACCCCACCACGCCCGCCAGCATCACCACCAGCACCGGCGGCAGCACCGTCGTGAAAAGCTTGATGCTCATCTCCGTGCGGTCCTCAAACGCGTTCGCCGCCTGCCCCAGCAGCTCGTCCAGCTTGCCCGACCGCTCGCCCAGGTTCACGATCTGCACCAGCATGGGCGGGAAGTAGCTGCTCCGCTCCATCGTTTCCGCGATCGTCTTGCCCGCTGCGACCTTCTCGATCACCTCTTCGATGACCTCTTCCATGGCCTTGTTACCGAGGGTCCCCTTGGTCACGCGCAGCGCCATGATCACCGGGATCCCCGCTGCCGTCAGCGTCCCCAGCGTCCGCGTAAACCGCGCGACCGCGACGTCCCGCAGCAGCCGTCCCAGCACCGGCACGCCCAGCAGCCTGCGATCAATATTCAGCCGCCCCTCCGGCGTGCTGTAGTACTTCGCGATCGACCACACCACCAGCACGATCACCGGGATGATCGCCCACCAGTACCCCGCGAAGAAGTCCGCCGTGCCCTGCACCACCTTGGTGGGCCACGGCAGGTTCGCCGAGTTGCCCGCGAACTGCTTCAGCAGGTTGGGCACAATCACCGTCACCACCACGATGATCGCCCCCACCACCAGCACGCACAGGATCATCGGGTACAGCGTCGCGCTCAGCAGCGACCGCCGCAGCTTCACATCCTTATCCAACAGGTCCGCCGCCTGCTTGAGCACCTCAGCCATCCGCCCCGAGATGTCCCCCGCCCGCGTCATATTGATCGTGAGGTCACCAAACGGCGCGCCCCAGCTCGCCATCGCGTCCGCCAGGCTCTTGCCGTGCTCCACCTGCCCGATCACGTAGTCCAGCATCGCCTTCTGCTTGGGCGACCGCCCCTGCTTCGCGATCGTCCGCAGCGACTGCACCAGCGGCAGCCCCGCCTGCAGCGCCGTCGCGAGTTCCCGGATCAGGTTCGCCATGTCCGCCAACGACATGAACCGCCCGCCCTGCCCCGGCCCGATCGCCGCCGCCGAGCCCACCGCCCGCTCCCGCGGCAGCTTCGCCTGCCCATTCGTCACAACCTCGATCGACGTCGGAGTCTCCCCGCGCCGCATCAACTCCCGCACCGCCGATGCGCGGTCAATCGCCTCGATCGTCGGGGCGGCACGCCCATTCGCCGACCCGTTCTGGGAGATGATGCGGTACGCAAACGTCGGCATCAGGCAACCGCCCCGCCGACGCTCTCGTCGGCGTCCTGCGTGGCGCGGAGCACTTCCTCAATCGTCGTCGTGCCCAGCCCGGCCTTCAGCATGCCGTCACGCCGCATCGTGATGAACCCGGGGGGCAGCGCCGCCCCCATCTCCACCGCGCCAGCCTTCTTCGCGATCGCCTGCCGCATCCGCGTGTTGGTCAGGATCACCTCATAGAACCCCAGCCGACTCCGCATTCCCATCCCGTTGCACTTCTCGCACCCAACGCCGCGGTAGCACATCCCGCCCTGGAAGAAGTTCATCTCCACGTCCGCGAGGCGGTGCTTCACCTCCTCGGGCACCGGCATCGGCACCTTGCACGCCTGGCACACGCGCCGCCCCAGCCGCTGCGCCAGGATCCCTTCCAGCACGCTGCTCAGCAGGAATGGCTCGACCCCCATGTCCAGCAGCCGCCCCGCCGCGCTCACCGCGTTATTCGTGTGCAGCGTGGAGAACACCAGGTGACCCGTGAGCGCCGCCCGCACCGCGATCTCCGCCGTCTCGCCGTCACGGATCTCGCCCACCATGATCACGTCCGGGTCCTGCCGCAGGATGCTGCGGAGCCCGTTCGCAAAGTCCAGCCCGCGCTTGGGGTTCACCGGGATCTGGTTGACTCCAGCCAACTCGTATTCGACCGGGTCTTCGATCGTGATGATCTTCAGCGTCGGGTCATACAGCTTGCTCAACGCCGCGTACAGCGTCGTTGTCTTGCCCGAACCCGTCGGCCCGGTCACGAGCACCATGCCGTGCGGCAGATCGATCAACTTCTGCATCGCGTTGCGGTCCGGCTCCCGCATGCCCAGCGCCACCAGGTCCAGGTTGATCGCCTCCTTGTCCAGGATGCGCATCACCACGCTCTCGCCGTAGAGCGTCGGCACCGTGCTCACGCGGATATCAATCTTCCGACCCTCAAACCGCAGCGAGATGTGGCCGTCCTGCGGCGCATACCGCTCGGCGATGTTCATCCCCGCCATGATCTTGATGCGGCTCGTGATCGCCGGCTGGAGCTGCTTCGGAGGCGGGTCTCGCTCCACCAGCACCCCGTCGACGCGGTACTTGACCGCCAACTTCTTCTCGAAGGGCTCCACATGCACGTCGCTGGCCCGCTCCCGGATCGCCTCCAGGATGATCAGGTTCACAAGGTTGATGAGCGACGGCTGCTCGGCCATCCGGTGCAGGTCGTCCGCCTCGATCGCCTCCAAGTTCGTGACGAGGTCGTCTTCCTCCGCCTGCGCCCCGCCCAGCCGCGCTCCCATCTGCGCCGCCGTGATGCCGTGAACCTCCCGCATCAGCTCCGTGAACGCCTCTTGCGTGATGCCCACCCGCTTCACGGGCTTGCCCGCGCAGATCGACACCTCGTCGGACGCGATCAGATCGGCCGGGTCCATCATCGCGACCAGCAGCCGCCCATTCTCAAACGCGTACGGGATCGCCCGCAGCCGCACCGCCTGATCACCGGGCAGCAGCGCCGTCGCCTGCCCATCCACATCCGGCTTCTGCTGGAGCACCAATGCCCCGGGCGGCCCCGCCGGCGCAGGCGCCCCCGCCGCGGCGCTGCCGTTGGTCGAAGGCGTGATCGGGCTGGTCTGCATGGCCGTCATTCGTCCTGAACTTTCCTGCGCCTTGGCATCCTGGGGCGTGGTCATGCGAAGGTCGCAAACTTACTGGCCCGGTTCATCGTCATCCGAGGGCGGCTGGAAGTCCGCCCACGGGTTGTTGTTCTCGCGGGGCGCCGCGGGAAGCTTCGCCCTCTGCTCCTCCGTCAACAAATCCTCGAGCTTCTTCTTTGCGTCCGCCTCCAGCGTCTTGCGTGCCAGACGTGCCTCGTTCACCGGCTTGTTCAGTTCGCTGACATCCTTCTGCATCGACGCCATGAACACCGCCATGGTGCCCCCGCCCTTGTCTTCCCGCTCTTCCAGCGCCTTCGCCCACCGCTCATTCACGCCGACTGCATCCCGGAGCAGATTCGCCCGAATGGTCCCAATCTCCGCCTTTTTCGCCGCATCCAAACCCGGCAGCTTCTCCGCCTCGTCCATCATCTTGAGGACGTGCATCGGCTTGTACACCCGCGGGTACGCCCGCATCTTGAACTCATCCTCGAACCGCTTCCGCGATGCGTCATCCAGCAGCGGCGCCAGCTTGCGGGCGTACTCCTTGTTCGTCTCCCGCATTCCCTTCGCCGTCTCGTACGGCGCCTTCACGATCGTCACCCAGCGGTTCATGTCCATCATGTCCGCGTCAGGGTCAAATGACTTCTCTGCCATCTCCTTCTCGATGATGGCCATCGCCTGCGTGTGCTTGTCCATGTCCACTTCGTACCGGTCCAGCATCGAAGCCAGTTCGTCCTTGTCCAGGGGCGTCGCCTTCACGCGCTCCACCACCCGCACCATGTCCACATTCGCCCCGCTCACAAACGGCTGCCGCATGTGCTTCTCGCGACGCCGGCTCCGCTCCACCTTCGGCCAGTTGGCCAGCTGCTTCTCGGTCAGGACCACCTTCAGGTCCGACACGAACGCGTTCTCCAGCGCTTCGGACTTCTCCATGAAGCTCTTGACGTTTTTCATCATCTCCCGCTGCATGCCCCGCATATCCGCGGTGTCCGCCATCTTCTCCTGGGCTGCGGCCATATCCGCCCGAACCTTCTCCCGCGCCCCTTCAAAATCCTTCTTGTACCCCTCGTACAGATTGAGGGCCGCTTCCTTCTGCTCCTTGTCGAGCCCAAGGATCTTCGTGTACGTGTCGATGCTGCGGCGGGTGATGGTTGGGGACATCCCTTCCATCCCCATCCCCATCTGCGCCTGTGCCGGCGCCGCCGTCAAAACGACCGAAACCGCCACCGCAAGGACAGCGACACACCGGACCAGTTTGGCAAGAGAAGCGCGGATCATCGTGATACTCCCAGTGGACCAAGCCGACGGCTCGACCGGGAGTATAAACGAACTCCCACAAGCCTTGTTACAGGCATCAAACACCCGTCCGACGTTCCCTGAACCCCGGTTCTCATCCGGCACCCCGGTCCTTGGCCCACCGATTGTCTTCGGAAATCGTCTTCTCCTTTTCTGACACCGCCGCCCCCGATCCGTCCGAAGCCCGCCCGAACATCCCCGTCCACGCGGACGCTGCTTCGACCCCGGTGGACAAGGGATTCAGCTCTCACCTCGTGCTCCGGATCATCACGGCCTCACCCATCATCTCAATTCCCTCATCCGCCTCGCCGGGCTGCGGCTTAATGGCCGTCTGCTGCCCCTCGTTCAGCGTCTCCTTAATGATCTTCCGCGCCTTGTCATCCACGTCCCGCCGGGCCTTCCGCGCATCCTTCACCCCCTGCGCCTCATCCCCCATGCGAATGACCATGCCGCCCCCGCCCGCTCCGGTCACGACGCCGCTGTTCTTGTCGTCCTTCTCGGTCGCCTCGATCGCGGCCGCCCACGCCTCGTTCACCGGCCGCGCGTCCCGCTCATAGCTCGCCTTCAGGCTCGACAGCGTCTCCCGCTGCTGGCTCGTGAGGTCGTTGAGCGCCAGCGCCTTGTCCAGATCGCGCGTGATCGGCGACCGCCGATATACCTGCGGGAACGTCGCCTGCCGAACCGCCTGCCTGAACGCCGGGCGCTTCTCCTCCGGCAGCGCCCCCTCGATCCGCTTGGCGAACCGCTCGTTCACGCCCTTGATCTTCAGCCCCGCCTCGCGCGATTCTGCCATCGACTTCCGCATCGCGTCCATATCCGGCGCCTCGCCGGGCTTGAACGTCGCCGCGTCAGCCTGAACCCGCTGCCGGTTCTTGATCTGGCCGTCCATCTCGGTCTCGTACTCGTCCAACACGGCCGCGATCGGCGTCATCGCCTCGCCCCCGAGCTTCAGGTTGTGGACGATCTCGACAAGGTCCATCGCCTCCCCCGAGACGCTCCCCCGCCGCAGTTCAACCTCCCGCCGCCGCATCCGCTCGACCTTCCCCCACTTCCCCTCCTGCGCCGCCCCCGTACACAGCGCCTTGAGGTCATCCATCAGGCTCTTCTCGAGCTTGACCTCCTTCTCGCGGTACTCCTTATTGATGACCGGAAACTTCTCCATGAAGATCGAGTGGTCCCCCGAGTCCTGCGCCGACCGGTTCACATCCTCCATGGCGCTGGACTTCGCCTTCGCGACGTCCTTCATCGACGCCTGGTACCCCTCGTGGACCACCAGCGCCGTTTCCTTCTGCTCGTCAGAGAACCCCAGCACCTCCGCATACCGCTCCACGCTCTTCTTGGAAATCGCCCCCCCGCCCCCCATCGGTCCATCCGTCATGTTCATGACGATCCGCGTGGGCTGCTGCCCCACCGCAGGGGCCGCGACGCCCGCCAACCCAGCCACCAGAACCAGACCCAGCACCGCACGATTGTTGTTCTTCGACATGGAGCTTCTCCCTATTGAGCGGGCGCGCACCACAGCGCCCCCGCTGCCACAGGAAGATGCCGGAGCCCCAGGTTTCCGTCGGGTCATGCCCAAGGGGGTGCCCTCACACATGGCCATCACCAATACCCTGACACCGCGGCGAAGCCCACAGCGGCGCACCCCTACGCCGCCGGGGCCTCCCGCTCGATCAGTTCTCCTGAAGGTCCCGGCCCTGGCGGCGCTCACCCCGCCCACCCTCGGGCTTGGGCAGCTTCTCCGCCTGCGCGGGCGTCAAAATCTTCTTGAGCGACTCCACCGTCGCACGGTCCAGGTCCCGCCGCTCACGGCGCACCTTGCCCGCCGGCGAATCGTCATCCCGCCCACGCCCGCCCATCATGTTCGCGAGGTTGAAGTTCATCTCCCCCTCCTCGATCGCCGCGGCCAGCCGATCATTCATCGGGTTCACCGTCTTCTCGTGGCTCGCCCGCAGCGCGTTCAACCCCTCAACCTGCTCCGGCGTCAGGTCCTTGAGCTTCGCCGCGGCGTCCAGCGCCTCGTTCGCCTGCGTCGGGCGGTACACATCCGGGAAGCTCGCCCGCTTGAACGCCATGCTGAACCCCGACTTATCCGCCTCCGGCAGCGCGCTCTCGATCTGTTTCGCGTACTTGCGGTTCACATCCCGCACCTTGATATCCAGCAGCCGCCCCTCCTCGATCAGCTTCTGAATCCCCTCAAAGTCCCCCTCCTGCCGCATCTCCCCCATCTTCGCCATCTGCTTCTCTTGCCACTCGTTCCGCTTGATGATTTCGCGGTCAAACTCCAGCTCATACTCGCTCAGCACCGGCGCCGCAGTCTTCTGCCCCTCCGCCGACACGCTGTTCTCGCTCACCAGCGCGAAGAGGTCCACCCGCTCCCCGCTGATGAACCCGCGCCGAACCCCCGCCTCACGCCGCTGCATCCGCTCCACCGCCGGCCACTTCTCGACCTGCTCGGGAGTCAGGATCGCCTTCACATCACTCGTGAACGCCTCGTCCTGCTTCTTGCGATCCTCCCGCACCTTCCGCATCCCCGTCTGCATCTTCTGCATCAGCCCCTCGCGGTCCTCCGACTCCCGCATCTCCTCCCGCAGCTTCTGCATCTCATCCCGCGCCTTGTCCCCCGACGCCCGCGCCTCCTCCGCGTACCCATCGTGCAGCACCTTGATCGCCGCCTTCTGGTCCGCCGTCAGGTTCAGCATCTTCACGTACTTCTCAACCTGCCGCGTCGTCACGGCCGGGCCCATCATGTCCCCCATGAACCC
>Ga0208492_1000949_pt1 | contig 21096 bp, 17 predicted proteins | sample Subbioar_CSW14AB_FD_184820 | JGI IMG/M metagenome (GOLD analysis project Ga0208492, IMG submission 184820) | Serpentinite rock and fluid subsurface biosphere microbial communities from McLaughlin Reserve, California, USA - CR12Mar_CSW14AB (SPAdes) | ecosystem: Environmental > Terrestrial > Deep... | reverse complement strand
CCTTGTTGGGGGCGGCCTTCCGTTACGCGACCCATCCGCAGCTTTCGTTGGTGGGCCGTGTGGGCCTCTCGTTCCTCAAGACCAAGGGGGCTTCGAACTCTGTGGCCGAGAACACGTCGGCGTCTGACGATTCCGTCAAACCGTATTTGGGTCTGGGTGTCGAGTTCGCCGTGAACAAAAACCTGCGCATCACGGCAGACGCCGACTTCACCACGGTTGAACTCAATGGTTCATCCGGTTCGGTGCGCCTGTTGGGCATGGGTCTGCAGTACGGCTTCTGACCTGCTGACTTGCACAGCCAGTGCATGAGCGGCCCTCCTCGGAGGGCCGTTTTTCATCAAGGGCGCCAATCTGACGGCGCTCACAGCGTGGCTGCCAACCTCGCCGCCTGATCGATCGCCTTCTTGGCATCGAGCTCACCCGCCTCGAACGCCCCGCCAATGAGGTGCACCGAACGCCCTTGCGCTTTGAGCGCATCGGCCAGCTCGCGCAGCGGCACCTGGCCCGCGCACAGCACCACGTTGTCGCAGGCGATCCAGGTCGGGTTTTCGCGCTTGTCGCCAAAGCTCACGAGCAGACCCTCGTCACCGATGCGCTCGTAGTTCACGCCGCCGATCATCTCGACGTCCTTCATCTTGAGCGAGGCGCGGTGGATCCAGCCCGTGGTCTTGCCCAGGCCGTTGCCCAGCTTGCCCTTCTTGCGTTGCAGCAGCACCACCTCGCGTGCAGCGGGCAGGGGCTTGGGGCCTTCGGGGCGCAAGCCACCGGGTGAGGCCGACGGGTCGGTCACGCCCCACTCCTGCATCCACGCCACCAGGTCGAGCGCGGGCGACTTGTGCTCGTGGTCGTGCACCAGGTACTCGGCCACGTCGAAGCCGATGCCGCCCGCGCCGATCACGGCCACCTTGCGGCCCACCGGCTTCTTGTGGCGCAGCACGTCGATGTAGCTCAGCACCTTGGGGTGGTCCTGGCCGGGGATCTTCGGGTCGCGCGGGGTCACGCCGGTGGCGACGATGACCTCGTCGAAGCCGTTCAGCGCGGCGGCGTCAACGCGCGTGTTGAGCTTGAGCTGCACGCCCGTGACCTCGATGCGCTTGCGAAAGTGCCGCAGCATCTCGTCGAACTCTTCCTTGCCGGGCACCTGGCGTGCCATGTTGAGCTGCCCGCCCACCTCGGCTGAAGCGTCGAACAGCTCGACGTGGTGGCCGCGCTCGGCCAGGTGCGTGGCCGCGGTGATGCCGGCCGGGCCCGCGCCGACCACGGCGATGCGCTTTTTTTGCACCGTGGGCAGGAAGTTCAGCGTCGTCTCGTTGCAGGCGCGCGGGTTGACCAGGCAGCTCGACAACTGATTCTTGAAGACGTGGTCCAGGCAGGCCTGGTTGCAGGCGATGCAGGTGTTGATCTCGTCGGCGCGGTTGGCCGCGGCCTTGGCCACGAAGTGCGAATCGGCCAGCAGGGGCCGGGCCATGGACACCATGTCGGCGTAACCACCGGCCAGCACCATCTCGGCCGTGGCCGGCGTGTTGATGCGGTTGGATGTCACCAGCGGGATGTGGATGCCCGCGTCGGCGAAATCCTGCTTGAGCTTGGCCGTGACCCAGGCGAAGGCCGCGCGCGGCACGCTGGTGGCGATCGTTGGCACGCGCGCCTCGTGCCAGCCGATGCCGGTGTTGATGATCGTGGCGCCCGCTTGGGCAATGGCCTTGCCGAGTTGCCGAACCTCGTCCCACGTGCTGCCTTCGGGCACCAGGTCGATCATCGACAGGCGGTAGATGAGGATGAAGTCGGGGCCCACGGCTTCGCGCGTGCGCCGCACGATCTCGATCGGCAGCCGCATGCGCTGGCTGTAATCGCCGCCCCAGGCGTCGGTGCGCTGGTTGGTGTGCCGGGCCAGGAACTCGTTGATGAAGTAACCCTCCGAGCCCATGATCTCGACGCCGTCGTAGCCGGCTTCGCGGGCTCGCACGGCGCTGTCGACGAAGGCCTGGATCTGGCGTTCGACGCCCGCGGCCGACAGCTCGAATGGCGTGAACGGCGAGATGGGCGACTTGATGCGCGAAGGCGCCACGGCGAACGGGTGGTAGGCGTAGCGGCCCGCGTGCAGGATCTGCATGGCGATCTTGCCGCCGGCCTCGTGCACGGCGCGCGTGACCACCTGGTGGCGCTTGGCCGACGAGGCGCTGCTCATGCGCCCGGCCAGCGGCTTGACCCAACCCGCGATGTTGGGCGAGAAGCCCCCGGTGACGATCAGCCCCACGCCGCCTTCGGCCCGCTCGCGAAAGTAGGCGGCCAGCTTGCTCAGGTCACGGCCGTCTTCGAGACCCGTGTGCATCGAGCCCATCAGCACGCGGTTCTTCAGCGTGGTGAAGCCGAGGTCGAGGGGGGCGAGGAGGTGGGGGTAGGGCGAAGGCGTGCTCATGCTCACCAGTGTCGCATCACGCCCAGGCCCCAGGTGGTGACGGGGCGGGTGCGTTCCCGGTGTTGTTGCTGAATCTGACCGTTCAGGCTCCAGTCTGCATGCGGGTGCACGCGCGTCTGCAATGACCAGCCCCATTCCTTGGGCAGGTCGCCGAGGTAGGCGCGGCCGTGTCCTTCCAGTTGCACACCGAGGTGCGGCGTGGCCTGCCACAGCAGCCCAGCGGCCAGGCCCGAGCCCAGCGCCCAGGGCTGGTCGGCGCGGCGGCGGTCCCATTGCAGGTGATTGTCGAGGAAGGCGTAGGGCATCAGGTCGCCGATGCCATCGCCGCCCAACTGCCATGCCCAGCCCGGGCCACCGCGCACCTCGGCGCCCATGCGGCGGCGCTCATCGGCCTGGCCGAACGGGTCGCGCCGCAGGTGCATGCCCACGCGCCACGAGCGGGCGCGCAGCAGCGGTTCGTGCGGGCTCAGCGAGCTGATGTCCACCGGGGTGAAGCGCTCAAGCTGCACATGGCCATGCGCGGATCGACTCAGCACGGTCTGGAAGAACTGGATGGCGGCGCCGCGCTGGTAGCCAGCGGGCGGGTCGAGCAGGTCGTGGTACGCGGGGCGGGCGGTGAAGGTGTAGAAATCGCTGCCCGCGCGCCGGCCTGCCATCACGTCGATGCGGGCGGTGGCGTGGCCGGTGGTCGGGTCGTCTTTCGGGGTGGGCACCGTCACGGCTTCACCGGCTGGCAAGGCAGCGCGGGCGCGCAGCAGGGGCATGCGGCGGGCTTGGGCTTGCTGCTCGCTCCAGCCCTCGCGCACGGCATCGTAGGCCACCAGGCGCTCGGCGGTTTCCAGCGCCAGGGCCTGCTGCTCGGGCGTCAGGTTCGCGGCCTGAACGGCTTCGAGGGGCTGCGTGCCGTCGGCGATGTCGCGCGCCAGGCGGGCGTTATCGGGCCCCAGTCGGTGCGCGCGCTCGCGCAGCTCGGTGCTGTTGGCGGGGCGGTAGCGCACGGCCTTGAGCATGCCGGGCGTGCGCATCACCGCGCGGATGGTGTCCACCGGGATGGCCCACCAGGTGAAGTCATCGACGAGGTTCCAGCCGGGCCGGGCGGCATCCAGCAGCGCCAGCAGGTGGTACGAGCAGTTCTCGTCGAAGAAGAAGTAGTCAAAGCGCGTGGGGCCCAGCTCCCAGGTGTGGGCCAGCAGGCGCTCGATCTCGTCCGGGTTCAGGTTGAGCTCGTACTCCCAGATGTCGCGGTTCTCCAGGTCGTTGTACTCGCGGATGCGCAGGTAGTAGGGCGCGTTGGTGAACTGCCCGGGGTACAGGCCCACCAGGCCCTTGAACGCGAAGGCCAGGCCTTCGTTCTGGTCGCCATTGGCGGCGTAGTTGATGGCGTACGACAGCATCGGCGAGCCGGCGCCATCGCCCTGCGCGGCATCGAGCCGCAGGAAGGTGTGGCCGTACATCGACGCCGGGCTGTTGAGGTAGGCGGACGGGAAGATCATGCTCACGCGGTCGGCGCGCAAGCCAGCGCGCCATTGCGCGAAGCGTTCGCACTGGGCCTGGGGCCAGAGGCCGGGTGCGGCGCCCAACTCCTGGCGCAACCAGCGCTCGCGGGCGATGAAGCGGCACGCGGCCGCCTGGTCGAGCGCGTGGCGGGGCGTGGGGTCGAAGAAGGCGGCGATGGTCGCGTCCAGCTCGGCCTGCGGGTCGGTGCGGCCTTGCGGTGCGAGGAAGAAGCCGGGGTCGTCGGCCAAGCTGCGCAGCTGGCGCGTCAGCGGGTGGCGTCGGTAGTGCAGCAGCGCATGCCACATGGGCGCGTCGGCGAGCTGGCGTTCGCGCGCGAGCTGTTGCAGTTGTTCGGTGGGCGTGGCGGCCAGGGCCAGGGCGGGACAAGCCAGCACAGCGGCCAGCATCAACCAGGCCATGCGCGGCAGCAGGGCATGCAGCACGGAAGGGCGCTCCTGAAAAAAGCACACCCTGCTCCGGCTGGAGTCAGGGTGTGGGTCGGATCGGATGAGTCAGTCGGCCCACGGAAAGGGCCGGGGCATCATCAGATGACGGCGGCGTAGGCGCTCAGCTCGGGCGAGGCGGCCAGCACCGACTTCAGGTTGGCGGCGATCTGCTGGTCGTTGGCGAACACGGTGGCGAAGTTGGCCTTGATGGTGGCGGCGAACAGGGCGCGGTCGGCGTCCTTGACGCCCATCACGGCGGCCAGGGTGTCGAGGCTTTCGCCTTGGCCAGCGGCGGCGTCACGGGCCAGGGCCACGCGGTTGCCGTCGATGTACATGGCGGTCTTCCAGGAGGACGACACGACGCCGTCCTGCGTGCAACCCGAGGTGCCGAAGGTGATGCCGAAGGTCTGGTTGCCCGAGGTGCCGTTGGTGGTGGCGGCCAGCACTTGCGGGAAGATGCCGCGTTGGCCTTCGAACACCTTGGAACCCCAGCCGCAAGAGCCGACGTTGTTTTGGGCCATGGCGGAAGCAGCAGCGAAGGTGGCGAGGGCTGCGATGACGATCTTCTTCATGAAAGGAACTCCTGGTCTGTGTTGATGACTGGTTGTGACGTGCCGCCGTGGGCGGTGGCCGTCACGTTCCATTCTAGGGGCCAGATTCCTCCGCCTGAGGCACCGCGAGGAGGGGGCGTTGCTTGCCCCCATCTCGAAACAATTGATCACATCTGCAAACCAAAACGGCGCCCCGCAGGGCGCCGTTCTCAACGGGTCACGACAACCCTCGCTTCGATCAGGCCTGAGCCTTCTTCTTCAACCGCCAAGCATGCAGCAGCGGCTCGGTGTAGCCACTCGGCTGTTCCTTGCCCTTGAAGACCAGGTCCAGCGCGGCCTGGAACGCAGCGCCTTGCGGGTTGCCCACCAGGCTTTCGTAAGCGGCGTCACCGGCGTTCTGGCCATCCACCACAGCGGCCATGCGCTTGAAGCTGTCACGCACCTGTGCTTCGGTGATCACGCCGTGGTGCAGCCAGTTGGCCACGTGCTGGCTGGAGATGCGCAGCGTGGCGCGGTCTTCCATCAGGCCCACGTTGTGGATGTCGGGCACCTTCGAGCAGCCCACGCCCTGGTCGATCCAGCGCACCACGTAACCCAGGATGCCCTGGATGTTGTTGTCCAGCTCTTGCTGCTTCTCGGCGTCGGACCAGTTGGCCTGGGCCACCACGGGGATGGTCAGCAGCTTGTCGAGCAGCGATTGCGGGTCTTCGCCGGTCTTCTCGATGTCTTGCTGGATGGCGGCGACGCTGACCTGGTGGTAGTGCGTGGCGTGCAGCGTGGCGGCGGTGGGCGAAGGCGTCCAGGCGGTGTTGGCACCGGCCTTGGGGTGGGCGATCTTCTGCTCGAGCATGCCGGCCATCAGGTCGGGCATGGCCCACATGCCCTTGCCGATCTGGGCGCGACCGCGCAGGCCCATCTGCAGGCCGATCAGCACGTTGCGGCGCTCGTAAGCGGCGATCCAGGCGCTGTTCTTGATGTCGCCCTTGCGCATCATCGGGCCGGCCAGCATGGCGGTGTGCATCTCGTCGCCGGTGCGGTCCAGGAAGCCGGTGTTGATGAAGGCCACGCGGCTCGAAGCGGCGGCGATGCAGGCCTTGAGGTTCACCGAGGTGCGGCGCTCTTCGTCCATGATGCCCAGCTTGACGGTGCTGTCGGCCAGGCCCAGCAGCTTCTCGACGCGCGAGAACAGCTCGGCGGCGAAGGCCACTTCGGCGGGGCCGTGCATCTTGGGCTTGACGATGTAGACCGAGCCGGTGCGCGAGTTGCGGATGGCCTTGCCATCGAGTTGGCCGCGGCCCTGCAGGTCGTGCAGGGCGATGGTCGTGGTGATGACCGCGTCCATGATGCCCTCGGGGATCTCTTTGCCTTCAGCGCCCCAGAGGATGGCCGGGTTGGTCATCAGGTGGCCCACGTTGCGCACGAACATGAGCGAGCGGCCGTGCAGCTTGACTTCGCCACCGTTGGGGGCGGTGTACACGCGGTCGCCATTGAGCTTGCGGGTGAAGGTCTTGCCGCCCTTGGCGACTTCTTCGGTCAGCGTGCCCAGCTGAATGCCCAGCCAGTTGCTGTAACCCAGCACCTTGTCTTCGGCGTCCACGGCGGCGACGGAGTCTTCCAAGTCCAGGATGGTGGAGACGGCCGATTCCAGCACCAGGTCCGAGACACCGGCCGGGTCGGTCTGGCCGATCGGGGTGCTGCGGTTGATCTGGATGTCGACGTGCATGCCATTGTTGACCAGCAGCACGCTCGAAGGTGCGGCGGCGTCACCCTGGAAGCCGACCAGTTGATCGGGGTTCTGCAGGCCGGTGGTCTTGCCGCCGTTGAGGGCGACGACCAGCTTGCCGCCAGCGATGCTGTAGCCGGTGGCTTCCTTGTGCGAAGCGCCTTCCAGCGGAGCGGCCTTGTCCAGGAAGTTGCGCGCCCAGGCGATCACCTTGGCGCCACGCACCGGGTTGTAGCCCTTGCCCTTGTCGGCGCCGCCTTCTTCGGAGATGGCGTCGGTGCCGTACAGGGCGTCGTACAGGCTGCCCCAGCGGGCGTTGGCGGCGTTGAGCGCGTAGCGGGCGTTCAGGATGGGCACGACCAGCTGCGGGCCGGCTTGCTGGGCCAGCTCGGCGTCGACGTTGGCGGTGGTGGCCTTGACGTCACCCGGCACGGGCACCAGGTAGCCGATCTTTTCCAGGTGGGCCTTGTAGGCGGCCATGTCCGAGATCGGGCCGGGGTTGGCGGCGTGCCACTGGTCCATCTCGGTCTGGATGCGGTCGCGCTCGGCCAGCAGGGCGGCGTTCTTGGGGGCCAGCTCGTTGACGATGGCGTCAAAGCCAGCCCAGAACTTGGCGCTGTCGATGCCGGTGCCGGGCAGGACCTTGTCTTCGACGAAGCGGAAGAGCTCGGTGGCCACTTGCAGGCCGTGAACTTGGGTGCGTGCGGTCATGGAGAACCTCTTGAAAAGGGTCAGGGGAATCTGGTGGAGGCGGGGGCGGGCCATCGGGCAACTGCCGCAGGGGTGACGCGGCAGGCGGACCACGCCTCTTTTGGAACGGAGCAGTTTATTCCATACCGATCAGTTCATTACCAGCTCAAAAAGTCATTGATTCATGACTTTTAAGTAAAAATCGAGGCCACCCCCTCGGATCTTCCCGGGCGCCGCCCCCATTGTGTTTTGCCGGGCGCCTCTTCAACATGGCCCGTTCGGACGCACGGCGCCAAAACCAGGACATCCCCAGGACCAACCGGGCAGAGCATGGACCGACTCAAGCAGCTGGAATCCTTCGTCGCCGTCGCCACCAAGGGCAGCCTCACTGCCGCGGCGGGGGCCGAGGGCGTGGCGCCCGCCGTCATCGGTCGCCGCATCGACGCGCTGGAAGAGCGCCTGGGCGTCAAATTGCTGTTGCGCACCACCCGGCGCATCAGCCTGACCCACGAGGGCTCGGCTTTCCTGGAAGACGCGCAACGCATCCTGGGCGACCTGGCGAACGCCGAATCCGAGGTCAGCGCCGGTGGGCTGCAGGCGCGTGGGCACCTGCGCATCACCGCGCCAGCGGGGTTCGGGCGGCGGCACGTGGCGCCCCTGGTGCCTCGCTTCGTGGCCGATCACCCGGGCCTGACCGTCTCGCTCGACCTGTCAGACCGGCTGGTCGACCTGGTGCACGAGGGCTTCGACTGCGCCGTGCGCGTGGGCGAGATGCCCGACTCCAGCCTGGTCAGCGTGCGCCTGGCCGACAACCGCCGCCTGTGCGTGGCCAGCCCGGCCTACCTGGCCGCGCGTGGCCGCCCGCAGCACCCTTCTGACATCGCCCGCCACGAGTGCCTGACGCTGAGCTCCGAGGCCAGCCAGACGCGCGGCTGGGCTTTCACCGTCGAGGGCCAACTCACGCACGTGCGGCCCACCTCGCGCTTTGACTGCTCGGACGGGCAGGTGCTGCACGCCTGGTGCCTGGCCGGCCTGGGCCTGGCCTGGCGCTCGTGGTGGGAGGTCGAGGCCGACGTGCGCACCGGCCAGTTGGTGACGGTGCTCGACGAGTTCGCCGCGCCGCCCACCGGCATCTACGCGGTGTTTGCGCAGCGCAAGCACCGGCCGCTGCGGCTGAGCCTGTGGGTCGACTTCCTGCAGGCCACCTACCGCGAGCCCGGCTACTGGAAGCAGGCCGTCGCGCTGGCCGCCTGATCGGGCATGATCCGCCCATGACCGAAGCCCTGCTCGCCTATGCCCACTTTGTCGCCATCCTGATGCTGGTGGTGTTCGTCACCAGCGAGGCCGCGCTGTGCCGGCCGGAATGGATGAACGCCGCCATCGTGCGCCGCCTCGCGCGCGTGGACCTCATCTACCTGGTGGCGGCCATCGCCGTGTTGGCCACGGGCCTGGCGCGCACTTACTGGGGGGTCAAAGGTTTCGGCTGGTATTGGGGCCAGCCTTTGCTGCACGCCAAGGTGACGCTGTTCGCGCTGATCGGGCTGATGTCGCTCAAGCCCACCTTCGCCTTCATCCGCTGGAAGCGCCAGCTCGAAGCCACCGGGGCCTTGCCCGACGAGGCCGAGGTTCGCGGCATCCGCCGCTGGATCATGGCCCAGGCTCACCTGCTGCTGTTGCTGCCGCTGCTGGGGGCGTTCCTGGCTCGGGGCATCTGGGTGCGCTGAGCGCGCGCCACCTCGAACTTCATCGGCCATGAAAAAAGCCCGGCTCGGGGCCGGGCTTCGGTGCCAGGGGCGTGACGCGGCTGTCAGCCTGCCACCGCTTCCTTCTCGCATTTCTTCATGAAGCTGTTCTTGGCGGCGCCTGCCAGCGGCTTGCCGTTCTTGTCCAGCGCCTTGGCCGAGCAGGCCGCGCCGGTGGTTTCCTTGACGCACTTCTTGACGAAGCTGCTCTTGGCCGCACCGGCCAGGGCCTTGCCGTTCTTGTCCACGGCCTTGGCCTCGCACTCGGGGTTGGCGTGGGCCAGGCCGGCCATCAAGGCCAGGGAGAGGGTGGCGATCAGTGCACGCATGTCTTCACTCCATCGAAAGGTGTCTGTTGTGGGTGGATCAGGTGTCTCGAGGCACCTGACCCATTGTGAACGCCCCACCCCCTGCTGTCGATGACAGCGCGCCACACGGCGAGCCCGTGCGGCCGCTCAGAGGATCCGCCGCGGGTGCGCCAGCGCTTCGTGCGCCGCGTGCAGCCGCCGCACCAGCACCCGGATGAAGGACTCGTCGAACAGGTGACGGCTGGCCGGGCTCAGCGACTGCATGGCCTCCGGCGTGAACGAGATGGTGGTGGCCGGCTCGGTCACCACCACATCGGTGCTGTGCTTGCGCAACTCGGGGCTGGGCGCCAGGTAGGCCATCTCGCCCACCGAGGTGCCCGCGCCCAGCAGCGCCACGCGCTTGTTGTTGCGGTAGACCTCCACGCTGCCCTGCGCGATGATGTGAAAGCTCTTGCCCTCTTCGCCGCGCCGGTACAGCGCATGGCCGAACGGAAAGCGCTGCCACTTCGCGCGGTGCACCACCTCCCACAACTCGACGTCGCCGAAGTTCGAGAAGAAGTCCAGTGAGCGCAGCAGGTTGAAGCGCTCCGAGTCCAGCACGCCCTGCACGTGGCCGCGCGGCACCTGGTGCTCCGAAACCAGGCTCGAGATCGCCTGCGCGAACTCGTCCCAGTTGGCGTAGCGGTCCTGTGGCGACTTGGCCAGCGCGCGCAGAACCACCTGGTCCACGGCCGGGTGCACGCCAGCGCGCAGGGTCGACAGCGGGGTGGGCTCCTGGTTGTAGATCAGGTTCATCAGCGCCGGTTGCGAAGGCGCGTCGAAGGGCGGGCGACCCGCGATGAGGTGGTACAGCACCGCCCCCAGGGCGTACATGTCGGCCCGGGCGTCGAGCGCGTGCCCGTCGAGCTGCTCGGGTGCCATGTAGGCCAGCGAGCCCACCTGGTGCACCTGGGTGGAGTCGGCCGTCATGTTGAGCACGCTGCCGAAGTCGGAGATCTTGACGTCGGTGACCAGGCCCTGGGCATTGGTCAGCGCCAGGATGTTGGCAGGCTTGACGTCGCGATGGATCAGGCCCTGGCGGTACACGTAGCCCAGGGCCATCGCGCATTTGAAGCCGATTTCCACGATCAGCTCCAGCGGCAGCAGGCTGTCGGGGCGGCAGAAGCTGCGCAGCGTCGTCCCGGGCACGTACTCCATCACCACGTAGGGTGACGTCGGGTCGGGGACGGCGTCGAAGATCTGAACGACGTTGGGGTGCTGCAGGCGCCCGACCAGGGCGGCCTCGGCGGCGAAAAAGCGCGCATAGACCGGGCCATCGACCACGTCACCCAAGGCGGATGAACGCACGCGTTTGATGGCGACGTCGCGGTCATGGAAGTCGTCCCGGCACAGGAAGACCTCGCTGGTGGCGCCTTCGCCCAGCCGTTTGATCACCCGGTACTTGCCGACCGTGCCGGCAGCCAGGTCGATGTCGATGCCTGTCATGGTCTTGTGTTCAGTCCTGGGGCCATCTTGTCACGTTCGGTGCAACTTGCGTCAGCCAAAAAGCCTGCTGCCGACTGTGCAATTCTTCTCGCTTGAGCTGGCTCAGGCCTGCCGGCCGCGGGTTCTGGCGCCGCCTCGTAGAATCGCGCCCATGATCCAAGCCAAGCGTGACCTCCTTTCGGCCCTGGGCCAGGCCTTGTCGCAGGTCCAGGCTCAGGTGGCTCCCGATGCCGCCCCCCTGGCCGCCCCCGTTTTCGAAGCGCCCAAGCAGGCCGCCCACGGCGACCTCGCCATCACGGCTGCCATGCAACTGGCCAAGCCCCTCAAGAAGAACCCCCGCGAGCTGGCCACCGCCCTGGTCGCCGCGCTCGAAGCCCAGTCGGCCGTGCAGCAATGGGTGCAACTGCCCATCGAGATCGCCGGCCCCGGCTTCATCAACCTGCGCCTCAAGCCCGAGGCCAAGCAGAGCATCGTCACCGACGTGCTCGGCGCAGGTGACAAGTTCGGCTGGCAGCCCGCCAACGGCAAGAAGGTGCTCGTCGAATTCGTTTCGGCCAACCCCACCGGTCCGCTGCACGTCGGCCACGGCCGCCAGGGCGCCCTGGGCGACGCGCTGTGCAACCTGTTCGAGACGCAAGGCCAGCAGGTCACCCGCGAGTTCTATTACAACGACGCCGGCGTGCAGATCGCCACGCTGGCGAGCTCCACCCAGGCGCGCCTGAAGGGCCTCAAGCCCGGTGACGCCGACTGGCCCGAGTCCGCCTACAACGGCGACTACATCGCTGACATCGCCGCCGACTTCCTGGCCAAAAAGACGGTCAAGGCCGACGACCGCGAGTTCACCGCCTCGGGCGACGTGAACGACCTCGACGGCATCCGCCAGTTCGCCGTGGCCTACCTGCGCCACGAGCAGGATCTGGACTTGAAAGCCTTCGGCGTTCGCTTCGACAACTACTACCTCGAGTCCAGCCTCTACACCTCGGGCCGGGTCGAGGCCGCGGTGCAAAAGCTCAAGGACGCTGGCAAGACCTTCGAAGAAGGTGGCGCCCTGTGGCTGCGGTCCACCGACTACGGTGACGACAAGGACCGCGTCATGCGCAAGTCCGACGGCGGCTACACCTACTTCGTGCCCGACGTGGCGTATCACATCGCCAAGTGGGAGCGCGGCTTCGAGCAGTGCGTCAACATCCAGGGCTCCGACCACCACGGCACCATCGCCCGCGTGCGCGCCGGCCTGCAGGCCGCGGGCGTCGGCATCCCCCAGGGCTGGCCCGACTACGTGCTGCACAAGATGGTCACCGTGATGAAGAACGGCGAGGAGGTCAAGATCTCCAAGCGCGCCGGCAGCTACGTCACCTTGCGCGACCTCATCGAGTGGACCAGCAAGGACGCGGTGCGCTTCTTCCTGATCAGCCGCAAGGCCGACACCGAGTTCGTCTTCGACGTCGACCTGGCGCTCAAGCAGAACGACGAGAACCCCGTGTTCTACGTGCAGTACGCACATGCCCGCATCCATTCGGTGCGCGCGCAGTATTCGGACAAGGGTGGCGACCTGGCCGCCATCGGCGCCGCCCAGCTCTCGCTGCTGACCGCCCCGACCGAGCTGGCGCTCATGACCAAGCTGTCCGAGTACCCCGACATGCTGCGCAACGCCGCCGTGGGCCTGGCCCCGCACGACGTTGCCTTCTACCTGCGCGACCTGGCTGGTGCCTTCCACAGCTACTACGCTGCGGAACGATTCCTGGTGGATGATGTCGAACTCGGACGCGCCCGCGTGGCGCTGTTGACGGCCACCGCCCAGGTGCTGCGCAGCGGCCTGGCCCTGTTGGGCGTGAGCGCACCCGAAAAGATGTGAACACCAAGGACTTGACCTGATGAAATCCCAACGCGGCGGCTTCTTCCTGGGCGTCATCGTCGGCATGCTGATCGGGCTGGCCATCGCCCTGGGCGTGGCGCTCTACATCACCAAGGTGCCCCTGCCCTTCATCGACAAGGTGCCCCAGCGCACCGCCGAGCAGGACGCGGCCGAGGCCGAGAAGAACAAGAACTGGGACCCCAACGGCCCGCTGTATGGCAAGAACCCGGCCAAGCCCAGGCCCGTTCAGGTCGAGCCCGCGGCGTCCGCGGCATCGGCAGGTGGCGAGGCCCCGGCGGTGGAAGTGCCTGTTGCCGCGCCCCCTGTCACGGCGCCGGCCGCCTCGGCCGCCCCCGCCGCTTCGGGTGCCGCACCGTCTGCCAAGGCGTCCGCCGCGGCGCCAGCGCGCAACCCGGCTGCCATCCTCTCGGGTGAGTCGGTGTCCACCGGGGCGTCGTCCGATGCGTTGAGCTATCAGGTGCAGGCCGGTGCCTACGCAAGCCAGGCCGAAGCCGAGCAGCAAAAAGCAAAGCTGGCCATGCTGGGTCTGGAAGCCCGTGTGGCCGAGCGCGAAGTCAATGGCCGCACCATGTACCGCGTGCGCCTGGGGCCTTATGCGGCGAAAGACCAGGCCGACGAGGTCCGCGTCAGGCTGCAAGGCGCCGGCATCGACTCCGCCCTCGTGCGCATCCAGAAGTGATTGATTCTCCCGAAAGGACTGCCCTGATGAACCGCCGCGAATTTTCGATGCAAGCCGCTTCGGCCCTGGGCCTGGGTCTGGCTGGCGCCCCGCTCGTTGCTTCGGCCCAGGGTGGCCCGATCGAGGGGCAGAACTACACGCGCCTGGCTCAGGCCGCGCCCGTGTCGGCCCCGGCGGGCAAGGTCGAGGTCGTCGAGTTCTTCTGGTACGGCTGCCCCCACTGCTATCACTTCGAGCCCTCGCTGGCCGCCTGGGTGGCGCGCTTGCCGGCTCATGTGGCCTTCCGTCGCGTGCCCTGGGCTTATCGCGAGAATCCGTTTGGCGTGCACCAGCGGCTGTTTTACGCACTCGAAGCCATGGGCCTGGTCGGCTCCCTGCACGAGAAGGTGTTCAATGCCATGCACCAGCCCGGTGGTGCGCTGCAGGGGGGCTCGGCCAACCTGGACCAGATCGGGGCGTTCCTGGCCACGCAAGGCGTGGACAAGGACAAGTTTCGCTCGGTCTACGACTCGTTCGCGGTGCAGACCAAGGTTCGCCAGGCCCGCTCGTTGGCCGAGGCTTACCGCATCGATGGCGTGCCATCCCTGGGCATCGGCGGCCAGTTCACCACCTCGGTGTCCCTCAACGGCAACGCCTCGCGCACCCTGGCGACGGTGGATTTCCTGGTCGAGCGCCTGCGCAAGGGCTGACCGGGGCCGGGGCCGCGCCCCGTGAGGGGCGTGCACCCGAGTTTCCTGTGACCGAATGCCCCGGCACGGCGCTGTGCGTTGTGCGAAACGGGGCTCAAGCGCGACGCCATGCGCTAGAATCAAGCAAAATTCATGCCGAAGGCGTCACACATGCTCACATCCGCTCCCGTCACCGCGTTCGCGCGCCCGCTCGCTCGCGGCCTGGCCGCGTCGCTGCTGGCCGCCGCGATGGTGTCCGGCCCGGCGGCCTGGGCCGAAAAGGCCGACCGCACGCAGCCCCTGCATTTTGCGGCGGACAATGCCCGCGTCGAAGAAGGCCAGCGCCTGAACGTGCTCACCGGCAACGTCGACATCACCAAGGGCACGATGGCCATCCGCGCCGATCGCGTCGAAATCAGACAAAACCCCGACGGCACGCAATCGGCCACCGCCACAGGCGGGCAGGGCGGGCGCAGCTATTTCAAGCAAAAGCGCGATGGCGTCGACGAGTTGATCGAAGGCGAAGCCGAAAAGATCTTCTACGACGGCCGCGACGACACCGTGCACTTCACCGGGCGTGCCGTCATGCGCCGCATCGTGGGTGGCGCGGCTTCCGACGAGGTCAACGGCCAGGCCATCCGCTACGACAACAAGACAGGCGTCTACCAGGTGATGGGCGGCAGCCCCGTGGGCGGCACGTCCTCCGGTCGGGTGCGCGGCGTGATCTCGCCGCGTGGCGGTGCGGCCCCGGCGCCCGCTGAACAACCAGGTGGCCGCTGACATGACGCCTCCTGCATCCGCCTCGGGGGCGGCCCACTCCGGCAGCCGCCTGCAGGCCCAGAGCCTCAAAAAGCGCTATGGCGCACGCACCGTCGTGCAGGACGTGCACGTCGCCGTCTCGGCCGGCGAGGTGGTCGGCCTGCTCGGCCCCAATGGCGCCGGCAAGACCACCAGCTTCTACATGATCGTGGGCCTGGTGCGCGCCGATGCCGGCGCCATCGAGATCGACGGCCAGCGCATCGAGCGCCTGCCCATGCACGAGCGCTCGCGCATGGGCCTGAGCTACCTGCCGCAAGAGGCGTCGATCTTTCGCCAGCTCAACGTCGAGGACAACATCCGCGCCGTGCTCGAGCTGCAGCTCGACGAGCGCGGCAAGCGCCTCAAGCCCGCCGTCATCGAAGAGCGCCTGACCGCGCTGCTCAAAGACCTCAGCATCGAGAAGCTGCGCACCAGCCCGTCGATGGCGCTCTCCGGCGGCGAGCGCCGCCGCGTCGAGATCGCCCGCGCCCTGGCCACGCAGCCGCGCTTCATCCTGCTCGACGAGCCTTTCGCCGGGGTCGACCCGATCGCGGTCATCGAGATCCAGCGCATCATCAGCTTCCTCAAGGCCCGCGGCATCGGTGTGCTCATCACCGACCACAACGTGCGCGAGACGCTGGGCATCTGCGACCGCGCCTACATCATCAGCGAAGGCCGGGTGCTGGCCGAAGGCCGCCCCGCCGAGATCATCGAGAACGCCGACGTCCGCAAGGTCTACCTCGGCGAGCACTTCCGCATGTGAGGCGCCGGAGCAGTCCATGAAACCCTCACTGCAGTTCCGGCTCTCCCAGCACATGGCGCTCACGCCACAGCTGCAGCAGTCCATCCGCCTGTTGCAGCTGTCGACGCTGGAGCTCAACCAGGAAATCGAGCAGATGCTCGAACAGAACCCCTTCCTGGAGCCCGAAGACGACCTGCCTGCGCTCGACCTCGCTGCCGCGGCCGAATACGAGCGTCAGCGCAACGACCGCCAGAACACCGAAGAAGCTGCCTCGACAGCCTCCGATGCCGGCACCTCCGACGGTGAGACAGGTGGCATCGACACCGCCGAGCTGGGCACCACCGAGCGCGACGACTGGGAAAACGGCACCGAGCGCGACGACTTCGACGGCATCAGCGAGGCGCCTTCGCGCAACAACGACGCCGACGATGACTTCGATCCGATGTCGCGCAACACCGCCGGCATCAGCCTGCAGGACCACCTCAAGCAGCAACTGCTGGGCATGCGCCTGGGCGCCGAAGACATGGCCGCCGTCGAGGTGCTGATCGAATCCCTCAACGAAGACGGCTACCTGGCCGACCCGCTCGAAGAGATCGCAGACAGCCTGCTGCCCGAAGAGGCCGATGAAGACACGCGCGACGAGGTCCTCTCGCGCCTGAAGTGCGCGCTGGGCTGGCTGCAGCACATGGAGCCTGTGGGCGTGGGCGCGGCCAACCTCAACGAGTGCCTGGTGCTGCAGTTGCGCACGCAGCCCCAGGGCCGAATCCGCGATGTCGCCATCGACATCTGCCTGCACCACCTCGAACTGCTCGCCCGCCGTGACACCAAGAAGCTCATGAGCGCCACCGGTGCCAGCGAAGGCGAGGTCAAGCAGGCGCAGGGCCTCATCGTCCAGCTCGAACCCAAGCCGGGCCGCGCCTTCACGCGCGCCGAGGCCAACATCATCATCCCCGACGTCATCATCCAGAAGTCGGGCCGGGGCTGGAAGGTCGTGCTCAACCCCGATGTGATGCCCAAGCTGCGCATCAACGACCTGTATGCGCAGGCCTTGCGCGCATCGCGCTCGCCCCGTGGCACGGCCGCTAGCGAAAGCCACACCGCGCTGAGCTCGCGCCTGCAGGAAGCCCGCTGGTTCGTCAAGAACATCCAGCAGCGCTTTGACACCATCCTGCGCGTCTCGCAGGCCATCGTCGACCGGCAAAAGAACTTCTTCACCCACGGCGAGATCGCGATGAAGCCGCTGGTGCTGCGCGAGATCGCTGACGAGCTCGGTCTGCACGAGTCCACGATCTCTCGCGTGACCACGGCCAAGTACATGAACACGCCCTTCGGCACCTTCGAGCTGAAGTACTTCTTCGGCTCGTCGCTGAACACCGAGGCGGGCGGCAACGCATCGAGCACCGCCGTGCGCGCGCTCATCAAGCAACTGGTCACCGCCGAAGACGCCAAGAAGCCGCTGTCCGACAGCCAGCTCGCCAGCATGCTCGAAGAGCAGGGCATCCAGGTCGCGCGCCGCACCGTGGCCAAGTACCGAGAAGCCCTCAAGATCGCGCCAGCCAACCTGCGCAAGGCGCTCTGACGCCCTGAACCGGCGCGCCGACCGGTCTCGGCGCCTCATCGATCATGGCCCTCATCAACCCCTCTGTCACCGCGAGCCAGATCATCTCCGTCCTGCCCTGGCAGGACTGGGCAGCGCTCGCCCTGTTCATCTTCGGCTGGGTGGGCTACGCCCAGTTCGCCAGTTGGCGGGCCAAGCGAGAGCGCACGCTGCTGGCCAGCACCAACCACTTCCGCAAGGTGTGGATGAAGCAGGTCACCTACCGCGACCAGCGCATCGTCGATGCGGCCGTCACGCAGAACCTGGCCAGCAGCCCCAGCTTCTGGGCCTCGACCACCATCCTGGTGCTCGGCGGCCTGCTGGCCGTGCTGGGCACCTCCGAAAAAGCCACCGAACTCGTCAAGGACCTGCCCTTCGCCGCCACCACCACCATGCTGGTCTTCGACATCAAGATCGTCGTGATGCTGTGCGTCTTCGTCTACGCCTTCTTCCGCTTCACCTGGTCGATGCGGGTGTACTCCTTCGGCGCCATCCTCGTTGGCGCCGCGCCCAACGTCGAGGTCTTCGACTCCGGTGAAGCCGACCGCGAGGCCTTCGCCGAGCGCGCCGGCAAGCTCATGGGCATGGCGGCCGAAAGCTTCGCCGATGGCCTGCGCGCTTACTACATGTCCTTTGCCGTGATCGGCTGGTTCATTTCCCCGACGGCGTTCGCCCTCGCCACCCTCGCGGTGCTGTGGGTGCTGTATCGTCGCGAATTCCGATCCGACGTGCTGGCCGTCCTGCGCGCCTGACCTCCCGTCACCCGCCTCGCTGCCACCGTTCGCTCCCGCCATGCCGATCAAACCGATCCGTCGCCCCCGTGTTTCCGCCGCCACCGGCCGCCCTTCTGATGAAGCTGGTGCGCTTGCGCGTGTCGACCCTGGCGAGCGGCGGGATGCGCATTCGCAGCGCCCCTCAGGCCCTGGCCGATCGCCGTCACCGCCGCCCCATCGCGGCGGCCCCGCTGACCGCCCCCGCGCGCCCATGCGCTCGACCGGCCCGCGCCCTCAACCTGCCGGCCCTGTCCTCGCCGCCGACCGCCCCGCCGCGCTCTACCTGAGCTGCCCCGCCGGCGTCGAAGAACTGCTGCTCGAAGAAGCCCGCCGCATCCTCGGCCCCGCGCCCTGGATCGAAGCTTCGCGCGGTGGCATCGAGGTCCAGCCCGCGCCCAACCTGCGCGCACCCGCCGAGCGCATGGCAGCCCTCATCGACAGCGCGATGCGCCTGAACCTCGAGAGCCGCCTGGCCCAGCGCGTGCTCTGGCGCGTCGCGACCCGCGTCTACCGCCACGAGGACGACATCTACGCCTTGGGCCGCACCGTCAACTGGTCGGACTGGATCACGCCGCAGCAGACCCTGCGCGTTGACGTCACCTCGCGCCGCAGTCACCTGCGCAGCCTGAACTTCGCCGGCCTGCGCATCAAGGACGCCGTCTGCGACGACCTTCGCGAGCGCGCTGGTGAGCGCCCCAGCGTCGACACCCGCCACCCCGACCTCGGCCTGGTCCTCTACCTCGACGACATGGACGCCATCCTGTATGTCGACACCTCCGGCGAGGCCCTGTTCAAGCGCGGCTGGCGCGAAGACACTGGTGAAGCCCCGCTGAAGGAAACGCTGGCCGCCGCCATGCTCGCCGCCGCCGGCTGGCAAGGCCGCCCTGAAGACGGCCCGCTGCTCGACCCTTGCTGCGGCGCGGGCACCATCCCCATCGAGGCCGCGCAGATCACCTGCGACATCGCCCCGGGCCTGCAGCGTCGCTTCGCCTTCGAAAAACTGCGGCCCTTCCGCCCGCACCTGGCCGCCTGGCAGCAGCTCAAGCAGGCCGCGCGCGCCCGCCAGCGTCTGCCACAAGTGGCCATCTACGCTGGCGACGTCGCCTTCCGCATGACCGACTTCGCCACCCGCAACGCCGAGCGCGCGGGCGTGAGCCACGCCATCGAGTTCAAAACCGCCGACGCCCTGCAGCGCCCCGTGCCCTGTGAGCGGGGCGTGCTGATGTTCAACCCGCCCTACGGAGAGCGCATCGACACCAAGGGTTCGGCCCGCAACGCCTATGGCCAGCGTGCCGAGCAGCACGGCGACCGCTACGCCGCCGACATCGACGAGCCAGACGACAGGGCCCGCCCCGGTGTGCGCGTGGCCCGCGAGAACTTCCAGGAAGACGAGGCCGCAGCCACCTTCTTCCAGCGCCTGTCTTCGCACTGGAAGAAGAACTACACCGGCTGGACCGCCTGGATCCTCAGCCCCGACATGAAGCTGCCCGGCGCCATGCGCCTGAAGGAAAGCCGCCGCGTCGTCATGTTCAACGGCCCCATCGAATGCCGACTCTTTCGCTTCGACCTCGTGGCCGGCAGCAACAAGCCCAGAGCCGCGTCCTCAGACCGACCGGCTGACCCGGCCGCGACGCCCGACGCTTGAGCGGCGCGCACTCGCCTCGCGTGCGTCGCACGATCAGGCCGCCATGGCCGCAGCGATCACGCTGAGCACCGCCAGCGGCGCCGTGTCCGCGCGCAGCACGCGCCGTCCCAGGCTCACCGCCTGCCATCCCGCAGACAGCGCCAGGTCTTCCTCCTCTGGTGTCAGGCCGCCCTCCGGCCCGCTGAAGAAGCACCAGTTCGCACGTTGCGACGCCTTGGGGTCCGCTTGGGCCGTGAGCCCATCGAGCCACCGCCCCACGGGCGCAGCCTCCCGCAAGCTCAACACCCCGCGCGCCTGCCAGCCGCCTGCCAGCTCATCGGCTGACGCCAGTTGTCCTGTTTGCCCCGTTTGAGCCGCCTGCTGCAGCCAGCCCACCGACGACACCACCGGCAGCACCTGCGGTACGACGGCACGACCGCACTGTTCGCTCGCAGCCACCGCCACCGCCTGCCAGTGCGCCACCTTCTTTGCCGCTCGCTCTCCATCCAATCGGAGCACCGACCGGGCGCACAACAAAGGCTGGATCGCATGCGCCCCCAGCTCCGTGGCCTTCTCCACCAGCGTGTCCATCCGGTCGTTGGCCGTCATCCCGACGGCCAGCGTCACCCGCACTGGCAGCTCTCGGTCGTTGTCGATGCCATGCAGCACCCGCACCTGCACCACTTTGCGCCCCATCTCCGTCACCTCGGCCTGCCATTCGCGGCCGCGGCCATCGAACACCCGCAGGCCCTCGCCTGGTTGCATGCGCAACACCTGCACATGCCGGGATGGCCCTTCATCCAGCGCGAACGCCGCCCCGCTGACATCCAGCTTCATCTCATCCACATGCAAGCGAGGGCCCATCGACACGTTCTGCTTCTCCTGCACCCCAAGGCGCGACGTTTTGGTTTGACTTAACTGTTTCGCCACCACCGGGGCCTGTGCCCAGCGTTGCATCCAGGGGTGGCGGGGCCCTGTAATCGAGCCCCCGCCAACGGGCCTCAACGCGCCCGCAACCCATGGCACCGACGCACTTGTGACGGCTTTGCAGCATTGTCCGCCACGTGGTGCATCCGCCACGCCACACCTGCGGTATGCTCCGCGCCCTTGGCGCGTTTCCCAGGAACGGCGCCGGCATGACTGGCCTGAGGCCGCTTGCGCACCCCGTGCATGCAGAAAGTTGAAGATTTTTCGGCGAGGGGCTTGCAAAGGGTGTCAAAAGGGTGCCATAATTGCATTCTTCGCTGATGACGCAGACAAAACAACGCAGCAAACAACGGCTGCAGCGGTTGAGTCAGGTGAGTCAAGCGATCTGTTCTTTAAAAATCAACAGCCGATAAGCGTGGGTGTTTGGTTCGTGAGAGGTGCGCTGGCTTCGCAAGAGGCCAGGTCCTTGGACCAAACGCTCATGGAAACAGAAGTGTCAACACTAAATGTGTCACTTCAATTCCTTGAGTGAGTTTACAGAGATTGAACTG
>Ga0208492_1000948_pt1 | contig 21125 bp, 29 predicted proteins | sample Subbioar_CSW14AB_FD_184820 | JGI IMG/M metagenome (GOLD analysis project Ga0208492, IMG submission 184820) | Serpentinite rock and fluid subsurface biosphere microbial communities from McLaughlin Reserve, California, USA - CR12Mar_CSW14AB (SPAdes) | ecosystem: Environmental > Terrestrial > Deep... | reverse complement strand
GCCGAGGCGGCACGGGCCGCCTCGGCGAGGTCGTCCGTCGACTGACCGCGGGGCCGCGCCACATTGAATCCCTCAACGAACTTCTCCAACTGGGCGAGGTAACCCGGCTCGACACAGCCCCAGGCTTCGGCCAGCAGTTGCCGGTCCGACAGACTTGCCGGGCCGCGCTTGATGCCGGCGCTCATTAGGCGCGGGTTATTGGAGATCGCACGGAAGGCGGCCTGCTGTTCGGGGAGGGCGACCAACACCAGCGGCAAGCCAGAGTCTCGAGAGACCCGCTCCCAGACCGCTCGATCCACGGCCCGAAAGAAACGATCCTGGTCCAGTTTGGCATCATCGCCGGCTGCCGCGTGGCCGGGAGGGGCGTTCTCTCCTCGGGGGGGCGGCCTTTGCTCGCCCGCGCTCTTGCCCCCCGGCACCTGCTCCTTCCGCTGCACGCGGACCTCGTCGCCCAGAGCGTCGGTCACGGTCCGCGGCACCCCTGCCGGTTCGATCAACGCCAGGCCGTCGCGGTTGCCTTCATACAACCGTGCCTGCTCGCGCTGGAGGCAAAGGACGTGGAAGCGGTCGGCCGACTGCGCAACTCGCAGCAGTGGCGTGAGCAGAAACGAGTCGGTAACGGCCACCCGCTCGGGCGGCGGGTTCCGCAGGCCGAAAGTGTCAAACATTCCCGGCGACGCCAGGATCGCCAGACCGGACTGCTCCGACTGGTCGCGTGCCCAGAACGCGCTGTCATTGGCCAGGCCGCGGAGCCGGTCCAGCAGCGGCCCGGCTACCGCCGCTGGGTACTTTACGCGTAGCGCATCCTCGGCTCGATCAACCAGGTTCCCGTATTCGACCGGCCCCTGGTGGCGCTCCGGGTAAGTTTTCTGCGTCGGGAAATAGATCGACACACAGGGGGGCTTCTGCCCAGCCAGGAGCCGGCTCAGATCCTCACTTGTGACCATGCGCATCGCTCACCTCCTCTCGGGCGGCTGCCCTCGTTGTTCTCCGCGAATTTAGGGGGCATTGCGCACCGACCGGGCCATGCTGGTGGCCTCCCTCTCCTCCTCGGGGTAGCGCATCAGCGCGCGGATAGATGGTTCGATTAGCCCCTCTAGCCACTCGCTCAACCGGACGTCGGTCGGACGTCGCGTGAAGCGCTCGAACGCATTCAGGTACACTCCTTCGACCACGTCGCCCAGCAGTAACTCCTTGCCGACCCGCGCCTGGGCCTCGGGGTGGCGCTGGACCAGGCGGCCGACGCGCTTGCGCAACCACTCCTCGTAACAGGCCAGGCCGGTGTGGAACGTCTGGTAGTCGCCCGCGTCGGCGGCCTCGGCAAGCGCGCCGACATCGGGGTCCTCGGGGGCAACCACGTCACTGTCCAGGTCGGCCCGGCGCTCGGCCGCGGTCACGGCTTCCTGGTCGGGGTTTTCCTTGTACGCTTCCACCTTCCGCTTCAGTTTGGTGAGGCCCTGTCGCAAGGCCGTGTCAAGGTGGGAGTCCTCTTCCCCAGTGAACAGGGTGCGGCCGGGCAGGTTCATCTTGAACTTGACATGGAACCTCTCACTGCGTGGGTGATAGACGACGTGGACTACCAGCGACGGCTCCGCGAAGTCCTTGACGTCCTCGCCCAGCGCCGAGAGCGAGGTTTGCAACCGCGCCCTTTCGTCCTGGGGGATCTCGCAGTCTTTCGTCGTGATCTCGATCCTGAGGCGGTCTACTGTGAACTGCATGGGTATCTCCTCTCAACGAGATTCCGATCGGGTGGTGCTCAATTGGCCCTGACCGCAGCACCCCGGCCGAGATGATGGCTGAACCACTCCGCTGCCAGCCGGGACACTTCTTCGACCTTGCCCGGTTCCTCGAACAAGTGCGATGCTCCCGGGACAATCACTAGTTTCTTAACTGGGGCGGCGAGACGCGCCAGGGCGCCCTTGTTCATGCCGATGACCGCCTCGTCATCGCCGCCGACGATCAGGAGCGTTGGGGCACGCGCCGCGGTCAAAGCGTCGCCCGCCAGGTCAGGGCGGCCGCCGCGCGACACGACTGCGGCGACCCGGTCCGGCCGCCGCTCCGCGGCAACCAAAGCGGCACCACCTCCCGTACTGGCTCCGAAGTAGCCGACCGCCAGATCGGCGGTCCGGCTATCTCGTGCGAGCCAGTCGGTCGCCCCGACTAGCCGCTCGGCAAGCAACCCGATGTCGAAGCGGAGGTGAAGCGTAAAGGCATCCACGGCCTCCTCCTCTATGGTGAGCAGGTCCACCAGCAAGGTCGCCAGCCCAGCCTCCTGAAGTGCATGCGCGATCCCCCTCTAGCGCGTCTGCGGGAGCCCGGCGCCGCGTGGTTTCTTCGCTTTGCCATGCTCCCAGGCGTTCGGCCGTGGCGATCCCTTATCGGTTGGGCCGGCTCGGCTCGGATACGCCTTCCAGCGTACTGCCGGCCAACTGTTCATCATTGGTCTCGACCGCCAAGTCGCCGAGAGAGACGATGCCGACCAGCCGCTTGTTGCGGTTGAGGACCGGCAGCCGGCGGATCTGGTTCTCTTTCATGAGCTTGGCCACTTCGGTGACATCCTCGTCTTCGCAGCAGTGGATCACCTTGGGCGTCATTGCGTCGCGCACCCGGGCGGTCCGCGGGTCGTGGCCGTCCGAGACAGAGCGGACGGTGATGTCGCGGTCGGTGAGCATGCCGGCCAGCCTGTCGTTGTCGCAGACTGGCAGCGAGCCGACGTCGAGGGACTTCATCTTTTCGGCCGCCTGCTGGAGGGTGGCATCAGGGCCAATACACTCGGCGTCCCGGGTCATTACTTCGCTAACTTGCATGGAGAGTCTCCTTTCACTGGTTGTCATGTTTGAGCATCTTCTGCTGTCGCTTCCTCGCGCGGAAATCATCATGCGGCTGCTCATTGTGGGGTCAGGCTCCGTCCTTTAGGCCGGCGACGCTCTCGTGCTTGGCGCAGTAGGCGCAGCACAAGGCCGTACCTTCTCAACCCCGTTGCCGGTGACCTTGCAGCCGCAGTGGGCACATGCCGTGCCAGGGCGTGGACAGCGCACTCAAAGCAGTCGACTGTGTGCGATTGACCGGCCATCATATTGGTGAACGCCTTGCCTTAGGCGGTCCTGCAAACGTCACACTTCGCCATCGTCGTGCCTCCTCACGCGGGGCTCAGATCACCTCGATGTCGTTGGCCACGGACCGGTAGCGCAGCCGCCTCCATGACCATGTTGGGAGCGTTACCCCGAACGATCAGCCGCTGATCCCGGACCCGACCGGATAGGCGGGACTGGGTTTGCGCTTCCAGTTTGGCGATCTCTGCCGTCTTCGTATCTTCCATCGTCGTCATGCTGTTGTAGCTCCTTGTAAAGTCGCTTTGGCTGGCCTTGCCTCAGGAATGGCTGTAGTCACAGCCAGCACGGGGCTGGCGGACTTGCGCACGAACTGTTCAGCCACGCTGCCCATGAGCCACCGGGCCAAGCCCAGTGTGCCCGTGCGTGCCCATCACGATCAGATCGGCAGCGAGTTCGCGTGCCACACGGAGGACTTCCCCAGCCGGGTCGCCCGTCTCGAAGTGGCGTTCGGCGCGGACGTTGGCTTCGGGAACTTGCAGATGGTCGAGTTGCGCCTCGCCTCCTGGAAGAGAACTGCGGGGTTAGGCGGGAGAATCTCTTCGCCGTAAACGATGGGCGGCGGCTCCGCCACATGCAACACGATGAGCCGTGCGCGTAGTCGCGTGTCAGCGCGAAGGCCAGATGGAAAGCATTCTTGGAGCGATCCGAAAAGTCCGTCGGATGCAGGATGGCCCGAATGGGAAGCATGGTGCGCAGCTCCGGGCAATTAGCGTGTTACCTAATCATCGATCCCGGTGAGGGACGGGTTCACCAGGCCTTGGGGGCGAGGGTATGGGCGGAGAATCACCAGGCAGCAGGTCTGGCTCAGGATCGGGGGGCACGCCTGGACCGGGTAGCGGCTTGTCGGACTCACGCGCCGGCGCCTGTCCCAGGTGGCGCCTTGGTGTTGGCTTAGGATTTGACGGCATGACGGGTCCGTTCTCCACGGTCACTTGCAGTGGTCCGCCGGCTGCTCGGTGGCACCGGGGACATGTCCAATTTCCTTCCCTCCGCGGGCAATCGACTTGCCATCGATCCGCTCCCCTCGCTCCGCCGCAGGCTCTTCCTCGACGGGATGGTTCTTGGGCTGCTGGTCTCCGGTTCTTTGCTCATCCGGACTTGCAGTGCCCGACTTCAGCCTTCGTCGTTTCTGGGGTTTGCTCGCATCTGCCATGATTCGCCACCTCCGCCAAGGAGTTGAGATTGCCGCAGCCAACCGGTCCCAGGGCCGTGGGACCGGTTAAACCGAAGGATAAAGAGTGATTTACAAAAGTGCAATTCCCGTGCCGCTCAATTTGGAATGGCCCACCGCCTGACCAATGGTGACGTTCGCATCCGCGACGTGTCCAACGTCGGCCCTTGTCGTTCGCTTCATCGCCGCTGAGAAGTGTGGCCATGGGAAGGCCCCGCGGCGACCCGAGAGAACACGCCGCATCCGGACGAGGGAGGGAGCCTGCTCGACACTGGCTTGCCGAAACTCAACGGCTACGAAACCGCCCGCCGGATTCAAGCACAGACGGGGAGAAGGGCACTATGTCAGTGGCCACCCGGCTGGGGCCAGGAGGAGAACCGTCGCGTACCAGGGACGTGGACTTCAACCATCCCTGGTCAAGCCCCGTAGACCCGGACGCCCTCCACGCGTTCCTCGACCCCTGGTGTCTAGGAAATCGTTTGACGCCACCCCGGCGTGCCTGCAAACCTACTTTTTCTCGTCACCTTTGGCGACGTGCTTGAGCATGCCCTGGCACTCTTTCTCGCAGCGACGACATTCCTTCGCACACGCCTTCATCATCTTGTCGTCAGGAAACTGCTCGCACGCCTTGCCGCAACGGGCGCACGCCTCGGCGCAGGACTGGCAGATGAGGTCCGCGAACGGCCCGCCGCGTGCCACGATCCGCGCCGCCGCCGCACAGAAGTCGGCGCAGTCATTGCATGTCTGCAATGTCTTGTCGTGCTCCTTCTTGCCATCGGCGACCTGCCGGGCGCAGTGCGTGGCGCACGTGTCGCAAACCCGCTGGCAGTCGTTACACGCCTTGGCGCAGCGCTCGTAGGCTTCGTGGTGCTCGTCCCGCGACCCGGATTCGGGCTTTTTGTCCTGCCCGGTCGCCGGGACGCTGTGCAGTGCGGCGAGGCTCGCCACCGCAACCACCAGGGAAGTGGCCAGGCCAAAGGTTCGTCGTCCCGTCATGGTATATCCTCCAGTGGAAAGTGAGAGCGAAGGTCGATGACAACTGCTTGCAATGGCACGAGTCGGCAACCACCGCATCGGTCAAAGCGCGAGGCAAGGGGCTTATCTCTCCTGCTCCCAGCATCGTGCTGCATCACACATATCCGAGGAAATAGCCCTTCTCCTCGGCGGGCTGGTGGCGAACAGGTAATTCAACAACTCGGGCACCACTTGGCCGCAACTGCACGACTTCTTCGCCGTCGGGCCTCCCGTTAGCCAGGCGACAGGTTTCAGTTGATGCAGCATGGTTGCGTCTCCTAATTGCTTGTCTGATCCCGGCTCCCACGACCTTAGCCGCGCTCCTTTGGATGGGTGACCTCAGCGACGTGCTTGCCCAGCGCAGTGGCCAGGTCGATCTGGTGTTCCTGCTCTTGCACCAAGATCTCGCGGATGTGTTCGGCCATTGCGTATTCGCCGAGCGCCTCGCATTGACGCACGCGCTCCCGGTAGTTGCGGACGGTTTCGTTCTCGTTGTCCAGGTCGAAGCGCAGCATCTCCTCGGCGTCCTCCGACGTCTTGACCGCCTTGGACGTGACGTTGGGCATGCCGCCGAGGTAGTCGATCTGCTTGGCGATGATCAGGGCGTGTTCCAGTTCTTCCTTCGCGTGCTTCTCCAGTTCCCCCGCAATGGCCATATACTGCGCACCTTTGAGAACCTGCGAGTAGACCACGTAGGCGATGATCGCCTGGTACTCACGGGACAAATCCTCATTTAACAGGTCGATCAGCTGAACCCGCGGGACGATCGAGGTACTTTCGGCCGGCGCTTGCCGGTCGGCCATAGTAGTCTCCTTTGCCTGTTTGTCCGCCATGTCTCCTCCAGGAGAAGGATCCCAACCGCGTTCGGCCGCCCCCGGCTCAAGGGCACCGACCGATCTGACCAAAGTAAGAGGCCCACCCGCCTGACGGGCCTGCCAGCACTTTGCGAAAAACGCCCATTGGGCGTATCTAGGCAAGTGCAAATAACGTGCCGTGTGTTACGATATCACCGAATCGTCCGACGCGGCCGAATCTTGCCGTCGCTCCGTCTATGCCCGACCGGTCAACTACCGACGCAAGTCATCTACCGTTGGCACGAACACGATCCAAACTGTTGCCACAGCGGGGTCGGCTACCGAAACGAAAGACCTTTTCTCGGCAAACTAATCGATGGGCCGGTGGAAGTCTGTAACGCGAGCCTTCATACATGGTAAAGATTAAATCGCCCCTGAGTCGGTGGCCAATTGGCTATTGCGCCTTTGTCCTGCGGGGGTTACGGGCAGATGATGATGGGCCTGGAGCGGGTACCTTTGAACTTGGGCGAATTCCTTCACGATGCCGGGCAACGCAATTCCCACGGCTATTTCCCCGGCGCGGCCAGGACCAAAAATGTTGTCACCGCATTTTGATATTGCGGACCTGTTTGGGGAGTTCCAATCCCAAGGCATTCAGGAGGATTTTCTGGTGACTTGAAGGTTGGGTGACGCATCCGGTCCGAATGGTCTTCCCAACCTTGGTTCTTAGGACGACATCGACGGTTCGGATTTCGCCCAATTCCTCCAGGACTCTTTTTGGACTATCCCAGAGGTTTGCCCTTGAGCAGAGCTGGCCGAGGAACTTCCAACGGACATATGCAGGAAGCAATCCAGAATATGTGCACCAACCCGATCCTCTTTTTGATGACAGGCCGTCTGGAGCGATAAATCGCTTTCTTGAATCCGGAACGCTTCTTTCGCTTCGGTCAACTGAACATAGGCTTTCCACAATTCCTCGTCGGTTCAGTTCGGGACGTTGCTTCGAAGAACATAGGCTCCCCTGCTGAGTTGAGCCCAGCTTCGCCATTTCGCCACCTTCTTCCAATCGACCTTCGTGACGCCCTGGCCATCGGAAATCACCTGGACTTCGAACAGGCCCGCGGTTCTGCTGTTTTGTCCCAATAATTTTCCTATGCGCCGAGAGATCGAGCCCATGTCCTGTTTGCCTCTCGTGCAACTGGCGGCGATCTCATTTAACCCATCCTCGATCCGTTTTTCAAAAGGGTCATGCATCGCCTGTCCTTTCAGGCGCCGGTCCCGGCGAAAGTCCGTCAAGGACTTTGTGTTGGGCTCTAACCGAGCTAGGGAATGGTTTGGCCCGGATTAAAATGGATCGCCTTTACGCCTGAAAGTAGCAACTCGCCCCTCCCATAAGATTTACCCTTCCTCTTTACCTGATAAATTCAAAAATCCCGCCTAAAATAAATGGCATGTCCTCTCCCCCTTTTCGTTCAACTAATGCATTTCAGGCACAATCGCGGGGTTGGATTTTCAGCTTGCAACGGGGTGAGAAATGGCCAAGTTTCAATGTCCTTATTGCCACGGATGGGAGATTTTTCGGTCTAGCTTCCGTTGGATTGACCTGCTTTGCCTCCCTTTCGGATCGGCTTGCAGGTGCCATACCTGTGGAGAACGGTTTTATTCCTGGCGAAAGGCTCCCATCAAAGAAAACCAAGAAAACTCCAGGGTCGAAATATCCATTCTGAAGAACGCGGATAATCGGCCGTAGCCTTGCAACGGCACTTCAATCGGTCACGCCGCCATCTTGTCGAATTTGTCTGCAAGTTCAGCAAGGAAGGTTTGCAGGTCCGACATCGAAATACTTTTTTTGCCGGGATAGGTCTCGTCCGTCGGAAAGATCACATACGACCGGGAAGGCTGCACATCGGCGATCACCTTGTAAAATCCTCGGGAAATCGATGCGCTGGCACTGCGTTTGATTTCAACGCAGTAGGATTCTCCATTTGGGAACACCAACGGTATCAAAGTGCATCCTGAGTTCTACTTTGGGTCCGCTCGCCGGTCTTTGTCTTCCGCGACTTCCAAGACCAATTCTTGCAGCTTCTCCCGCGCCTCGGCGAGCACCCGTTTGCCGCTCGCGGTGATCCAAAAATTTTTTCTTTGCTTACCTGCGACGACCTCCTCCTTGCGCAAAAGATAACCTGCCTCGTACAACTGTCGCAGGATCGGGTACAGCGTGCCGGGGCTGAGTTCATAGCCGTGGCGCAGCAATTCTTCCGTGATCTCCACACCGTAGATGGCTTTCTTGTCCGCGTGGTACAGGATGTGCAGCCCGATAAATCCGGCGAAGAATAACCGGCTCAAAACGTCGGCCATGATGTTGCCTTTCGATATCGACTTCCGATATTACAGGACCTGGTGATCTGCCCCTCCAAGATAGACCTGACCGATGATTGGTGTGTTGCGTAACCAGGTTCAGGAGGCAGAACATGGACAGCGACCGCAGGCGTTTCTTGATGGCGACTGCAGTCCTCGGCATCGGCGCGGTTGCAGAATGTTTTCCGCCATGAACTGGTCTCGCGCTTGCATCGCATCACCGGGGGAATAGAACTGGACGACTTGTTCGAGGAGGCGCCTGCACCGCTCGAAAAGAAACGGTCGTCGCGCGAGACCGATTCGGGGAGAGCCAGTCCAATGTTTTGCAGCCGGCCAAAGGCGCAGTCCACGGACACAGAAACACTCGCGACGAATTCCGCCTGCCAGGCTTTGATGTCTGCCATCCGGCTCTCTTCCGGGGCCTGCACATCCATTTCGCGCAGAATCAACTCCACGAACTGACCGAGATCCCGGTCGGTAGGCAGTGCCGTCACCAGAGCCGCAGCTTCGTCGGCAGCGTCCTGCTGGAGTTCACCGGTCGGCGCAAACTCCTGCAGCCGCCGCAGCAATTCAGCCTTGGGGCCATCCATTGACTGGCAATCGCAGCCCATGATGCGGACCGGCCGCTGGGATCGGAACTGCGCCTGCCGCGTGCCACGGAGCCACGTCACAAACGAAAGGATTTCCTGATTGGCGTAATTCCAGCCGCCCATCGCGACGAGGGCATTCCTCCGCATTCCCTTCCTCCCGCACCAAGTGCCGGTCGAGTTTGTGCGTCGCCCCAGCACACGCTTCCAGCACGATGACGTCCGCCTGGCGCTCCTCAATCAGAAACTTCAGCGTCGCTTCCCCAATGGCGACAATCGGGGGTGCCGCGATGATTCGGTACAGTGCCGCCCGCTCGCCATCCGCCAGCGGTGAATCAGTCTCGACGCTCCCGAAACTCACCGCCCGCTTGCGAATCCAAGCCCTCTGCGGTTCATCCATTTTCGCCCCCCGGCTAAGCCGGATTGTGCTCGCGGCAGCAGAGCAGAACCGGACGCCCGGATCGGACCGTCCGGCATTGGCCCTTCATTCACAAGGTCGTCTCGGGAACATCCGTCATGGAATGTCCGTTTCCACAAGCGTTGATCCAGTTGCGGGGGACCAAGGGCCACCAAGGTGGCGTTAGTCCCTACCCCGAGGCGGACTCGAAACCGCTTTGTGGAACGTCAGACTGGCTACTGGTTTTTACTCCGCAACTTACGGTTTGACAATAGGTTCCGGCGAATAGAATTGGGCAATTCCAGAAGTCGCGTGATTTGTTGAACTGACTCTGCGGAACTGCCAGTTCTCGAGCAACCCACTGCCGACCAACGAGAAACAGCTCGCCGCAAGTCAATGCAATGAGCTGTTTTGATTTCAGTCGGGCTGACAAGAAGGCTATTGAACTTTTCCTGGCCGGGGGTCCGGGCTGCGGCGGCAATTGGATGACGGTAAGCCCTAGTCATGCTGATACTTACGCTTCGTAGAATCAACTGAAAATCCCGTTACTTACCTGCTAGATGTCAAGTTTTACAGCAAAAAAACCTGACCAAAGGCCGCTCCTCGGCGATATTCGGTTGCATGAGGGCCAACGCAAAGAAGACTGGATCGGACCCGGCCGCTACCGCCGAAACCGTCCGCAGGCGAATCGAAGCCGGCGGCGAGCGGGTGTGGCGTCTGTCCGATTTTGAAGTGATGCCATTTATGGCGGTGGCCCAGGCGTTGTCGCGTCTGACGCGAAGCGGCGAAATCCAGCGGTTGGGCAAAGGTCTCTACTACCGGCCACTGCCCACGGCGTTCGGGTCGAGCAAGCCGAACACCGCCCAGATTCGCGGTCTCTCGGTTCGCCGGAAGGGCGTCTTCCCTTCTGGGGTCGCGGCGGCGAACCTGCTCGGTTTCACGACGCAGAATCCGGGGCGGGTCGAAGTGGCCACTGACGGCTCAAGCCTGCCGCGACTGATCGTCGGCAAAGAAACGGTCATCCACACATGGCGGCCTGAATTCTGGTGTGACCTTTCGCAGATGGATGCCGCCCTGCTGGACTTCCTTCGCAAACGCGGGGAATCGAGTGAACTGTCCGCAAAGGAAACCAAAGAGAAGCTGCTCGAATATTTCCGCGAGCAGGGGCGTTTCGAGCGGCTGCTCAAGATCGCCCTGTCGGAACCGCCGCGCGTTCGGGCCATCCTCGGGGCCATCGGCCAGGAACTCGGCCAGCCGCAAACCCGGCTCCTGGGTTTGAAGAAGGACTTGAATTCGCTTTCCCGGTTTGATTTTGGGGTGCTTGCCGTGCTAAGACACGCGAAAGAATGGCAAGCGAAGGAGCGCAAGACCGATGCCACGACTATTTCGACGAGGACCGCTTGGCCTCAGCCATAAATGAGTCGCAGCTCGAATGCGGATAGCCGATTGAGCGGACAGCTCAAGTCCTGGTTTCGTGACGGCTTCGTTGCGGTATAGTTATTGCTAATCGCGCGCGTGAGAATTAAAAAATCACAAGTCCACCGAGGCAGAAATTCTGATTTAAGCGGAGGTGGAGTCATGGCGCAGGTGGCGTTCTGGTTGACGCTGGGGGCCGCGACAGCGGCGGGAATGTTGGCCGGCGCGAGTTTGGACCAGTGCATCAAGCAACTTCCGGCGCGCCACCGGATCGGTGTCAAAGTTTATGCGGCGTACAGTCAGGCCGCCGACCTCGGCAACGGTATCGTGTTCTACGGGGCGTTGGGCATCGGTTCGGCTCTGTTGGCGGTTGCGGCTGCCGTAGCCATCCACCTGACGGCCCTGTCGGTGACGGCCACGCTTGCGGCCGACCTAGGAGCGGCTTTCGCGGTCCTGCACTACTTGATAACTACTCGGGCCGCGCCGATACTCTTTTTGCAGCTCCAAGCAGCGGAGACGCCGGAAGTGCTGGCGGGCGTGTTCGACCGGTTTAGCCGCTGGCAGGCCCTGCGTGCCGCAGTTCAAGTCGTCAATTTCGGTATCTTGCTATGGGCAGTCGTGGAGGTGGCATCCGTGCGATGACCGGCAAAGAGAAATACCTCTATCACCAGATTCATCCGCTGAAGCTGCTGACCGACTTTGGCGCGGGCCTTGGCTCCCTGTACCCTTTGTGGCAGCACGACTTGCTAGTCGCACTCAGTATCATGCTGGTTCCTCCACCCGTGGCTTCGTTCCTGGTCATGCGCTATGCCGAGCTGGAACCGTACAAGCAATCGGCGTTCGGGAGGTACCTTGCTCGCTTCATGTCTCACGGGATGGAAGTCGTTCGCTTGGCGGGCATGGTGATAATGGCCCTCGGCGCATGGCACCATTCAATTGGGTTGATCGTCGGCGGCTTGGGGCTGATACTGTTCGGCTGGCTGCGTGGAAAAATCATCCGGCGGCCGCCGGAGTAGGGTGAGGACATAGTTCGTGTACGGAGGAAAAGGTGTCGAGCGGAAAACTGCACCATGTGCTCGGTCAACGACGATGGAGAGACATGCGATGTCCGACCCCCAGGTGCTGATAGTTGGGGCCGGGCCGACTGGGCTCGTTCTCGCCTTGTGGTTGGCGAAGGCCGGAGTTCCGTTCCGCCTGATCGACCGGAAGGCCGGTCCCGGCGAGGGATCTCGGGCCATCGTCATCCAGGCCCGGACCCTTGAGTTCTATCGGCAGCTCGACATCGCCGCCGACGTGATCGCTCGTGGATTCCGCATCGACCGGTTGCATATCCGTAACAAGTCCGGCGAGATTGCAACCGTCTTGCTCGGTGAGGTCGGAAAGACCGAGAGCCCGTACCCGTTCGCCCTCAGCTTCCCGCAGGACGACCACGAGCGTCTCCTGATCGGCCGCCTTCGCGCGGCCGGCCACCACGTCGAATGGGATACGGAGCTGTCCTCACTCACACAGGACGATGCCGGCACGCGGGCCGTCCTCCGTAAGCAAGGCACCGAGGAGACATGGGCGGGCCAATACCTGTGTGGGTGCGACGGCACGCACAGCGCGGTGCGGCACGGGATCGGCGTCGGCTTCCCGGGCGGGACGTACGACCAACTCTTCTACGTCGTGGACGTGGAGGCGGAAGGGACCTGGTCCAGGCACGACTTTACCGGATATCTCGCCGAGAAGACGTCCTGCCTGTCCTTCCCCGTCAGGACCGAGGGAATGTTCCGTTTCATCGGCCTCGTGCCCGAGGCCCTCCGGGGGCGTGACGACGTCGGGTTCGACGACCTCCGCGCCGGCGTCGAGCAGGTGACGGGCACGCGGGTCACACGGGTCAATTGGTTCTCCACGTACCGCGTTCACCATCGGGTGGCGGACCACTTCCGACGCGGGGGGGTCTTCCTCGCGGGCGACGCGGGCCATGTGCATAGCCCGGCCGGGGCTCAGGGGATGAACACGGGCATCGGCGACGCAGTGAACCTCGCGTGGAAGCTCGCCGCAGTCCTCAAGGAGCGGGCCGGAGCCCGGCTGCTCGACACCTACGAGACGGAGCGGCTGCCGTTCGCGCGGTTCCTGGTCGCGACGACCGACCGGGTGTTCGACGCGGTCGTCGACCGGGGCGTCGTCGCCCGAACGATCCGCACCGTCTTCGCTCCGTACCTCCTGCCCTTCGCGCTCCGGTTCGCGGCCGTTCGGCGGGCCCAGTTCCGACTCCTATCGCAGACACGCATCGCGTACCGGGCGAGTCCGCTGAGTGACGGGAAGGCCGGGAAGATTCACGCGGGTGATCGCCTGCCGTGGGTCGAAGGTGCCGACAACTTCGAGCCGCTGAAATCCCTCGGCTGGCAGGTCCATGTGTACGGGATGCCGACAGCCAGCCTGCGCGAGATCGTGTCGCGCACGGGCGTGCCGCTGCATGAATGGCCATGGAATAAAGCTGCCGGGCATGCTGGTCTGAAGCAAAACGCGATGTACTTGGTGCGCCCCGACGGTTATATCGCCTTCGCTCGCGGGGTACAGGATGTTGCGGAATTGCAGAGGTATCTTTTCGGTTTAGAACCATCCCCCGAACCACCCTCTCGGGCAGCGCAGGGGCCAGTCGATCACCGCCAAGAGGCCTGACACGCCGAACACCTCGTGCCCGCGCTCCTTACCCTCGGGGAGCTTCTCAGTTAACGGAGCACGCGGTAGGAAAGTCTTCGGCCGGAGCGACCTTTCCTTCGGTCCGACCGAACGTCCAATTGAGTCGCTCTTGGCCAATCAAGACGTGTCCTGACAAACACGTTGTCCGGGATCGGCAAGGAGATGTCCAAACGGCTCGGTTGGGACAACCCGTAACCGACGAAAACCGCGCGAGCGATATTCCGCCCTGGAGGAGCGGACTTGCATTTCCACCGCCTGGTCGGTCAGATAGACGATCCGCGGCTCGCCCGTCTTCCCGGCCGTTTTGTGCTTCTCCAGCGTCCACACCCCGAGCGTCAGGTCCACGTCCTTCGCCGTCACCGCCGCCACCTCGCCCGGCCGACACTCCGTCTTGTACATCGCCGTGAGAAAGTCCCGAAACGGCGTGTCTCGGATCGAGTCGTGCACGGCCATACGCTGGTCGCGGGTCAGTTAGTTCAACACCCGCGTCTTGCCCGGCATCTCGATGCCGACAATCGGGTTGGCGACGATGATCTTTCGCTTCACCCCCCATTTGAACGCCCTGAGCAGCATGCGGATGGCGTTGCGGCGGGACTTCTTCCACCCCGGTGTCTCGTCGAGGCAGTCCTCGACGATCTGGACGGTCACCTGGTGGGGCGGCAGGACGCGGTGCCCGGGGTGACGGACGAACGCCCGCAGGAAATGCCGGTGCTGGTCGTAGGTGGGTTTCGAGCGGTGCCGCTTGGTCCACCCCGAGGAAGCTGCCGAGCAGGCCGACGACGGTGTACTTCTCGGCGGCCGACGTCGGCTCATCGTGTGTGGACAGCAGCCGGTGGAATTCTTTTCCCGCCAGGCCGCGGTTTTCCCGCCCCTTGGCGAGAGGGGGCTGCACGCCGTTGATCTCGACCTACCAGGTGTCGCGGGCTTTGCGGAACCAGGATTTGCGCGGACGGGACATGGGAACGGGTCCTCCGTTCGGGGGGATGGCCGTCCGTGCCTGGGTGGAGTTTCCTGCCATTGTACCCGAGCGGTACAAGGCAGGTTTCAGAAGTGCCGTCACGAACAGGGTTTAAGAGTCGGGGTTGACAGTACACCAGTAGAACTTTTCTTGGACGGCGTTAGGTTCTGGGAGCCTGGGATACGCCGTTTGCTGAGCGCCAAGGCGGTTTCGGAGGACTGGGGGATTCCAGCAGGGCCGATAGATACCGACGCAGTGCGTGACGGCGAACCACCATCTATCGACCTTGCCACCTTTGGCCACGGAGGCGTCGGACGGCAAGCCAAAATATTGAGTGAGAGCCACATGCCACCGCGGCTGTGGGGCGGCCGTGGCGACTAAAACCCCGCGAACCATTTCTCAACGGCCGGCTTCTCTTTCGCGGCTTCGACGGCCTTCTTGCGGCCGGTGTCCGCGGCGCGGCTCACGTCATCGAATTCCACAATGAGCTTTGTGGCGTTACTCACGGGGTTAGTCAGCCATGCCCCCCATGGTCAAGTTTACGGTCGTTCCCGTCATCCCGCTCGCCTTATCGGAAGCCATGAAAGCCGCCACTTTAGCCATCTCGGCGAGCGTCATCACCCGTCTTGTGTGGGCCATGTTTGCGAGGTAACCTTGGAACTGTTCCCACGTCATGGCACTGCCCATTGCCTTTGCCTTAATCTCGAAGAGTCCCTTTATCATGCTTGTCTCCGGCATGCCGTTTGGTCGCAGACCAACCACGCGGATGTCCAGAGGGGCGTATTCAGCGGATAGGTCTCGAGTGAGTGCCTCCTTGGCAGCCAGCGCCGGACCGTACCCTCCGTTTAATGGAGTGCCCGTCCGCGCGGGGATTGCAGTGACGGTCATGATCACCCCCGATTTGTTCGGAACCATACGCCATGCGGCCAGGCGCGCGGTCAGGAATTATGATCTCGTGTAGGCCGCGATCGGTAGGGAGAACTGCTCGACATCCAGTTCGACCAGCGGCACACCCAGAATCTTCGCATTCGGGATCCTGACCGCGTTGAACGAGATATCGACAAGTCCCGCCTTATCCATCACGGACTGTAGATGCTTGTCCACAGCCTGCTCATCGAGAGCGTCTACCTCGGCCGCCTCGGCTGCTCCGCCGGCGGAAACGATGTCCTGAGCGACCGCTTCGACCGCCGCTCGCCTGCGCCAAGTGAGAAAAACTTGGCCCATTCGCTCCCAAAAGCGCGTGCGACAGCACCGCCGATTCCCCCTTCGGCTCCGTAGATCACCGCTTCCTTGTTCTTGAGCATCATCGTCCCTCTTGTTTCGGTTAGGACTTGCATGATGCAAGCGAACAAAGAGTATCCTGTTGCGGTGATGCAAGTCAAGGGGCTACAGTGACTAAATGCTTGGACGGTTTTACCAGAATCAGGAGTGCTCCGCCGCCGGGGCGCTGGAGCAGGTCGGCGAACGCTGGAGCCTGCTGATCCTGCGGGACGCGATGTTCCGCGGCTTCACGCGCTTCTCTCAGTTCCAGAAGAGTCTGGGCATCGCCACGAACATTCTGGCAAAGCGGCTTGAGGGTTTCATGGCGGCCGGCCTCATGGAGCATCCGCAGCCGAGATCCTCCGGCGAGCAGGCGGAGTACATTCTCACCCAGAAGGGACTGGAGCTGAAGCTGGTCATCATCGCGCTGACCGAGTGGGGCGATAAATGGCTGCAGCCCGGCCCCACCGTGTTCCAGAACGAATCCGATGGCCAGCCTGTCGGACTTCAACTGCGACGCACTGGCGACGACGCTCAGGTCAGTGTTGCCGACGTTGTCGCCCGACGGCGCTAACCGGCGCGCATAGTTGATCCCAAGCAAGAGGGTGTCCCGTTCGTAGTGGGAAGTTGAACCGCCCTGCATGAGGGTGGAGGATGGCGGCTCCTTGAAGAGGGGTGTCCGGTCGGCTGCACGACCGGACACCCCTCTTCAAGGAGCCGCTGCCGAATGCGATTACAGGGTACAAGGTCGTCGGACGCGAGCAAGCCTTGGGCTGGTTCGCCTGGGCCAATAGCGAGTCCGACCGTGATCAAACTTCTGTCGATCAAGAAAGTTCAAATCCTGCCAACAGCATGCCGAAAAAGCCCTCAAAAACTGCGGTTTCACGAGGGGCGATTGAACCGCATTCGGCAAATACTAAGTCCGGTCCCTGTAACGAGAAAGCCCCTCGACATCTTCGTCGAAGGGCTTGATCTCTCGAAAAATCGAAGCAACAAGATTTGAACCAAAGATATAACAGACTTTATCGCCTCATCCGAGATCGAGACGATTTCCGGGCTGGGAGGATTGTACCGGAAAAAATAAAACCCCGACAGCCATGGTGATCTGTCCGCGCCTAGTAAGACCTCTATTCTAAAAACATTTTTGGATTAGGCATTCCATAATACTTAAATCGCGCTGTCTTTAGCAGAGGAATATATCCTTCAAACCGTTCACCATTAGGAGTAAGTCTGCCTACTTGTGCCATTAATGTTGACTTCTTTGTCGACTCGTTTTTTCTGACTTCCGATTCATTCCTCTACCGGCGTCTGTTTCAGGCTTTCTCGCAAACCCTCACGAATCGCCAACACTTTGCTTAACGTGACTTCGATGTTATCGCGTCGCAGATCCTCTGGAGTCGCAAGTAGAATTCCCGTCGTGCCGTCCAACAGAAATGCACAAGGGAGCGATCTTACGCCATAGCACTTGGCAACAGGCCCGTCAAACGACTGGCCATCGTAAAGCTGTGGCCAAGTCATGCCGTGTTTCAGGCATACATCTCGGATCTCCCGCAATTCGTCGACTTTATCAAGACAAACCCCCAGCACCTCGAAGTCGCGCTCGTGATGCCTCGCAAACGCTCGTGCAAGTTCCGGCTTAGCGCGCATACATGGCACACAGCCTTGCGACCAGAAGTCGAGCAAGACGATTTTGCCTCTGTAATCCTTGGGAAAACGCACCAACTTTCCGTCCAGCGATTGGCAACGAAAAGCAATACCGGGCTGGCCAACAGCGCTCAAGGGAAGCGGTCGCTCTGGGACGCTCGATTGCGATCGACGGAAACTCAACGTTGAGCCATTCGCTGCCACCGCATCGAGTTCGTAGGTTTTGCCAGCAAGCGTAAAGGGCAGGCCAAGGTCGTACAGTTCAAAATCCCGCTCGAAATGATCGTTCCCATTGCGATCAATGTACAGTCCGACATTAATGTTCTTGCCATCGTGTTTCACCAAATCATAGCGGCCTGTCGCGGCAAATTCGGTCAGCGCTAAAGTGTAGGTTTTCTCTCCAAAAATGGCTTTCCCTTCTCGAGCATCTTCGCGTGAGTAATACAGAGGCCGATCCGGAATCTTCTTATCCGGCTTGTGATCGGGATTGTAGAACTCCGGAGTGTATCGAAACAGTCGGAGTGTCACTGGACCCTCGGCGATTTCAACGGTCGCAAGACCTCCAAACGCTGGTGTGCCCAGAGGCTCCCAGTGGGTTGCTTTATCATTCGTCAGATCACCATCGCCGTTCGCGTCAAGGTAGATCTTGCCTGCCTTCGCATCAGCTGACTCAATGATAGCGACCAGCATTCCGTATTTGCTCGCTCGAACTGGCAATATCCCGTAGATTGCGGCTTCCTCGCCAAGCCCCTTTTTAAGCTCGGCGGGTTTCGCTGCAGTGAGTTTGATTGAGCGAAGGGTCGACGTGCCACGCTTCAGACTTCCCTCGGAAACGGGATGCAAATCAACAATCACCTTAGCGTGGTTGTCTTCCGGAAAAGCTGGTACTCTGGAGGTCAGTCCCAGACTGAGCATCAAAACAAGGAGGGGAAGTAACTTGTCCATCTGATCTCCCAGCGGTTATCCGGAGATGGGTCATCCGAAACGAGTTACTCTCTGCCTTCGGGAATAGATCACGTTGTAGGCGACATGTCCTAATTGTCAATAATTAAGCCGGTTCCTTCGAGAAAACGTATTTGCCAGGAATCCAGGCAAAATTTGGGGAACTTTTGAACCAAGGGCCCAAGTCTCACCCGATGCGTGCTGGTGTCCTTGCTAAAGACCTCTTGGCAAATTGGGACGCACTTTGGACCTTTGCGAAACACAATGGCGTAGAATCGACAAATGACGAGGCCGAACGAAAGCTCCGGAGCCTTGTTTTTGTACAGGAAGGTCAGCCTGGGCACCCACTCGAAGAAAGGGAGCCTATACGTCGAGCGCATTTTCTCGGTCTTAGACACCTGCAAAAAACAGGGCATGCGGGTCCCGAACTTCCTGACTGAAACCGTCCGTGCGGCGGTGTTGGGGGTTACCCAACCATCCATCATTTTGCCTCATTGATTATATCGACTTCTTTAACGATAGCGGGCCATCGAAAGGCAATCGACCAGACCTCGTCCCATTTTAAATAAAACCACTCGACTTATCCGTAGAATTTCGGTGAATGGGTGCATTGAGACGACGTGAGTAAGTCTTTCTGGCCATGGTGCCTATTCGAACCTTTTTCCACAGCTTCAGCATTCTCAACCCTTCCTCAACGAGGTCGTTGCCAAGCCATGACCAAGCGTTGCGATCTTCCTTCACAGCAAGGAAGTCCCTCAACAAATGAGCCCAACAGATTTGCCGTTTTTGATTCGGCCAGCACTTGTAGACGCTGTATCGATCCGACGTCAGAATCCGGCCGAGTCCGCCGATCGTTCTGCTGTAAAAGCCAGGGGCGGGTGAATCGCCCGGGCCGTGGTGTTTGTTCCGGAGCAGCCACACGCAGAGCACGGGGACGAACGTGCTCGACAGGATGTAGCTGGCGATCATCGAGAACCCGACGGCCAAGGCGAGCGGCAAGAATAGCCCGCGGGCCGCCCCCTCCATTACGAATGCCGGGATGAACACGGCTAGGATGCACAGCATCGCCAGGAGCCGCGGCACCGCTGTCTCCGTCACCCCCCGCCACGCCGCGAGGGCCACGGACGGCGTCCGCTCCATCTGGACGTGGACGTTTTCGACGGCCACGGTGGACTCGTCCACCAGGATGCCGACGGCCAGCGCCAGCCCGCCGAGGGTCATCAGGTTGATCGTCTCGCCGGCCAGCCACAATGCCACGAGCGCCGCGACGAGCGCGAACGGGATGTTCAGAACCACCACGATCACGCTCCGCCAGTCGCGGAGGAACACCACGCTCTTCAAGCATCTGGCCCTTAATTTGCTTACAGACTCTACATTCATCCACTTCGGCACGGCGTTTGCACCATTTTTGCGGGGTTGCCACCCTAAGAGCGATTAACGCGATCAATTCGTTGGTAAATCGATCATCGGTGGAGGTTGATCATGTCCGAATTGAACGAGTCGGCGGACGGTGGTTCCACCGCCACCATGATACCGACCGAAGTGGTTCCCAAACGCGCTTCACTGGCAGTTCGCGTTCTTACCTTTGTCGCCATCGTGGTTCCGTTAATCGGCGTGATTGCCGCACCATTTTTCGTGTGGGCCAGAGGGTTCGGGTGGACCGATTTGGGTCTACTCTTGGGCATGTATCTTTTTACGGCTTTGGGAATCACGGTGGGATTCCACAGGCTGTTCGTACATCGCTCGTTCGAGACCTACACTTGGGTGAAATTCATCTGGGCCATCCTCGGGTCGATGGCCGTGCAGGGGACTTTATTTCACTGGGTGGCTATGCACCGGCGACATCACCAGTACAGCGATATGGTTGATGATCCTCATTCACCGCATCACGAGGGGCGAGGTGCCATTGCGTTTCTGCGAGGTTTCTACCATGCCCACATTGGCTGGTTCTTCGAAAGCGATCCGCCACATCTCGACCGCTACATCCCTGACCTCACCCAGAGCTGGGCACTCCGGAGTGCAAATCGCCTTTTCCCTCTGTGGGTCGCTCTTAGTCTCGTGCTTCCGGCGGTCCTTGGAGGATTGATTACCCTCAGCTGGAGCGGCGTCTGGACAGGGCTGATTTGGGGAGGGCTCGTTCGTCTCTTCCTCGTACATCACATAACTTGGAGCGTGAACTCGGCCTGTCACCTGTGGGGCTTCAGGCCCTTCGTGAGCAACGATCTAAGCCGCGACAACATCCTATTCGGTGTTTTGGCGATGGGTGAAGGCTGGCACAATACGCACCACGCTTTCCCGTCCTCGGCGCGACATGGTTTGAGTTGGTGGCAAATTGATGTGAGCTACTGGGTCATTCGCATCCTAGCTCTGTTAGGCCTAGCTTGGAACCTTAGATTGCCCACGAAGGAATTGCAGGCCAGGAAACGTAACACTTCTTGATCTATCTCCGGTCTCCTCCATGTCTGGCCCGAAGGAAATGGGGGTTCGTGAGATGCCTGAATTTGCCCGAGTTCCTTTTGTTTTCCTCTCCTACCAACCGGACATCTATTTCGTTGACAAGGCTCAAGGATCGGAAGCCGATACTTATGCAAGCCATTTACCATTCAAAAGCTTTTAACCGCGATTTGCGTCAATGCGGAAAAGGGTGGATATCTCTCCTGCTAGTGTAGTGTCGCCGAAATACGGGAACTTAAACTGCGATTGAACCGTCTCACTATCGGAGGTGAGATGCCATGCGAATAGCGGAATTGATCACGCTGACTGAGGACGAATCTGTCATCCTGAAA
>Ga0208492_1000947_pt1 | contig 21127 bp, 17 predicted proteins | sample Subbioar_CSW14AB_FD_184820 | JGI IMG/M metagenome (GOLD analysis project Ga0208492, IMG submission 184820) | Serpentinite rock and fluid subsurface biosphere microbial communities from McLaughlin Reserve, California, USA - CR12Mar_CSW14AB (SPAdes) | ecosystem: Environmental > Terrestrial > Deep... | reverse complement strand
ATCTCCAGGCGCGCCCCGGCAGGCTCCACCAGCCCGGCCAGGCGGGCGGCGGTGCCGACCGGCACGGTCGACTTGCCCACGACCAGCGACCCGGGCTTCAGGTGCGGGATCAGGCCCTCGACGGCGGAGTCCACGAACCGCAGGTCCGCGCCGGCGCCGTCGCGCCGCTGCGGGGTGCCGACCGCGATGAAGTGCACGTCGGCGTCCGCGGCGGCCGCCATGTCGGTCGTGAACGACAGCCGGCCCGACCCGATCCCCGCGGTGAGGATCTCCGCCAGCCCGGGCTCGAAGAACGGCGTCTCACCCGCGGCGAGCTTTCCGATCTTCGCCTCGTCGACATCGATGCCGACCACGTCGTGACCCAGCGACGCCATCGCGGCCGCATGCACCGCCCCGAGATACCCGCACCCGATGACGCTCAGCTTCATCCCGAAAGGCTCCTCTCGTCGGGCCCGCGGCCGACCCGCGCGCACGCACGCCCTCCATCCTTCCATGGATGGGGAGCGCGGGCCGGTCCCGGCAGGTGGGAGGGCATCGGGCCCGTCTACCAGGCCTTCTTCACTTCTGTCACACTGTTCACATGCGTGCCCCCGACCACGTCCGCCCCGCCATGCCCCGCGGCGGATCCCCGGTGCGCGTGGCGCGCCTCCTCGCGACCTCGCTCGCCACGCTCGCCCTCGTGGCTGGGCTGTTCCCGCTGGAGTCGGCATCGGCGGCGACGCCCGCCCCGACTCCGGCCGCCACGTCCGAGCCCGCCCCGACGTCCGAGCCCGAGGCTCCGGCCGCCACGGACGAGCCGGCCCCCGACGCGCCCGGCGCGTCCGAGGTGAAGGCGCCCCAGGCGGCCTCGCCCGATCCCGAGACCCCGACGCCCGAGCAGAAGGCGACCCCCACGCCGCCGGTCGCGAAGGTCCCGATGGATCGCGACGACCACCGGGCGGGGGCGGACCAGCTGGCCGAGCGCGACAAGGCCGGCGACGAGACCCTCGACGCCGCGAACCCCGGGAACGTGCCGTACCCCGCGTCGGGTTCCGGATCGGGCGGCGACGCGTCCTCGAGCCGCTTCGAGCTGGTCGCGCCCAAGGAGGCGTTCGTGCCGGCCGCCGCCGTGGTCGGCTTCGTGCCGGGCGACATCATCAGCAACGCGGTGTTCACCAATCGGTCGACCATGACCGCGGCGCAGATCGCGAGCTTCATCGACGGCAAGGTCGCGACCTGCCAGTCCGGCTACACGTGCCTCGAGGAGTACGTCGAGACGACGCCGACGCGCGCCGCCGACGCGTACTGCGCGCAGTACACCGGGGGAGCGAACGAGAGCGCGGCCCGGATCATCTCCAAGGTCTCGCAGGCGTGCGGGATCAACCCGCAGGTGCTGCTGGTCATGCTCCAGAAGGAGCAGGGTCTGATCACCCACACCTGGCCCAGCGACTGGCGCTTCACGATCGCGATGGGCATGGGATGCCCCGACACCGCCGACTGCGACAAGACCTACTACGGGTTCTTCAACCAGGTGTACGGGGCTGCCCGGCAGATGAAGATCTACGGTTCCAGCACCTACTTCACCTGGTACGCGCCGGGCGGGACGCGCAGCATCCGATACCACCCCAACTCCGCGTGCGGGTCGTCGGGCGTCTACGTCAAGAACCAGGCGACCGCGAACCTGTACTACTACACGCCGTACCAGCCCAACGCAGCCGCGCTCGCGGCCGGCTTCGGCACCGGCGACTCCTGCTCGTCGTACGGCAACCGCAACTTCTACAGCTACTTCCGGCTGTGGTTCGGCTCGACCGGGACCGGCGTCACGAGCGTCGCGGACGGCACCATGATCAAGGCCGAGCCGCACGTCTACCTCGTCACCGGTCGCAAGAAGGTGCACATCACGCGCGAGACCCTCGCGGAGTACCAGCGCGTGTTCGGCGCGCCGCGCACCGTGACGGCGGAGACGGCGGAGTCCATCCCGAACGGCGGTCAGGCCTCGTTCTTCCTCCGCAACGCGACCACGGGCGACGTGTCGCTCCTGCAGGGCGGGCAGCGGCATCACTTCTCGTCGTGCGCGCAGGTGTCGGCCTGGGGAGGCTCGTGCGGGACCGAGACCGTGCTGGCCTCGGCCGAGTACACGCGGGTGCCGGCCGGAGCCGCGATCACCGGCTGGGCCCGCCGCACGTCCGGGGGCACCATCCACCAGATCTCCGGCTCGACGCTCATCCCGATCTACAACGAGGCGAACGTCGCCGCCATCACGGGCGGGGCCGTGCCGTACGCGGCCGTCATGCCCGCCGCCAAGGCCGCGCAGTACCAGGTCACCGCGACGAGGTGGGCGCCCGGGCGCTTCATCGAGCCCGCGGCCTCCACGCGGACCTACCTGCCCACGTGGGACTCGCGCCTGCTGTACCTGCCGACGTGGCTGTATCCGGCAGAGATGGGGCTCACACGCGCGCGCGACACCGGCGTCCCGTCGACCGCGTACCAGGGCTACACGAGCGGGGGGACCCTCGCGCAGTTCGTCAAGTGCGGCAGCACGATCTACCTGCCCTCGCGCGGCACGCTGCAGCCGGTGACGGCCGCGGCGGTCGCCGGCTTCCCCGTGACGACGCTCGACGCGCGCACGTGCGGAGTGCTCGAGCTGTCCTCCGCCGCGCCGCAGACGCGCGTGTTCGTGCAGGGAGTCGGCCGCAGCGACGTGTACGTCGCCGAGGCCGGACGCTGGCGCCACATCGCCTCCCGGGGCGTCATGGAGGCCCTGACGGGCGGGCGCTGGCCGACCGTGCTCCGCCTGGCGGATGCGCTGATCGACCACCTGCCCAAGGGCACGCGCATCACGTCGGCCGTGCCGCCCTCCGGATCCGTCATGCAGGTGCGCGGCACCGACCCCGTGTACTTCACGGACGGCGCGAAGGCGTGGTGGATCTCGTCGTGGGACATCGGCGAGGAGTTCGGCATCCGCTCGCGGCACGCCGTCGTGTCGTCGCGCGAGGCGATCGCCGCCCTGACCGTGCAGACCCGCAACCGCCTCCGCCCGATCGTGAGCTGCCACGACGGGTACTACGTGGCCGCGCAGGGGCGCCTGCACCGGATCGCGCTCGCGGGGCTCGGAGGCCTGCCGGGCCAGGGTCTCGGCGCCGCCACGTGCGACTCGCTGCCCAAGGCCGCCGCGGCCATCAGCGGGCGCCTGTTCGTGAAGGTGGGTACCACGACGTACGTGGCCGAGGCGGGCCGGATGCGCGCGCTGCGCGCCGGCGAGACGCCCACGTCGCTCAACGGCGGGAAGGCGCCCACCGTCCTGACGTGGAACGCGGGCACGCTGGCGTTCGTGCAGGCCGGCAGCCGCTGACCCGGATCCCCGCTCCGGCGGCCGAGGGGTGATCCGCCGGCCGCCGGACGCAGGGGAGGGCGTCACTCGATGAGCAGGCCCTCGGCGCGCAGCTCGTCCTGGAGCTCGCCCGGCATGATCCACACCCAGCTCGCGTAGAACTCGATGCCCTCGACCGGGAGGGCTCCCGACGCCCGCAGGTTGGAGTCGCCGACGCACGACACCACGATGTCGTAGGGCGGGTTCGGCTCGCCGTTCGAGTCGACGCGGTCCACCACGGCGTCGGGCAGGATGCTCCACCCCAGCTTGTTGAAGTAGACGCCGGGGAAGCCTCCGGGACGGCCGCACGAGAAGTCGTACGCGATCTCGGTCTCGCCGGTCTCGGCCAGGAACTCCTCGAACGCGGCGGTGTCGGACGGCAGGATCTCCTCGCCCGCGCGGAACCGGTCGGACCAGGCATCCGCGCCCGCCGTGCCGGCGATGCCGAGGGCGAGGACCGCGGCGGGGGCGACGAGCGCCCAGCGCCGCACGAGGAGGTAGCCCACGAGGCACGCGAGCACCGTGAGCGAGGCCCACAGCCAGAACCGGTTCTCGTTCGTGAACGACGGGATGACGCCCGGATCGAACGGCTCCGTCGGCAGCAGGAAGCCCCACGGGAGCACGCCGGCGATGTGCACGGGCGTCACGTGCGCCCACGTGGGCGCCTGCGGGGCGAGCCACACCAGCACGGGCGCGAACAGGGCGGCGGTGCCCGCGGTCGCCCAGGCCCAGATACCCGTGCGCACGCCGCGGATGACCACCGCGAGGCCGAGCGCCACCACGAGCGCGGACACGGGGTCGAGGTAGCGGCCATAGACCCACGAGTCCAGGCGGCGCCACGGGTTCTCCCAGAGGTTCCAGTCGTTGGCCCACGCGAGCACCGACAGCAGCCAGGACGCCGCGAGGACGCCGAACAGCCAGGTGGCGCGCCCCATCCGGAACCGGCGCACCTCCCGCCACGCGAGCACGACCAGCGCCACGAACCCGATCGCCACGAGCCCGTACGATCCGACCACCTGGTTCCAGGTCTGGCCGAGCGCGACGCGGACGAAGAACCCGGGAACGAAGTTCTCGATGTTCTTCATGACCGACTCGCTCTGATTCGGCTCCGACTCGAGCAGGACGTCGTTGAGCGTGTTGCCGATCCGCTCGACCGCGTACCAGGCGACGGCCAGCGTGAGCCCGCCGGCCAGCGCGGCCTGCCAGCGCTTCACGAGCAGGCCGACGAGCCAGACGCCGCTCGCGAGCACGACGGGCAGCATGCGCATGTGCGTCAGGTAGACCGCGGCGACGGCGACGGCGAACACCACCGCGCGCCAGATCGTGGTGTGCTCGAACAGGCGGAACGCCGCGAGGGCCGCCAGCACGACCAGCAGGAACAGGAGCCGCTCGCTCAGGACGTAGTCGGCCTGGATGGCGCGCGAGGGCAGCGTGGAGACGACGGCTGCCACCGTGAGCGCCTGCGGCAGGTCGAGGCGCATGCGGCGCACGAGAAGCGCGAGCGGCCAGATGGTCGCGGCGGCCAGCACCCAGCCGATGATGCCCGCGGCGCGGTACACGGTGTCGGGATCGTCGAGGAACCACCACAGCGGGGTGAGCAGGATGCCCCAGCCGGGGAAGTAGCCGGCGGAGCCGTACTCCGGCATCGGGTCGCCCGCGAGCAGGCGCGCCAGCTGCAGCAGGTGGAGCTCGTCGAACGGGAATGCCGGCTGGTCCGCGGACAGCCCGACGATGGCGGTCGTGACGAGGTTGGCGAGGATGGCGCCTGCCGCGACGATCCACCAGATGCGCGTCACCGCGCGGGGGTCCCGCGGACGGGCGAGCGCGACGGCGCCGACCGGGAAGGCCGGCGGGCGGGTGCGGCTCACGGGGTCGCCTCGAGGTAGCGCACGAGGCTCGCGTCGGCGTCCGGCGGGGTGAAGCCGGTGCCCTCGATCTTGGTGAGGTCGAGCACGCTGTTGCGCGGGCGGGGAGCGGTGGGCCGGTCGTTGCCGGCGTAGTACTCGGCAGTGGTGACGGGCGTGACGCGGGCGGGGTCGTGTCCGGTCAGCTCGTACACCCGGGCGGCGTACTGCGCCCAGGTGCGGGGCTCGCCGGCGCCCGTGAGGTTGTACGTGCCGTAGGGCGCGCGCGTCTCGAGCAGGTGCTGGATGCCGCGGGCGAGGTCCGCGGTGAACGTGAGCCGGCCGGTCTGGTCGTCGACGACCGTGGGGTCGACGCCGCGCTCGGCCAGGGACGCCATGGTCCGCACGAAGTTGCCGCCGTCGCCGATGACCCACGAGGTGCGCACGATGTAGTGGCGCGGCACGGTCGCGACGATCGCGTCGCCCGCGGCCTTGGTCTGCCCGTAGACGCCCAGCGGGGCGATCGGGTCGTCCTCCCGGTACGGCTCGGCGGCAGTGCCGTCGAACACGTAGTCGCTCGAGACGTGCACGAGCGTGATGTCGTGCTGCGCCGCGACGCGCGCGAGCGCCGCGACGCCCGTGACGTTCGCGGCCCACGCCTCGGCGCGGCCCTCGGGGGTCTCTGCGGCGTCGACAGCGGTGTGCGCGGCGGCGTTCACGATCACGCCGTAGTCGCGCCAGCGGCGCGCGGCGGCCAGGTCGGGGGAGGTGAGGTCCAGGTCCTCGCGGCCGGCGTACTCGATGTGCGCGGCGTCCCCCAACTGGGCGCGCAGGGCCCGGCCGAGCTGGCCGTTCGCGCCGATCACGAGCGTGCGGCGGGGCGGGACGGGCGTGGCGTCCGCAAGGCGCGGGTGCGCGCGGTCCTTGTCGGAGATCTCCGCCTGCTCGAGCGGGATGGGCCACGGGATGGCGACGGTCTCGTCGGCCAGGTTCAGGAACGAGTACGAAGCGTCGGGCGACCAGTGGTCGTTGACCAGGTACGTGTAGGCCGTGCCGGGCTCCAGCGTCTGGAACGCGTTGGCCACGCCGCGCGGCACGAAGATCGCCGTGGACGGGTCGATCTCGGCCGTGAAGACGTTGCCGAAGCCGGGGCCCTCGCGCAGGTCCACCCAGGCGCCGAACACGCGGCCGGTCGCGACCGACACCCACTTGTCCCACGGCTCCGCGTGGATGCCGCGCGTGACGCCGGGCCGGTCGTTGTAGGAGATGTTGTTCTGCACCGGGCCGAAGTCGGGCAGGCCCAGCGCGGTCATCTTCTCGCGCTGCCAGTTCTCCTTGAACCACCCGCGCGCGTCGCCGTGCACGGGCAGGTCGAACAGCAGCAGCCCCTCGATGGCGGTCGGCGTCGCGGCCAGCTGCTTGCCCAGCTCCGTCACGGCCGTCACTGCCCCTTGCTGGCGTAGAACGCCTCGACGCCGTCCTTGACCGGAGCCCACCACGCCTCGTTGGCGCGGTACCACTCGATGGTGTCCGCGAGACCGGCGCGGAAGTCCTGGAAGCGCGGCTGCCAGCCGAGCTCCGTGCGCAGCTTGGTAGAATCGATCGCGTAGCGCAGGTCGTGTCCCGGACGGTCGGCGACCAGGTCGTACGCGTCGCGCGGCTGGCCCATCAGCTCGAGGATCAGCTCGACGACGTCCTTGTTGTTCTCCTCGCCGTCGGCGCCGATCAGGTAGGTCTGCCCGATCTCGCCCTTGTCGAGGATGGTCAGCACCGCGGAGGAGTGGTCGTCCGCGTGGATCCAGTCGCGCACGTTCTCGCCCGTGCCGTAGAGCCTGGGGCGGATGCCGCGGATCACGTTGGTGATCTGGCGCGGGATGAACTTCTCGACGTGCTGGTAGGGGCCGTAGTTGTTGGAGCAGTTCGAGATCGTCGCGCGCACACCGAACGAGCGCACCCAGGCCCGGACCAGCAGGTCGCTGCCGGCCTTGGTCGACGAGTAGGGCGACGAGGGGTTGTACGGGGTGCTCTCGGTGAACCGCTCGGGGTCGTCCAGCTCGAGGTCGCCGTACACCTCGTCGGTCGAGATGTGGTGGAGGCGCACGTCGTGGCGGCGCGCGGCCTCGAGCAGCGTGTACGTGCCGATGATGTTGGTGTCGAGGAACGGGCGCGGGTCGTTCAGCGAGTTGTCGTTGTGCGACTCGGCCGCGTAATGCACGACCGCGTCGACCTCGCGGAACAGGCCGTCGACCAGCTCGGCGTCGGCGATGTCGCCCTGCACGAAGCGCACGCGGTCCTCGGGGAGGCCCTCGAGCGAGGCGAGGTTGCCCGCGTAGGTGAGCTTGTCGAGCACCGTCACGTGGTGGTCGGTGTGCTCGACGACGTGGTGCACGAAGTTGGACCCGATGAACCCGGCACCGCCGGTGACAAGAAGCTTCGACATCAGCGACCACGCTCCAGAACCTCGAGGAGGTACGAGCCGTACCCCGACTTCACCAGCTTCTGCGCCCGCTCGCGCAGCTCGTCGTCCGAGAGGAACCCCTGCCGCCAGGCGACCTCCTCGGGCGCGCCGATCTTCAGGCCCGTGCGGCGCTCCATCGTGCGCACGTAGTCGGCCGCGTCTGTCATCTGGTCGAACGTGCCCGTGTCGAGCCAGGCGGTGCCGCGGGGCAGCACCTCGACGCTGAGCTTGCCGCGCTCCAGGTAGGCGGCGTTCACGTCGGTGATCTCGTACTCGCCCCGCGCGGACGGCTTGAGGTTGCGGGCGATCTCGACCACGTCGTTGTCGTAGAAGTACAGGCCGGGGACCGCGTAGTTGCTCTTGGGGGCGGCGGGCTTTTCCTCCAGGGAGACGGCCTTGCCGTCGGCGTCGAACTCGACCACGCCGTACGCCTGCGGCTCGGCGACCCAGTACGCGAACACGGCTCCGCCGTCGACGTCGGCGAAGCGCTTGAGCTGGCTGCCCAGGCCGGGGCCGTACAGCAGGTTGTCGCCGAGGACCAGCGCGACCTTGTCGTCGCCGATGAAGTCGGCGCCGATCGTGAAGGCCTGGGCCAGGCCGTCGGGCGAGGGCTGCTGCGCGAACGTGATGTTCACGCCGAACTGCGAGCCGTCGCCGAGCAGCCGTTCGAACGCGGCCGCGTCGTGCGGCGTCGTGATCACCAGGATGTCCCGGATCCCCGCCAGCATCAGCGTCGACAGCGGGTAGTACACCATCGGCTTGTCGTACACGGGAACGAGCTGCTTGGAGACGCCGAGCGTGATCGGATGCAGACGCGTACCCGAACCACCGGCGAGGATGATGCCCTTCACCCGACCATCGTGTCATATGCGCTTGTCCGCATCCCTGGGAGGCGCGGTTGTTAGCATCGGGTTCCGTGAGCAGACGTGTCCGCAGGATCGGCTGGCCGATCGCTGCGGCGGCCGCCACGCTGGTGTTCGCGCTCGCGCGCCTCGCCGGGAATCCGCGCTTCTACTTCGCCGACGACACGCAGCTCGGATCCTTCGGCCAGTGGTGGCAGCTCGGCGACCTGCTGCGGCAGGGGCGCCTCCCGCTCCTCGAGCCGTCGGCGTGGCAGGCGGGCAACTACCTGGCGGAGGGGCAGTGGGCGCTGCTGAACCCGCTCAACTGGCTGATCGCGCTGGGCGCGCGGGCCTGCGAGGACCCGGTTGTGTTCGCGACCGTCGTCAAGATCGCGTTCCTGGTGCTGATGACCGTGGGCGTCTACCTGCTCGCGCGCTCCTTCACCGCCGCGCGGCCGTGGGCGGCGCTCGCCGCCGTGCTCGTGCCGCTGTGCGGCTTCACGGTCTACATGGACGCCGCCTCCTGGTCGACCGGCCTGTTCAACTCCGCGCTGCTGCCGTGGGTGTGGTGGGCCCTGCGGCGCGCGGTGGAGGCGTCGCGGTCGCCCATCCCGTACCTGGTCGCGAGCTACGTCCTCATCACATTCGGGTACATCTTCGGCGTGATCGTGCTCGTGGGCGTGCTGGTCGAGTCGCTCGTGCGCGCCGCGTGGATGCGCGACCGCGGGCGGATCGTCCGGAGCCTGCTGGCGTCGGTGTGGGGCGCCGCCTGGACCGTCGTGGTGTACCTGCCGGGGATCCTCACCGCCCCCGTGACCGACCGCGGCTCGTTCGTCGTGCGCAACTGGTTCTTCCTGAACGCCGATCTGACGGATCTCGCCGGTGCCGCCGGCCCCACCTTCACCGGCACGATCCGGACCTGGGACGGCGAGGTGCGCGCACCCGAGGGCGTGCTGGAGAAGGGCGTCATGCTGTGGACGGGCGAGGTCACGGACGCGCCCCTCGTGTACATCGCCTGGCTGCTGCCGTTCGCCCTGCTGGTGCTGCCGATGTCGCGTGCCGCCCTGCGTCGCTGCGTCCCGCTGCTCGCGATCGGCTCCGCGGCGCTCGTGGCCGTGCTGGCGCCGAGCCACATGGGGCCCATCCGCTGGCCGCTGCGGTTCATCCCGTACCTCGCCCTCGCGCTGCTGGTGCTGCTCGCGGTGGCCGCAACCCGGACGAAGTGGGGCGAGCTCTCGGCGCGCCGGATGCGCTGGACCGTCGCGCTGATCGTGGCGCTCGCGCTCGTGAACCTCGGGAACGTGCCGCTGGACTGGCGCGGCGTCGGCGCCACCGCGGTCGCGCAGCTCGCGCTGCTGTGGGCGATCAGCCGCGTGGCGACCCGGCCCTGGCGCGAGGACGTGAGGCGCGTCGCGCTCGTCGCCGGCGCGCTCGGGGTCACGGCCGTCACCGTCGCGCTGCAGGTCGTCACGATGCCGGCGACCCCGTTGCCCGGCGGCGCCGTGCCGACGGTGGGCGAGATGCGGCAGGTGCTGAGCGAGGCCGACGGCGAGTCGTACGGCGACGCCATGGTCGTGGGCCGCGCGAGCGCGGGGGCGGGCGATCCGGCCTCCTGGCGCGAGCGCCTTCTCGCCAACCTCTGGTACCTGAGCGACACCGACGTCTCGAACCTCTACACGGTGCTGCCGTACTCGGAGTTCGTGCAGGACTTCTGCATGGACCTGCGCGGCGAGACGTGCGGCGACGGCCTCTCGACGCTGTGGAGCGTCGACGAGTCGACGGGCGAGCGCGTCAGCGACCTGATGGGCGTCAGCACCGTCATCGCGATGCGCGCGACCTACCGGGACCAGCCCGAGCCGCCGGCCGGCTGGCACCTCGCCGAGGCGGGGGAGCACATGTGGCTCTTCCGGCGGGACGAGGTGCTGCCCGCCGCGGGCGGCGTCGTGTGGTCGGGGGAGGGCACCGAGGTCGCCGTGCTCGAGGTGACGGACACGTCCGTGAGCTTCCGCGTCGACTCGGCGGGCGCGGACGGACGGGTCGTGCTCAGCCGTCTCGACTACCCGGGGTACGTCATCGACGGCGCGGCCACGGCCGAGCCGGTGCGTGACTGGCTGCTCACGGTCGACGTGTCGGGCGCCGAGTCCGGCGACGTGGTGACCGTGCGCTTCCAGCCGCCCGGGACGCCGCTGCTGATCGGCGCCGCGCTGCTCGGCGTGCTGACCGCCGCCGGATGGCTCGTGGCGCGTCGCCTGCGCCTGGACGGATCTCAGTCGGCCCGGGCCTGAAGCGACAGCGCCGACAACTGCGCGGCATACACGCGGCTGAGCCCTTCGGGCAGCGTGGTGCGGACCAGCCCGTCCAGGTCAGGCCATACGCGAGAGCGCACCCGCAGATCGAGCGACTGGCCGCGCGCGGACCCGCCTCCCAGGACGATCCTGCCACGTCGACGTCGCAGCCGGTGGAGCTCGCTGATCAGCGCCCCGATGGAGACGGCCGCCCCGCTGCCGATGATCTTGATCGTCGTCGTCCCGGGGGCGGTCTGCGCGGCGCGCAGCGCCGCGGCCGACATCACGTTCGCGGCGTCGTCTTCGTACACGTAGTCGCGCAGCGTGTCGAGGGGGACGTAGATCGACGCCGGGATACCCGTGATGTGCGCGCGCACGAGCACTGAGATCAGACCCTGGCCTTTGGACATGTCCTGGCCCGGGCCGTACAGATTTGTGAGGCGTCCGATAAGCGCGTGCCAGCCGCCCCTCGCGGCGCCGTCTCGGAGAGCATCCTCCATCGCGAGCTTGCCTTCTCCATAGGGAGAGCCGGGCGCCACGCGCGTGTGCTCGGTGAAGGGCGGATGCGACGAAGCGGCGTACGCGCCGCCCACGGAGGACGCGAGACCCACCGTCAAGCGCGACCGGGTGTCGGGCGGCAGCTCGGAGAGTGCGTCGATGAAGCCGCGGAACACCGCGACCTCCTCGAACACCCGATCGCGTGGCGTGGAGGTGACTGCGCGCCCCGCGGCCCAGATGATCTCCAACGGGCCGCCGCGCGGGGCGTCGTCGACGAACGTCGCCAGGCCGGCTCTCAGCGCATCGGTCGCGGCGTCTCCGTCGCTCCAGGGGACGGTGGTCGCGAAGGGCACGTCTCCGCGGCTCCGGACCACGGCCTGGCCGAACAGGCCCCGGCCGATCACCCAGCGTCGCGGCATGGCCGTCATGCGGACCCGGAGCGGTCGACGGGCTCGTCATGTGCGAGCGGGCCCAAGGCCGGATCGCGGACGATGAGGTACGTCGGCTTGCCGAGCGCGGTGCTGACCGCCACGCCCAGATACTCGGCGATGATTCCGAGCGCCACGAGGATGATCCCGGTGCCGAGAAGCAGGACCACCATCAGCGAGGTCCAGCCCGGTTCCTCGATCACGCCCGCCGCCCGGACGATGATGAGGTAGAGCGCGAAGAGAAGCCCGGCCACGAAGACGGATGTGCCGGTCAGCGTGACGACCCGCAGTCCGCGCGTGCCTGATGTGAGAACCATGCGCCAGAAATGGCCGAACAGCGTGCGGTACGAATACCCCGACCGCCTGTCCACCTCGTCACGCAGCACCACGGGGGCCGTGGCAGTCCGCGCCGCGATCCAGCCGAGCGCCACATCGAGATAGACGCCGGTCCCTGCGTATGCGGCGACGCTGCGGCCGATCTCGCCCAGAACAAGACGGAAGCTGTTGAAATCAGAGGCGCGCCCGCCGCCGAAGGCGGTCTCAAGCACCCGCTTCGACAGGCGCGATGCGGCATTGCGCACTGCGCCGTGTGGCGGCCTGTTGACCGGACGGGCGTAGACCAGATCAGCCTGCTCGTCGAGGGCCGCGTCGAGCAGCACGCCGATGTGTCCGGGGTCGTGCTGGCCGTCTTCATCCATGGTGACGATCCACTCACCGCCTGAGCTGGCCATGCCGGCGAGGGTCGCGGCATGCTGCCCGAAATTGCGGCTGAGCCAGACCGGAGTCACCCACTCGACACTCCGAGCGAGATTCCGGATCACGGCGTCGGAGCGGTCGGGGCCTCGATCGTGCGCCAGCAGCACCTCCTCGACGCGCGCGCGCCGCCCCCCAGGGGTGGTGAACCCCTCCGTGAGGGGGCGCAGCTCGTCGACCACTCCGGTCAGCGTGCGCTCTCCCTGGTAGACGGGGATCACGACGCTGATGCGGTGCACGTACGGCTCGGTCATCGCATCCTCCTCTTCAGCACACGATACGAGAGCCTCCGGGCGCGGGCCATGAGCGCGGCCCTGACGTCCCCGATGCGGCGGTCGAGGCCCGAGAGGACCTCCGGATGCGCCTCGCGCACCCACGCGTGGAACTCGCGCGCCTCGGCCGACTGGCGGGAGGCGAGGGCGACGCTCCACTGGGAGTCGCTCATCCGGAACGTGGCCCCCACCTCGGGGTCGGGGACGAAGTCGCCCTCCAGCAGCACGCGCGTGTACGTCGCCTGGTCGATCAGGTACGAGAACCGGTCGAACCAACCGCCCGTGCGGGCCAGCACGTCGCGGCGCATCATGACCGAGGCGGGCTCCCCGAAGAGGTTGGAGCCCGCGCGCACGGCCCGGCGCACCGCCTCGGCGCCGGGCATGCGCCGGTCCAGGCCCCGCAGTCCCCAGCCGGCCAGCAGCACGTCGCCGTTCATGTCGATGAGATCGCGGCGGCACGCGGTCATCACCGCGCCGGTGGTCTCGAGCAGCGCCGCCTGGCGCGCCAGCACGCCGGGGCGCAGCACGTCGTCGCCGCAGACGAGCTTGATGAGCTCGCCGCGCGCCGCCTCGGTCGCGCGGTTCCAGTTGCGACCCGCGCCGCCGCCCGCCTCGGTCTCGACCAGGGTGACGCGCGGATCGTCGGCGAACCGCCGCATGACGTCGAGGGTGTCGTCGGAGGACGCGTGGTCGGCCACGATCAGCTCGAGGCCCTCGACCTCCTGGTCGAGGATCGAGCGGAGCGTCTCGTCCAGCGTGCGGCCGTTGTCGTAGGCGGGCACGACGACGCTGAGGCGGATGCCGGCGCTCATCGCTCCTCCTTCCTGCGGTGGAACGAGAACCGGCTGTGGCCGACGTAGCTGATCACCGCGATCACGAACGTGAACAGGAACTGCGCGACGATCTCGTTCATGCCCAGCAGGATCGTCAGGGGCGGGACGACGAGCTGATTGAGCAGGAACGAGGTCAGGTACACCAGCTGGAATCGCCAGAAGTCCAGCCACAGGTGCCCCGTGACGCGGAACACGAGCCTCCGGTAGAGCACGAAGGCGGAGATGGTGCTGGCCAGGTGCGCGCACGTGATGATCACGAAGATGCGCCAGGGCGCATCCGGCCACACGGCGGCCGCGAGCAGCGAGAACAGGATGAACCAGACGAAGCCGACGCCGGTGTTGATCGCGCCGACGAGCAGGAACGCCATACGACGGTCCCGGATGAGCCGCAGCAGCGGGCCGTCGGGTGCGGAGCCGCCGCCGATCGCCTGCTCGGCGCCGCCGGGAAGCTCGGGTGCGGGGTCGCGGTGCCCGTCGGCGGCATTCATGAGGCCGCCGATCCGGCGCGGCCGAGGCGTCGCCGGGCGAGTCGGGTCTCGACGCCGCCGACGGCCGCGAAGCCGAGGTCGACGGCCGTGAGCAGGACCCGGCTCAGCAGCACGAGCGTGACGATCTCGGCCGAGGCGAGCGTGCCGGCGAGGGCGGCGGCGAGCACGAGCTCCCGCACGCCCGCGCCCGCGGGCGCGATCACGAACAGGAATCCGATCACCCACGCGAGCGCGTAGCCGCCGATGCACTGGACGACCGTGTGCCACGTGGCCGGGGCGCCGAGGCCGATCGCGAGCGCCGCGACCGCGACGCCGGCCACGATCCACGCGAGCAGCGACCAGGCCGTGGCGACCGCGACGCCGCGCGTGGACAGCGAACCGCCCGCGGTGTCGAGCGGCTCCAGGCGCAGGATGCGCCACGCGAGCGCGATGAGCCGATTGAGGACGGGTGGGATCAGCAGGACGAGCAGCGGCACGCCGAACCACATCAGCCACGCCCAGTCGGCGAGCGCGGGCGTGGGTGCGACCGCGAACCCGAGCGCGCCGACGCCGACGCCCGAGACCAGGGAGATCAGCAGCGCGATCGTCATCGCGGCGACCGAGTGCCGGGCGGGGATGCCGTGGGCGCGCCCCAGATCCGCGGCGGCGGCGATGTTCCACACGCCGCCGGGGATGTACTTGCCGAGCTGGCTGACGCCGAACAGGGCCACGGCGGGGCGCACGGCCAGCGGGTGCCCGAGGTCGCGCACGATGCCGCGCCAGGCCTCTAGGGTCAGCCCCACGTACACGGCGCTCGCGAGCAGGGCGACGATGAGCGCCCACCAGGGCAGACGGGCCAGCGCGGCGGCGATCTCCTCCCAGCGGCTCGCGACGAACCACGCCGCGAAGCCGAGCGCGACCGCGAGGAACGCCCACTTGACGGCGGGGGAGCGCAGGACGCCGAGGACGCGCTTCATCAGGCGGATCCGCCGCGCGTCGCGAGCCGGTCCACGAGCGGCGCGACGACGTCGACCGCGCGGAACGACTCGGCGGCCGCGGCCGCGGCGGCGCGCGCGGCGGTCACGCGGTCGCGCGAGCCCGCGAGCTCCGCGATCACGTCGGCCAGAGCGGCGGCGTCGCCCGGCGCGGCGTAGAGCGCGGCGTCGCCGAAGGCGGCGCGCTGGGGCGCGGTGTCGCCCGTGATGATCGCGCAGCCGGCCGCGGCGCCCTCGTAGACCTTGTTCGGGACCACGCGGCGGGCCTTGCCGGAGGTCCCGAAGACGCCAAGGCAGACGTCGTGCCGCGCGACCAGCGCGGGCAGCTCGTGCGCGTCGACCCAGTCCAGCCACGTGACGCCAGGCAGGTCGCCCGCCGCCGCGCGTGCGGCGTCGTAGTCCTGGCCCGTGCCCACGATCGTGGCGGTGAACTCGGCTCCGGCCTGGTGTGCGCGGCGCAGAGCCTCGGCGATCGTCGGCGCGCCCTGGAGCGGGGTGAACAGGCCGAAGAAGACGAGCGACAGCGGGCCGTCGGCGGGGGCATCCGTCGCCGGGCGGGCGTCGAACCACTCGGCGCGCGCGCCGACGGGCACGTGCACGCCCTTGGAGCGATCGGGCAGCATCTCGAGGTGCTCGACCGTGTCGACGAGCACGATGTCCGCGGCCGCCAGCGCGCGGTGGTCGAGCTCCCGCAGCAGGCGGACGCGCAGGCCCTCGGCACCGCGGTCCTGCGCGGTGTCGCCCGCGAAGATCAGGTGGTCCAGGACGATGGTGGACCGGCGGAACAGGCGGCGGGCGAGGAGCACGTCGAAGTGCCCCATGTAGCCCACGAGCACGGCCTCGGGAACGATGCCGGCGCGGCGCAGCGCGCGGGCGTCCCGGGCGAGCGCGATCCAGCACGTCAGCAGGCGCCACGCGAACGCGGGAAGCCGCCACGGCTGCTTCAGCATGCGCACGCGCTCGGCCGTGCTGAAGCCCAGCGGGCGGTTCAGCTCCCGCACCTCGAGTCCGCGCTCCCGCAGGCCGTCGACGATGATGCCGACGCGCGGGTGCTTGACCGCGTCGTACGTGCCGAACGAGACGATCACGACGTCGTCCGGGCCGATCCCGCGTCCTCCGTGGGCGCATCCACCACCGAGCCGGCCGGCCCCGGCAGCGTCACGTGCCGCACGTCGGCCGGGCGCGCATCCTCGCCGTACTGGATCTCCTTCAGGCGCTGCAGGGTGTCCTCGAGCAGCACGCGGTTCGTCCGCAGCAGGTCGGAGATGATCAGCAGCGCGAACGACAGCAGCGAGCCGACCAGCAGCGACGAGCCGAGGATGAGCGACTGGATGTGGTCGCCCGCGGTGCCCATCCAGTTCAGGATCAGGAAGCGCAGGAACGGGATCAGGCCGACGACCAGGAGCAGCACGCCGAGGGTCGTGAAGATCGTGTGCGGCTTGAACATGATGTAGCTGCGCATGATCGCCTGTCCCGACTTCGCCATGTGCTGGAAGATGTTCTTGAACAGGCGCGACTCGCGGGTCTTCGGGTTGGTCGTGATCGGCACGCTCGCGATCTTCAGGCGCTTGTTGCCGGCCTGGATGATCGTCTCCATGCAGTACGAGAACTGCGTGACGATGTTCAGGCGGATGAGCGCCTTGCGCGAGTAGGCCCGGAAGCCGCTCGCCGCGTCGGGCAGCTCGGTGCCGGCGGCGAAGTTGACGACCTCGCTGCCGACGCGCTGCATGACCTTCTTGAAGGGCGAGAAGTGCGCGATGGTCGCGGTCTGCCGGTCGCCGATCGCGATGTCGGCCTCGCCGCGCAGCAGCGGCTGCACGAGGTCGCCGATCATCTGCTGCGGGTACTGGTTGTCGCCGTCCGTGTTCACGACGATGTCGGCGCCCATGACGCCGAGCGCGTACTCCACGCCGTCGCGGAACGAGCGGGCGAGGCCCATGTTGCGCGTGTGGTGCACGAAGTGGCGCACGCCGTACGACTTCGCCACCTCGACCGTGCGGTCGGTGGAGCCGTCGTCGATCACGAGCAGCTCGATCTCGTCGATGCCGGGGATCTCCTTCGGCATCGTCTCCAGGACGAGCGGGAGGGTCTCCTCCTCATTCAGGCACGGGATCTGGATGACGAGTTTCATGCTGCTCCTGAGAAAGTCTGTCGGGGACGGCGCATCTGTTCTCCTGCGTGCGCAGCTGCGGCACGATCGCGCACGAAGGCGGGCCGTGACCCGGCGAGCGAGTCTACCAAGCGCGATCCAGCCAGTCTGAGAGTCACGCCCGCACGCTCGGCGGGCTGGGAGGACACCCTCCCGCTCGTCACCCGAGTCAGCGCAGCATCTGCCAGCGGTCCAGGGACCTGACCGCTACGAGGGACGGTCCGGGCTCGAGCGGGACGCGGCCCGCGAACTCGCCCGTGACGTAGATGTCTTCCTGCGGGTAATAGCCATTCGATGTCTGATGGATCTCGAAGTCGTGCTGCCCGTCGTGCGTCACCCACATGGTGGTGGCAGGTCCGTCGTAGAGGAAGGCACCGGTGCGCTCACCCGACTGAGGCAGCGGCGGCGCATACGACATGGGGCTGAACGTCACGGCCCAGACTCCGTCGGTGCTGACCACGAGGTCATCGCTCGCCCGTGGCGACAGATCTGCACCCCATTTGTCGCGCCACGCCGCCGTCGTCGGAAACGTGGTGGTCCCGGAGAAGTAGAGGTCGCTGTTGCCGTCCGCCGAACCACGATTGCGCGTCTCGAGATGGAAACCTTGGCCGTCGGTCCAGAAGGTCACGAGCCCTGCTCGAGGTCCATCGGGCAACGGGATCCGCGCGCTCATGGAGCCCGTGAAGCTGAATGGCTCGAACGTGCCGTACACCTTGTCCGCCCATGCCCTTGCCGCTGGGCTCGCTGTCGGCGTGAGCCATACCGGCCCCCGGCGCACCCCGAGGGTGTCCGCGCGGTCCCCGTTCCAGTCGCCGACGAGTGCGGCGTCGGATGCTCGCCGAACGCCTGCACGATATCGGCAGCACCGCCCGTGAAGCCGTTCGAGACGTAGTACACGTTGCCTCGCCGGACGGCCGCGGTGTCGATGCCGTCGCCGTTCCAGTCTCCGACGAGGGTGGTGTCGGTCGAGAGGCCGTATTCGAACGTGACATCCGCGGGGCCGCCTGTGAGGGCGTTCCGCAGGTGGTAAGTGCGTCCTCGCCGCACGGCCAGGGAGTCCTTGCCGTCGCCGTTCCAGTCGCCGACGTAGGACCGGTCGGAGTCCCGACCGTAGAGGAGCGCGGTGTCGGCCCGCCCCGACCATGCGTCGTTCAGCAGGTAGATCGTGCCGGAGCCTCCCACCTCCGAGCCTCGCGCCGCTGCCGGCGTCGAGTCCACGCCGACAAGGCCGGCGACAGCCACCGCGATGATGCCAGTGCGGCGAGGGGGCGGATCATCCGTGCTCCTTCGGGGGCCCCAGGGTGCCGAACACCATCGTCCGGTCGATGGATCGAGTATGGCGTCGACGCCGCGTGGCGTTGATGCAGCTTGGCGTGTCGTGCAGAGGCGCGCCCTCGGATGTCTCGGAGCCTCGCCCCGTTAGGATGGGGCGTCGCCGACCCCGGGGTCGCGGCTGACCTGTTCCCTACAGAAGGCACTCACTCGTATGGATCTGCTTGTCGTCGGCTCCGGCTTCTTCGGACTCACCATCGCGGAGCGCGCGGCCAACGCGGGCCGCAAGGTGACCGTGATCGACCGCCGTCACCACATCGGCGGCAACGCGTACAGCGAGAACGAGCCCACGACCGGCATCGAGGTGCACCGCTACGGCGCCCACCTGTTCCACACGTCGAACCCGGCCGTGTGGGAGTACGTCAACCGGTTCACGACGTTCACGAACTACGTCCACCGGGTGTACTCGACCCACAAGGGCCAGGTCTACGCGCTGCCGGTGAACCTGCACACCATCAACCAGTTCTTCCAGGCCGCGTACACGCCCGACGAGGCGCGCGCGCTGGTCAAGGAGCAGGCCGGCGAGTTCGACGTCAAGACCGCGGCGAACTTCGAGGAGAAGGGCATCGCCCTCGTGGGCCGCCCGCTGTTCGAGGCGTTCTTCGCGCACTACACGGCCAAGCAGTGGCAGACCTCGCCCGAGAAGCTGTCGGGCGACATCATCAGCCGCCTGCCCGTGCGCTACAACTACGACAACCGCTACTTCAACGACACGTGGGAGGGCCTGCCCACCGACGGTTACACCGCGTGGCTCGAGCGGATGGCCGACCACCCCAACATCGAGGTGAAGCTCAACGTCGACTTCTTCGACGAGTCGCAGCCCCTCAACAAGAAGGCGCTCGTCGGCCAGGTGCCGATCGTCTACACCGGCCCGGTCGACCGCTACTTCGACTACTCCGAGGGCGAGCTCGCGTGGCGCACGCTCGACTTCGAGGAGGAGGTCCTGAACGTCGGCGACTTCCAGGGCACCTCGGTCATGAACTACCCGGACGCGGACGTGCCGTACACGCGCATCCACGAGTTCAAGCACTTCCACCCGGAGCGCAAGGACGTCTACCCGGACGACAAGACCGTCATCATGCGCGAGTTCTCGCGCTTCGCGACGCGCGAGGACGAGCCGTACTACCCGGTCAACACCGCCGACGACCGCGCCGGCCTGCTGGCCTACCGCGAGCTCGCGAAGGGCGAGAAGGACGTGCACTTCGGCGGCCGCCTCGGCACGTACCAGTACCTCGACATGCACATGGCCATCGGGTCGGCGCTGTCGATGTGGAACAACACCCTGAACGCCTGACCCGAGCGCGGACCATCCCCGTGTCCAGCAGCCACGCCGTCGGCGCCCCCGGGACACCCCGGAGGTACCTGCACGCCCTCTGGCTGCTGTCGGCGCGCGACCTGAAGGTCCGTTACGCCACGAGCTGGCTGGGCTACCTTTGGTCGGTGCTGGATCCGCTCGTGATGAGCGCGATCTACTGGTTCGTGTTCACGATGGTGTTCCACCGCACCGTCGGGGTCGAGCCGTACATCGTGTTCCTGATCACGGCCCTGCTCTCCTGGGTGTGGTTCAACGCGGCCGTCACCGACTTCACGCGGGCGTTCAACAAGGACGCCAAGCTCGTCCGATCGACCGCGATCCCACGGTCGATCTGGGTGAACCGGATCGTGCTCAGCAAGGGCTTCGAGTTCCTGTTCGCGCTGCCCGTGCTCGCGCTGTTCGCCGTGTTCTCGGGCGCCGAGGTCGGCTGGGGCATCCTGCTGTTCCCCCTGGGCGTCGTTCTGCAGGCGGTCCTGCTGGTGGGCCTCGGCCTGCTCGTCGCTCCGCTGTGCGTGCTGTTCACCGACCTGGAGCGCACGACCCGGCTCATCCTGCGCGTGCTGTTCTACGCGTCGCCGATCATCTACGCGATCCATGACCTGCCGGGGTCGCTGCCCGCCGTGATGGCGTTCAACCCGCTCGCGGGCATCTTCACCCTCTACCGGGTGGGCTTCTTCCCGGAACTGTGGGACCCCTTCGCGGTCGCGACGTCCGCCGTGATGTGCCTGCTGTTCCTCGGCGTCGGCATCCTCGCGTTCCGCCGCCTCGAGCGCCCGCTGCTGAAGGAGCTGTGATGACGTCGCAGGCATCCGCACCCGAGCACGCGATCGAGGTCGCCGGCCTGGGCGTGCGCTTCCGCCGCAACCGTCGCGGGCGCCGCAGCATCAAGGACATGTTCGCGGACGCGTCCCGCCGCAACCGGCCGGGGGAGTTCTGGGCCCTGCGGAACGTGTCGTTCACGGTGCGCCCGGGGGAGTCCATCGGCGTGGTCGGACGCAACGGCCAGGGCAAGTCGACGCTGCTGAAGCTCGTCGCGGGCGTGCTGCTGCCGGACGAGGGCACGGTTACCGTGAACGGCGGCGTCGCGCCGCTGATCGAGATCACGGGCGGGTTCGTGGGCGACCTCACGGTGCGCGAGAACGTGCGCCTGACGGCGGGGTTGCACGGCATGGCGAAGGCCGAGATCGCCCGGCGCTACGACGACATCATCGCGTTCGCCGAGCTCGAGGACGCGCAGGAGACTCCGTACAAGCACCTCTCCAACGGCATGAAGGTGCGGCTCGCGTTCTCCGTCGTGTCGCAGCTGG
>Ga0208492_1000946_pt1 | contig 21134 bp, 15 predicted proteins | sample Subbioar_CSW14AB_FD_184820 | JGI IMG/M metagenome (GOLD analysis project Ga0208492, IMG submission 184820) | Serpentinite rock and fluid subsurface biosphere microbial communities from McLaughlin Reserve, California, USA - CR12Mar_CSW14AB (SPAdes) | ecosystem: Environmental > Terrestrial > Deep... | reverse complement strand
AGCGCGTGAGCGAGCAGATTGCGGCTGGCGCGGATGGCGTGAAGCTGTTCACGGGTGCGATCGTGGGCAAGCCGATCGGCGTGTTGCCCATGCCGCTCGACGTTGCGAAGGCGGCGGCAACGGAAGCGCATCGGCTCGGCAAGCCGGTGTTTGCGCACCCGTCCGATCTTGCCGGGCTGAACATCGCGATGGAGAGCGGGGTCGATATCCTGGCGCACACGACGCCGGATAATGGCCTGGAATGGACACCGGACCTGGTGGCGAAGCTGAAGGCGCACAAGCTTGCGTTGATCCCGACGCTGACGCTGTGGGGTGTCGAGCTGAAGAATGACCGGGCCCCGGATGAGGTGACGCGATTGTTCATTGCGACCGCGCAGCGGCAGCTGAAGATGTATGCCGACGCGGGCGGCGACATCCTGTTCGGCACCGATGTCGGCTACACGGACGCGTTCGATACGACCGAGGAATACCGCCTGATGGCGGGGGCGGGGTTGAGCTTCGACCAGATCCTCGGCTCGCTGACGACGACGCCGTCGGCGCGCTTTGGTTTCGCGAAGAAGGGCAAGGTGGCGGCCGGCATGGATGCCGATCTGGCGATCCTGTCCGCCGATCCTGCGAGTGACATTACAGCCTTCGCAAAGGTCGCCTATACGATCCGCGCCGGCGAGATCATCTACGCGGCCAAGCGGTAGGACCGCAAATTGCCGGAGGGCGGACGATGACCTGGCATGATGGTGGCGCACTGGCTTTCTTTGTCACAGGGTGGTGGTTTCTCGGCTGGCTGATCGACCAGTCGCCGTGGCACCGCCTGACGCTCTCTGCTGCGATGAAGGCGCAGCGGCGGGAATGGATGCGCCAGATGGCGGCGCGCGAGGTTCGCCTTGTGGACGCCAACATCATCACGGGGCTGCAGCAGGCGACATCGTTCTTTGCCTCGACCGCGCTGCTGGCTGTCGGCGCAGGCTTTGCGTTGTTGACGGCGGCGGACACGATCATCGGCGCGTTCGAGCAGAGCTTCGTTCACCTGCAGATCGACCGCGCGGCCTTCTATGTGAAGACGGCCGTGCTGATGGCGCTGTATGCCTACGCCTTCTTCAAGTTCGGCTGGGCGTATCGGCTGTTCAATTATTCCGCTGTCATGCTGGCGGCGACGCCGGAGGCGGGGAAGCCGGGCGCGGATGAGGCGGCGCGGGGCGTCGCCGACATGAATATTGCCGCCGCCGGACAGTTCACCCACGGCCTGCGCGCTTTCTTCCTCGCCATCGCCATTCTTGCCTGGTTCATCACCTGGTGGGCGTTTGTCGCCGCGACGCTGGTGATCATGGGCGCGCTGGCCAACCGGCAGTTCAACTCGACCGCGCGGAATGTGGCGCACGTTGCGCTTGCCCGGTTCACCACGCCGCCGAGTGCGAATGACAAGACGTGATTGAGGGGTGGGGCGTTCGTCTCGACGGATGAATGGTCATTCACTCAACGTCGCGGGAAGCGCCTCCGCCACGCCCGTCCGGCGGCTCTCTCCACGGAACCTCGCAAAAAACAACGCCAGACACCCCAACAACAACGGGATTGTTGCGCAGGCGTGCTTGAAAGCTGTCCCGGCTATGGGTCAATTCGGTTCAGGGACGGACAAGGCGGATCATGGACGGGCACTCACCCCCAGCGACGGAAGCAAGCCGCCTGCTGACGCTGCAACGCGCAGCGCAGCTCAAGGACGGCCTGCCGTCTGCGCGGGTGCGCACCGACCGGCTCTACCAGCTCGAAGACATGGTGCGGAAACGCGCGCAGTCTTTCGCTGACGCCATCTCCGCCGACTTCGGCAACCGTTCGCGCTTCGAAACGGACCTGCTGGAAACCGCCGTCACCGTTTCGGCGATCCGCTATGCGCGGAAGAACGTGAAATGGTGGATGCAGCCGAGCTATCGCGAGGTGGGGTTCAATTTCTGGCCGGGCTCGGCGTGGGTGCGGCCGGAGCCTCTGGGCGTGATCGGCATTGTGTCGCCGTGGAATTATCCGCTGCAGCTGGCGCTGTCGCCGCTGGTGGATGCGGTGGCGGGCGGCAATCGCGTGATTATCAAGCCGTCCGAATACACGCCGAACTTCTGCGACCTGCTGAAGCGCGCGATCAGTGAAACGTTCCCGGAAGACGAGATCGCCGTCGTGCTCGGCGGGCCCGAGGTCGCGGCGGAGTTCTCGCGGCTGCCGTTCGATCATCTTGTCTTCACGGGCTCGACCTCGGTCGGCCGCAAGGTGGCGGCCAGCGCGGCGGAGAACCTGACGCCGACCACGCTCGAGCTGGGTGGGAAATCCCCGGCCGTGGTCTGTCCGACCGCTTCGATGGCCAAGGCCGTCAAGGCCATCGCCTATGGCAAGTTCATCAATGCCGGGCAGACCTGCATTGCGCCCGACTATGTGCTGGTGCCGCGCGAGCGCATGATCGAGTTTGCCGAGATGATCATTGCGGAGGCGCGCCGCGCCTATCCCGATCTCGGGCCCGACTATTCCAGCATGATCTCGGAGCGATCCTATGATCGCCTGATGTCGGCCATCACGGAAGCGGAGACGGGCGGCGCGAAGGTCATGCGCCATCCCGCGCCATCCGATCGCGCGCGCCGCGTGTTGCCGCCTGTGGTGGTGCTTGATCCGCCGCAGGACTCGTTGCTGGTGCGCGAGGAGATATTCGGGCCGGTGTTGCCGGTTATTGGCTATGACACGCTCGACGATGCGCTCGACTGGATCAACCAGCATCCGCATCCGCTGGCGCTCTACGTGTTCGCCAATGATACGCGCGAGCAATCCCGCGTGCTGGATCGCACGCAATCGGGCGGCGTCACTGTCAACGGCACGCTGTTGCACATCGCGCAGGAAGGCCTGCCGTTCGGCGGGGTGGGGGCAAGCGGCTGGGGCGGCTATCACGGCAAGGCGGGGTTCGACCGTTTCACGCACCAGCGCGCCGTATTCAAGACGGGCTTCGTCAACACGGCCAACCTGCTGGCGCCGCCCTATGGCGTCAGGGCGCGCCGGCTGCTGCGGTTCCTGATGCGCTAGGTCGGTATCCTGTAGACCGGGCACTCCTGAAAGCGCGCAGGCTTTGTGAAATCGATATCCGTTGGCCAGGTCAGTTGTGTGTCTGACTGTATGAGATCGAGTGGCTTCTTGCCCAGCGCGTCTGCGGCTTTCCATCTCTCGGGCGAGCAGAGGGAGTTGAGGTTGAGCGAGATCACCTCGCCATAGACCTGTTGCCATGTGCCTTCGGTAGCCGTTTGCCGGGCGAACTCGGCGCGTACAGTCGCTTCGAGGCCGCGAGCGTTGATGACGAAGGTGGCTGGCGGCGATGAAGGCTGTGGGATGGATGCAGGGGGCGTGATCGGCGCAGCGGCTGCGCGCGGCGGCTCAGTGGCGAGCGGCGCCGAATGCACGCTGAAGGACGGCTCGCGCGGTGGCGGCGCGGTCGGTGGTGACGCAGGTGTTGGCGGGGCCAGCGCGCGCTGCGCGAGATCGGGGGCCTGCGTGCGCAAGGCAAGCTGTGGCGCGGATGTATCGGTTGGCTCGGGTGGTGGGGCGGCGGGCCTGGCGCCGGGCTGTCCGAACATCATGTGCGCGCCATAGGTCAGCATGGCGCCGATGACGCCGCCAATCACTGCGCCGAACGCAAACATGGTCTGCCGCTTGGAGCGGCCGGGGCGCAGCACCTGGAACAGCTTGCGCAGTTCGTTCGGGATCTTGCCTGCGCGCGTGTAGGCGAAGCGGCTGATGTCGCGGTCGATGGGCAGGGCGAAGTCGCCGATAAACTCCCAGGGCTCCTGCGCGGTGACGGGCGGCGAGCCGTCGCTGGGCGCGGTGAGTTCGCCGATCAGGCCCATCAGAGCTTCGGCTCGCACGCGTGGCGCGGCGGGGGCCTCCGCCATGGCTTTCAGCGCCTTGCGCCGCGCGACATCCCACACACCGTCGCCGGTGGCGATCGACATGGACTCGATGGCGGTGAAGAAGCGGCGTTTCTGCACTTCCGCAATGCTGCCCGGCGACCAGACGAGCGCGGATTGCCTGAGCGTGCGCCGGCGTAGCGCAGTGGCGAGCGCCGCTGTCAGCGGGCGGACGTCCTTCGGCTCGGCGGGCTGCCAGTCTGAGAAGGGTCTGTGCTTGCTGGCTTCGGCGGCGAGATCGCGGACGAAGCGTTCGAACTTTGCCGTCTCGGCGGCTTCGACCTCGCCGGGCTCCTTGTCGAACCAGCCCGGCGCGATGGCGATGATGGCCTTCTGCGGCACCATCGAGCTGAGGCCGGCAGGCGATAGCCCCGGATCGAGATTGATGGGGACGACCTTCTCCATCATCAGCGCCGCCGACATTTCGAGCCAGCAAGGATCGGACTCCGCGTAGGATCGCGTCAGCACCGAAACGACGGCGTTGGCGTTGCGTAGCCGCCTGCCCGCGAAAGGCAGGCGGTAGGCGTCGCTTCCGACGGCGTCCATCGCGCCATCGATCGGGTCGTCGATGACGATCTCCAAGGCTGCTGGCGCTGCTTTGCGCAGGCGCTCGACCAGCTTGAGCGCGATGTCGCGATCCTGGTTCGCATAGGAAACGAAGACGACCGGCATTGAAGGAGAGCCCGCAGAAGATGCGGAACCCTAACACGCGATTTTCACCGGTGAAGCGAAGACCGCGATGCGAGCCCGGAATTCAACTCGCTGGCGAAATTACAGACGCCAAGATCAGCTACTGGTGGTCTCGAAGGCCCAGAACGCGTTTGGCGACGACGTTGAGGTTCACTTCGGAGGTGCCGCCTTCGATGGAGTTGCCTTTGGCGCGGAGCATCGAGCGGGTGGACATGATCTCGCCGGGCTTGAAGCCGTCGCCTTCCCAGCCGAGGCCCTGATAGCCCATGGCTTCGACCTGCAGTTCGGTCTTGGTCTGGTTCATCTTGGCGGCGGCGTATTTGATGATCGAGGTAGCGGGACCGACGTCGGCGCCGGCTTTCGCCATTTCGGTGTTGCGCTGGATGGTGAGCAGGAAGGCCTGCTCGTACATCATCTGCCTGGTGACGCGGGCGCGCAGGTCGCCATCGGCCATGATGCCGTCTTTCGTGCCGACATATTTCTTGGCGATGTCGGCGAGCGACGGGCCGGCGTTGCGGTCGGCGCCGAAGCCGGTGGCGGAGATGTTCTGGCGTTCGTACTGCAGCAGGCGCTTGGCGATATCCCAGCCCTTGCCGGGCACGCCGACCATCTGCTCCTTCGGTACTTTCACGTCGGTGAAGAAGGTTTCGCAGAACGGCGAGGAGCCGGAGATCAGCAGGATCGGGCGCGTCTCGACGCCGGGGCTCGTCATGTCAAACAGGACGAAGGAAATGCCTTCATGCTTCTTCGTGAAGTCGGTGCGGACGAGGCAGAAGATCCAGTCGGCATGGTTGGCGTAGGACGTCCAGATCTTGGAGCCGTTGATCAGCCAGTGATCGCCCTTGTCCTCGCACTTGGTCTGCAGCGAGGCGAGGTCGGAGCCGGCGCCCGGTTCGGAATAGCCCTGGCACCAGCGCGTGCGGCCATGGACGATATCCGGCAGGAAGCGCTTCTTCTGTTCCTCGTTAGCGTATTCGAGCAGGACGGGGCCGAGCATCCAGAGGCCAAACGAGGCCAACGGCGAGCGGGCGTTGATGCGCTTCATCTCCTGGTCGAGCACGATGGCTTCGGCTTTCGAGAGGCCGCCGCCGCCGTATTCCTTCGGCCAGGCCGGCGCGGTCCAGCCCTTGGCGGCCATGCGCTCGAGCCAGACTTTCGAATCCGGGTTGACGTATTTCTGGTTGCGGCCGCCCCAGACGACTTCTTCCTCGACCGTCGGGGTGCGCATGGAGGCGGGGCAGTTGGCTTCGAGCCAGGCGCGGGTCTCTGCGCGGAATGTCTCGATGTCGGCCATGGTGTGCTCCCGTGTCTTACGCGGCCTCAGGGCTAAGGCGGCGCCGGGGCAGGGTCAAGCGGGGCGCGGTCAAACGAGACTGGGTCAGCCGCCATACTTGCTGAGCGTGCGGGAGCCGGTGTGGATGCCCCAGAGGTTGGCGGCGTGGATCACCGCGAACACCAACAGGCAACCGGCGAAGAGCGTGACCACAGGCCACGAAATCCAGCGGGCGCGAAGGCTATCCTTGCGCGGCTGGCTGGATTTCCAGCCGGCAAATGCCGTCAGCGCGCCGAAGGCGGCAATGAAGGCGAAGGTGACCGGCCATTCCATGGCGAACACATGATGCGCTCAACGCCGGCCCGCGAGTTGGCGAGTTGCCGCATCCGCAGCGGGAGGGAAGGGGAATTCCAGCTGGATGACGTTGTCGGTGGCCGGGGCAGGCGGCGGGGCCTGGCGATCGCTGGCGAAACTCAACCCGTGCTGGGTCTTGGCCCAGAAGTGGGGTTTGAGCTTCATTTCGACGAGCGCGCGCAGCATCGTCCACGACTGGAGTGGCCAGTAGGCCAGCATCGTCAGCAGCGTCCATGGCGTTGCGTGTTTTGATTTCGATGCAAAGGCGGCCAGCACCGCGCTGAGATAGCCGGCGGTGAACATGATCCAGTGCCACGCTTCGAAGCTCTGGAAGATGAAGAGGTTGGCCGCGATCCAGAGATAGAGCGGACCGTGCAGCATGGAGGCGAGGAGACCGCCGCCGAGCGTCAGGTGCGTCGACAGGTAGTTGACCAGCCCCATCTGGCGCATGGCGCGGAACGGGTGGCGGTTGAGGACCAGCCAGGTCTGCAAATGGCCCTTCATCCAGCGGGTGCGCTGGTTGCGCCATTGCCGCCATGTGACGGGGGCTTCTTCGAGCGTCGGCGGCGTCGCCATGCCGGCGACATAGCCGAAGCGGGCGAGGCGGAGGCCGATGTCGGCATCCTCCGTGACATTCCACGCATCCCACCCGCCGACGCGCGTGAGGGCGTCGCGCCGGAAGTAGTTGCTGGTGCCGCCGAGCGGGATGGGCAGTTTGAGGTCCGCGAGGAGGGGGAGCCAGACGCGGAAGTGGATGGCGTATTCCAGCGCGAACTGGCGCGCGATCCAGCTGTCCGCGCCGTTGTGGATCTGCAGCGGCGCCTGCACGACCGCGAGATTGGATGGACCCCGCGAGAAGGCGGCCATGGCGGCGCGGGGCTGGTCGGGTGAGGGCAGGTCTTCGGCGTCATAGATGGCGATGATGTCGCCGCGCGCGAAGGCGAGGGCGTAATTCAGCGCCTTGGGCTTGGTACGCGGAGCGCCGGGCGGGACGGGGATGACTTCGACGCAGTCGGGCAGGCGCTGGGCTTCGACGGCGGCAATGGTGCCGGGATCGTCGGCTTCGACCAGCAGTTTCACGTCCAGTCGCCAGCTGGGATAGTCGAGCCGTGAGATCGCTGCGACAAGGTTGGGAACGACCTCGGCTTCCCGGTAAAGCGGAACGAGGATCGTCAGTATCGGCAATTCGTCATTGCGCGTGTGCGGGGTCTCCGCTGGCGGTTTGCGGAAGAACGCAGCGATCGCGGTCCAGAAGCGCATGACGATAACGAGGCCGAACGCGATCGCGACGGCGATGGCGATCGACTTTGCCGCCGCCAGAGGCTGCAGGAATGCCCAGGCGCCGAGGCTGACGGTTATCAGAAAGCCGATGATGCGCTGCTTGGCGTTCAGGCCCCAGCGCGCGCTGAATTCAGGATGCTGGGAGGAGAGTTGTTCGCTTGCAGCGCCAAACGCGCGCGCCTCGGCGAGGCGGCGTTTGAAGAGTTCATCGCGTTCCCAGAGATAAGCGCTCCCCGATCGCTGCCGCGCGGCGGCAACGTCCCACTCGCTGTCAAACAGGGTAACCCCCCAAGGTCACAGAATTTGTGCAGGCTCAAACTAGCCGTTGCAAATGCGGCGAATCAAGTGCGGCGCGAAAATTCTTTCGGCACGCGTGCTGTCAGGAGTTGATCAGGCGGTGAAGCGGCGGCGCAGCGGCAGGATGTTCGAGCCGGCGCGCGTAGCGGGGTCTTTTTTGTCGATCTCGGTCGCGGGGATCGGACGGCTGTAGAGGAAGCCCTGCACTTCAGTGCAGCCGAGGCCGGCGAGAATGGCGGCCTGCTGTTCGTTCTCCACGCCTTCGGCCGTGACGCGCATGCCGAGGTCGCGAGCGAGCGAGATGACGGCGCGCACAATAGCCTGGTTCTCGGTCGAGGTGTCGATGTCGCGCACGAAGCGCTGGTCGATCTTGATCTTGTCGAACGGGAAGGCACGCAGATAGCTGAGCGAGGAATAGCCCGTGCCGAAATCGTCGAGCGCGATCTTCACGCCGAGCTCGCGCAGCGCATGGAGCGTGCGGATGTTGTGTTCGGTCTCGTCCATCAGGACGCTTTCGACGATCTCGATCTCCAGCCGGCTCGGGTCGAGCTGGTAGGTGGCGAGGGCGCTGACCACGGTGGCGACCAGCGAGGGGTTCTTCATCTGCGCGGGCGAGAGGTTGATGGCGACGGCGACGTCGTCCTTCCACTGTGCGGCTTCCTCGATCGCCTTGCGGATCACCCACTCGCCGAGTGGCACGATGATGCCGGTCTCTTCGGCGCAGGTAATGAACAGGCCGGGCGAAACAAGGCCGTGGCCGGGCCGGTTCCAGCGCAGCAGGGTTTCGTAGCTGGACACCTTGCGGCTGCGCGTGTTCACCAGCGGCTGGAAGTAGACTTCCATGGCTTCGGCGGCGAGGGCGGCGCGGAGATCGGTTTCGAGATCGGCGCGGACCTGCGCGTCCTGTTCCATGCCGGGTTCGAAGAACCGGGCGCAGCCGCGGCCCTGGGCCTTCGCGCGATAGAGCGCGAGTTCGGCGTTCTTCATCAGCTCGGCCGGATCGAGGCCGTTCTCGGGGGCTACTGCGACGCCGACGCTACCGCCAGCCAGAATTTCCTTGCCGCTGAGATAGACGGGCGCGAGCAGGGCGTCGACGATGTGATCTGCTATCTCGCCGGCTTCATCGACGAGCACGTCGGTCTGAAGTACGGCGAATTCATCGCCGCCGAGGCGAGCGAGGAAGGCGCTGGCGCCGACGCAATCGCGCAGGCGTTCGGCGACAACTTTCAGATAGGCGTCTCCAGCCGGGTGGCCTTGCGTATCGTTGAGGGTCTTGAAGTTATCGAGGTCGATGACGAACAGGGCGAAGCCTTCGCCGGTGGCGTTGGCGTTTTCCTGCGCGGCCTCCAACTGGCGCACCAGCATGGCGCGGTTCGGCAGGTCGGTGAGCGCGTCGTATTCGGTGACGTAGGCGATGCGGGCTTCGGTGTCGCGCGCGCGCGTCACGTCGGAGCAGACGCCGCGCCAGCCGCCATCGGGCGTGGGCTGGCCGCTGACGGACCACCAGGCTTCGCGGGCGCCGATGGACACGCGGAGCATTTCGTCCTTGAACGGTTTCCGGCCGCGCAGAAGCTCGTCGAGGCGATGGACCGATTCCGGCGCGAAGAGGGCGAGGAAGCTGCCGCCTTCGAGCATCTCGACCGGGAGACCGGCCGCGTCGACGAAGCGCTGCGACGGTTTGCCGAGACGCTGCTGGTTGTCGATGCGCCAGAGCCAGTCGACCGAGTGGGCTTCGAAATCGTTAAGCAGCAGCGCCATCGTGTCCTTGGCGTCCTGCATGGCCGCGTTGGCGAGGTGGCGGCGGATGTTGGCCTCGTTGCTGGCGGCGGCGAAGCGTTGCAGCGTCATGATGCCGGCGAGGATCAGCAGCGCGGCGTTGAGCCACCAGGACGGGTTGGCGACCGCCATGCCGATGCAGGCGCCGGCGCCGACGAGAAGCGAGTAACCCAGCGAGGCGACCGGGAAGCTGGAGTGCAGCAGCGCGCCGACGCAGAGGATGGCGGCGGTGAAGACACCGAGCAGGAGATAGTGATCCGCGTTGCTCGAGGCGATTAGCGCGCAGATGATGCCGCCCCACAGAGCGCCGGAGAACAGCGTGTAGCGGACGATGCGGCGGCCTTCGACAGGGCCAGGAAGCTCGTTCGACGCCCGGCGCGCTTCGCGCATGCGGATGAAGATGAGGACTGCACTGGTGTAGCACCAGACGAATACCAGCGGCATGGCCGCTTCATTCCAGAAGGCGAAGGTAAGTACGACAGCGTTGAGCAGAGAATGGATCGCGGCGAGCGGGGCGAGGCCATGAAAGGCGCTGCGGCGTTCTGCGTTGACGGTTTCCCGCAGATCGGCCGGGACATCGACCTCGCCGAAGAAGATTGTGCGAAGGCTCGCCAGGATCATTCTGCCCACCATGACCCATAGGGGTCCAGTTGCACACATTGGCAGAACAGGGTCGATTTCTGGTCAAGCCGATCGATGAAATTTCACCGATGTGTAGCCGGCCGTCGCGCGAGAAAGTTTACGAGAGGTAACTGGCCAGCGCGTCGATCTCCTGCGGCTCCGTCGACCAGGAGCAGACGAAGCGGTGGGAACCGTCGATCCACGGGTAGAAAGTCGCACCTGCAGCGGAGAGTTTGTCGGCGACGCCTGCTGGAAGGTGGACGAAGACTTCATTGCCGTCGCAGGGATGCGCGAGCTCGGCGCCCGCGCGCGTCAACGCATCAGCAAGACGTGTTGCTGAGGTGTTAGCGCGGCGGGCGAGGTCGAGGAAGAGGCCGTCCTTCAGGTAGGCGGCCATCTGTGCGCCGAGGAAACGCATCTTGGGCGGCATGTGGCCCGCGCGCTTGGCGCGAACCTTGAGGTCCATCAGGCGCTGGCGCGCGGCGCCGAAGAGGATGATGGCCTCGCAGCCAAGCGCGCCGTTCTTGGTGGCGCCGAAGCAGAGCACGTCGACGCCGGCGCGCCACGTCATCTCGGCGGGCGAGGCGCCGGTAGAGACAAGGGCATTGGCGAGCCGGGCGCCGTCGAGATGCACGGCGAGGCCGGCTTCGCGGGCGAGGGCAGCGCGCTCGGCGATCTCGAACGGGCGATAAGCGGCGCCGCATTCGGTAAGGTTGGAGAGCGAAAGGACGTGGACCGGCGTCTCGTGGACGAAGTCATGGCGGTTGGCGTCGAGCTTGCGCTTGAGGGCTGCGAGGTCGATGCGGGCGTGCTTGCCGGGGAGCAGGGAGAGCTTGGCGCCGCCGGTGAAGAATTCGGGCGCGCCGCGCTCGTCGCGTTCGATGTGCGCTTCATCATGGCAGAGGATGGCGCCGTGGGGCGGGCAGAGCGTGGCGAGGGCCAGCGCGTTGGCGGCCGTGCCGGACGGGACGAGCCAGATGTCGAGATCGGTCTCGAACACATCGCGCAGGGCCTTGTGGGCGGAGGCTGTCCACGGATCCGCGCCATAGGACGAGGCGGGGCCTTTCGAGGCGGCGAGCATGGCCTCGAGAATGGCGGGATGGGCGGGTGCGGCGGTGTCGGACGAAAAGTTCATGGCGTGTGTGGAGCGGAAATCCGGGCTTTAGGCAAGCGGGGGCGCGCGACCGGCCAGGACGCATTTACATTGGGAGTGGGCGGTGCATCTTTCAGCAAAAGAAGACTGCGACGAGGGAGGACTGCTGTGCCTTATGCTTCTGGTCGTGTGATCCATGATGCGGACAGCCATCTGATGGAGCTGCCGGATTGCCTGGAGGATTTCATCGATCCGGCTTTCCTGGCGGCGTATCGCGAGCTTCCCAAAGTGAAGAAGGCGCGGGCTCAGGCTTATGTCGAGCAGGCGCGGAGCCGGCATGCGGACGTAGGATTTCGCGAGGCGGCGGACAGCAACATCATGCTGCGCAAGAATTACGATGCGCTGGGATCCTTCCTGAAGGCAGATCGTCCGCGGGCGCTGGACCAGCTGGGGTTTGCTTCGCAGCTGGTGTTCACGACGTGGTGCCTCAACAATTTCGGGCTTGAGAAGCTGGAGGACGCGCCGCTCGGCTATGCGACGGCGACGGCGCACAACCGGATGATGGCGGACTTCTGTGCGGTGGACCGGCGGCTGCTGGGCACGGCGTATGTGCCGCTGTTTGACATCGAGCGCGCAATCACGACAGCGCGCGAGGCGATTGCGATGGGCGCGAAGGCGCTGCTGATCCCGTCGCGGCCGACGGGGCGGTCGGCAAGCCATGTCGGCTATGATCCGATCTGGGCGATGGCGCAGGAGGCGGGCCTGCCGATCCTGTTCCATGTCGGCGACGAGAAGAAGCTGGACGAGCAGTATTTCGACAATGGCCTGCCGCGCGTGAAGGATTTCCATGGTGGGGAGGAGAACTTCACGTCCGTCTCCTACATGCCAATCCCGCATTCGGTGGAGCTGACGCTGGCGGCGATGATCATCGATGGGGTGATGGATCGCTTTCCGAAGCTGAAGTTCGGCGTGATCGAGCTGGGCGCGTCATGGGTGCCGGGATGGATACGCAATCTCGATGGCGCGGCGATGGCGTTCGCGAAGAACGAGGAGCGGTTGCAGAAGCTGTCGATGAAGCCGTCGGAGTTCGTGCAGCGGCAGGTGCGCGTGACGCCGTATCCGCATGAGGATATCGGCTGGCTGATTGCCAATGCGGGCGAGGAGGTGTTCCTGTTCTCGTCGGATTATCCGCATGTGGAAGGCGGGCGGAATCCGCTGAAGCGGTTCAACGATAGCCTGGCCAATTCGAGTGCGCGGGCGGTGGATCGGTTCTACTGCGAGAACTTCATTGATCTGATGGGCGCGGGGCTGGCGGAGGATTTGCGGTATCCGAAGCATCTCGCGGTGGCGTGAGGGTGGGTGTGCGCTGAGCGCATCCTTCGAGACGATCGCACCGACAGGCTGCCATCGTTGCACCTGCACACCTGCGATCCCTCAGGATGAGGCCTGTGGGTGTTGCTGAATGCCGGTTCCTTTCGGTGTTGTCGCACCAATCACCGGCCTCATCCTGAGGGATCGCAGGCACGCCGTCTCAACCGCGCCTGTCTCTCGGTGCGATCGTCTCGAAGGATGTGTTGTTGGGCGTGGGCCTGTCGGCGGTCCGGAGAAAAGAAAAAGACGCGCTTCGAGGAAGCGCGCCTTTCCCATCACTCTACGCGTACTCTACTCAGCCGATCAAACTACCCGAATCGGCCAACTCCACTTACGCACGCGGCCGTGATCGAGGCGAGCACGGGATGCAGCGGCAGCTGCAACAGGCTGTGCGGAACGCGGTACGCTTACAGGTACGCCTGAAACGAAACGGGCGCGGAGTTGGGATAGCAACTCAACGCGCCCTCTTTCGGGTCAGAAAATCAGACCGCCGGATCCGGGAGGGGGGAGGAGGGTCCGGATCCGGTGGTCACGCGAAGAAAGTCTTAGGCGACTTTCTTGGCGGATTTGGCAGCCGTCTTGGCCGTGGCGGCGACTTCTTCAGCGGCTTTCGGCGCGAGAGCGACGACCGTGTCGAAGATTTCCGTCTGGGCCTTCTTGGCGACTTCAGCGTAGGCCATCAGGCGGGCCGGGATGTCCTGCATCGTGGCTTGCGCGAGTTCGCCGGCTTTCTTGGCGTAGGCGGTCGGCTGGGCTTCCGGCGTCATGAGGGTCGTCGCGTCTTTCGCGGCGTCCGTCATCCAGGCGGTGGTCAGCTCGACGTTCTTGTTGAGGGCTTCGATCGCGACAGCGCGATACTTCGCCTGCATGTCCGTGAAGGCTTTCAGCGGGGCAGCGTTGGCGAAATCGGGCATGAATTTCGAGAATTGTTCCATGTTCTTGTTGAAGTCGAACATGTCGGTCATCGGGTTCATGAGGAGGCTCCTGGGTGGGGGCAGTTCTATCGTTGCCCCTACCTAATGCCGCGGTGCGGCAAAGGCAAGATGATTTTTGCCGCAGGTGCGAAAAAGATTCCGCAGGTGCGAACCCCAAGTTAGGCTGACGTTAGGGAATTAACCCTGACGGGCCCCGGTTTTCGGGATCGCGAGGGCAGCAAAGCCCAGCCACCACCCCGCCACGAAACTCAGGCCGTAGCCGGCCAGAGGAACCGGATAGGCCCCCAGCAGGAAAGCCAGCGAGGTCGCGCCGAAATAGGCGGTGAGGGCGAGTGCGGCGGGGCGGGCCGCGGGAATCGGCCAGGTCAGGAGGGGGCTCAAGGCGGCGAGGGCGAGGCTGACGGTCATGCCCGTGGCGATGATCGGGGTCTCGCTGAACGCCAGGAAGACGATGCCTTCGACGTGGGGGACGGGAAGCAGGGGATCGGGGCGGAGGAGGAGGCAGGCGGCGAGGGCTGCGACGGCAAGGACCGGCGTGACGATGGCGCCGGGCAGGCCGAAGCGGGACGCACAGAGGATGGTGGCGGCGAGGACGAAACCGGCGAGCTGGGAGATGTCGGGCTGCCAGGCGAGAAGGCCAACGATCAGCAGGAAGCAGGGCGCGGCCAGCCACCAGCGTTCGCGCATGAAGGCCGCGATGGCGAGCGGCAGGACGAGGGCGGCGGCGTTGAGCTGGATCGGTCCGGCGCCGAGCCAGCGGTGAACGCCTTCCTGTTCGGGGCCGATCAGGCTGAGCGCGATGACGACCAGCGCAAGCGGGGTGGCAATGCCGATGAGCCAGCCACGCCGCGCCAGCAGGATCGCGATGGCGCCGGAGACCAGCCAGGCGATCGGATTGCGGATGTAGATGCCGAGGTCGACGCCATGGCGCGACATCACGATGGCGCCGAGCCCGATCGCCAGAAGCGAAGCCGCCGTGAAGAGCCACATGCTGCGCGAACGCCAGCGGCCGAAAACGACGTCACTCACCGCATGAACTCCCCGGCCCCCACTGCCCGTAAGACGCCCGAACCTACTCGCGCACATACCTGCCTGGCGCCGGTTCGAGGCGGGGGGTGGATTCGGGGAAGGAGGCGGCGGCGTCGATCTTCTTGCCGGAGCGCTTGGCGAGCCAGGTGACCCAGTCCGGCCACCATGAGCCATCGTGCGCTTCGGTGCCGGCGCGCCAGGCGTCGAGGTCGGCGCCGGGATCGGCGTCGCTGACCCAGTAGCCGTACTTCTTCTTGTCCGGATGGTTGACGATGCCGGCGATGTGGCCGGACTGCGCCAGCACGAAACGGCCGCCGCCCTTGAGGCGCGAGAGGCCCTTGAACGACGCGGTCCACGGCGCGATGTGGTCCTTCTCGCAGGCGACGACGTAGTGGGGCACCTTGATGTCGTCGAGGCTGAGCTTCACGCCGTCGATATCGAAGACGCCGCGCGCGAAGTCGTTATCGCGATAGAGGTGCGTCAGGTATTCCTGCGCCATGCGTTCGGGCAGGCGGGTGGAGTCCTCGTTCCAGAACAGCAGGTCGAACTTCGGACGCGGTTCGCCGAGGAGATAGGCCTTCACGGCGGGGCCGTAGACGAGATCGTTGGGGCGCAGGTAGCTGAAGGTGCGCGCCATGATGCGCTGGTCGAGATAGCCCTTGCGCTGGGCCTCGATCATGATGCCGGAGATGAAGCCTTCGTCGATGAAGGATTTCAGCGGGCCGGGGTCTTCGAAGTCGGTCAGCGCGGTGAAGAAGGTGCAGGACTTGGCGGGATTTTCCTGCTTGGTCTTGGCGAGCCAGGCCTGCGTCAGCGAGAGCGTGGTGCCGCCGATGCAGTAGCCGACGACGTTGATGCCGTCATTGCCGTGCAGCTCGTTGACCTTATGCATCGCCGGGACGATGCCTTCCTTCACATAGCTGTCCATGCCGTAGTCGCGCAGTTCCTCGCGCGGATTTTTCCACGACACGATGTACACGGCGACGCCCTGATCCACGAGCCAGCGGACGAGCGATGATTTGGCCTGCAGGTCGAGGATGTAGAACTTGTTGATCCATGGCGGCACCAGCATCAGCGGGCGGGCGTAGACCTTTTCGGTCGTCGGCTCGTAACGGATGAGCTGGAAGAGCGGCGTTTCGTGGACGACGTGGCCCTTGGTGGTGGCGAGCGTCTCGCCGACTTTGAAGGCGTCGGGATCGGCGAGCGTGACCAGCAGGTCGCCGGCATTGCGCTCGATATCCTTCACGAGGTTTTCAAGGCCCTCGACCAGCGAGCGGCCATTGGTCTCCACCGCCTTCTTCAGCGCCACCGGGTTGGAGGCGAGGAAGTTGGAGGGCGAGAAGAGATCGACCAGCTGCTGCGTGAAGAAGTGGATCTGTTCGGAGTGTTTCTCGTCATCGCCCTCGGACGCCGAGTCCGCGAGGCTTTCGAGATAGGCCGACATGATCTGGTACTGGCGTTTCAGGTAGTAGAAGAACGGGTGCTTGTCCCACTCCTCGTCCGAGAAGCGCGCGTCGGGCGTGTCGGACTTCGGCATGCGCTGGGCGCCGGCGAGCATGGCCTGCGTAAGTTCGGCGTAGAGGGCCGTGGAGTTCTGCCAGAACTGGATCTGCTGGTTCAGCGCCTTCATCGGGTTGGCGGCCCAGTTCTGGGCCTGGTTCATGGCGGCGCGCAGGAAGAGCGGCTGGCCCGGACCTTCAACGCCGGGGTTGCGCACCTCGCGGCGGGACAGCGCCAGAAACAGCCGCTGGAGCAGGAAGTTGATGCGCTGGAAATTCTGGCCCAGCTCGAACGCGCCGAGGGAGCTCGTCTGGTCGTTCATGTTATGCCCGAAAGCGTTTCCTGTCTGATAGGTAACACCCCGCCGGGAGCGGTCAAACGCCAAGTGGGCAAAGGGGTTTCCAGTCAGGCGCGAAAGCAGGCGATCGCCCCAGCGTCAGGCAGGAAAAACGGTTTTGTCGCCCTGCGGCAATTCCGGGCTTCGTGAATCGGAAAGACCCGTGTAGAGGGGGTGCGGGGAATGCTGCACTTGCTCAGTCTGGCTGGGCTCATTTCGTTTCGTTGGTCGTCTGGAGATGCCTCCGCACATGCAGCTTGGCTCCCTGTCCCGCTGGCTGAAGCGCGACGTCCCTGTTTTCGAGGGCGAGCTCTTCACCGCGTCGGTTGATGGCGCCGGGAAGGACGTGCTGCTGGTCCACGGGCTGGCGGCCTCGCCCGAATGCTGGGACGAGGCGGGCGAATACCTCGGCCCCGGCGTGCGCACCCATGCGATTCACATGCGCGGGTTTTCGGGCCTCGCGGCGAGCGGGTTCCGCAGCCCGATGAATTTCCTCAAGCCGATGGCCGATGCGCTGGCCGGCTATATTCGCACGCAGCGGATCGGGCCGGTGGCCATTGCGGGCCATTCGATGGGCGGGCTGGTGTCGCTGATCCTCGCGCGGGATCATGCGGATGTGGTCGACCGGGTGATGGTCGCCGATGTTCCGGCTTACTTCTCGGTGCTGATCACGCCTTTTGCCACACCGACCGCCATGGCGCCGCTGGCGCAGCATTCGCGCCGTACCTACATGGATAAGTCGAAGCCCGAGCTACAGGACGAGCTGCGGCGGACGAGCGAGAAGCTGGTGCGCGACCCGGCAAACGTGGCGCGTCTCGTGCGCTGGGGCATGGCCTCGGACCGCCAGACGACGGCGGACGTGATGGCCGAAGTGATGGTGACCGACCTGCGCAACGACATGCAGCGGATCGAGGCGCCGGTCGATGTGGTTTATGCGTGGGACCGGGTGAGCCCGGTCAGCAAGCTGGCGCTGGACCAGGTGTATGCGTCCTCGTACGCGGGCCTGCGCCAGGGGCGGAAGCTGCGGCTGGACGACTGCCGCCACTACCTGATGATCGACCAGCCTGCGGCATTCTACAGCGCCGTAAATGAGTGGTTGAAACGTTAGACTGAACTGACTGACTGAAGCATCGAGCTGATATCGAGACTGGCCATGAGCGAACCTGAAACCATCGAACTGCGCCGCTATCCGAGCCGGAAGCTCTACAACAAGAACGCGTCGAGCTATGTGCGCCTGCCCGAAGTGGCGGAGATGGTGCGCAAGGGCGCGAACATCCGCGTGGAAGACACCGAGACCGGCGAGGACGTGACGCGGCAGGTGCTGCTGCAGATCATCATGGACCAGGAAGGCCAGCAGACGGGCGCGATGCTCTCTGCCGACCTGATGATGGACATGATCCGCCTGCACCAGTCCAAGGCCAGCGAGATGATGACCGGGCTGTTCGAGCAGTCTGTTGCGTTCGTGCGCACGCAGCAGGAACAGCTGGCGAGCCAGATGTCCGGCGTGATGTCGGGCGCGCTGCCCCAGCCGTGGAACGTGTTCGATCCGGCCGCGATGCAGGAGATGCAGCGCGAATACCAGAAGCGCCTCGCCAGCTTCTGGAGCGGCGCGATGCCGGGCATGACGCCGTCTGCTGCGCCGAAGAAAGCCGAGCCTGCCGCTGCGAACGATGCGGAAGAACTCGCGGCGCTGCGCGCGCGACTTGAGGAGCTGGAGAAGAAAGCGGCGAAGAAGTAGCGACGGTTCGGGCCGGTGAGCCCGCCCTCGTCCTTCGAGACGATCGCTACGATGGAGTTCCGCTGTTGAAGCGACGTGCTCGCGATCCCTCAGGATGAGGGCTCAACTACCAGCATGCATGTTGAGAGAGCCCTCATCCTGAGGGATCGCCGGTACTGCGTTTCAGCCTCACGGGTTTCTTGATGCGATCGTCTCGAAGGACGAGGGCGGGCTTCGGGGCGTTCCGGCTTACGCGCTACTTGGCCGTGTCCTTGCCCGGCCGATAATCCCGCTCCGCCTCCTTCAGCAGCGCATCGAGTTCCATCGGCGGCTGTTTCCACTGTTCGGCGGCGAAGATCGGGGCCTGATCGGCGTAGTGCGGCGACGATGCGTCCAGCGTTGCGGCGCCGTACTGGTGGATGGTGTCGATCCGGTACGTGCCATCGGGCGCCCAGTCGGCGATGGCGACGTAGGTGTCGCCGGCGCGGCCGGAGCGGAACTTGTCCTTCGCAAGACCGCCGGCGACGTAGACGGCGCGCAGCGTGTCGGGGCCGCCATTGGTGGGCCAGGACTGCTTGCCACGCGCGACGCGGCTGACTTCGCTCCACTTCGGATCGATGCGGCCGAGCGAGGATTTCAGCAGGGCGGCGGTGGATTTGAGGGCGGCGAGGGCTTTCTCGCGGTTGTACGTGTCGTGGATCTGGCTGCCCATGGCGGCCTGACCGGTGAAGATGGTGAGCGCGGCGTTGCGGTTCTCCATGTCGGCGCGGCCATCCCAGGCAGCGACAATGGCGAGCGCAGCTTTCAGGTCTTCGTCAGCGCCCGGATCGACGTTCCTGAAGTCGGCCTGCATCTTCCGGACATTGCTGCCGGCGGCGTAGCGATCGTCCATCTTGTAGGCAAAGAACTCCTCGCGCGTGATCGAGGTGTCTGCGCCGAACAGTTCCTGCGCGCGCAGGCCGCGATTGGTGACGAGTTTGTCGAGCGCGTAATCCTTAGGATAGTTCTCGGCTTTCGGGTTGTCTTCCGGGCCCGACGGCAGCAGCGGCGAGTGGTTGGCGTTGACGATGTAGCCGGACTTCGGACGGATCACCGAGGGAAGCCTGGTGGGCGACTCCCAGCCTTTCCAGAGCGTTTCGGAAATGTCGCCGGGGAGAACCTTGCTGCGATCCCAGCCGGGTTCGCGCTTGGGCATGTGAGCGTTCCAGAAATAGGCAATGCTGCCTTTCGAGTCGCCCACGATATAGTTCACCGACGGGATGGCGTTGTACTTGATCTGGGCTGCGCGCCAGTCGTCGACCGTCTTGGCCATGTTGATGGCGAGATACTGGTCGAGGTGCTTGAAGTCGCCCTTGCCGACATAGGAGAGGGCAAAGACGCCCTTGTCGGTGACATAGGCCGGGCCGTGCACGGAGGTGAGCGCGGTGCGTTCGACGGGGACGAGGGCGCCGTTGCGCAGGACGTTGTACTTGATCTGCTTGCGCTCGAATTCCTTCCACTCACCGTCCATGCGGTATTTCGTGGGGGCCTTCTCGTCGTCGACGACCAGCTTGAACGTGTCGAACAGGTCGGGCTTGTTGACGGTGGAGGCCCAGCCGAAATTGGGGCCGACGGCGGTGAGCAGCACAGGTGTGCCGGGGAAGAGGCCGCCGATGAGGTCGATGCCTTCCTCGGATTTCAGGCGCGCTTCATACCAGGCGACGCGGCCTTCATAGGGCTGGTGCGAGTTCGCGGCGAGGCGCGTGTGGCCGTCGGCGGAGCGGCTGGGCGCAACGGCGAGGCCGTTGGAGCCGAGTTCGATGTCGTCGGTGATGTCGATGAAGGCCTGACGGGTCGACTTGGTCGACATCTCCATGTTGGCGCGGCCGGAAACAAGCGCGTCGACCTCGGCTTCGAAGCCATAGAAGGACATGGGGCGGTTGACGAAGCCGGCGATGATGTCGCGGCCGGTGATCGGCATGGTGCGGGCGCAGCCGGTGTCGGTATGCTCGGCGCACCAGAGATTGAGGCCAGCGGCGTAACCTTCGACGACGGCTTTCGACTGCGGCGAGGTTTTCGCATCATAGTCGCGATTGACGATATCGGTGTTGCCGAGCGCGAGGATCATGTCGTCGGATTTCGCGCCGGCATCGCCGACGATCTCGGAGAGCGTGCCGCGGCTGGAGCGGATGACTTCCTCGATATTCTTCCAGTCGTCTTCCGCGTGGGCGTAGGCGAGGCCATAGGCGACATCGGCGTTGCGCTTGCCGTAGATGTGCGGGACGCCGAATCTATCGCGGATGACGCGGGCATCGTAATTCTGGGCGACGGCGTGGGCGATGGCCGCGTCGAACGGCGCGCCGGGTGTGTAGGCGGGTGTCGTGGCGCAGGACGCGAGTGCAAGGGCGCTGACGCTGAGCGCGAGCATGCGGATGGCCATGGCGTATCTCCCGGTTGATACGGAAGCGTATCTGGAGGGCCTGGGAGAAGCTAGCCGGGACCGCCGGGCTCCTGCCCGGCAATCGTCACGAAGTGGCGAGCCTCGTCGCTTTGCAGCGTCGCGCCGCTGACGCGTCGCGTGGCCGGGCGGGAGCCCGGCGGTCCAAGAATTAGAACTCCTTCTCCCCCACGCGCTTCAGCACATCGGCCGCAAACTCCGACAGCGTGTCGTCCCTTGCGCCCATGACGACGATGAGGTCGCCCGGTTGGGCGAGGTCAACGAGGCGGTCCCCACACGCTGCGCGGTCTGGCAGGGCGAAGGCCTGCTTGCCGGCGGCGGTGACGCCGTCGGCGATGATGTTGGAGCCCATCGACTTGTCGACCGTGCCGCCGAAATAGGCGGGTTCGGGCATGAGCAGGATGTCTTTCGCGGCGAGGTCGCGGGCGAACATCTCGATCAGCTGGTCCTTCATCTGGCGGATCGGGCCGTAGCCGTGGGGCTGCCACATCACGAGCAGGCGG
>Ga0208492_1000944_pt1 | contig 21156 bp, 17 predicted proteins | sample Subbioar_CSW14AB_FD_184820 | JGI IMG/M metagenome (GOLD analysis project Ga0208492, IMG submission 184820) | Serpentinite rock and fluid subsurface biosphere microbial communities from McLaughlin Reserve, California, USA - CR12Mar_CSW14AB (SPAdes) | ecosystem: Environmental > Terrestrial > Deep... | reverse complement strand
AGAGACCGCATAAGTCATTGGGCTATTTATCACCAATACGATATGCAAACAAATGGGAGGAAAAACAGAAAAATATTACCTTAGAAAACTCTAACTAAACGTGGCACTAAATTATGGGGAGCTTACATTTTGATATACAATTTCTTCCATTTTATTACAATTTTTTCCTCTAATCCTAATTCATCTGCAATATCCAAAGTTGAACAACCTGCTAAAATAAGGTGTAGTACTAAACGTATATTAGTTTCTAAATGAACATTAGTAATAGTTGTTTCGCTAAATGTTTTATTACAGCCTAAACATTTATACCGTTGTATATTATTTTTATACAAACCGTATTTAACGCTTTTTCCTTTACAAAATAAACAGGTCATAATTGAATTTATGATAAAATCAACAATTTCCATTTAATGTGTTGATTTTATTTATGCGAATATCCCTTAAGCCACTTATACAGCTTGTATTTCCTGAGAAATACAAAAAATACAAAAGCTATAGAAATTAATACCTCCACTTGTATTTCTTGTAAACTATACTAACTGGAAATATTTGAAAGTATGAACCTGAATGAAATCGCTACCAAAGCCGATATACAGGAAGTATTGTTAGCAATTGAAAAGCTGAAATTTTCAATAAATAAAAAAGTAGAAGAAAAAACATTTCTGCGATCTGCCGATGTGCGAAAAATGCTCAACATATCAGATAGTACTTTACAAAGGTTACGTATTTCTGGATTGTTAAATTCAAAAAAGGTTAACGGTACTTGGTTTTATAAATTAGAAGACATAAAACAAATAATCAAATAATATATGAGACAAAATATTCCTATTCAAAAGCCGCTTTTTTTTGCGCCGTTGGTTCCTAAAGTCTTGAATGATTGGAGACTTTCTGCATTCGATAGAATGTTATTATCAATAATAATAAACCTTTCTAAAAAGAGAGGGGTTTGTTTTGCCAATAATAAGCATTTTGCAATCAATCTCAATTGTTCTGTTGGAGCAGTCAGTAAGTCGATTAATAAAATGTACAAAATAGGGTACATTGATTATAATGAACCCGACCCAGATAATGGCGGTAGAGGATTTATTCGATCAGTACGAGAAGATATTGTTTATAAAGCTGATGCACAAGGTGATTAAAGCAGCCATGCAAAATTTACTATGCACCCATCTATAAAAATCGCATATATATAATATATTAAAAAAGAAATAAAAAATAAGAGTTTTGCTGAAAATAAATTTTCAGCAGTTTTTTAATAAAAAAGAATACCTAATAAAGAAGTATAAAGTAGTGTTATTGAAGTACTCATTTTCCTGTATATATTATTAATCATAGAAGTACCCCCACCCCTTAAATGAATTATTTGTATGACGGAATATAGGTTACGTAGTTTACCAACGATACATTTTTTAGGACTCTGGACAACTTAAAAGTGTAAAACAATGATTTTAGGTCTTGGTATAAATTAAGTCTCAGGCTTACTGAAATTTACTTACATGTAGGTATAAGTACTTTTTGCGTTAAAATAAAACGTGCAAACTGTGCATTTTTAAAACCTCATCAAAATCTACTTATATGTAGGTGGAAGTATATCTTTTTCCAAAAAAACACTGTTTGTGCCTATTCGTCAATGTATATAATTCAAGGGTAATGATAAATGTAGACGTAAAGCGAAATTAAAGGGGCAAAGTGAATTTATTATATTGTAGCATTACAATGACTAAGCATCTAATTGTAAGGGATTTTATACGTAATGATATTCATCAACATCTTAGGGTCTATTTATTTCCTTCTTTAATATGTATATATAAGTATTGTTAGAGTAAGGGTGTTAAAAAGAAGTATTTTCAGAAAAATACAATGGCAGACAACTACAATATAAATAGTACGATATAGCAGTTTTTAAATGCCAAAAGCCGCTCGAAAAGCGGTGAAGATTAATGACAGTATTTACTATGAGTTACTTAATCCCCAAATAAATAATGTACAAGTGCAAAAACGCAACATATAGCAAAACATATAATCAAGATTGATTGGATTATGTCATAAAGCGAAATGTACTTTTCCCCCGCTACGTATAGTATTAAAATGGCTGTACTTATACTTAAAGCAATTCCTGCTAAAGAGTTGTAATTAAACACCAATATGCAAGACAATATGCTGATGACCACTAAAGAGCCTTCTATAGCCCTTTGCGTTCCGTTTTTCTCCCATTTTACTTCGTTCCCCGATTTCTTTGGGCTGATTAGTGTTAGCACCAACCCAAATAAAAACGGAGTGAGTAAACATAGTGCCAACGACCAATTCCTGCCAATTCTACGCTCTGAACCGATTTCGTTTGCAACAATAATACCGATCACCACTTGTGCAATTACAGCAATTAAAATTAAAGTCATATTCTTTTATTTTTACCCTTATGTCCCTTCTGGGTGGTTATGGTATAAAAAATCAGCGTGGGACATTCCGCAATCCGTAGTCGAGGTACCGCGAAGCACCCACTATACAGAATATGCAAAAGCCCACGCCTTAACGTGAGCGTCTTTGCCTTATCCTTGTATAGTTTAAAAATTCGCGGTTTTCGACTACAAGAAAAGCTAAACGCTGATTATGTTTGTATCTATATCAACTACATACGACAGTTGTTTTATTATTTTTGCAAATTAAGTTTTTTGACCCATTTTCTTTAGTGGTAGTTCTGCTTCACTACTCCAGTTGTGATATAAAATACTTTACGCTGATTTGATTATTGAATAGTAGTTAACCGATTACTGATCTCTACGCTTGAAAAGTATATTGAAATTGTCATTTTAACGCCCTTTAAGCGGTGTATTATTAAATTCTATACCGTAATAACACGATAGTAGTGATACTTGCTATAATCGCCCCAAAATTCTACTATCTTTCACCGATACTTGTTTCTTTGCTTCCAGTGTATAATTTCTCCACATTTTATTGTCTTAATCGTTGTCTATAAATACTAAAATTTTATAACTGTTTGAAAATTAATATATTATAAAATAAGTGTGAATCCCTTCCTCTCTGCAAATTTTAATCCCGCTCAGCGGGATTCTATGTTTTATGTCTACATCATATACGCTGCCAAAGCAGATCGTTATTACATTGGTCAAACCCACGACTTTAATGAGAGACTAAAAAGACACAACAGCGGCTACGAGTCAGCCACATCGCCATACATACCTTGGGAACTAAAATGCCTAATTGAAAAGCCAAATCGGTCAGCAGCTGTTTTACTTGAAAAAAAACTAAAGAATTTAAATAAGCAGCGCGTCAAGGATTTTATAAAGAAGTATAAATAATCGAGGGTCGAGACGATCAGCCAAGGCTGATGTCTCGATGCCGACTGAAACGTCGGTATTCGAATCCCTTCCTCTCTGCAATCATTCTTCATATTGTTTTACAAAACAATTTTTAGTGATAATAAGTCTTTTATGAACAGTTGCTATGTATCTCCACAGATAGCTTCATTGGTTCTAACTGTTAATCACTTCATTTAATAAATAGCTTGTACTTCTTCCTCCAGCGTCCTCTTTCACCAAAATACCTTTCGCCATTAAATCCTGAATATCACGTAGTGCTGTATCCGTCGAACATTTGGTTATCTTTGCCCATTTGGATGTATTGAGTTTACCCTCAAATCCATCGAATAATTTATTCAGCATTGTATGTTGGCGATGGTTTAATTCTAGATGACCGATAACATCCCAAAACTTTGTTTTACGATGCACTTGTTGTAACGTGTCTTCCACTTGATCAAAGGATCGTCCCAGACAAGTTAGAAACCAAGTTAACCATTCTGTAATATCCAATGATCCTTTCTGTGTTTGCTCAAGTATGTTATAATAATCATTGCGTTCAAGACGAATCTGCGCCGACATACTGTAAAACCTTTGAGCGGTTTTATCGGCACGTGCAAGTTGCATATCGGCAATGGCTCTTGCTACACGTCCATTGCCATCTTCAAATGGGTGAACAGTCACAAACCACAAATGCGCAATGGCTGACTTTAGTACCGGATCAAGATCGTTCGCTGCATTGAACCAATCCAGAAAAGCCGCCATTTCATTTGGGAGTCTCGAGGCTTCCGGTGCCTCAAAGTGCACTTTTTCTTTTCCATATGCACCCGATATCACCTGCATTGGACCATTTTCGCCTGTTCGCCATGCACCAACAGTTATCTTAGAAAGACCACTTCGGCCAGTCGGAAATAATGCTGCTTGCCATCCATATAAACGTTCTTCAGAATGCGGTTTTTCAAAACTTTGGGTGGCATCCAACATCATATCTACAACACCATCTACATGTCGATCCGAAGACACAAGACCAGCTACTTCTATGCCTAGCCTACGAGCAATGGAAGATCGCACTTGATTGATATCAAGGATTTCTCCTTCTATTTCGCTCGACTTAACTACTTCCAAGGTCAAATTATCCAGGGTTGCTTCGGTACGAACCGAAAAGCCTAATGCCTCCATTCTGCCAAGCATTTTGCCCTGCCTATGGCGAATTTCAGCCAGTAAGTTCGCCAGTTTTTGGCTGTCCCAAAAGAAATTAGGCCAGTTTTTATTTTCATGAATATGCATTAATCGCCGCTTTTGTGCAGTGAATATACTATATATTCTCCGCATTATTGTAATATTCGCCGTAATTTTGCGGTAAATAATACCATAATCAACGCATTTCCGCTTTTCTACTAAGCAATCAAATTAATGAACGTAATTGGTCAGATGTCAGTCATTTACCAGCTTCGTGACTTAAAGCTATCAAGTAAATAGATTCAAATCCATAGCTATCTGTAAATTTTAAATCTACTGAGTGAAATTTTTTATCGATACTCCCTTAAATGATGCAGGTAATATTCCCTTAACATTGGCATAACATAGCGGTAACATTGCGGTAATACTTTTGCGGCAAAATAAACGCTGTGAAATCTACTTTCTTAACCCTTTTATCTTTCCTGCTCTTATCGGTGTTATCTGCTCAAACAGGAACACTTTCCGGAAAAGTAACTTCTGCTTCTAATAATGAAGCGCTTACCGGGGTCACCATTTACAACGCTGCTAAAAAGATCAATGTTACCACCGATGTGGAAGGTCGCTTTAGCATCAGACTGGCTCCGGGTTCTTATGAATTGACTTTCTCTCTGACAGGATATAAAACCAAAACCATCAACGAGATCGCTGTTACAAACGGACAGTTGAATGAATTGAATATTGTTTTGGTAGAACAGAAAAAAGAACTGGATGAAGTAGTGGTAACAGCTACACCCGCTCGTCGCGAATCTGCAAATGCTGTATTAAGCATGCAGAAAAATAATACCAGTGTATCAGATGGTATCTCTTCTGAATCCATCAAAAAATCTCCCGATCGTAACGTAGGGGAAGTATTGAAGCGTGTAACAGGTACCAGTGTTCAGGATGATAAATATGTAATCGTTCGCGGATTGAACGACCGTTACAATATTGCTACCATCAATGGCGCGGTAATGCCCAGCACCGAGCCCGATAGAAGAACCTTTTCTTTTGACGTGGTTCCTTCGGATATGATCGACAACGTTCTGATCAATAAAACCGCTACTCCTGATATGCCCGGTGAGTTTTCAGGTGGTATCGTTCAGGTGACAACAAAAGATATCCCTTATAAAAATGCTTTCGGACTGGCATTCTCTACTTCTTACAATACCATTTCAACCGGTAAAGATTTTAATATCGGTCACAGAGGTAGTTTGGACTATCTGGGTTTTGATGATGGTACCAGAAGTTTCCCTTCACGTTTTCCTTCTACCAATAGATGGAGAACATTGCCCCTGGATCAAAAGATCCAAGTTTCTAAAAGAATGTACAATACTTATGGTGATGATATCTCAAAAGCATTACCGGGTTTAAATGGGCAAATCAATTTTGCTAAAAAATTCAATGGTAAGAAGGGTGGTACTTATGGTGTATTGGGTGCCATCACATACAGAAACTCACAAACCATTCAGGTTACTGACAGACAACAATACGGTGATGCAACCGGTACCAACAACTTGTTATTTGATTATGCAGATACTTCTTATTCATTTAATACCAGTCTAGGTGCTTTATTAAATATTGGGTACAAAAAAGGAAAGAATAAGATCGTGTTGAAAAATCTCTTCAACAGAGTATTTGAAAACAACAACACCATCAGAGAAGGTTCTAATTTTAATGACCTCCAATATATCAATAAGAACAGGATCGCTATTGCCATGGTGAAAACCATTTTCAGTACGCAATTGGAAGGGGAACATGCGGTTGGTAAAAAGAATGACAAGTTCAAATGGAATCTGAACTATGCTTTCACTCAGAAAGATCAGCCTGATTACCGTTCACAGCCCTATCAGAAAAGTTTGTCTCAGCAAAATGATAAATCGATTCCATATGGTATCGCCCTGAGAAATACCTATCGTTTCTGGAGTGAGCTGTTAGAAAATACAATTGGTGGTAAAGCCGATTACAGTAAACAACTCAAATGGGGTAATACTTCTTCTTCATTAAAAGCCGGTTTCTTAGCTCAATACAAGCTCCGTGAATTTGATGCCCGCGCTTTCCGCTATGAAGCAGCAGATCTTAATAATTTCAATAGTGCATTGCTGACCCTGTCTCCGGGAAGAGTATTCAACGACGGTAACATGTATGCAGAAGGTTTTTACCTGAATGACATTACCAATAACACCGACCGTTACGATGCGAATTCATTATTGACAGGTTCTTATTTGATGTTGGATAATAAATTCAATGAGAAGTGGAGATTGATCTGGGGTGTACGTGTTGAAACCTTCAATTATGAAGTAGAAACCGGTAACGTTTCAGGATCGAATACGATCATCAAAAGAAACTATTTAGATATCCTTCCTTCTGCTAACTTGATTTATAGCTTTAACAATAAATCAAATCTGCGTTTCTCTGCTTCAAGAACCGTATCCAGACCTGATTTCCGTGAGGTAGCAAACTTCTCTTATTTCGATTTCGTAAGAGCGGCGATCATTCGTGGTAATGGTGCATTGGAAAGAAGTCAGAATACCAATATCGATCTTCGTTTTGAAACCTATCCTCAAAGTGGGGAGATCATCTCTGCTTCATTGTTCTTTAAACATTTCAACAAGCCTATTGAACAGCGTATGTCCGGTGAATCATCATTGGAATACCAGGTGATCACATACTTCAATCCTAATAATGCCTATGCTTATGGTATTGAATTGGATCTGCGTAAAAAGCTTTCTTTCTTTGGTGATGGAGAATTCTGGAACAACACTACTTTCAGTGCCAATACCTCATTGATCAAGTCTACGGTGGATTTGGATAATTCATCCAATCCTTATGACACCAAAAGACCTATGCAAGGACAATCACCTTATCTGGTAAACTTGAGTCTGACTTATGCAGATATAGATGCAAACTGGAGCAGTACTGTTCTATTCAACAGAATTGGTCAGCGTATTGAAACCGTAGGTGCTTTTGGTATTCCTGATGTATACGAGAACGGAAGAAGTATCCTGGATTTCCAGTTGGCTAAGAAAGTGTTGAAGAAAAAAGGAGAGATCAAGATCAACATGGCAAACTTGTTGAACACAAGACAGATCTTCTACAACAATGTAGAATCTAAAAAAGAGAACAGAGCATATAACAGCAGTGAAGATAGAATTCAGTGGAGTAACCTATTTGGTGCCAGCTTTGGTATCGGGTTCTCTTATAATTTCTAATTCGGCTTGAACATTAGATAGATGTGAGGCTGTATCGAGCGATTGATACGGCCTCTTTTTTTAGTCCATGGTCCATAGTCCATGGTCCATAGTACATGGTCTCTGGGCCATCAAACAAATCTCAAAGGCATTATCTTACTTTTAAGACTCCTTTTTTCTTTACCATGGACTATGGTATATGGACCATTAGCCATGAACCATAACCCATCGACGTACTACCACGTAACAATTAGTTAACGCTGGGGTAACATACCCATTACATTAAAGCGATTCTTTTGCAGCATAAAAACATTGAAAATGATACGTTCACTTATGATTTCCCGTCTTGCTTTAGTGGCGCTGGCTGTTGCTGCTATCACATCTTGTAAAAAAGATGATACAGAAGAGCCAATTACTCCTCCGCCAACAAATCCTAATGAAACTATTTTGTCGGGTACATTGTCAGCTAATAAAACCCTTACAGCAGATAAAACCTGGACATTGAAAGGTTATGTGTACGTTCCGAATGGAGTTACACTTACGATTGAAGCAGGTACTACAATTAAAAGTGATAAAACAGAAAAAGGTGCTCTTTGTATTGAGCGTGGTGGAAAAATTCAGGCGAACGGTACTGTTGATAAACCTATCGTAATGACTTCAGGTCAAGATGCCGGTGCACGTAATCCGGGTGATTGGGGTGGATTGATCATCTTAGGTAATGCTCCTACCAACCGTACATCTACTCCTGTTATTGAAGGTGGTTTGGATCGTGTATATGGTGGTACCAACGCGAATGATAACTCCGGTACTTTGAAATATGTTCGTATTGAATATGCAGGTATTGCTGCTTTCCCCGGTTCTGAAATCAATGGGTTGACTTTAGGTGGTGTGGGTAGTGGTACTACGATTGAAAATGTTCAGATCGTGTATGGTAATGATGATGCGTATGAATTCTTTGGTGGTAATGTAAACGCTAAATACCTGGTTGCATATGGTACTGCGGATGATGACTTTGATTTTGATTTCGGTTATACCGGTAAAATTCAATTTGCGGTTGCATTACGTGATCCTTCTTTCGTAGATAATGGTGATGCCGGTAATGGTATCGAAGCAGATAATGATGGTTCCGGTACTACTGCTACTCCTTATACGCGTCCTGTGTTGAGCAACTTCACTTTTGTTGGTCCTAACAACGCTTCAGGAACATTGGCTAACCACAACTTTGGTAACAGATGGAGAAGAGCAGTACGTTTCGTTTTGCGTAACTCTATCTTGATGGGCTGGCAGAAAGGTGGATTCTCTATCGAGTCTGATGGTACTGCAAATGATTATAGCGGAACAGGTGGTACTTCTGAATTTAAGAATAACCTGGTACATGCAGTTGCTGATCCTTATAGAGTGTCTGGTTTAACCACTGCTACATTAACTGCAGCTGCAATGAGAACCAAAGCTGAGTCAGAAGGTTGTAAGACTTATGCAAATGCTGCTGATATCAAGTTAACATCTCCATTCGCATTAACTGCTCCTAACTTGTTGCCTGCTTCAGGATCGGATGCATTAGCCGGTGCTAGCTTTACAGGTTTGGATGCGTTCTTTGCAACAACTACCTATGTGGGTGCATTTGGTACCACGAACTGGTTGGCTAGCTGGACAAGATTTCCTGCAAAAGGACAATAATATTGAATATCATATTGAAAAACCGCTCTTTTATCCAGAGCGGTTTTTTTATTTCTTTGTGATTAAAATAATAGAGATGCGTTACCTGTTTCCATTAGTCATAGCTGTTTGCTTTTTATATGCTTGTCAATCTGATAAACAAACAGATGATGGCAATACCGGTTCAGATTCATTGGTGGTTGACTTACATCCTTTGCCTGAAATCAAAAAAGTAGATAGCATTGATATGCATTTCTTTCCCGATATCAATGATCAGAAAGTGTATACAAGATTTGGGGTGAATGATACTGCCTTCATTCAAACGATTACATTCCGGGAAATGAAAAATGCATTTGCAGTAAATCCACCCTGTGAGTATGATACCAAGTTCTTTTGTTTTGCTGATGGACAAATCGTGAAGACGCTGTATATAGCTGCACAAAAAGACAGCTGCCACTATATTGGATATATCAAAAGTGGTGGTGTTGCAGTGAAGATCAGTATGTCTGATTCAACGGCTTCTTTGATCAATACATGGAGGAAAATAAGCCAATAAAAACTTACCAGTTATTCATTTGTTCAGGAACAATTCTTTCCGGTTCTTCTATGGGATGTTCTCTCCAATTTGGATCATATTTTACAAACCAGCTTAACCAAAGTGATCTGGATAATCGCATGATCAAGGGTTGCATGATGAATAACAATACAAATGCTGTACCCATCCAATAAAAAATGCGGTTATCATCGATGGAGAATGTCATGCCGATCAATACTTTCCATGCGATAAAAGTAGATACCAGAAAAGCTACGGATAAAGCATAACTAACATATCCCGTACCATAATAAAATCCCACCTCGATCTCCGTCGGCTGATTGCAAACCGGACATCTTTCATGCATGTCTACATTGGTCTTGAATTTATAGGCTTCCTGGCTTTTAAATATTCTGCCTTGTCTACACCTTGGACAACGATTGGTGAGTACACTATAGAGATACCAAGGTTTTTTAGTTGAATTAGGCATGGTAGGGGATTAAAGATGTAAAGATAACGCTTTAAAGTTCCATAAGATTTCTTAGTGGTAGCGTGACTTTTATCATGTTATAGTTGAATTTTTACCACAGAAGCCACAGAGTTTGGCGCAGAGTTACACGGAGTAAAATGGGAATACTATTAACACCCTATATTTCTCCGTGTAACTCTGTGTTAAACTCCCTTCACTGTGGTTTATTTTTTTACTACAGAGAGTTACACGGAGTGGAAATGGGACATCTAAAAATCAATAGTTTTTCTATTGCAGTATCTTCTCCATCTGCATGCTTCTGGAGCCTTTGATGAGGAGGTAGGTATTTTGGAAAGCTTGTTGTTGATACCAATTTGCTGCCGCTATTGCATCCGGGAAATAGATGTATGGATGTTTTGTACTTGCAAAATCTCCACCCACCAATACCACCTGCTTCCATGTATGTTGATTGATGAGGTCTACTATTTGTTGATGCTCCATCATACTATCTTCTCCCAATTCCATCATGCCTCCCAACATCAACACTTTTTCTGTTGATGGAAACTTTGCAAAGTTCTCAATGGCTGCCCGCATGCTGGTGGGATTGGCATTGTAGGCATCCAATACAATATGATTGCCATCTTTCTCCAATAGCTGTGAGCGACTATTGGAAGGAGCATACGCTTCAATGGTTGTTGCGATCTTCTCTTCGGGTACAGCAAAATATTTACCAATGGAAATTGCGCACAATACATTGGGCAGGTTATAATCTCCTACCAATTGTGTGCGGATATTCTTTTGTGATAATCCATTCGTGATACTTACTTCCAAAAAGTGTTCGCTGGCTTTTACTTGTCCGGTAACACTGCCATTGATGGTGCCATAGAGTTCTCTTTGTGCAATACCCTGACTCATGGTATGCAGATAATCATAATCATCATACATAAAAATGGTACCATTATGTGCTCTGATATAATCATACAGTTCACCTTTCCCTTTTCTGACACCTTCTACACCACCGAATCCTTCCAAGTGTGCTTTACCACAGTTGGTGATGATACCATGTGTTGGTTTGGTATACACACAATATCCTGCGATTTCTTTCTGATGATTGGCACCCATCTCTATCACCGCCATTTCCGCATCTTGTTGGATACTTAAAATGGTCAAAGGAACACCGATATGATTATTCAAATTACCTTGGGTAGTATATGTTTTGTAATGCGATGCCAGCACCGAAGACACCAATTCTTTGGTGGTTGTTTTACCATTACTACCTGTAATCGCAATAAAAGGAATCTTGAATTGATCTCTATGATAAGATGCCAAATCTTGTAATGCTTGTAAGACATCCGGTACTAGTATCATTCTTTCATCTCCCCCTTCTTGCATTTCATCAATCACAGCATAAGCAGCGCCTGCCTCGAGTGCTTTAGCTGCAAATAGGTTGCCATTGAAGTTAGGGCCTTTTAAAGCGAAGAAAATATCGCCTTTCTTGAGTTTCCTGGTATCGGTTTGGATGGAGGGGTTTTGGAGGTAGATGTTGTATAGTTCTGGGAGTGTCATGTGTTATTGTGTTTGGGTGCTAGGTGCTAGGTGCTAGGTGCTAGGTGCTAGGTGCTAGGTGCTAGGTGCTAGGTGCTAGGTGCTAGGTTAGAATTTTTTGATTTGCAAGGTAAATAATAAACCCAGTACCTAGCACCTAGTACCTAGTACCCTTCAGCAAAAAATGCGGGAAATACCTAATGATAAACATATCTCAACTTTATAGATTACAGGAAAATTGTATGATGCGAGATTTCAAAACTTTAGGGATATGGCAACGATCAGTTAAGTTGGCTAAGACAATTAATGATTTGACTCAATCATTTCCTGCACATGAAAAGTTTGGATTGGCTGTGCAGATGAATCGATCAGGAGTATCCATTGCATCCAATATCGCAGAAGGCTGTGGCAGAAGAACGATAGCGGATCAAACATATTTTATTCATGTTGCTATTGGATCTTCCTATGAACTAGAAACTCAAATTGAAATAGCTTTTCTGAGTCATTATATAAGTGCAAGCATCTATCAGTCTACCGTATCTGAACTCAACACGCTTCAAAAAATGATGGTGGGTTATGTAAGAGGGTTGGGGGTTAGGTATTAGGTGCAGGGTGCTAGGTACAAGGTACTGGGTACAAGTCTCGCCGAAGGCGAGACAAAAAACTAGTACCTTGTACCTAGTACCTAGCACCCAAATAAAAAAGCTGCCCCTTACGAGACAGCTCTTTCTTATTTTTACCTTTTCCTTCTTAACGTTTATTGCGGCGGGGGGGGAAGAATTGACCGGTTTTGGCTTTGCGGGAAATTCCTTCTGCAGCGCCATAGTGACTCATCGCACAACGGAAACCAATGGTATTCGTACTTAAGTCCTCTTCGAGGAAGCGACGTGCTCCCGGACTCAACCAGAATGCTCTGTCATTCCAACTACCACCTTTGTATACACGTGACTTATCTGATACCAGTGAGGTAACACCATAGCCATAATATACAGCGCTGGAAGAATCACCATCGAGATAGTTGGTTGCATAAGAACGCTGATAGTTTCTTCTGTTGCGTAAAGTTGAGTCTTCTTCCAATACGGTTTTGATTCTACCCTTATCATCACGCAAGTTGCCTTGTCCACCACTCATGTCGATTTTACGGAATTCATTACCGCGGAATGTATTAAAGTCATCACCATCCAAAGAGTTCAATGGACGATATACATCAGATACCCACTCACTCACGTTTCCACTCATGTTGTATAGACCATAACCATTGGGAACGAATGAAGTTACTTCTGCAGGTATTGCAGCATTATCGTTCAGTCCGCCAGCCACACCCATGTTATCACCGGCACCTCTTTTAAAGTTGGCGAGGAATGCACCTTGATAAGCACTTTTCTGTGTGTAACGAACATTGTCATAACCATTGTTCTTCCAAGAATAGATCTGCTTGTTGGCGATCAATTCTTCTCCACGTTTAGATCCTTTTGATTTCTTCTGCGGGTTCTCTGCGATATAACCATAGGCTGCATATTCCCATTCAGCTTCTGTTGGTAGACGATAATCACCAAACAGAATACCATCTTCAAAGGTCACTTTGGTTCTTGGACGACCATTGGCATCTTTCAATGGATTCTTTTTAGAAGTAGCTGTTCTGCCGGGAGTAGCCTGGTACTCATCCATCAGATAGGCTTTGGTATTGAAGTTGTCTTGTCCGGAACCGTTCAATTCTCTTTTGATCTGGTTTCTGGCATCCAAGTAACCCTTACCCATCAGGGTCAGTTCGTTAACGCGGTCGGTACGCCAGATACAGAAGTCTGTAGCCTGCTTCCAACTCACACCTACTACCGGATAGTAGTTGTAGGAGGGGTGACGGAAATAATATTCTACATACGGCTCATTGTAAGCCAGCTCACTGCGCCATACAAGGGTGTCGGGTTTGGCTTCTTCCACAATGGAATCCATCCCTGCACCACCAAATACGTTGGTGAGCCAGTAGAGGTACTCGCGGTAATGAACGTTGGCTACCTCTGTTTTATCAATGAAAAAGGAATTGACTGTAATACGACGGGGGATATTGTTCCAATCACCCATCACATCTTCCTGGGCAGCACCCATGGTAAATGTACCACCCTGTACGAATACAAGTCCGGGAGCAGCTTTAATGTCTTTCGGCTTGGCAACATTGAAGTTACCCTGATTCTTGTCATTGTAATTCCATCCGGTAACCGTTGATTTCTCAGGTTTCTTTTTGAAAATCTTACAGGATGACATAGCGCCTGTTAACGTCAACAACAAGAGCAAATTGCGTGTTGTTTTCAATACTTGCATGTGATTCTCGTGTTTGTGGAGTATAGATGTTTCGCTAATGTCTCAATTTACGTATATGCGAATATAGAAGTTTTATGTTTATGGCGATAATGGAGGGGGAAATTCTATTGTTAGTAAAAGGCTAATTTTAAAGGGGTTAGGTGCGAGGTTTTAGGTGCTAGGTGCAAGGTGCTAGGTACTAGGTAATGGGTGATCAGGTTATCGGGTGATTGGGGGTAGACAATTGAGATTGAATGTTTTGGCTATTGGGGTTGACCATTACAATTCATCATTCACTATTCATCACTTACTCAATTTACCAAGGGTTGACTTTCGGTTATTTAGAGGATGTAGGGGGAGTTCTACGGGAAATTGTTAAATTTTTGTACAGCGCTGTGCGCCTCCGTGTTGCACGGAGTTTGGCGCAGGAGACGTAACAAAATGGATCGTCATTCCGATCCGCCGCGGCGGATGGAGGAATCTCCTGACTATGGGGAAATTTTTATAGGGTGGAGAATCGTGATGTTGCTAACAGTGAGGGGATGTTTCGATCCGCCTAGGCGGACTCAACATGACGGTCTTGTTAGGATCGGAATGACGGTTTTTATTGTGGGGTTAAATTTTACCGCAGAGGTCGCAGAGTTTGACGCAGCGTTTCGCAGAGAAAAAAGGGCTGATATTTGTGATTCGTTATGATAAGAAGCATCGTACTATTGGGAATCGTATTCGTGATAACCACTGCAAGTGGTTTTTCACAGCGACAGTATGCTTCATCCTCTGTCTTATCATCCGGCAACTGGCTAAAAATCGCCGTTAAAGAAGCCGGCATCTACAAAGTAGATGCGTCTTCTCTCACCCCTTTAGGGGCAGGGGGGGCTGGGGGGGCTGGGATTTCCTCTTCTTCTATTCGTTTATACGGCAACGGCGGCGCCATTTTAGGCGAACAAGCAAACGCAGATTATATCGATGATCTTTTTGAAAATGCGATTCAAGTAATGGATGGTGGGGATGGTATTTTCAATAACAACGATTATTTCCTCTTCTATTCCAATGGTAGCGGTCATTGGCAAAAAGACAGTGTGCAACAAAGTTTTCGATTCATTAAAAATCTGTACAGCGATTCTGCTTACTATTATATTTCCATCGGTGGTATCGGTAAAAGAATACAGGAACAAAATGTTCTGCCTGTATCAACCATTACGGTTACCTCATTTCAGGAACGTGCGGTGGTTGAGAATGATCTGGTGAATTTGATCGGATCCGGGAAAGAGTGGTACGGAGAAAAATTTACTGCCGGTTCTTTATCCAGAACTTTTGCGGTGAACTGGCCCAATGTCATCACACAAACGCCTTTTCGTCTAAGGGCTTCTTTTGCTTCCAGAAATATAGGCGCTTCTGCTTCTATGCTAACAACTGTCAACAGTACACCGTCAACTCCATTGACCTTTCCTTCAGTCACAGGAACTTTTCTAGATCGATATGCCGTGCATCAGGAACAAGAGCAATTCTACCATGCAGCGCAATCTTCTACTATCATACGTTTCGATTATCAGTCTGCAGCTTCAGGTGCTGAATCTTGGTTGAATCGATTTGAATTGTTTGGAAGAAGAGCATTGATCAAACCGACTGATCAGGTATTGTTGTTTCGAGATTGGGCTTCTGTGAGTAATGGGGCTGTTGCGCGGTATGAATTATCCGGTGCTACTACCGGAATAAAAGTATGGGACATCACTTCTCCATTCGTTCCGGTTGCCATGCGTAATCTCTCATCAGGCAATTTTATTTTTCATCAAGATGCCGCTCGACTTAGAGAATATGTAGCATTTACGGATGCACAAGCATTGACTCCTGTAGTGATGGGAACTGTTAGCCATCAAAACTTACATGGATTAACTGTTCCTGAATACCTCATCATTACACATCCTTCTTTTGTAACAGCGGCACAAAGTCTGGCTAGTTTTCATCGTCAACAATATTCGCGTACTGTTGCGGTAGTCAGTACTGAGCAAGTGTATCAAGAATTCGGTTCAGGTATTGCTGATCCTACGGCTATTCGCAATTTTGTGAAAATGCTGTATGATAAAAACAGCAGCACTTTGAAATATCTTTTGTTATTCGGTAGTGGCTCTTATGATCCACGTAATCGGGTAGCAAATAATTATCGGTTTATTCCTACACATCAAAGCAATCAATCACTCGATCCTATTTCCAGTTATACATCGGATGATTTTTTTGGGATGTTGAATGATACCGTGGATATCAATCGCGGTGCGGCTCAACAGGCATTGGAGATTGCGGTTGGACGCATACCTGCTCGGAATCTTAGCGAAGCCAATGCGATGGTCGATAAGATCATTCGTTACCATCATCCTTCTCGTTTTGGTGAATGGAGAAATCGATTAATGTTCATTGCAGATGATCGTGATCAAAACTTGCATTTGAATGATGCAGAAGGGGTAGCTGCGGTTACCAAAAACACCATTTTTCAAACTGACAAGATTTACCTGGATGCTTTCCCCTTGGTGAGTGGTAGTGCTGGTGCGCGTTATCCGGCAGTGAATGAAGCCATCGTGAATCGAATGAATCAAGGGGCATTGATCGTGAACTATAGTGGACATGGTAACCATATTCGTCTGGCCGATGAAGCAGTCTTTACCACAGAGGAAGCGATTCGTTTACAGAATGCTTCACGTTTGCCTTTGATGGTAACAGCGAGTTGTGATTTTTATCCCTTTGATGATCCTGCAAAAAATGCATTGGGTGCACAAATGTTATCGGGTGACTCCACGGGTGCCATCGCTTTATTAACCACTGCCAGATTGGTATTGGCTGCGAGTAATCGTATCATCAATGAATATTTTATTCAAGAAGCCCTTCAACGCGATCCTTCCACTCAACAGTATTTATCATTAGGAGAAGCTTTTCGAAGGGCAAAAAATTTGGCAGTCATTCAGTCGGGAGAAATATTGAATTCAAGAAAATTTGTTTTGCTGGGTGATCCTGCCATGCGTTTATCTTATCCCGCTCATCGTGTTCAGTTGACAGCAGTGAATGGTAGACCGGTAGCAACAGGAGATACTTTGCGAGCCTCTTCCCGTTATATCCTCGAAGGACAAATTACAGATGCTTCCGGCAATCGTCTTCGCGATTTTACCGGAACCATGGAAACCATCATTCAAGATAAACCACGCAGTATCTCCACACTCGCCAATGAATCGGGCAGTTTTGTGACCAGGTTTGAACAACAGTCGGCCGTCTTGTTCAAAGGTGTTTTTTCAGTAGATACAGGTCGATTCCGCATAGAAGTAATACTACCCAAAGATGTCAGTTTTCAACCGGGTAAAGGCAAGATCAGTTTCTATGCCTATGATGCACTTCGTGATGCCTCGGGTGCTGATACCAACTTGGTGATGGTGGGTAGTGATCAATTATTAACCGATCTTACCGGTCCGGCGATTCGTTTATTCTTGAACGATACCCAATTCAAAAATGCTGGTCTGACACATGAAACACCTTTGCTGATTGCGCAGTTATCAGACAGCTCCGGAATCAATACATCGGGGAATGGGGTGGGACATGATATTACCCTCATCATCGATCATGAAGTCAGGAATCAACGGGTATTGAATGATCTGTTTGTGGCTGACAGGGATAGTTGGTCTTCGGGTAGTCTTCAGTTTCGTTTGCCGGTACAAAGCAATGGTGCGCATCAGTTGCGGTTGAAGGCATGGGATGGTGCGAATAATTCTACCGAAGCAGTATTGGATTATGTGGTGGTGAAGCGAGAGCAGTTGAAATTGTCTAAAGTGATGAACTTCCCCAATCCGTTTTTTGATCGCACCCGCTTCTCGTTTGAACACAACCAACCCCATACGGATTTGAAAGTAGATATCTATATTTATCAATCTTCCGGCAGACTGGTAAAGCGCATTTCTAAGCAGTTGAACACAGCCGGTACCAGAAATATTCAAATTGAGTGGGATGGAAGAGATGAATCAGGACGAAAAATCCAAAAAGCTGTTTATATTTACAATATGGTTGTTCAATCCGGCACCCAAAAATCTTTTCACGCCGGACAACTTATTCTCCTTTAATTGACTCTATGGGTTGAATTTTACTCGTTTTCCTTATCGAAAAAACACTGTGCAACTCTGTGCCGCGCTTTGTGTTTTCTGTGGTAAAATAATCACAGAGTGAACGGAGTTTGACACAGAGTTACACAGCGTGTTTTTAGCTTATAGGTCTTAGCTTATGTTTTTAAGTAAAGAAATACATTTTCTACTATTTGCTATGATCCATAAGCTATAAGCTAAGCGATGCTTGCATTCCCAATTTTTTAAAATATATTGCTTCATGCTTTTTACCTCTAAGAAAACCCTGACAGCCATTATTGGATTACTGTTGTCTGTTGCTGCTATTGCACAGGACTCTGTGAATATTGTTTCTACTGCTGTTCCTTTTTTGCGTATTTCTCCGGATGCACGTGCGGGGGGAATGGGTGATGTGGCCATTGCCACCACTCCGGAAGCCAATGCTCCTTTTTGGAATTTATCCAAAGTGATGTTTGCTCCGCGTAAATCAGCTATTGCTGTCAACTACACACCTTGGTTGAAAGACCTTGGATTGAATGATGTATATCTCGCCAGTATGGCCGCTTATCATCGCCTGGATGATGAGCAAGCGATCTCATCAACACTTCGCTTTTTTAGTTTGGGTAATATTCAGCTCACCGACTTTTCAGGTAATGTATTGAACTCTGTTCGTCCCAGTGAGTTTGCTTTTGATCTGGGTTATTCCAGAAAGCTGAATGAGAAAATGAGTATTGGTGTGGCTTTGCGTTATATCAATTCAAGATTGGTTGTAGGTGATGTGGGAACGGGTGTAGTGTACAAGGCCGGTAATGCTGTTGCGGGTGATGTGTCTGTATATCACAATGGTTTGGATGAAGATGGGAATGGGTGGAATTGGGGTGTGGTATTGTCGAACTTGGGTAGTAAGATCGGTTATACCAATGATGCGAGAAACAAAGATTTTATTCCTGCCAATTTGGGTATTGGTGTTTCTTATACCAAAGTATTGGATGAAAACAATAAGATCAATTTCGCCTTAGACATGAATAAACTATTGGTGCCATCACCACCGGTTGCCACCGGAAATTTCACAGTAGATTCTACCAATCTTTCTAACTACCGAACAACAGGTGTAGTCAGCAGCTGGATGAAATCTTTTGGTGATGGAACAGGCTTCGGAAAATCTTTACAAGTATCAGTTGGAGCAGAGTATAGTTACAATAACCAATTCTTTTTCCGCAGTGGTTATTTCTATGAAAATAAAAACCGTGGCAACAGAAAATACTTTAGCGTTGGTGCCGGTTTTAAACTCGACTTTATGGATATCAACTTCTCGTACCTAGTACCTTCTGGCAGCGGTGTTACACGTAATCCGTTGTCGAATACTTTGAGGATAGGAGTTGTTTTCAGTCTTGAGCCTAAGGAATAGGAGGTGCTAGGTGCAAGGTACTAGGTACTAGGTGCAAGTTTTTTGTCTCCCCGAAGGTCAGGCTAGCACCCAGTACCTAGCACCTAGTACCTAGTACCCCGCTAACAAACAAACCGCATGCGCAACGAGTCCTTCCTTCCTTCCTACAAATCCCATTTTCTCCGTAGTAGTAGCTTTAATAGAAACATCTTTTATGGTAATGCCTAGAATGCCTGCAATGGTTTCTTGCATTTGGGGGACATAGGGTTTTATTTTGGGGGCTTCGAGGCAGAGGGTGGAGTCTATGTTGATCACTTTATAGCCTTCGGCTTCGATCAATGACTTTGTTTTGGCCAGTAGAATCTTACTGTCAATATTTTTGAATTCATTAGAAGTATCCGGAAAATGAACACCGATATCCCCCAATGCGGCTGCTCCCAGCAGCGCATCGCAGATGGCGTGGAGGAGTACATCGGCATCACTATGTCCGAGTGCGCCTTTGTCGTGGGGTATTTTGATGCCACCAATGAATAAGTCTCGTCCTTCTACCAATTGATGGTAATCTATGCCGTAGCCGATACGTATGTTCATGGTGCGAAGATAGAGCGGTTTGATCTTTGTCCGGCGGACCCCCTTTGGGGATTTTTTGATCTTTGTCCGACGGACCCCCTTTGGGGATTTTTTGATTGGGATATTGGGTGATCGGGTAATCGGGTAATCGGGTTTTTACCCCGGAGGGGTAAGACGTGGCGGCGGGGGATGTCATCCCGACGAAGGAGGGATCTCCCACCTCTTGGGTGTGTGGTTTTAGTTTTTGACTTGTTGTGTTTTGTTCTTAGATCTTAGCGGTGATAGTTCCCTCCTTACGTCGGGATGACGGGTGTAGTCATTCCGATCCGCCTTAGGCGGAAGGGATCTCCCACCTCTTGGGTGTGTGGTTTTAGTTTTTAAGTTGTTGTGTTTTGTTCTTAGATCTTAGCGGTGATAGTTCCCTCCTTCGTCGGGATGACAATAGACTAGTCCAAATGAAGTTCTTCCCAGTTCTTGTTTTCTTTTTCTACTAACCAATTCTTCTTTTCTCTCCTCCATTTTTTAATCTCCTTTTCGCGATTAATAGCATCTTGAATGGATGGCCACTCTTCATAGTAGACTAAAAATTTTACTCCATATTTTGAAGTGTAACTGTCTATATAAATATCATTTTTATGCTGCCATACACGATATTTAAGGTTTGATGTTACTCCGGTGTACAAAACTGTTCTTGTACTATTTGTAAGCATATATACATATCCTTTTTTAGTCATTTTTTTTGTAAAACTAATAACGGACAATAGGAGCGGGGCGGTGTTGTTGTTTCGGAGCGGGTGGGGTGAAAGGTTTAGTTTTTGACTTGTTGTGTTTTGTTTGGAACTGTTAGCGGTGATAGATCCCTCCTTCGTCGGGATGACGGGTGTTGTCATC
>Ga0208492_1000943_pt1 | contig 21201 bp, 21 predicted proteins | sample Subbioar_CSW14AB_FD_184820 | JGI IMG/M metagenome (GOLD analysis project Ga0208492, IMG submission 184820) | Serpentinite rock and fluid subsurface biosphere microbial communities from McLaughlin Reserve, California, USA - CR12Mar_CSW14AB (SPAdes) | ecosystem: Environmental > Terrestrial > Deep... | reverse complement strand
GTCCCTAACGTCGGCCCTGGCCGGCTGCGTCCACACCCCGAGCGAGGAGGAGCGTCTCTTCGCGGCCTACGTCGCCGCGCGCGACGACTTCCTCGCACAGCGCAATGCCGCGGAGGCGTCCGTGGTGCTCGCGGGGATCACCACCCCCGAGCAGCGGTTCATCCTCGTCGACCGCATCGTGGGGCTCCTCGACAGCGGCTTCGTCCAGTCGGGTCGGCAGCGTCTGGTGAGCTTCCGCATGGTCGACGCCGCGGGCAACGAGATCGAGACGTTCGCCGGCACGAGCATCCCCGCCACGGCCGTCGCCGAGGCGTGCCTCGACCGGTCGGACGTGACCATGACCCACCCGGACGGCACGGTCGAGCACCCGCAGCGCGACCTCGAGCCCCAGGAGGTCGTCTACCAGGAGATCGACGGAGAGCTCCTGATCGCCGAGGTCAACGACGCCGGCCCCCACGTCTGCGCGCGGTGAGCTCAGGGCTCACCGCGCCCGAGCCTCGACGGCCACCAGATCGCACGCCCGATGTCGGTCGCAAGGGCGGGCACGAGGAGCGACCGCACGACGAACGTGTCGAGCAGCACGCCGAACGCCACGATGAACGCGATCTGCACCAGGAACAGCACCGGGATCACCGACAGGGCCGTGAACGTCGCCGCGAGCACGAGTCCCGCCGACGTGATGATCCCGCCCGTCAGCCGAAGCCCGCGCTGCACTCCCTCGCGCGTGCCGTGCACGAGCGACTCCTCGCGCACACGCGACATCAGGAAGATGTTGTAGTCGATCCCCAGCGCCACGAGGAACACGAACCCGAACAGCGGCACCGCGGGATCCGCACCGGGCATCCGCAGCACGTGCTGGAACACCACGCCCGCGACGCCCATCGCCGTGCCGAACGACAGCACGGTCGTCGCCACGAGCAGCACGGGCGCGAGCACCGACCTGAGCAGCAGCATCAGGATGACCAGGATCACCGCGAGCACGAGCGGCACGATCAGGGTGCGGTCCCGGATCGACGCGTCGTTCGTGTCGACGTCGGTCGCCGTGACACCGCCCACGAGCGCGTCGGGCACGGCGTTCGCGAACGCGGCGCGGAGCGAGCGCACCGTGTCCTCCGCGGCGGCGGAGTCCGCGGCATCCGCCAGCGTGGCCTGCAGCAGCACACGGCCGTCGGCCACCACGGGCTCCGGGGCCGGGGCGCCCGGCGGGCCGAACGCCTGGATGCCGTCCTCCGTGACGGGCGCGGTCCTGCCGGCCCGGTCGATGACGACCGAGACCTCCTCCACGCCGTCCTCGGCGAGCAGCACCTCGGCCGCGTCCTGCAGCTCGTCCTCGGGCGCGATCACCGACGCCGGGCTGCCGGATCCCGCCGGGAAGTGCTCGCCCAGCACCCGCTGACCGTCGCGCGCCTCCGAGGCGCCGAGCACGAGCTCAGACTGCGGCACGCCCGAGGCCTGCAGCTGCGTCACGCCCACGCATCCGATCGCGAGCACGGCGGCCGTCACGATCCAGATCGTCCGCGGCCGCCCGGCGATCCATCCGCCCACCCTCGCCCACAGCCCGCCGCCCTCCCCCGGCTCCGGCGCCCGCGGGTCGTAGGCCGGGCGGCGCGGCCAGAACGCGGCGCGGCCCAACGCCAGCAGCACGGCGGGCAGCAGCGTGAGCGCCGCCAGCACGGCGAACGCGATGCCGATCGCGGCCACGGGGCCGAGCGCGCTGTTGGAGCGCAGGTCGCTCAGCAGCAGGCACAGCAGCCCCGCGATCACGGTGCCACCCGACGCGACGATCGGCTCGAGCGATCCCCGCAGCGCGCGCAGGGTCGCGGTCCACTTCCGCGGCGTGCGCACGAGCTCGTCGCGGTACCGCGCCACGTAGAGAAGCGCGTAGTCGGTCGCGGCGCCGATCACGAGGATGAACAGGATGCCCTGCGTCTGCCCGCTCAGCAGCAGCACGCCCGCCTTCGCGAGCCACCACACCACCAGCAGCGCGACGCACAGCGCGAACATGCTCGTGGTCAGCACGGCCAGCGGCAGCAGGATCGACCGGTAGACGATCACGAGGATCACCAGCACCGCAGCGAGCGCGACCCCGAGCAGCAGCCCGTCGATGCCGGCGAACGCGCCGACCAGATCGCTCGTGAAGCCCGCCGGTCCGGTCACGTACAGCTCGACGCCGTCCGGCAGGTCCTCGGCGAGCGCCCCCCGGAGCTCGGCTGTCGCGTCGCCCAGGTCGGCCGCGCCGTCGAGCGGCACGAAAGCCTGCACCGCCTCGCCGTCCTCGGACGGCAGGGCGGGCGACGGCTCGCCGCCGACCACGTCGAGGCGGGCGGCCGCGTCCAGCCGCTCCTGGATGGCGGCCACGTCATCCGGGGTCAGCTCGCGATCCGCGGCGAACACGACCACGGCGGGGATGGCGTCGCCCTCGGTGAAGCCCTCGAGCCGCTCCTGGACCTCGGTGGCCTCCGCGGTCTCGGGCAGGTAGGCCGTGCGGTCGTTCGACGACACCTCGTCGACGCGTCCGAAGTACGGCCCGCCCACGGCGGCCGCCGCCAGCCACACCAGGATCAGCACGGCGGGAAGTGCGACGCGGAGCCGGCGCGGCACGCGGGCGGCCGCGCCCTCCCCGCGCGCGGCTGCGGCCCGTCGCGATCGGCGGGGATGCTCGTCCATGCGTGTCTCCAGTGGTCAGACGGCGCGCTCCCACGGCGCGACGTCGCCGGGGACCACGAAGAACAGCGGATGGGGATCGGGCGCGTCCGCGAGCGCACGCGCGTGCGCGTCGGGCGAACGGACCGCGAGCTTGGCGATCAGGTGCCGCCACTCGAGCTCGAGCTGGCCCGACGTCACGGCGATCCGTTCGACCGGCCCGTCCGGAACCCGCGCGATGCGGGACGCGTCGAAGCGGTATCCGCGGCGCGCGGCCTCGTCGCGCACGCCGTCGAGGTAGGCGCCGATCGCGGCGACCGGATCCGCGGTGGCGCGGAAGCGCTCGAGCTGCGGGTGCGCCGTGTAGCCGCGCGTGCGGCCGAGCAGCACGGCCTGGGCGAGCAGCGCCTCGCGCCAACACGCCGTGAGCCCCTGACGGTCGAGCAGCCGGGGATGAAGCGACCAGAGCCTCACGGCAGCTCCCCGTCGAAAGGGGAGGGGGTCAGGTCGCGGCGCACCCCTCCAGCCTGCGCGAGAGAGGGCCCGCGTGGCGACCTCTTGACGGCATCCGTCCGACGTGTCGCAAGCCCCGACGATCCGCGTCGTCTCCGAGATGTGCGCCCCGATGGCACGCCCGGGTTGTCACATTGCGTTACGCAAGCCGTCACAGGCCGAAACGGTTTGACATGTCGCGACACGCCCGGTCACAATCGGAGCATGTCTGTCAACGCACACCTTCTGTCCGCCTCGGAGGCGAACGGGACTGCCGGGATCATGATGCCCGGTCGCGTTGGCATGTGCTGTCGAATGTGCCGCTGAGTCGACAACCTCTCCTCGCTGCACCAGGCTCGCCCGCCGCACAACCGCGGCCGCGATGCCGAGTGTCCGGATCATCCGGATCCTCACCCGCCGATAGGTGCCACCCGCACCGCCGGCACCGGCCAGACGTCATCTGAGCACGAACGGCCGACCGACGCACACCCGCACCACCGGTGCACCCCCGAAGGACTTCCCCCGATGTCGAACATCACCGCCCTCGCCGATCGCTCGAACTCCGCCGCGCCGCGCCCCGGTCACCTGCGCCCCCTGCCGCCGCTCGCGCCGGCGCAGCCGGCCCCCGAGGCCAAGTCCACTGCCGCACCCCGCGGCTTCGCCCTCTATGTCGGCCTGGACGAGCTGAAGGCCGCCGCCGACGGCGTCAGCCTGCCCGCCGTGGTCGAGGCCCTGCGCCGCACGCTCGCCGAGCTCGCGCCGAGCGCCGAGACCTACGCCGCCGTCGCCCTCGCGCCGCAGCAGGCCGGCGGCCGCGACGTCGACGTCGTTCGCCTCGCGCTGCACGAGCCCGGCGCCGTCGCCCGCACCAAGGCCCAGGCCGAGGAGCAGGAGGAGGCCGCCCGCGGCGTCGTGGTCGACATCTCCCGTAAGCGCGTCGTCATCGACGGCGAGACCGCCGCGCTGACGTTCAAGGAGTTCGAGCTGCTGCAGTACCTCGTCCTCCGCGAGGGCCGCACGATCGAGCGCGCCGAGCTCGTCGGCTCGCTCTGGGACGCGAACGACGCGGACGCCCCCGGCGAGCGCACCATCGACGTGCACGTCCGTCGCCTGCGCTCCAAGCTCGGCGCCTTCCAGGACATCGTCCGCACCGTGCGCGGCGTGGGCTACCGCTTCGACCGCCACGCGGACGTCGCCGTGCGCTACGGCACCGGCGCTCCCTCGCCCGACCGCTTCTGACAGGGCCCCGCGGGCGGCTTCAGTCGTTTCGTCTCCGCTTCGCTCCGCTCAACGACCGGGCAGTTTCGGCCGCCGGCGGCTTCAGGACGTTTCGACTCCGCTTCGCTCCGCTCAACGACCACAAGGGGGCGGCCCACTGATGAGACGGATGTCGGAGCGACCGCGTAGCGTGGCGGCATGATCTCCACGGCCGTGACGCGCACGCGCGATCCGCGGCCCGATCCGGGTCCGCGACTCGAGACCGCGTACCGGCCCCGGGGTGCCCTGAGCCTGGGCGCCACCGTCGGAGTGTTCCAGCGGGGTCCGGGCGACCCGACGCAGACCCGCGACGGCGCCGTGCTCTGGCGGGCGACCCGCACTCCCCTCGGCGTCGCGACCGTGGCGCTGCGCCAGCAGGCCGACGGTGCGGTCCGCGCCGCGGCGTGGGGCCCCGGGCGCGAATGGGCCATCGCGCAGGTGCCCGCGCTGTGCGGCGCCGAAGACGACGACGCCGGGTTCGACCCGTCGCTGCATCCGCTGATCGCCGACTCGCACCACCGCCACCCCGGCCTGCGTCTCGGCCGCTCCGACCTCGTCTTCGACGCGCTCGTGCAGTCGATCACCGAGCAGAAGGTGACCGCGATCCAGGCCTTCGCCGCCTGGCGCGGCCTTGTCACCTGGTTCGGCGAGCGCGCCCCCGGCCCCACGCCGAAGCCGATGTTCGCTCCCCCGTCGATCGACGGATGGCGCCGCATCCCGTCGTGGGCGTGGCACCGCGCGGGCCTCGAGCCGCCGCAGAGCCGCACGATCGTCCAGGCCGCCCGCCGCGGCACCTCGCTGGTCGCCGCGGTCGAGCGCGCGACCGACGGCCCCGCGCGCGACGCCGTGCTGACCTCCCTGCCCGGCATCGGCCCCTGGACCGCCGCCGAGACCCGCATCCGCGCCCTCGGCGATCCGGATGCCGTCAGCGTCGGCGACTTCCACCTGGCGCACCAGGTCGGCTACGCCCTCACGGGCCGCCGCGTCGAGGACGACGGGATGCTCGAGCTGCTCGCCCCGTGGGCGGGCCAGCGTCAGCGCGCAATCCGGCTCATCCTCGCGTCGGGCGTGAGCGAGCCCCGGCGCGCGCCCCGCCTGCACCCCATGGACCACCGCGACCGCTGATCGCCTGCCGCGTAGCCTGGACGGCATGTGGCTCCTCCTGCGCACCGCGGGGATCCTGATCGCGGGCGCGATCATCGGGTCGACCTACCTCGGCAGCGTGTGGCTCGGCCTGCTGCTGGGGCTCCTGCTGTCGCTCGGGCTGTTCATGGCGTTCGAGGCGCGCAAGGGCGGCGGCCCCGGCCACGACGAGGACGACGACGGCGCACGACTCTAGGCCACAGGGTGCTTGGACCGTTTCGACTCGGTCGCTGGCGCTCCCTCGCTCAACGAGCACCAGGGGAAATCCGGCTCAGTAATACACGGCGAGCGGGCCGTGCGGCCCCTGCACCACCTGGACGGGGGTGTCGAACACGCGGGTCAGCACCTCGTCCGTGAAGATCGCGTCGGGCGTGCCGAACTCCACGACCTTCCCGTCCTTCACGGCGCAGATGTGGTCGGCGTAGTGCCCCGCGAAGTTGAGGTCGTGCAGCACGATCACGATCGTGCGCCCGAGCTCGGCCGCGGCCCGGCGCAGGTGCTGCATCATCTGCACCGAATGCCGCATATCGAGGTTGTTGAGCGGCTCGTCCAGCAGCACATAATCGGTGTCCTGCGCGAGCACCATCGCCACATAGGCGCGCTGCCGCTGCCCGCCCGACAGCTCGTCGAGGTACCGGCCCTCGAGCGCGGTCAGATCGAGGAAGTCGATCGCGCGGCTCACGATCTCCTCGTCGGCCCGCGTCAGCCGCCCCTTCGAGTACGGGAACCGGCCGAACCCGACGAGCTGCCGCACGGTGAGCCTGGTGATGAAGTGGTTCTCCTGCCGCAGGATCGACACGATCCTCGCGAGATCCTTGGACGCCGTCCGGGCCACGTCGTAGCCGGCGATCTCGATCGCGCCCGCGTCGATCCCGAGCAGGCGGCCGATCATGGTCAGCAGCGTCGACTTGCCGGCCCCGTTCGGGCCGACGAGCGCCGTGATGCCCCCGGCGGGGATCTGCAGATCCACCGGCCCGATGGCGACCTCGTCGCCGTAGCTCTTGCGCACCTCGCGCAGCGTGATCACAGGCGGCCCTTTCGCAACAGGAAGATGAGGAACACGGTGCCGCCGACCAGCTCGATGACGATCGAGACGACGCCCTGCGCGTAGAACACGTGCTTCATCACGAAGTACGCGCCCGTCAGCACGACGAATCCGGTCAGCACCGCGACCGGCAGCACGAGCCGGTGATCGAACGTGTCCGCCAGCTGGTACGACAGCGTCGCGACCAGGAAGCCGAGGAACGTCAGCGGCCCGATGAGCGCGGTGGACACCGCCATGAGCACCGACACCAGCAGCAGGATGAGGATCAGCTCGCGCCGGTGGTTCAGGCCGAGCCCCATCGCGGCGTCGCGCCCGAGCGCCATCGCGTTCAGGGTGCGGGCGCGCAGGAGCAGCAGCGTCGCCGCCACCGCGACGAGCGGGATCGCGAGCGGGAAGTAGCCCGCGTCGGCGTTGGCCATCGAACCGAACAGCCGCGCCGACAGCACGTCGAACTCGCTCGGCGTGAGCAGGCGCTGCATGAACGCGGACACGGATCCGAGCCCGCCGCCGATCACGATGCCGACCAGCAGCATGACCTGCAGGTTCGCGTAGCGGCCCGACAGCAGCCACGTGTAGAGCGCGAGGGCGAGCCCGACCATGAGCGCGATCTGCAGCGCGAACTGCCCGAGCCCCTGGATGGAGACCAGCCCGGCCACGCCGAGAAAGTACACGGCCGAGGTCTGCACCGCCACGTACAGCGCCTCGAACCCCATGATCGAGGGCGTGATGATGCGGTTGTTCGTCACGGTCTGGAAGCTCACGGTCGCGACCGCCTGGCACACCGCGACGATCGCCATGGTGACCAGCGCCGTGCCGCGCAGCTGCGCGATCTTCCAGAACCCGCCGGATCCGACCGGCATGGGGTTGTCCCAGGCCAGCAGCCCGAAGGCGAACAGCGCCGCGAGCAGGATGAGCGAGCCCAGCACGATCGCGTAGCGGCGGCGCGCCCGCGGCGTGGGCAGCGAGCCGGAGTGGCGCGGCGCGAGAGCCGGCGCGGCGGCGGTCATCGTGTCAGCCACGGCGGCGCCCCCTCAGCAGCATGACGACGAACACGACCGCCCCGACGACGCCCAGGATGAGCGACACCGGCACCTCGAACGGCATGATGATCGTCCGGCCGATCAGGTCGCACACGGTCACGATCGCGATCCCGAGCAGGCACACCCACGGCAGGTTGCTGCGTAGATCGTCGCCCCGGATCATCGACACCACGTTGGGAACGATCAGCCCCAGGAACGGCAGGCTGCCCACCACGACCGTGACCACGCCGGTCGCGATCGCGATCAGGCCCGTGCCGATCAGGATCATCCGGTCGTAGTCCAGCCCGACGCTCGTGGCGACCTCCTCGCCGAGGCCGGCGAGCGTGAACCGGTCCGCCGCGATGAAGACCGCGACGACCACGGCGAGCACGACCCACAGCACCTCGTACTGCCCGCGCAGCACCGACGTGAAGCTGCCCGCGAACCACACGCCGAGGTTCTGCAGCATGTTCGTCTGCAGCGCCAGGAACGTCGACGCGGCCCCGACGACCGAGCCGAGCATGATGCCGACGATCGGCACGATCAGCGACGACCGCAGCGACACCCGGCGCAGGAACAGGAAGAAGACCATGGTCCCGACGAACGCGGCGATCACGGCCCCGATCATCCGGGGCACGATGCCGGCGGTCGGCGCGACGATCATGACCGCGAGCAGGCCGAGGCCCGCCCACTCGGTCGTGCCGGTCGTGGTCGGCTCGACGAAGCGGTTCTGCGTGAGCAGCTGCATCACGAGCCCCGACATCGCCATGGCGGCGCCCGCGAGCACGAGCGCGACCGTGCGCGGGATGCGCGTGATCTGGAAAATCTCGCCGCCGCCCTCGGCGCCCACGACGTCGTAGACGCCCGTGAACAGCGACAGGACGAGCAGCCCGGCCACGACGAGCACCCCGACCGCCAGCCAGGGGTCGAGCAGGCGGGAGCGGGGCCGCGGCCCCGCTCCCGTCACTGCCGTCACCTGCCCTCGAACGCGTCCGCGAGCGCGTCGAAGAACTCCGTGTAGGTCTGGATGCCCTCGTTCGTGTACGTGTCGGCGGGCATGTAGAGGATGTTGCCCTCCTTGACCGCGGTCACGTCGGCGAGCGCCTCGGAGTTCTCCAGGATGTCCGCGGCGGGCTCGTACGCCGGGTCGTCCGCGGCGACGGCCGCGTCGCGGTCCATCACGAGGATCCAGTCGGGGTTCGAGTCCGCGATCGCCTCGACCGAGATGTCGTCGCCCTGGTGGTCGTCGCTCGCGCCCTCGACCTCGAGCGCGGGGGTCAGGCCCAGGATGTCGAACACGGGGCCGAGCGTGCGGCCCAGCCCGGGGGCGATGTAGCCGATCTCGCCGCCCGAGGTGGTGACCGCCATCACGGTCTGGTCGGCGTCGTACGCCGCGGCCGCGCGCTCGATCGCGGCCTCGAGGTCGGCGACGAGCTGCGCGGCCTCGTCCTGCTTGCCGAAGATCTCGCCCAGCACGGTGGTCTGGCGCGCGAGCTCGGCGTCGAGCGGCTCGCCCTCGCGCGGGTCGAGCTCGAGCACCGTGGCGTCGGGGGCGAGCGCGACGAAGTCGTCGTGGAACTGGGCGAAGCGCTGCCCGTTGATGATCAGGTCGGGCTCGACCGCCACGACGGCCTCGAGGTCGGGCTCGCGGTGCGTGCCGAGGTCGATGATCGACGCGTCGTCCTTGTACGCGACGGTCGACGGCATGAGCGAGACCGCGGCGGCCGTGAGCTCCACACCCCAGTCCGCGAGCGTCTCGAACGTCCGGTTGTCGGTCGCGACGACCGACGTGGGAGGCAGCTCGATCGTGTGCGTGCCGGTGTTGTCCTCGACCTCGACCGAGGTGGCCTCGGCCGCGGTGGTCGGCTCGACCTCGGCCTCGGCAGCGGGTACGGCGCAGCCGGCGAGGGCGACGGCGGAGGCCGCGAACATCGACAGCGCGGCGACGGGACGGGTCACGGATGGACGGGGCACGGACATGGCGGGGCTCCTGTTCCAGAGCGCGGTATCAGCCGCGGTCTTCTCGGTGCGGGGATCGGCGGGGCCGCGGGGCGCGGATCGCGTCCCGGTCCGGACAGGACCGTCCGTCCCGCCGTTGGGTAGGCTAACCTAACTTCCATGACCTCGTCGACCGCCGATGCCCCGCTCGCCTTCACGCTGGAGCGGCAGGGACTCGACCTGCGATTCCGCTTCGCCCGCCTCGTCGCGCGCGAGTGGCTCGCGGCCGACTACGTGCGCATCCGGCTCGAGGGCGAGGACCTCGCGGGCTTCGGCACGCCGGGTCACGACGACCACATCCGCATGTTCTTCGCGCAGGGCCCGGCCGACACGGTCGAGCAGATGCGGGCCTTCCCCAGCCGCGAGTTCACGCCGCTGGCCTGGGGCGCGAACGGGGACGGCACCGGATGGCTCGACCTCGAGTTCGCGGTGCACGGCGAGGAGGGCGTGGCCGGACCGTGGGCCGCGGGCGCTCCCCTGGGCTCGCTCGCCGGCGTCGGCGGCCCGCGCGGCTCGCTGTCCATCTCCGGAGCGCCCGACGGCTGGATCCTGGCGGGCGACGAGACCGCCGTGCCGCAGATCCGCCGCTACGCGGCCCTGATCCCGGACGGCGCTCCCGCGACGATCCTCGTCGAGGTCGCCGACGCCGAGCACGAGATGCCGATCGACGCGCCCGTCGCGGTCGAGTACGTCCACCGCGGCGACGCTCCGGCGAGCTCGGCGCTCGCCGCGCGGCTCGACGCGATCACCGCCGCGGACCGCCCTGCGGGCGACGTGTTCGGCTTCGTCGCCGCCGAGCAGGCGATCGTCAAGCCCGGCCGCGCGCTGCTGGTCGACCGCTGGGCGCTCGCGCCCGACCGGATCGTGGTGAAGGGCTACTGGAAGCGCGGCGAGGACGGCGCGCACCACCACGCGCCACACTAGAAGCCAGGCTCCCCCACTGCTCTGGAGGCATCATGACCGCGAAGAAGACCGTGTCCCCGCCCGCCAAGCTCGCGCTCGGCATCGTGGGACTGCTGCAGATCGCGCTCGCGCTCGCGGCGTTCTCGGACCTGTGGGCGCGCCGCGACAGCGAGATCCGGATGACCAAGCCCGCGTGGATCCCGATCATCCTGATCAACTGGATCGGCCCGCTCGCGTACTTCATCGGCGGCGTGAAGCGCTGAGGCGCTGAGCCCCGCCGGCGGCTTCGACCGTTTCGACTCCGCTTCGCTCCGCTCAACGACCGGCGACGAACCCCGGTCGTTGAGCGGAGCGAGCGCCAGCGAGCGCCAGCGAGCGCCAGCGAGCGGAGTCGAAACGCCTGAAACCTCGCCGGACGTGTGAGGCTGGGGGCATGCGCATCGCAGTCACGGGGTCGTCGGGAAAGCTCGGGTCGGTCGTCGCGCGGGAGCTCCGCACCGCCGGCCACCACGTCATCGGGATGGATCGGGTCGGCACGCGCGACCGCGACTTCGTCCAGGTCGACCTGACCGACTACGGCCAGGTCGTCGACGCGCTCACGGCCGTGGGCGACACGCACGACGGCATCGACGCGCTCGTGCACCTCGCGGCCATCCCGGCGCCCGGGCTCGCGCCCGACGTGGCGACGTTCCACAACAACATGGCCACCACGTTCAACGTGTTCTGGGCCGCGACCCGGATCGGGATCGACCGCATCGTGTACGCGTCGAGCGAGACCGTGCTGGGCCTGCCGTTCGACGTGCCGCCGCCGTACATCCCGGTCGACGAGGAGTACCCGGCCCGGCCCGAATCGGTCTACTCGCTCGTGAAGCACCTCGAGGAGCAGCTCGCGATCGAGCTCGTGCGCTGGAACCCGACCCTGTCGATCACGGCGCTGCGCTTCTCGAACGTGATGTGGCCCGAGGACTACGCCCGCTTCCCGTACGACGCAGACCCGCGCGAGCGCAAGTGGAACCTGTGGGGCTACATCGACGCGCGTGACGGCGCGCACGCGGTCGAGCGCGCGCTCGAGGTCGCCCCTCCGGGCTTCGACCGGTTCATCATCGCCGCCGCCGACACCGTGACCACGCGGCCGAACGCCGAGCTGGTCGCCGAGGTGTTCCCGGATGTGCCGCTGAAGGGCGACCTCGGCGAGCACGACACCATGCTGTCGATCGACAAGGCCCGGCGCCTGCTCGGCTACGCGCCGAAGCACAGCTGGCGCGACGCCGAGACCGCCCTCGAGTAGTCCCCGCGCGGACCCGCGACTAGGCTGTCCTCCCGTGCCCGCACCCTCCGGCGCGCGGCCCGGCCGCGAACGAGGAGAGATCCATGAGCCTGTTCCGCACGAAGTCGATCGAGCAGAGCATCGCCGACACGGAGGAGCCCGAGCACCAGCTCAAGAAGAACCTGGGCGTCTTCGACCTCATCCTGTTCGGCATCGGCGTCTGCGTCGGCGCCGGCATCTTCGTGCTGACGGGTCACGCGGCCGCGACGAACGCAGGCCCCGCGATCGCCATCTCGTTCCTGATCGCGGGCGTCGCGTGCGCGCTCGCGGCGCTCTGCTACGCCGAGTTCGCGTCGACCGTGCCCGTCGCGGGCAGCGCCTACACGTTCACGTACGCGACCCTCGGCGAGCTGCTCGCGTGGATCATCGGCTGGGATCTCATCCTGGAGTTCACGGTCGGCGCCGCGGCGCTCGCGACGTCGTTCAGCCAGTACCTCGCGGTCGTGCTCGACGGCACGTGGTTCGAGATCCCCGCGGCGATCGCGACGGTCGAGGACGGCTTCGTGAACCTGCCGGCCGGCCTCCTCATCCTCGGCCTGACCGCCGTGACGGTCGGCGGCATCAAGCTCTCGAGCCGGATCAACCAGATCGTCACGGGCCTGAAGGTGCTCGTGGTGCTCGCGGTCGTGGTCGTCGGCGCGTTCCTCGTGAAGATCTCGAACTGGGTGCCGTTCGTCCCGCCGGCCGAGGCTCCGGCCGGAGCGGACGGCGGCGACGTCTTCCACCTGCCGATCGTGCAGGGCATCTTCGGCCTCGAGCCGAGCGTGTACGGCATCGGCGGCGTGTTCGCCGCGGCGGCCATGGTGTTCTTCGCGTTCATCGGCTTCGACGTCGTCGCCACGACGGCCGAGGAGACGCGCAACCCGCAGCGCGACCTGCCGCGCGGCATCCTGGGCGCGCTCGCGATCGTGACGGTGCTGTACATGGCCGTGTCGCTCGTCATCACGGGCATGCAGAACTACCGCGACATCGACCCCGAGGACGGCGCCCCGCTCGCGACCGCGTTCGACGCCGCGGGCCTGCCGATCATGGGCGACCTGATCGCGATCGGCGCGTGCATCGGCCTGATCGTGGTGTCGATGATCCTGCTCATGGGCCAGACCCGCGTGGCGTTCGCGATGGCGCGCGACGGCCTGCTGCCCGTGAGCCTGTCGAAGACCCACCCGCGGTTCCGCACGCCGTACCGGATCACGATCATCACCGGCGTGGTCGTGGCGATCCTGGCGGCGTTCGTGCCGCTGTCGACGCTCGCCGAGCTGGTGAACATCGGCACGCTCGCGGCCTTCGTGCTGGTCTCGATCGGCGTGATCGTGCTGCGCCGCACGCGCCCCGACCTGCCCCGCGCGTTCCGCGTGCCGTGGGTGCCGGTACTGCCGATCATCTCGGCGGTGATCTGCTTCTACCTGATGCTGAACCTGACGCTCGACACGTGGATCCGGTTCGTGGTGTGGCTCGCGATCGGCGTGGTCGTGTACTTCGTGTACTCGCGCCGGCACAGCCGCCTGGGCGAGCGCGAGCGCCTGAGCGCGGGCGTCAGCCGCGGCGCGTGATCGCCATCCGGCCCTCGGGGTCGAGCCGCGCCAGCACCGCGGCGGTGATCTCGCGCAGCTGAGCGCGCTGCTCGGGCGTGAGCGCATCCAGGATCATGGCGCGCACGTTCTCGACGTGCCCGGGCGTCGCCCCGACCACCTTGCGGCGCCCCTCCGCGGTGATCACGACGTCGGTCGCGCGCGCGTCGTCGGCGGCGCGCTCGCGCCGCACGTAGCCGCGCTTCTCGAGCCGCGTGATCACGTGCGAGAGGCGCGGCAGGGTCGCGTTCGTGCGCGACGCGAGCTCGGTCATCCGCATCCGGTGCGCGGCCTCCAGCGCGAGCACCGAGAGCGTGAAGTAGTCGAAGTGGGTGAGCCCCTCGTCGGCCAGGAGCTGGGCGTCGAGCTGCCGCGGCATGAGCTCGAGCATGGCCGCGACGGGCGCCCACGTGTCCCGCTCCTCGGAGGTGAACGACCGGCCTCTTCCCATGCCCGGATCCTACGGGAATAGTTGTAGCCACAACCGGGTTGGGCTCACTACTTGTAGGTACAAGCATCACGAAGGAGAACGGCAATGACGGACATCACCATCATCGGCACCGGCAACATGGGTCAGGCGATCGCGGGCGTGCTCGCCGGGGGCGGCGCCTCCATCCAGCAGCTCGGCCACGGCGACACCGCCGCGGTGACCGGCGACATCGTCATCCTGGCCGTGCCCTACGGCGCGCTGGCCGAGATCGCGCAGACGCGCGGCGCCGAGCTCGAGGGCCGCACGGTGGTCGACATCACGAACCCCGTGGACTTCGAGACGTTCGACTCGCTCGTGGTGCCCGCCGACTCCTCGGCCGCCGCCGAGCTGCAGAAGCAGCTGCCGGGCGCGAAGGTCCTGAAGGCCTTCAACACGACCTTCGCCGGCACGCTGAACTCGGGCCAGGTCGGCGCGCAGCCGACCACGGTGCTCGTCGCGGGCGACGACGCCGAGGCCAAGGCCCGGCTGATCTCGGCCATCGAGGCCGGCTCGCTCGCCGCCGTCGACGCCGGTGCGCTGGCGCGCGCCCGCGAGCTCGAGGCCCTCGGATTCCTGCAGCTCACGCTCGCGGCGCGCGAGCAGATCGCCTGGACCGCCGGGTTCGCGCTGGTCCGGTGACGATGACCGACCGGCTCGCCGCCGACACCGCGATGGGGGCGGTCACGCTGCGCGTGGCCGCTCTCGACGCGATGATCCGCTACTACACGCAGGCCGTGCCGCTGACGGTCCTGCGGCACGACGGCCCCCGCGCGGTGCTCGGGCGCGGCGGCACGCCGGTGCTGGTGCTCGAGCACGCGCCCGAGCTGCGCCATGCCGGCCCCCGCGAGGCGGGCCTGTTCCACACCGCGATCCTGTTCGAGACCCAGGAGGCCCTCGCCGCCGCGGTCCACTCGGTCTCGCGCCACGCCCCGGGCACGTTCACGGGCAGCTCGGACCACCTCGTGAGCCGGGCGTTCTACTTCACCGACCCCGAGGGCAACGGCGTCGAGCTGTACTGGGACCGCGACCGGTCGCTGTGGAGCTGGACCCACGGCCGCGTCGAGATGGACACGCTGTACCTGGACCCGAACGCCTTCCTGCGCGAGCACCTCACCGACGCCGCGATCGAGGATCCGGTGATCGGCGGTGCGCGCGTGGGTCACGTGCACCTGAGCGTCGGCGACGTCGCGACCGCACGCGAGTTCTACGTCGACCGGCTCGGGTTCGACACCACCTCGACGCTCGGCGACTCCGCGCTGTTCGTCAGCGCGGGCGGCTACCACCACCACATGGCGATGAACACGTGGCGCAGCCGCGGGGCCGGCCGGCGCCGGATGACCCTCGGCCTGGGACTCGTCGACATCGCCGTCCCGACGGCGGACGACCTCGGCGCGCTGGACGATCGGCTGCGGCACTTCGGCGTGCCGACCGCCCACGACGGACGGATGCTGTCGTTCGACGACCCGTGGGGCAACGCCGTTCGCGTGCTGCCTCCGGACGCCGCCGCCGACGCGCCGCCCGCCGCCGCCCGCTGACCCGGACACGCCGCGCGCAGACCCTTGCCACGCGCGGCGCGGGGCGGCGAGACTGATCGCGACCCCGCCCGCCAGACACGTCAGGAGTCCGCCGTGCCCGTGCTCAACCCGTATCTCCATTTCCGCGACACCGCGCGCGAGGCCATGGAGTTCTACCAGTCGGTGTTCGGGGGCGAGCTCGAGATCGAGACGTTCGGCGAGAGCGAGATCGACCACCACCCGGACGACGCCGATCTCGTGCTGCACGCCGTGCTCGAGACGCCCGACGGCATGGTGCTGATGGCGAGCGACACCCCGCAGGGCGTGCCCTACGACGGCGCGGGCGGCCACTCGATCTCGATCAGCGGCGACGAGGAGGAGGACCTCACCGAGTGGTGGGAGGCCCTCTCGGAGGGCGGAACCATCGTGCTGCCGCTGTCCGAGCCCGACTGGGGCGGGCTGTTCGGCATGCTCACCGACCGCTTCGGCGTGAAGTGGATGATCTCGATCCTCGACGAGGAGGACTTCGAGGAGGACGAGGAGGACGACGACGAGGACTTCGAGGACCTCGAGGACGAGGAGCAGTAGCGGCCGTCGCCCGAACGGATGAGGCGCCCCCGCGGGGGCGCCTCATCCGTTCTCAGAACTCCTCGTGCGTGAGCGGGTCGCCGTCCCAGAGGCGTCCGCGCTCGAAGGCCGAGATCGCCTCGACGTGCTCGTCGTCGAGCGTGAAGTCGAACACGTCGGCGTTCTCGCGCTGGCGGTCCGGATCCGCCGACTTCGGGATGGGCGTCGAGCCGAGCTGCACGTGCCAGCGCAGCACGACCTGCGTCGGGCTCACCTGATACACCTCGGCGAGGTCGGTGATGAGCTGCTCGGTCAGCAGCTCGCTGCGCCGCGCGAGCGGGCTCCAGCTCTCGGTGCGGATGCCGTGCTCGGCGTGGAACGCGCGCAGCGCGGTCTGCGGGAAGTACGGGTGCAGCTCGACCTGGTTCACGGCCGGGACGACGCCGGTCTCGTCGATCAGGCGCTGCAGCATCTCCTCGGTGAAGTTCGAGACGCCGACCGAGCGCACGAGCCCCTCGTCGCGCAGCGCGATCATGCCCTTGAACGTGTCGACGTACTTGTCGACGCTCGGGTTGGGCCAGTGGATGAGCAGCAGGTCGATGCGGCCGAGGCCGATCGTGGCGTTGGACTCGCGGCCGCTCGCGATCGCCTCGTCGTAGCCGTGGTGGCGGCCGGGGATCTTCGTGGTGACGACGATCTCGTCGCGGTCGATCCCGCTGCGGCGCACGGCCTCGCCGACCTCGTGCTCGTTGCCGTAGTTGACCGCGGTGTCCAGCACGCGGTAGCCGGTCTGGATGCCGGCCTCGATGGCCGCGATGCCCTCCTCGCCGGTCAGCTTGTAGGTGCCGAGGCCGAGCTCGGCGAACGCGGTGCCGTCGTTGAGCGTGATCCGGGGGATGTCGATGGTCGCCATGCCCCGAGCCTAACGGCGGCGAGGGGCCGCACGCCCAGGTCGGCGACCAGCCAGCGCGCGATCGCGGTGTGGCCCGCGTCGGCGCCCTGACCCCCGTCGATCTCGGCGACCCAGTCCTCCCAGCCGCGGCCGGTGTTCGTGCGGGCCGTGGCGTCGTCCACCAGCGGCTGGTGGGCCCATTCGGTGCTCATGCGCACGAGCCTACTGAGCGGGCGCCGGCGCCCCGCGGACCGCCAGGATCGCGTCGAGCAGCGCGTCGGCGACCTCGCGCTTGCTGCCGCTCGCGGTCGCGACGGGCGCGTCGTCCGGGCCGATGACCGTGACCGTGTTGTCGGCGCGCTCGAAGCCCGCCTCCCAGCCGACCTCGTTGACCGCGAGCAGGTCGGCGCCCTTGCGGCGGCGCTTGCGGATGCCGCGCTCGAGCACGGTCTCGTCGGCGGTCGGCATCTCGGCCCCGAAGCCCACGACGGTCTGGCCCGGACGGCGCGCGGCCGCGAGCCCGCTGAGGATGTCGGCGTTCTCGACCAGCTCGAGCGTGGGCTTGCCGTCCTCCTTGGCCAGCTTGTGGTCGGCCACGTCGGCGACGCGATAGTCGGCCACCGCGGCGGTCATCACGATCACGTCCGCGTCGCCGGCGAGGGCGGTCATCCGCTCCCCCAGCTCGGCGGCCGTGCCGGCCCGCTCGATCCGGATGCCCGGGTGCGCGACGGCGGGCGCCGCGACCGACTCGTCGACGTGCGCGGCGACCAGCGTGACCTCGGCGCCACGGTCCGCGGCGGCGAGCGCGACCGCGATCCCCTGCCGGCCGCTCGACCGGTTGCCGAGGAAGCGGACCGGGTCGATGGGCTCGCGCGTGCCTCCCGTCGAGACCACGAAGCGCAGGCCCGCGAGATCGCGCCGCGACTGCAGGATCCGGCCGATCTCGGCGTGGATGGCCTCGGGCTCGCTCATCCGGCCGGGGCCGACGTCGTCGCCCGTCAGCTGCCCGCTGTCGGGACCGATCATCCGGATGCCGCGCGCGGCGAGCGTCGCGATGTTCGCCTGCGTGGCCGCGTGCTGCCACATCTCGGTGTGCATCGCGGGAGCGATCAGCACGGGCGCGCGCGTGGCGAGCAGCGTCGTGCCGAGCAGGTCGCCGGCCAGGCCCGCGGCCATCTTCGCGATCGTGTTCGCCGAGGCAGGGGCGACGACCACGAGGTCGGCGTTCTGGCCGAGCGCGACGTGCCGCACCTGCGCCACGTCGTCGTGCACCGAGGTCGTCACGGGGTGGCGGCTGATCGCCTCCCACGTCGGCTGGCCGACGAACCGCAGCGCGTCGTCGGTCGGCACGACGTGCACCTCGTGCCCGTCCTTCACCAGCAGCCGCACGAGCTGCACGGTCTTGTACGCGGCGATGCCGCCGGTCACGCCCACGACGATGTTCACGCCTTCATTGTGGCTCACGCCCCTCGACGCCCCGCGGCATCACCCTGTGGTCGTCGAGCGGAGCGAAGCGGAGTCGAACGGGCTGAGCGAGCGCGGCGAGTCGAAGCCGAGGCCCGCGCGGGACCCGAGAATGGGATCCATGTGCACCGTGATCGTCCGCGTCCCGGAGTCCTCGGCGGAGCCCGTGCGCCTGCTCGCGGTGCGGGACGAGGATCCGAACCGGCCGTGGAACCCGCTCGGCGCGTGGTGGCCGGACCGGCCCGGGCTCGTGGGCGTGCAGGACCGGCTCGCCGGCGGCGCCTGGCTCGCCGCCGAGGGGGGCCGGCTGGCGGTGCTGCTGAACCGCGCGGGATACCCCGAGGGGCTGGATGCCGCCGAGCTCGAGTCGCACGGCGGGATCGTGCTGGCCTCGGTCGCCGGGTCGTCGCCCGAGGGCGCGCCGCGCACGCTCGGGTTCAACCTGGTCGAGGTCGACGGCGCCGAGGTGCGGGTGACGTCCTGGGACGGTGCCGAGCTGCGCCGCGAGACCCTCGCCCCGGGCACGCACATGCTGGCGCACGACGGCGTCGACGACCCCGCGACCCCGCGCATCGCGGCGTGGCATGAGGCCTTCGAGCAGGCCCCGACCGACGGGGACGCCGCCTGGTGGCGCCCGTGGCTCGACGTGCTGGGCCGCACGGCCGAGCTGCCGCCGACCGATGACCGCGCGATCGTGCGCGACAACCATCCGCACGGCTACCCGACCGTGTCGCTGCTCGCGTGCGTCGCGTCGATCCAGGACGGCCGGGCGGATGTGCGCTACGCGCCGCTGGACCGTCCCGGCCTCTGGAACCCGCTCGCCTTCGACTGAGCCGCGGCCCGATTTGCGCCGACTCCCGGCGCTCGTGCTATACATGTCCTGACCACACGGGGGCCTCGGAAGAGGCTGAGACCGGGCTGACACCGCCCGAGACCGTCGAACCTGATCCGGCTCGTACCGGCGTAGGAAGTGAGGACAGCCCATGGTGGCGCGCGCTCTCCCGACATCCATCCCTCCCGTCGATCCCGCCGCTCCCGGCGACGCATCCGCTGAAGAGCACGGGACCGAACAGCACCCCTCCCACTCGCTCGCGTGGGTCGAGGACGCCGCGCACGGCATCCGCGTCCCCGTGACCGAGATCGCGCTCGAGGACTCGCCCGACGGCACGCCCAACCCGCCGCTGCGCGTGTACCGCACGGCAGGTCCCGGCAGCGTGCCCGAGCGCGGCCTGCCGCCGCAGCGTGCCGAGTGGATCGCCGCGCGCGACGACACCGAGCCGTACGAGGCGCGCGGGCACCGGCTGAGCGACGATGGCCGCGCGGCGGTGCGCCGCGGCGCGCCCTCGCAGCGCTGGGCGGGCGCGAAGCCCGAGCCGCGCCGTGCCAAGCCGGGCCGCACCGTGACGCAGATGCACTACGCCCGCCGCGGGATCATCACCCCCGAGATGCGGTACGTGGCGCTGCGCGAGCAGTGCGACGTCGAGCTCGTGCGCAGCGAGGTCGCGGCCGGGCGGGCGATCATCCCCAGCAACATCAACCACCCCGAGTCCGAGCCGATGATCATCGGCAAGGCCTTCCTCGTGAAGATCAACGCGAACATCGGCAACTCGGCCGTGACGAGCTCGATCGCCGAGGAGGTGTCGAAGCTGCAGTGGGCGACCAAGTGGGGCGCCGACACGCTCATGGACCTGTCGACCGGCAACGACATCCACACGACGCGCGAGTGGATCATCCGGAACTCGCCGATCCCGATCGGGACGGTTCCGATCTACCAGGCGCTCGAGAAGGTCGACGGCGACGCGAGCGCGCTGACGTGGGAGATCTACCGCGACACCGTGATCGAGCAGTGCGAGCAGGGCGTCGACTACATGACCGTGCACGCCGGCGTGCTGCTGCGCTACGTGCCGCTGACGGCCGACCGCGTGACGGGCATCGTGTCGCGCGGCGGATCGATCATGGCCGGATGGTGCCTGGCGCACCACCGCGAGAACTTCCTGTACGAGCACTTCGACGAGCTGTGCGAGATCTTCGCGCAGTACGACGTCGCGTTCTCGCTGGGCGACGGCCTGCGCCCCGGATCGATCGCGGACGCGAACGACGCCGCCCAGTTCGCCGAGCTCGACACGCTCGCGGAGCTGACCCGCCGCGCGTGGGCGCACGACGTGCAGGTCATGGTCGAGGGACCCGGCCACGTGCCGCTGCACCTCGTGCGCGAGAACGTCGAGCGCCAGCAGGAGCTGTGCGACGGCGCCCCGTTCTACACGCTGGGCCCGCTGGTCACCGACATCGCGCCCGGCTACGACCACATCACGTCGGCGATCGGCGCGACCGAGATCGCCCGCTACGGCACCGCCATGCTCTGCTACGTCACCCCGAAGGAGCACCTCGGCCTGCCGGACCGCGACGACGTCAAGACCGGCGTGATCACCTACAAGATCGCCGCCCACGCGGCCGACCTCGCCAAGGGCCACCCGGGCGCGATCGCGCGCGACGACGCGCTGTCGAAGGCGCGGTTCGAGTTCCGCTGGCGCGACCAGTTCGCGCTCGGCCTCGACCCGGTCACGGCGCAGGAGTTCCACGACGAGACGCTGCCGGCCGAGCCCGCCAAGACCGCGCACTTCTGCTCGATGTGCGGCCCGAAGTTCTGCTCGATGCGCATCTCGCAGGACATCCGCGATACGTACGGAGACGCCGCGGCGCAGGCCGCGGTGGCCGGCATGGCCGAGAAGAGCGCCGAGTTCGCCGCCTCCGGCGGACAGGTCTACCTCCCGGCCCCCGCGCTGCGCGCGGAGGCGGCCCGATGAGGGCGGCCGGGATCGTCGCGCTGGCGGCGGTCGCGCTGAGCCTCGCCGGATGCGCCGCGGCTCCCGCGGCGGGCGACGCCGCGGCGGGGTCGGGCG
>Ga0208492_1000942_pt1 | contig 21313 bp, 24 predicted proteins | sample Subbioar_CSW14AB_FD_184820 | JGI IMG/M metagenome (GOLD analysis project Ga0208492, IMG submission 184820) | Serpentinite rock and fluid subsurface biosphere microbial communities from McLaughlin Reserve, California, USA - CR12Mar_CSW14AB (SPAdes) | ecosystem: Environmental > Terrestrial > Deep... | reverse complement strand
CTCGGCGGTCGCGCGGCACTCGGCACCTGCCGCGTGCATTCCCTGGTGCACTACTGATTGAACGCGCCCGAACACACGCCCGAGGCCGTGCTCGCGTTCTGGTTCGCGGACGTCGGACACGACGCGCAGGCGGTGAACGCACGCAACAGCGTCTGGTACGGCAGCAGCAGCGCATTCGACGACGAGATACGGCAGCGTTTCGGTGCGCTGGTCGAAGCCGCCGAACGTGGCGAACTCACACGCTGGAAGCTGAGCCCCGCCGGCACCGTGGCCTTGATCGTGTTGTGCGATCAGTTTTCGCGAAACATCTATCGCGCCACGCCACGCGCCTTCGCCCTCGACGCGCGCGCCCAGGCGCTGGCGCGTGACGCCGTCGCGCAGGGTATGGACAGGGGACTCAGCATCGCCGAGCGCAGCTTCCTGTATCTGCCCTTCGAGCACGCCGAGGACAAGGACGCGCAAACGCAGTCGTTGCGCTGTTTCGAGCAATTGCATGCCGAGGCGCCGCCGGACTTCCAGGCGTTCACTGCCGACGCCCTGCACTGGTCGCGCGATCACTACGACATCGTCATGCGCTTTGGCCGCTTTCCCCATCGCAACCGCATTCTCGATCGGGTGTCCACGCCCGATGAGCTGGCCTTCCTCGGCGGCGCTTACAACAACTACGGTCAGGGCTGAAGCATGTGTCTCGTCCTCATCGCCCATCGCGCCTGCCCCGGCTATCGTCTGATCGTCGCCGCCAATCGCGATGAGTATCACGGCCGTCCGACCGCCGCCGCCAGCCATTGGCAGGACCATGGGAAGATACTCGCCGGGCGCGATCTCGAAGGTGGCGGCACCTGGCTGGGCTTGCATCTGGACGGGCGTTTCGCGACCGTCACCAATGTGCGCGCCGGTCATGCCGTGCGGCGCGGGCCGCGCTCCCGCGGCCTCATCGTCACCGACTTCCTGCTCGCCGCCGAGGACGCGCCTAGCCATGCGACGCGCCTCATGCGCGAAGCGCGCGACTACGACGGCTTCAATCTGCTCGCCTGGGATGGCGACACCTTGTCCTGGCTATCCAATCAGGCGGATGAGCCACGCACCCTGGGCCCCGGCATTCACACCCTGAGCAACGCCCAGCTCGACACCTCCTGGCCCAAGACCGACCGATTGCGCCATGGTTTCAGCCACGTCATGGCCGCGCACGGTCACAACCCCGTGCCAGCCTTGCTCGACGTCTTGCGCGACAACGTGCGCGCCGCTGACGAATATCTGCCGGACACCGGTATAGGCTACGAACGTGAGAGCTGGCTGTCGTCAATCTTCATCGAAGGCGCGGGTTATGGCACACGCTGTTCCACCGTCCTGACAGTCAGCGACGGTGGACATGTCAGCTTTCACGAACGGCGTTACGATGCCGAAGCCGCCATCAGCGGCGACAGTCGCTTCGAATTCGAACTGCCCGCGGATCGCGGTGAGAGGGGGTAGGCATGGCAAGCTCCGCACGGGAAGTCATACGCAATCCGCATGAGGACAGCCTGGCGGCACGCTATGGGCGAGTGCGGGCGCGCTCGCTGGCCCTCATCGCGCCGCTCTCGGCCGAAGATGCCTGCGTGCAGGCCATGGCCGATACCAGCCCGGCCAAATGGCATCTGGCCCACGTCACCTGGTTTTTCGAAACCTTCGTACTGGAAGTCCACGAAGCCCGCTTCAAGCCATTCCATCCGGCCTTTCGCGAGCTCTTCAATTCCTACTACAACGCCGTCGGCAAACAGTTTCCGCGCGCCCAACGCGGCCTCCTGACACGTCCGTCGCTCGCCGAGGTGGTGGCCTATCGCGCCGATGTCGATGCACGCATGGCGAGCGTCATCGCACAGGCCGACGCGGCCACGCGCGCGACCATAGAACTGGGTCTGCATCACGAACAGCAGCATCAGGAACTGCTGCTGATGGACATCAAATACCTGCTGTCGGTCAATCCGCTGGCACCGGTCTACCGTGAAGTCGCGAGGCCGGCGCATGACGCCGCGCCTGCCTTGCGTTGGCACAGCCAGGCGCCACGTCAGGTCGAGATCGGGCACGCGGGCGCGGGCTTTCATTTCGACAACGAAACACCGCGTCACCGGGCGCTGCTCGCGCCCCACGCGCTGGCCTCGCGCCTGGTCAACAATGGCGAATACCTGGCCTTCATGCGCGATGGCGGTTACGAGCGCGCCGCGCTGTGGCTGGCCGACGGCTGGAGCACACGCCAGAGCGAAGGCTGGCGCGCGCCGCAATACTGGCGACAAATCGATGGCGAGTGGTTTGAATTCACCCTGACGGGATTACACCCGGTGGACCTCGACGCGCCGGTTTGTCATGTCAGCCATTACGAGGCCGATGCCTACGCCCAGTGGTGCGAGGCAAGATTGCCGACCGAGTTCGAATGGGAAGCCGCGGCGGCGGCGCTCGACATTCGCGAAGCCGGCGATGAAACCGAACACCTGCATCCACGCGCGACGCACAGCGGCGCGCCGTTCGACGACATGTTCGGCGCAGTGTGGCAATGGACACGTTCCGCCTATCTGCCCTACCCCGGCTTCAAGGCGCCGGCCGGCGCGGTCGGCGAATACAACGGCAAGTTCATGAGCAACCAGATGGTGTTGAAGGGCAGCTGCTGCGCGACACCGGTCGGACATGCGCGCGCGAGTTACCGCAATTTCTTCTATGCCCAGCAGCGCTGGGCGTTCACCGGGATACGGCTGGCGCGGGACGTGTGACAGAGGCCTCGGTGCGACTTCGAATGGGCGAATGAATTCGCACGCCCCAGCCACCCCCGGCTAACTGCTCAATCCGCCGTTCACCTTCAGTGTCTGCCCGGTGATGAAGGCCGCGTCGTCCGAGCATAGGAACACCGCCGCCGCTGCCACATCCTCGGGTTTGCCGAAACGCGCGAGCGGTGTCTGCGCGATGACCTCGGCGCGGTATTCCGGCGCCATCGCCGTTTCGGCAAAGGCCGTCGCTATCCAGCCCGGCGCGACTTCATTGACCCGTATCAGTGGCGCGACGCTGCGCGCAAACGAACGTGTGAAGCCGGTCACGCCGGCCTTGGTTGCGGCAAACATTTCCGGATGCCGTTCCGCCATGCCGCGCAAGGCGAGATCCCAGGACATATTGAGTATCACGCCGTGACCCTGCGCCTGCATGCGCGGCGCGACCGCCCATGCGCAGAGCATGGTGCCGCGCAGATCGACATCGATGAGACGGGCGAGTTTGTCGATATCACTGGCCTGGGCGCCATCGCCGGTGAGGATGTCGGCGCCGGCGATATTGGCCCAGATGTCGATGCCACCCAGCACGCGTTCGCTTTCGGCGACCAGCGCATCGATGGCACCGGCTTGCGCGACATCGGCCTGCACGGCATGGGCATGACCGCCCGCGGCGCGGATGTCAGCCACCACCTCCGCCGCGCGCGTCGCCGAGCGCGCGTAATTGACCACCACGCTCGCGCCCTCGCGGGCAAAGGCCAGCGCCACTGCGCGGCCGATGCCACTGCTGGCGCCGGTCACCACCGCCCGTTTGTCGCGCAGTCGCATGTTCAGCACGTCCTCACGCGCTGGCCAGCGCGGCCTTGATCAAGGCCTGCCCCTCGTCCTGGATACGGCGCAGATGATCGGCGCCGCGAAAGCTTTCCGCATAGAGCTTGTAGACGTCCTCGGTACCGGAGGGGCGCGCGGCGAACCAGCCGTGCTCCGTCACCACCTTGAGACCGCCAATCGCGGCGCCATTGCCGGGCGCGTGAGTCAGCGTGGCGGTAATCGGATCGCCCGCCAGGGTGCTGGCAGTCAAGGCACTCGGATTCAGCTTGCCGAGGATGGCTTTCTCAGCCGGCGTTGCCGCCGCATCGATGCGCGCATAGACCGGTTCGCCGAGCGCGGCCACCAGTTCGCGGTAGCACTCACCCGGGTCGCGACCGCGCGCCGCCATGATTTCGGCCGCCAGCAGATCCATGATCACGCCGTCCTTGTCGGTGCACCACACCGCGCCGGTCTTTCGCAGGAACGACGCCCCGGCACTCTCTTCGCCACCAAAACCCAGATCGCCCGACAACAGGCCCGGCACGAAATACTTGAAGCCGACCGGCACTTCCACCAGCGGCCGCGCCAGGCGTTTGGCCACGCGATCGATGAGGCTGCTGCTGACCAGGGTCTTGCCGATGCCGGCATCGGCGCGCCAACCGGGCCGCGCGCCAAACAGATAATCAATGGCGACCGCCAGATAGTGATTGGGATTCATGAGACCGACGCTGCGCGTGACGATGCCGTGCCGATCGCAATCGGCATCGTTGCCGCAGGCGAGATCGTAGCTGTCCTTCATCGCAATCAATTTCGCCATCGCATAGGGCGATGAGCAATCCATGCGTATCTTGCCGTCCCAGTCGAGCGGCATGAAGGCGAAACGACCGTCGACGGTGGGATTGACGACGGTGATGTCGAGACCATAGCGGTCGGCGATCGGCGCCCAGTAGTCCACCGCCGAACCGCCCAGGGGATCGATGCCGATGCGCAGACCGGCGGCGCGAATGCGTTCCATGTCGACCACCGCGCCGAGATCCTCGACGTAGTGCTGGATGTAGTCGTGCCGGTAGGTGCTGTCGGCGCGCAGTGCCTGTGCCAGGGGCACGCGCTTGACGCCGACCAGCTGGGCCGCCAGCAGTTCGTTGGCGCGGTTCTCTATCCAGCGCGTGATGTCGGTATCGGCCGGCCCGCCTTCGGGCGGGTTGTATTTGATGCCGCCATCCTCGGGCGGATTGTGCGAGGGCGTGATGACGATGCCATCGGCCCGGCCGCTGTCGCGGCCATGGTTGTAGCAGAGGATGGCGTGGGAGATGGCGGGCGTCGGCGTGTAGCCGTCGCGCGCATCCACCATGGTGGTCACGCCATTGGCGGCCAGTACTTCCAGGCTGTCGCGCCATGCGGGCTCGGACAGGGCGTGGGTATCGCGGCCCAGGTACAAAGGCCCCGTGGTGCCCTGCGCGGCGCGGTATTCGCACACCGCCTGCACCACCGCCAGCACATGGGCACTGTTGAAACTCGTCTTGAGCGCCGAACCGCGATGGCCGGAGGTGCCGAACGCGACGCGCTGTTCGCGCACGGCGGCGTCCGGGATGAGCTCGTCATAGGCGGCGAGCAATCGGGAAAGATCGACCAGATCAGCGGGCGCGGCCTCGAGACCGGCGCGGGGATGCACGGACATGCGGACTCCTTGGTGGTGACAGGCGACCGTCATCCGCGACGGCCACGCTGCCTATCTTGTCACTGTCGTGCCCACAATGGCATGACGTGAATCGCAGCGTCCGCGCGCAATCACTCGCGATGCGCACCACGCCAGGCCAGCACCATGGTCAAGGCCAGGGCCGCGGCATTCATGGCCGCTGAACTCAGGAAGGCCGCGCTGTAGCTGCCGTTCAGGTCGTACAGCCAGCCGGCCACATACGGACCGATGGCGGCCGGCGCGCCGGCCACCGCGAAGATCATGCCGACGATGGCGGCGACGTGGGCACGCCCGAACAGATCGCCGCACAGGGGCGGCAGCAGGGTCACGCCGCCGCCGTAGGAAAAGCCGAACAGCATTGCCGCCAGCCATAGCGTGGCGATGCCGTCGGCATAGGCGAACATCACGAAGGACAAGGCCTGCAGGGCGAACACGGCAAGCAGCGCGGGAATTCGTCCCAGCCGATCGGACACCACGCCCGACGACAGACGCCCGACCAGGCCACCGACGCCGATGGCGCTGATGACCGATGCCGCCGCGCCTTTGCTCATGCCGAGATCCTCGGCGAAGGACACCACGTGCACAAACGGCACGAAGACCGGCACCCAGGTCATGAAATAAATCGCGACGAGCAACAGGAAGGGCGCGGTCCAGCACACCTCGCTCAAGGTCCTGCCCGGCCCGAGCGCGGTGGCGGGCGGCGGCTCGGCCTCGCCATCGGCCCACAGCCCCACCGATTCCGGATCGCGCAGCATGAAGCGCGCCGCGACCAGCATCGCGCCGGCCGCGACGATGGCGGTCAGTCCCAGACTCCAGCGCCAGCCCCACAGCGTGATCATGGCTGCGGCCAGCGCCGGCACCAGCAGATTGCCGAGACTGCCGCCGCAGGACGCCATCGCGACCGCCGTGCCACGTCGGCGCGTGAACCAGCGCGAGACCGTGGCATTGCATGGCACCCAGGCCACGCTCATGCCGAGCGCGGCAATGAGACCGAGGGTGATATTGAGCTGCCAGGGTTCATGCACCAGCGCACTGCTGCCCCAGCCGATGCCGAGCAACACCGCGCCGATGGTGATCACGGGCCGCGGGCCATGGCGGTCGGTCGCGCGCCCCGTCGCGGCGCTCAAGGCACTGTAGAGGAAGACGTAGATGGAATAGGGCAAGGCGGTTGCGGCGCGACTCCAACCGAGGTCAGCCGCCATGGCGCTGGCGAAGACGCCGAAACTGAACTGCAAGCCGTAGGCGAAGAACATCACGCTGAAGGCGGCGGCCACCACCCACCAGCCGCGGAACACGCCCGCCCCGGCTGTACTCAGGGCTGTTGCGCCCACGCCTGCATCACCGCCGGCCATACCGGCACCGCTTGCGTGATGGTGGCATCGGCCTCGGTGCCGGCCTTGCGTTGTATTGCTTCACTGAAGACCTGCACACCATCGCCCTTCAACAGCGCGACGGCCATCTGGTTGGTGTCGGCATTCCACACCAGTCCGGCCTTCTCGGCGATATGGGGAATGGGGGTGAACTTCGATACCACAAAGAACAAGGGACCCTGCTGCTGCAGTTGATCGGCGGTCTTCAACAACTGCATGGCGGTGTCGTAATTCGGGCCCAGCAGGACCGTCATGCGGCTCTTGATCATGGGCTGGTCGTAGAGATGCACGACATTGGGATCGAGACCGACCAGCGGTTTCAACAACGCCCACATGAGCTGAGCCGGACTCGGCATCAGGAGCGCCGGCGCGAGACATCCCGACAGTACGATGGACAGGGACAGACACAAGGCTGCAAGGCGCAGCCCACGGGCATTACGCATCGTCGAGGTTTCATCCGATTGGCGGGCCGCCATGGTGAGTGGCGAACGGCGGGAAAGCAAGGCCGCGCGCGCCTCGTGACGGACCACCGCGCTTCGTTCAATAATCGGACGCCCGCGCGGCGCGCGGCCCTTTCACCCACTCTCCCGGAGGAACCGACCATGACCCCCGAACAAGTCGTCAATGCGTTCTGCCAGACTCTCAACGACGAAGGCGTGGAAGCCTCGCTGCGTTACATCGCCGATGATTGTGTCTACCAGAACATGCCCTTCCCGCCGGTGCATGGCCCGCAGGGCGTGCGCGACACGCTGCAGGGCTTTTTCAAGTTAACCGGCCCGGTGCGCATCCAGACGCTGCAGCAGGCGGCGGTCGGTGACTATGTCTTCAACGAAAGACTCGATCATTTCGCGCCGCCCGGCGGCAAGGCGTTTCCGTTGCCGGTGGCGGGCGCCTTCAAGGTGCGCGGCGACAAGATCAGCGAATGGCGTGACTACTTCTGCATGCGTCAGTTCGCCGATGGCACGGGGCTCGCGATCTGAACGGCCGCGAGCAAGCGACGGGTGCGCGGCAGGTCGCGGTCTGGGACCTGCCGACGCGTCTGTTCCATTGGGCGCTGGTGCTGCTGGTCGCGCTGTCGTGGTGGAGCGGCGAGGAAGGTGGCACGGCATTCACCGTGCATCAGTGGTCGGGCTGCGCGATCCTGAGTCTGCTGCTGTTCCGCCTGGCGTGGGGCGTGGTCGGTGGCGAATACGCCCGCTTCAGCCAGTTCGTGCACGGCCCGGCGCGCGTGCTGGCCGCATTGCGCGAACTGCTCTCGCCGGCAGCGCTGGCCCGGCCGGGTCACAACCCGCTCGGTGCCTGGATGGTGCTGGCCTTCCTGCTGACACTGCTGGTGCAAACCGTGACGGGCCTGTTCGCCAACGACGACATCATGAACGACGGCCCGCTGATGGAACACATCAGCAAGGATCTCAGCGACACCTTGAGCGGCGTGCACGAACTCAACTTCGGCATTCTGCTCGCCCTCATCGGCGTGCATGTGCTGGCCATCGTCTATCACCGCCTGCGCAAGGGCGAGCGACTGACGCGCGCCATGTTCACCGGCTATCAGACCGTATCCCTCACACCGCCTGCCGCGCGCCGCGCCAGCAACTGGCTGGCCCTTGTGCTGCTCGCCGCGAGTGCTGGTATGGTAGCCCTACTCATTCAGCTATGAAGGACACCCCCATGCGTCTGGCCCCTCGTTTTGCTGCTGTGATGGCGTGCGTGGCACTGTGCGGACTGCTGTCCGTCGGCCGCGCGGCCGCTGCCGACAAACCCGAATACGCGGTCGCCTATCGGCAAGGCATCATGGCCGCCCTGGCCTGGAACATCGGACCGATCGGCAAGATGGTCAAGGGCGATCTGCCATTTGACGATGCGCGCTTCGCCTTCCTCGCGGCACGCGCCGCGACGCTTGCGCCCATGGCGCTGGAAGGCTTCACGCCCGACACCGCCAAGGTCAAATCCCATGTCAAACCCAAGCTGTGGGAAAACCAGGACGACTTCAAGAAACGCATGCAGGATCTCGGGACCGCCAGCAGCGATTTGTCCAAGGCCGCCGCGCTCGGCGATCAGGCGCAGATGCGCCTCAAGTTCAGCGACACGGTCAAGATCTGCAAGGGCTGTCACGACGAATACCAGGTCAAGCATTGAGCGCCGCAGCGCGGCCTCGCATGTCAACCCTCACGGAGCGCGCTGCATGACACCTGGCAATCGATATGCGTTGCTGAGCTTGCTGGTCGGTGCGCTGCACTGCGCCAGCGCACGGGCCGCCGAGGACGCCTCGGGTTGCGGCCATACCCTCGCTTCCGCGCCGAAGACCGTGCAGGCCACATTGCGCCCGGCCTATGCCGATAGCGCGCATGCCGATCTGCAGGCGCTCGCGACCCGGATGAATGGCCTCATGCTCGAAATCGGCCGCTGTCAGATCATGAGCCAGGATGTCGACAACGCCAGCGCCGACAAGCAGCACGACATCGCCGAATGGCAGTCGCTCAACCAGTGGATGTACCGACTGACGAACTTCGTCGATCAAAGTGCGCGCGGCGATCATCATATGGACTGGAAGCGCGAGTTCGAACTGTTCCAGGACGTCTATGAGTTGCCGCGCTGAGTGGCCCGCCTGATGCGTATCTGGGTGGACGCGGACGCCTGTCCGCGCATGATCAGGGACATCATCCTGCGCGCCGCCGAACGCCGCGCAATCACGACCACCCTGGTCGCCAATCAGGCCCTGAGTCTGCCGCCCTCGCCGGTGGTGCGCGGCGTGCGCGTACCGGGCGGCTTCGATGAGGCGGACAAATACATCGAGAATGCGGTCGAGCCCGGCGATCTGGTGATCACCGCCGACATTCCGCTCGCCGCCGGTGTGATCGCCAAGGGCGCGCTGGCGCTCAATCCGCGTGGCACGCTCTATACCCGCGAGAACATCGGCGAGCGGCTCGCGGTGCGCGACATGCTCGATGAACTGCGCTCCTCGCGCCTGGTGCGCGGGGGTCCGCCGCCCCTCGATCAGAAGGACAGACAGGCCTTCGCCAATCAGTTCGACCGCCTGCTGGCGCGCACGGGCCCGCCGTGACCATCGCCTGGTATGACGTGGTCGGCACCGGCGGCGTGGTGTTGATCCTGGTCGCCTATTTCATGCTCCAGACCGCGCGCTGGTCCGGCCAGACGGTGGGCTATTCGGTGGTGAACCTCATCGGTTCACTCATGATCACGGTGTCGCTCGTCTTCGACTTCAATCTGTCGTCCTTCATCATCGAAGTGGCGTGGATAGCGATCAGCATCTACGGCATCGTGCGCGCGCGGCGCATCGCGGCTTGAATTCCCACCTGCAGAGGATGCGCTAACATGAACCCACCCATCTTCGAGGACCGCGCCCATGATCGTTGACCATCGCACCTATACCCTGCATCCGGGCAAGCTCAAGGCCTTCGTCGAACTCTATGGCAGCAAGGGCTGGCCGCTGCAGCAGCAATACCTCGGCGAATGCGTCGGCTGGTACACCTCGATGGATATCGGTCAGTTGAATCAGGTCATCCACCTGTGGCGCTTCAAGGATCTGAACGATCGCGCCGAACGCCGCGCGCGCATGCAGGCCGACCCCGCCTGGCCGGTCTACGCCGAAGCGGCCGCGCCCCTCATTCAGCATCAGGAGAACAAGATCCTGAGCGCCGCGCCGTTCTACCAGACCTGAGCGCACGCCGCGCCATCGATAGTCGCACCGCTTCGGAGTCCCCATGATCCGCTTCAATCCCTTCGTCTACTGCACGGTCGGCCGTCGCGCCGAACTCGAACGCGGCATGGCCGGCAAGGATCCGCTGCTCTATCAGCGCATGCTGGACGAACTGGCTGAATACATCGCGCTGGCCGATGACGCCGGTTTCGCGGGCTGGGGCCATCCCGAACACCATCTGCAGATCGAAGGCTACGAAGCGGCCAACGATCCGACCTTGATGGGCATGTGGGTCGGCATGCACAGCAAGCGCCTGCGCGTCATCACCTGCGGCTTCGTCTCGACCACCCATAACCCGCTGCGCGCCGCCGAAGCCATCGCCACCATGGACAACATGTTGAAGGGCCGCTTCGGCGTCGGCCTGGTGCGCGGTTATCAATCGCGCTGGGTGGAACCGTTCAAGGTCAAGGACGCGGTCGGGGCGGTCGGCCCGTGGAACAAGAACGATGCAGCCGATCTCGCCAACCGCGAATACTTCGCCGAGTGGGTCGATATCGTGGTGCGCGCGCTGACCCACGATACCTTCCGCCATCACGGCAAATACTGGCAGTTGCCGCCGCGCGATCTCATCAACCCTCATCCGCATGATGTCTACCGCCAACAGGGCCAGGGTGTCGGGGCCGACATGCATATCCATGAAGTGGGTATCGCGCCGCGACCGTTTCAGCGCCCCCATCCACCGCTCTACGGCGGCTTTTCGGCTTCGATGCGCACCGCGCGCTTCTGGGCGAAATATCGCGGCAAGCCCATCATCATGGCGTCGGACCTCGACTTCCTGAAGGCGCTGTGGGCAGCCTATCGCGAAGAGGCGGCCCTCCACGGTTACGAACCCGCGCCCGGCGACGAGGCGGCCTGGGGCGGACTCATGATCTGCGCCAGGAGCGATGCCGAAGCGGCCGCGCTGGCCGAGGATATGAAATGGTTCTGGCAACAGTGGGCGGTGCCCTTCGGCCAGCCCTTTCCGGAACTGCTGTTCGGTTCGCCCGATACGCTCAAGCGTCGCATCGAGGCCGCCAGTCGCGCGGTGCCCATCAATGAGATGTTCCTGATCATTCCGCAGGGCTTGCACGACCGCGATCAGATCAAGGGCTCGCTGGAACTGTTCGCGGAGAAAGTCATGCCCGCCTTCAACTGAGTCTGTCCGCGCAGCTCACCCACTCCATTCAGGGGGCGCTGTCCCCCCGCATAGGCGGGCGCTGCGATGCCGCGCGTTGAGCATGGCGCCCGCGATCGAAGCCCCTGTAGACTGAAGTCCAAACGGGGGAGACGTGCCATGAACGATGCGCTGCGACCACTCGGTACTGCTTACACACGCCCAGCCCATGTGCCGCTCGAGCGGGTGGTCGATTTCGACATCTACGCGCCCCATGCACCCGGCGAAGACTACTTCGAAGCCTGGCTGCGCTTTCGCAACGAGATGCCCCATGCGCTGATGTGGACGCCGCGCAATGGCGGCCATTGGGTGGTGACCCGCGGCGCCAACGTCCTGCAGATCTATTCCGACGCCGAGAATTTCTCGGTCGATGCCTTTGGCGTGCCGCGGGCCGCCGGCGCGCAGCAACCGCTCGGCGCGCTGATCAAGGACCCGCCCCAGCACAGTCAGTACCGGCAGTTTCTCAACCTCGGCCTGTCGCCGCGCGTGGTGCGTGACAACGAAGCGGCGATACGTGTGCGTGCCATCACCCTCATCGAAAGTTTCCAGGCATGCGGCCATTGCGAAGTGGTGCGTGACTTCGCCGATGTGCTGCCCTTGAGTGTGTTCCTCGATCTGGTCGGCCTGCCGCTGTCGGATCGCGAGATGCTCGCCGCGTGGACCGCCGAAACGGTGCGCGGGGCCGACGTCGACGCGCGTCAGCAGGCGTTCAATGCACTGGCGGATTATCTCGCGCCGGTGCTCGCCGAACGCCGCGGCGGCACGGGCAGCGACATGCTGAGCGCCATCGCCAATCTCGAAGTCGATGGTCAGCCCATTTCCGAAGAGGAAGCGATCGGCGCCGCCATTCATCTGTGCATGGCCGGGCTCGATACCGTGGCCTCACTGCTGGTATTCGTACTGCGCTATCTCGCCACCCATCCCGAGGAGCGCCAACGGCTGCTGAGCGATGCCGGCCGTCTGCAGGGCGCGGCCACGGAATTCACGCGCCGCTTTCCAATCGTGGTGATGAGCCGGCGCGTGCGCCAGGACATGGAGTTCGAAGGCACGGCGCTCAAGCGCGACGACATGATCACGGCCGCCACCATGCTCTACAACCTCGACCCCGAGATCTTCCCCGATCCGCTGCGCTTCGATCCGACGCGCCGCACCGTGCATCTGGCGACCTTCGGTCATGGCATCCATCGCTGCCCGGGCGCGATTCTGGGGCGCACCGAACTCGTCATCACCTTGCAGGAGTGGTTGAAGCGCATTCCCGACTTCGAGCTTGCCGACGATTCCAATCTGACTACCAACGGCGGCATCGTCGCCAGCATGCCGGCGCTCTCCCTGCGCTGGCAGGTGTAAGTCCGGGACGCTCGCCCGACCACGCCGGTCCTGGACAGCGCCCCGCGCGGCTTGCCATCCTGTCGGCCAGTCTCGCAGCAAGCACAGGGAGGGAACGCATGACCACGCGCCGGCAGTTTCTTGGGCGCGTCGCCGCCATCGGCGGCTTCGGCGCCGCCTACGCATCGATGCGCGCGCTCGGCATGACCGGCGAACCGGGCGCGACGCCGGCCTTCAGCGTCGCACCGGCGCCTGGCACGCGCGTGGTGATCCTCGGGGCCGGCATGGCCGGGCTGGTCGCCGCCTGGGAGTTGCGTCAGGCCGGTTATGCAGTGACGGTGCTGGAGGCGCGCGATCGCGTCGGCGGCAGGAACTGGAGCGTACGCCGTGGCACACGCGTCGAGATGACCGATGGCAGCGTGCAGACCTGTGAGTTCGCCGAGGGCGAATACTTCAACGCCGGTCCGGCACGCCTGCCCAGTCATCACCAGACCGTGCTCGGCTATTGTCGCCAGTTCGGCGTCGCGCTCGAAACCGAGGTCAATCAAAGCCGCAGCGCCTTCATGTGCTCGGAGCGCGTGCACGGCGGTCAGCCGTTCCGCATCCGGCAGGCCATGAGCGATACGCGCGGACATGTCACCGAACTGCTGACCAAGGCCATCAATCGCGGACGCCTGGACGATCAACTCACGCTCGATGACCGCGATCGCATGCTCGCCTTCCTCAAGCTCTACGGCGACTTGAACAAGGACGGCGAGTATCGCGGTTCGGAACGCGCCGGCTATCGGCAGACGCCCGGCGCATTCGATCGCAAGGGCGTGGCGGTCGATCCGCTCTCCATGCATGAACTGCTCGATGCCGATTTATGGATTGCCATCCTGTTCGATGAATTCGTGGACTGGCAGGCGACCATGCTGCAGCCGGTCGGCGGCATGGACAGGATTGCGCTCGCCTTCGAGACGCGCCTCGATGGCCTCATCAAGCGCGGCGAGGAAGTGCTGGCCCTGCGCCACAGTGAACGCGGCGTGAGCGTCACCCACAAGCATCTCGCCGATGGCAGCATCGCCAGCATCGAGGCCGACTATGTCATCTGCACCCTGCCCTTCAATATTCTCGCTGGCCTCGACTGCGATTTCTCGACAGCGGTCGGCGGCGCGCTGCGGCGGGTGAAATACGATCATTCGCTGAAGGTGGCATTTGAAGCGCCGCGCTTCTGGGAAGAGCAGCAGATCTACGGCGGCATTTCCTACGTCAAGAACGATGCGGGCCTGGTCTGGTACCCGAGCCACGGCTTTCATGCTCCGCACGGCATCGTGCTCGGCGCCTACGCCAATGGCGAAGCCGCGCAACGTCTGGGCGACAAACCGGTCGCCGAACGCATCGCCTATGCGGCGGCGTCCATCGAGCAGGTACACCCGGGCGCATCTCAACTCCTGCGTCATGGCCTCAACGTCACCTGGCACCAGATTCCCTACAGCCTCGGCCCGTGGGTGCTGGGCTGGGAAGGCGAGGACGGCAACTCGCCTGACGATTACCGCCTGCTCAATCAACCCGACGGGCGGGTCTATTTCGCGAGCGCGAATTTGAGCCAGATGCCAGGCTGGCAGGAAGGTGCGATGCTCTCGGCACAGCGCGCGGTGGGTCTGCTCAGCGCGCGTGCCGCGAGCCAAGGTCATGTCATCAACGAGGGGAGAATCGGAAATGCGAACTGAGCGCCTGCAAAGGCTGTGTGCTGTGGGTGTGGCCGCGGTGATGGCCGCGCTGACGTCGAACCTCGAAGCCGCCGACGACATCGTGCGCACGCCGCTGCCCGATGGCAATCCGTTTCCGATCTCGGCGGCGGTCACGGTGCGCGGCGATCTCGACACGGTCTATGTCAGCGGCGCGCTGCCGACAGTGGTCGACAAGAACGCGCCCAAGGGCAGCGTCGCCGCCTTTGGCGATATGGAGACCCAGACGGTCAGCACCTTGAACGCGGTGAAGAGTTCGCTCGCGCGGCTCGGTCTCGACATGAGTCATGTGGTCAAGATGACGGTGTTCATGGTCGGCGACCCGGGCAAGGACAACAAAGTCGACTTCGCCGGCCTCATGGCCGGCTATTCGAAGTTCTTCGGCACGCCCGAACAGCCCAACAAGCCGGCGCGCAGCGCGGTGCAGGTCGCGGCACTGGTGCTGCCAGGCGCGTTGGTCGAGATAGAAGTCATCGCGGTCAAACCGCGCTGAGCGGTGCTGGCGCGCGCGACCTCAGGGGGTCGCCGCGCCGTCGCCACCGCCGGCCACATCCTCCACCAGTTCATGCAGCAGGAGCGTCGACTGCACGAGGTCGGCCACTGCAATGCGCTCGTCGCGGCCGTGCACGCGCTCAATCTCGCTCATCGGCACATGCATGGGCATGAAGCCATAACAGGCGATGCCCTTGGCCCGGAAGCTGTTGCAGTCGGTAAAGCCGCCGATGAAATTGGGCGTGACCTCGGCACCGGGCGAGTGGCGCTGGATGAGCGCGGTGATCGCCGCGAACAAGGGCGTATCCAGCGGCGAGGAATGGGCGCTCGAGGACAACAGGGTTTCGACCTCGACGTCCGGATCCTGCATTACACGCCTGATCTCGGCCACCACCGCCTGCGGGTCCTGGCCTGGCAGCAGACGCAGATCGAGCACCGCGCTGGCCTGCGCCGGATAGACGTTCTCCTTGCCGCTGCCGCTCAGCATGGTGATGGCAAGTGAGTTGCGCACCATCACCGCGTCATGCGGATCTTTCAGGAACTCGTCGCGAAAGGCCGGCTCGGTCAATGCGTGGGCGAGATCGCGATAGGCCGCCGCCTGCGCTGCGGGCAGCCGCGCGGCGCGGCCCGAGAAGACCGTCTGCACTTCAGGCACCACCACCAGCGGAAACTGGAACTGCTCGAGACGCGCCAGCGCGCGCACCAGTCTATGGGTGGCGGCCTCGGCTTTCGGCAACGAGGCATGCCCGGCCGGGCCGCGCGCGGTCAGCTTCAGCCACAGCGGCACTTTCTGCGCGAACTCGACGGCGTTCAGCGCGTGACCGTCGGCGAACTCCAGCATCGCGCCACCTTCGTTCAAGGCGAATTCGACGTCCTGCAACACATCGAAATGCTCGGCCACCATGGCGCGCGCACCCTTGCCGCCGCCCTGCTCTTCGTCGGCCACCGCCAGCAGCACCACGTCGCGTGTCAATGGCAGTTGCAGGCGCTTGAGCATCGCGAAGGCGAGAAATTCCATGATGCCCGGGCCTTTGTTGTCGAGCGTGCCGCGGCCCCACACATAACCATCGCGAAGATCCGCGCCGAACGGCGGCACCGTCCATTCCTCGGCCCTCGCCGGCACCACGTCCATGTGATGGACGAGCATGATGGCCTTGCGGCTGCCATCGCCGTGCAGGCGGGCATAGAGATTGGCGCGCCCGGGGGCGGATTCAAACAACGTCGCCGCAATGCCTTCGCGCTCCAGCAACGCGGCGAGAAAGCGCGCCGTCGCCAGTTCATTGCCTGGCGGATTGCTGCTGTCGATGCGCACATACTGTCGAATGAGGCATACCGCTTCGGCTTCGATGGCGGCGCTCGCCAGGCTCATCGCGCGCGGACATGCCGCGGTCTCGTCAGGCGGCGACGGTGGCGCCGATTGCGCGGGCGGACTCGCCATCACGCACCCCAACACCACGGCAAGGGCGCGCGCAAAACAAGCGCAACGACGGAAATTCTCGACCACGATTGAGCTCCTTGTGCGAGGGGCCGCGATCCGCGACCGGCTGCATTTCAATTTGAACGACGACGCGCGCCGTCACGCCACCAGCGACGACAGCACGAGATCCGACAAGGTCTGATAGCGCACGAAGTTGTCGGCTTCGTCCATGAGACCGGTGGTCAACAAGACCAGCGAAAGGTCGCGCACGGGATCTACCCAGAGCAAAGTCGTACCGCGGCCGATACCGCCAAAGGTCCGTGGCGAATTCAGATCGCCGAACGGCCCGGGCGTCGGCCGCTCGCCCCGCCCCCAGAAGCCGAGGCCGAGATAGGCCGGACATTCCACCCAGTGCCGTCCGGCGAACAACCATTTGAAGATCTGATTCGGCATTTCACCGGTATGGTTGCGTGACAACAGTTCAATGGTCGCCGGCGACAGAATCCGTTGGCCGTCGAGTTCGCCGCCGCGACGTAGCATCTCGGCGAAGCGCGCCATGTCGGCGAGCGTCGAGAACGCGCCGCCGCCCGGCACCGCCGCGTGGGGATGGGTGGCATAGCCGGTGATCCGCGCGATATGGGCAGCGGCCAGCGTCGCCGCGTGTTGATATTCGGGCGAGAGCAGATAGGACGCCGGCTGGAGCGGGCAGCGGCGCGCCATGAGATCGGCGCGCGGCCCGAACGCGGTGTCGCGCATTGCGAGCGGCGCGAACAATTGTTCCTGCATGAGATCGCTGAAAGAACGGCCGGTGGCACGCTGCATGAACAAACCAAGCACCGAATGCGCGACCAGCACCGAATAGGCCACCTGCTCGCCCGGACGACAGGAGGCCGGCCGATCGAAGGTCCAGGCCGCGTACTGATCGAGTTGGGCGATCACTTCCGGCGGCACACCGGGCGTGTCCATCGGCAGACCACCGGTCTGCGTCAGCAGATGAAAGACATTGATGGACTGCTTGTCGGCGCGGCCGAACTCGGGAACGAGCTCGGCAATGGGCGTGGTGAGATGAAACACGCCATCCTCGATGAGCTTCAAGGCGACGGTCGCGGTCAAGACCTTGCTCAAGGACATGAGATGGAACACCGAATCGGGTTCGAGCGGCATGCCGGCGTCGCGATCGGCATAGCCTTCGCAGAGATCGATCACCCATTGCCCATGACGTGCGACGCGCAGTGCCACACCGTTGCAGCGCCCGGATGCGATATCGGCCTCGACGCGACGTGTCACGCGCGCGAGGCGGGCCGCGTCGAATCCTAGCGAGGCGGCGTCGGTGGTGATCATGCGAAGTCCCGGCGGTGTGGCTGACCGTCATGCTAGCGCCTCGTCCCCCGCAGGTGCGAATTCAATCGCACACTGAAGCTGGCACTCCCGGCATTCGCGCGGCTTTGAATGTGCGATTGAATTGCGCCTGCAGAGGGGATGCGTGGGCGCTTGGCGCACCGATCCGGCCCACGTACACTCCCAGCACCCCAACCAGAGGAACATTCACATGGGCATGAACCCCGCCAAGAACGCGGTCGACATCGGCATGGTGGTCGGCGACATCAAGGCCAGCCTGGCTTTCTACGAAGGTGTGCTGGGCCTCAAGAAGGTTCAGGAAATGCCTCTGTGGTTCGGCACCATGCATCGCATGGCCTTCGGTGACAGCTTCATCAAGCTGGTCGACCCGAAGAAAGTGCCGCCGGCCGGCACACTTGGCCTCGAGCACGCTCTGGGGTTCCGCTATCTGACCTTCCCGGTCACCAACATCGCCGAAGTGGTGGAGGCCTGCAAACAGGCCGGCGTGAAATTCGATGTCGAGATGAATGAGTTCATGCCGGGCGTGACCATCGCCATGGTGCGTGACCCCGACGGCAACGTGGTGGAATTCGTACAGCGCGGCTGAGGCGCGCTCGACGTGGGCGACTTCCACCTGGCCCGCGCCCTGCACGTACTGGGCGTGGTGTTGTGGATAGGCGGGGTCGCCTTCGTCACGCTGGTGCTGCTGCCGGCGTTGCGGCGCACGGTGGCCGCCGAGGAACGCGTGGCGCTGTTCGACCGCATCGAAGGCGGCTTCGCCACCCAGGCGCGCTTCACCACCCTCATGACCGGCCTTTCGGGGCTATGGTTGGCCCATCGCCTCAACGCCTGGTCGCGCTTCATGGATCCCCACTACTGGTGGATGCATGCCATGGTCGCGGTATGGTTGTTGTTCACGCTCATGCTGTTCGTGTTCGAACCCTGGTTCCTGCACCGCTGGTTCCACGCCCGCGCGGCGCGTGACCCGGAAGGCACATTCGCCCTGATTCTGCGCCTGCATCGCGTGCTGCTGGCGGTCAGCGTGGTGGCGGTGCTGGGGGCGGCGGCGGGCAGTCATGGCTGGCGCGGCTGGCCGTGACCCCTCCCCTGGTCGGGAATTGCACCCGCCCGTCCCGCACGCGACAATCCGGCCATTCCTTAGCCATCGCGAGGCCACCTCCATGAGCGCCGTATCCCCCCTGCATCCCGTCGCAAACGGCTATAACACCGAGGCCATACACTGGCAGCGTGTGATTGGCTCGCCGAAATTCGATTACCCGATCGACTACTGGGTCGCGATCCTGGGTGCGAATCTCGAGACCGGGCGCATCGACTTCCTGAGCAAATGGGAACCGAACGCCTACTGCCATTACCACCGCCATCTCGGCCCGATGTCGGTGCTGGTGCTGGAAGGTGAGCAACACATCATCGAGACCACGCCGACCGAAACCGTGCACAAGATTCGCAGGCCCGGCTTCTTTACCCGCAGCCCCGGCAACGACGTGCACATGGAACATGGCGGGCCACATGGTGCGGTGGTGTTGTTCAGTTGTCAGGCGATCGACGGCGGCAAGCTGTTTGAAGTGCTCGACAAGCACGGCAATGTGATGGTGACCGCCACCATCCAGAGCTTCCTCGAAGCGCAGAAGCCGAAGAGCTGAGGCTCGAGCAACGCCCTCAGCCGCGGTCCTCGGCCGCGACTGGGTCGCTTCCCTGCCCTATTCCGCTTTCCCCGATCGCATCGAGAGAATATTCGGCGGTGCCGCGAAGGTGTCGGTTCGCGCCGCATCCCAGAACACTTTGAATACCGGCGACTCCGGCGTCGCGGCCAGCAATTCACCGGCCTTCAGCCAGGTGTGCAGCGCCGCCAGCGAGCGCACTTCGGTGGAAGACACGCGCCGGATCACATGCTCGGGCCCGAGCTCGCGGGTGTGGGTGAGTCCGGCGGCGGACAACATCTCCTTCAGCACCGACAAGGTGTTCTGGTGAAACTGGAACACGCGTTCGGCCTTGTCCGTCACCACCAGCGCGCGCATGCGCTGCGGATCCTGGGTCGCGACACCCGTCGGGCAATGCCCGGAATGACAGGTCTGCGATTGCAGACAGCCGATGGCGAACATGAAGCCGCGTGCCGAGTTGCACCAGTCGGCGCCCATGGCGATGGTGCGTGCGATGTCGAAGGCCGTGATGATCTTGCCCGAGGCGCCGATGCGCACGCGCTCGCGCAGATTGATGCCGACCAGGGTGTTGTGCACCAGCATCAGGGCTTCGCGCAGCGGTGCGCCGACGTGATCGGAAAATTCCAGCGGCGCGGCACCCGTGCCGCCTTCACCGCCATCGACGACGATGAAGTCCGGTGCGATGCCGGTCTCGAGCATGGCCTTGGCCATGCCGAACCATTCCCACGGATGGCCCACCGCGAACTTGATGCCGACCGGCTTGCCCGCCGAGCGCTCGCGCAGGGTCTGCACGAAAGCCATCAATTCCAGCGGCGTGGAAAACGCCGAATGGCCGGCCGGCGAGATGCAGTCCACGCCCATCGGCACGCCACGCGCCGCGGCGATTTCGGCCGTGACCTTGGGTCCCGGCAGCACACCGCCATGACCGGGCTTGGCGCCCTGCGAGAGTTTTATTTCGATCATCCTGACCTGCGGGATGCCGGCATTGGCGGCGAATTTCTCGACGTCGAAACGCCCCTCGCCGTCGCGACATCCGAAATAGCCGCTGCCGATCTCCCATACGAGATCGCCGCCCTGCGCGCGGTGATAGCGCGAAATGGAGCCCTCGCCGGTATCGTGGTAGAAACCACCGCGTCGCGCGCCTTCGTTGAGCGCGAGGATGGCATTGGCCGACAGGGCGCCGAAACTCATGGCCGAGATATTGAACACACTCGCTGCGTAGGGCTGCGCGCAGTTGGCGTCGCCGACCTGTACGCGGAAATCGTGGCTGGCGATATCGAGCGGCGCGATGGAATGATTCATCCACTCGTATTGCGGTTCGTAGACATCGACCTGCGTGCCAAAGGGACGCTTGTCGATATTGCCCTTGGCGCGCTGATAGACGATCGATCGCTGCGCGCGCGAGAACGGCAGTTCCTCACGATCGGCTTCGATGAAGTACTGCCGGATCTCGGGGCGGATGTATTCAAAGAAAAAGCGGAAATGCGCCAGCACCGGATAGTTGCGGCGGATGGCCTGACGCGGTTGCCGATAGTCGATGAAACCGATCAGTGACAGCACCACGAAGCCCAACGCCAGCGGCGCGAGTTCATGAATGAGCGGCGACAACAGGAGGCCGACCACGGCCAGCACGATACACGCCGTCCACGCCCAATAGCGTTGAGGCAGGAGAGACTCCATTGCATTCATCATGCTCGACTCCTCCGTGGTGTGGGCGGGATGTTAGCAGTTAGTGGCTGCTTATAGCGGCTGTCAGGGGAGAAGCCGCAGCGGGGTAAACATCTCATTGCGGGCCAGACTTCGGTCTGACAATCGATGCTGGATTCAGCCCCGCGGCGCGCCTCTGAATGTCGGA